>Ga0157379_10002362_pt1 | contig 15766 bp, 14 predicted proteins | sample S25metaG_FD_121802 | JGI IMG/M metagenome (GOLD analysis project Ga0157379, IMG submission 121802) | Switchgrass rhizosphere microbial communities from Kellogg Biological Station, Michigan, USA - S2-5 metaG | ecosystem: Host-associated > Plants > Roots > Rhizosphere > Soil | place: USA... | reverse complement strand
TCCCCGAGCCGCTCGTCGAGGATCCGTACGACGACCCCGAGCGCTCGGCGGAGCTCGCGGACTCGGTGTCGATGGCGTCCTTGCTGCTGCTGGAGCGCCTCAGTCCACTGGAGCGTGCGGTGTTCGTGCTGCGCGAGGTGTTCGCGTTCGGCTTCCCCGAGATCGCGTCCGCCGTGGGCCGGTCGGAGGCGGCCTGCCGCCAGCTCGCCGTGCGCGCGCGACGGCACATGGACGCGGGCCGTCCGCGCTTCGACGCCGACCGTCGCGAGCAGGAGGAGCTCGCGGCGCGGTTCTTCGACGCGCTCCGTGAGGGCGACGTCGACGGACTGCGGGAGCTCCTGGCCGCCGACGTCCAGCTGGTGTCCGACAGCGGGGGCAAGGCACCGCAGTGGGGCAGGGGAGCGTTCGGTGCCGAGAACGTGGCCCGGCTGCTGGCGGCGTTCCTGCCGTGGCTGTCCGAGATCGACGTGACGATCGAGCAGCACGTGCTGAACGGCCAGCCGGGTGCCATCTTCCGGGATCGAGAGGGTCGCGTGCTCAACACGTGGACCGTCGACATCCTCGGCGGACGGATCCAGGCGATCCGCACCGTGCTCAACCCGGAGAAGCTCGGGCACGTCGGCCCGGTCGCGGATGCGTGGGCCGTGCTGCAGGAAGCGACCGCCGCGAGGCGTCGTCCACGCTGAGACGGCGTGCCCTCAGCGCCGGCGGCAGGTGCTGTGGGCGTCGCGGCCGCTGGCGGCGCGGTACGCCGCGAACCCGGTGAGCTCGTGGCCGAGCCAGACGAACTGGGCACGACCGGGCCGCACCGGCGAGAGGTAGTGGTTGTGATCGATCCGCACCCGCCGGTTCTGCGCGGGGGTGCCGACCTCGCGTACGCGCTGCAGCAGCAGTGGCCGCCGGCGGTGGGTCGCCTCCACCGTGTTGTGGACCACCGTGGTGCGGTGCACCTTGAACTGGAGGAGCAGCTCGGGAGACCCGTCGTTGTCGGTGTTGTCGTTGCGGAAGCGGTTGTGCGCGACCCGGACGTCGTACACGTCGCCACGGCGGGGGTTGTAGCCACCGAGCGCGAGTCCCACGTAGCGGCTTCCGCTCACGTGGTTGCCGGAGATCGCCACGGCGTTCGTGTGGCCACGATGGTTCTCCGCCCCGACCTCGATGCCGATGTCGCTCCTCGTCACCGTGTTCTTGCGGACCTGGATGTGCTTCCCGCCGTCGACGTAGATGCCGTCGGCGCAGTTGCACCAGCTGCCGTCCTCCCAGTACGCCGGGTTGCCCTCACTGATGATGCGACTGATCCGGTTGTGGGCGATCACGCCGTGTCGCGCGCGGTTGGCCGCGGTGTACCGATGGCGTCCGGTGAGCGTCGGCTCCCACCCGATCGCGTCGATCCCGATGTTGTCGTCGTCATGGATGTGGTTGCCGACGATCCGCCAGTGATCGACGTTCCCGTTCACGACTACGCTCTCGCTGGCGCCGAGATGGAGGTGGTCGACCTCGTTGCCGACGATCCGCAGGTCGCTGATCGGGTGCCTCGGGTCACGGCCGTACACCGCGATGCCGTGCGCGTTGATGTCGAAGCTGCCGAGGGTCCCGTTGTCGTTGCCGAGCCGGTGGACGTGGTTGTGTCGCAGCGTCACGTGACGGTCGTGGCCGGTGACGTAGATCCCGATCGGGACCCGCCGTAGGGAGCTGGTCCGATAGCCGCGGATGTCGAGCCCGCGGACAACGACCCGGCTGCTGCCGCTGATCTGGACCACACCCGAGTCGCTGAGGCGAGGTGTCAGCCCGGTGGCGTCCAGGACCGCCGCGCCGGGACGCGTGGCGGCCAGGGTGAGGTCGTGCCGGTCGCGCAGCAGGACCCGCTCCTGGTGGTAGACGCCGGGGAGCAGGTACACGGTGCCGCCGTCGGCGAGCCGGTCCACCGCGACCTGTGGTGTTCGCAGCGGTGAGCTGCGGGTGCCGCTCGCGGCGTCGTCCCCGGTGGGGGAGACGTAGAGGATCTGCCTGGCATCGTGCCGGAGCGGCGGAGGTGCTCCGGGCGTGGCCAGCGCTGGGCCGGTCAGGGTCGTGCCGAGGAGGACGAGGGCCGTGGCGAGCAGGGTGCGCATGGTCAGTCCATCAGGTCGAGGAGGTGGAGGACGGCGTCGCGCATCGCGGTCCGTCCGGGTGCCAGGTAGCGGCGTGGGTCGGTGAGGGTCGGGTCGGCTGCCAGCGAGGCACGCAGCGATGTCGTGAGGGCGACGTTGAGTGCCGTGCCCACGTTCACCTTGCGGATCCCCGCCGCGACGGCCCGGAGCAGCTGGTCGTCGGGCACTCCGGACGAGCCGTGGAGGACGAGCGGGACGGGCAGCCGCTCGGCCAGCCGGCGGATGAGGTCGTGGTCGAGGACGGCGGTCTGCTCGGTCATGGCGTGGGACGACCCGACGGCGACCGCGAGCGCGTCGACGCGCGTAGCGGCCACGAAGTCCGCGGCCTCGTCGGGGTCGGTGCGTACGCCGGGCGCGTGCGCGCTCCTGGGAGCGCCCGGCTTTCCGCCCACGTGGCCGAGCTCGGCCTCGACCCAGAGGCCGGACGCGTGCGCGGCGTCCGAGACCTCACGGGTGGCGGCCAGGTTCTCCGCGTGTGCGAGTGCTCCCCCGTCGTACATCAGGGAGCCGACGAGCGGCCGCAGCGGCCCGTCGACGACCGACGAGACCAGCGCCGGGTCGGTGAGATGGTCCAGGTGCACGGCCAGGGGGACGGGCGCGTCCTCGGCCAGCGCGTGCACCGCCCGGGTGACCGGCCCCGCTCCGCCGTGATAGGTGATCGCGTTCTGGCTCAGCTGCAGGACCAGCGAGCGCCCGGACTGCGAGGCGGCTCCGACGATGGCCTCCGCGTGCTCCAGCGTGATCACGTTCACCGCGACGACCGCCTTCCCGCTCGCCGCGGCCGCCACGACCAGGGATCCGGTGTCGGTCACGCTCATCCGACACCGTCCAGGGCGGTGACGGTCACGCGGGTGAGGGCATCGGCGTACGCCGTGAGGTCGACCTCGCCGGCCGTGGGAGCGTGGACCGACGCGATCGAGAGCGCCACGGCGTCGTGCAGGACCCCCTCCGGGTGACCCAGCGCAGACCGGTCGCGGGCGAACCCGCGCGCCAGGCCCGCGACGAGGGCGTCGCCTGCTCCGGTCGGGTTGCCGACCACCGGCGCCGAGGGCCGCACCTCCCAGGTGCCGTCGGCTGCGGTTGCCACGACGCCCTCACCGCCGCGCGAGACGACCACGACCGTGCCGGATCGGTCGGTCATGTCGCGAGCCGCACGCACCGGGTCGTGCTCCGGGCTCACCTGCGCGAGCTCGTCGACGTTCGGCTTGACGACGTCACACCCGGCCTCCACGGCCTCGAGCAGCGCCGGGCCCGACGTGTCGACGACCACCGGGACGTCGTGCGCCTTGGCCGCGCGCACCAGGGCCCGGAGCCCGCGCGGTGGCACTCCCGAGGGCAGACCCCCGCTGACGACGAGGGCGCGTGCGTCGGCCAGAGCGCGGTCGACCGCGGTCAGGATCTCGGGCCAGGAGGTGATCGACGCCGGCTCCACCAGGCAGGTCGCTTCCCCATGGTCGTCGACGGTGGTCACGGTTCGCCTCGTGGGAGTCCGGTCCGGCACGAGACGGAACGGGATCCCGAGCTGCGCCAGTCCGCGCCGGAGCTCGTCGCCGGTCTCCCCTCCGGCCGGGGCGACCACGAGCACCCGCTCGCCCAGCGCATGCAGCACGCGCGCGACGTTCACGGCCTTGCCGCCGGGGCGTTGGACCACGCTGCCGACCCGTACGGTGGCGCCCGGCACGAGACGGTCGACGCGATAGGTCACGTCGATCGCGGGGCTGAGGCAGACGCAGAGGATCACGAGTCGGCCAGCACCACCGACCGGGTGAGGTGCCGGGGACGGTCGGGGTCCAGTCCCTTCCGATCGGCCCGGTCGGCCGCGAGGAGCTGTGCTCGGACCAGGTCGGCCAGGGGGTCGAGGTCCCCGTCGACGAGGGTGGCTCCGGTGGCCACGATGTCGTCGACGAGACCCGGGACGGCTTCTCCCATCACCCACACGGCCCGACCCGGTTCGGCCACGGCGATCGGGCCGTGCCGGTACTCCATCTGGACGTAGGAGTCCGTCCACAGCTGCGCCGCCTCACGCAGCTTCAGCGCGGCCTCCTGGGCGACGCCGTACGCCCATCCGGAGCCGAGGAACGAGATCTGTGACGCCTCGGTGAGCGCGGGGGGCAGCGGCGCGTCACCGGCGAGTACCCCCCGAGCCTGGTCGACGACCTCGTCGAGGGACTCGCCCAGCGAGGCACGCAGCAGCATCAGCGTCGTGGTCGCGAAGACGGTCTGGACCACCGATCGCTCGTCGGCGAAGTCCAGCACGAGCGTTTCCGAGGCGACCTCCGCGACCGGCGTGCCGGCCACGGCCGTGATCGCCACGACCGGTGCCCGCACCGCGTCGATCGCGCGAACGACCTCGGTCGTCGTCCCCGATCTCGAGATGGCCACGACACGGTCGTAGTCGCGCTGTGCCGGCAGCTCGCTGGCCGCGAACGCGTCGGTCCGCCCACGTCCTCGATGCTCTCGCAGCGCGGCGTACGACGCGGCCATGAACCACGACGTGCCGCAGCCGACGACCGCGACGGACTCGCCGGGTCGGGGGAGCAGGTCCGCGACCTCACCGGCGAGTGCCAGGGCGCGCACCCAGGAGTCGGGCTGACGCGCGATCTCGGCGCGCACGTGTGTCCCGGACGGGGAGGGGGTGGTCACGGATGTCCTCCTGACAGGGTGGGCCGGGCGGCTGCGGTCGGGGCGAGGTCCGCCGCGGCGGGTTGACCGGCGGTGCCGCCGATGTGCGCCACGCTGTACCGGCCCGCGGTCACGGCCCGCCGGAGCGCCGTCTCGAGGTCGGCGTCGTCCAGCCAGGCGGCGACGAAGGCCGCGTCGAACGTGTCACCTGCCCCCGTGGCGTCCACCACGTCTGCCGGTGTGCCGGCGTGCTCCAGCAGCCGGCCGTCCGGGGCGACTGCGAGGGCACCCCGGGCACCGTCCTTGACGACGGTCAGGGGCCCGCGGGCGGCGAGTGCGGCGGCAGCGCGCCGCGGATCGGGATCGCGCCCGAGTGCTACAGCCTCGGCCCGGTTGGGCAGGAGCAGGTCGAGGTGGGGGAGCACGTCGTCCACCCCGACCCACTGGCCGTCGGGATCGGCGTTGGTGTCGAGCGAGGTGCTCAGCCCGAGGTCCCGGGCCGTCGCCAGGACGAGCGGGAGGTCTCGAGCCAGCCGTGGCTGGAGGAAGTACGACGACACGTGCACGTGACGCAGCCCCGCTGGCTCGAGGTCGGTCACGGCCGCCAGGACGTCATCGGCCGCCAGGGACGCGATCGCGCCAGGAAGAGTGAGCATCGCCCGGTCCTCGCCCCGACTCAGCACGACCGTCAGCCCGGTGGGCAGGTCGTCGCGGACGACGACGTGCCGGGTGTCCACATCGGCGGCGGTCAGCCGGTCGAGCATCGTGTGGCCGAACGCGTCGTCGCCGACCGCGGCCACCAGGGACACCGGGCGGCCCAGCCGGGCCAGGGCGTGGGCGGTGATCGCCGCCGAGCCACCGATCACCAGCGTGGCGTCGTCGAGCAGCTGCTCCGCCTGCCCGAACCGGGGGACGACGTCGCCGCTCAGCACGAGGTCGGGGTTGAGGTCGCCCACGACCAGAACCTCGGCCGCAGGGTGGACCGCATCCGGTTCGCGAGACACGCGACCATGGTGACCGATCCCGCTCACATCTGTCCACAAACAGTCAGGCAAGTTGCACTTTCTTGCTCGTTTCACCGGCTCGGTGCCATGCTCCCGGGATGACGATGGTCTGCTTCGTCGGCGCCGGCTCCGCCGTCTTCACCCGCCAGCTGCTGCGCGACCTGCTCACCTACGACGACCTCGGCCCGCTCACGCTCGTGCTGCACGACATCGACGAGCGCCGACTCCGCCTGGCCCACGACCTCGCCCGGCTGGCGGTGTCCCGGCACGCCAGGCGGGTGGACGTCCGAGCCGAGAGCGAGCTCCCGGCCGCCCTGGCCGGTGCGGACTTCGTGATCAACACCGTCAACGTCGGCGGCCACGCGGCCACGGTCACCGACTTCGAGGTGCCCGCGCGGTACGGCGTACGCCAGACCATCGCCGACACCCTCGGCGTGGGCGGGATCTTCCGGGCGCTCCGGACCTTCCCCGTGCTGGACCGGCTCGCCGACGGCATCCGGGCCGAGTGTCCCGACGCGTGGCTGTTGAACTACACCAACCCGATGGCGATGAACCTGCAGTACCTCGGAGCGCGGCATCCGGACCTCAACGCACTGGGCCTGTGCCACTCCGTCTACTGGACCGTGCACGACCTGTGCGAGCTGGTCGGCGTGCCCCTGGACGAGGTCGCGTTCCACAGCGCCGGGGTCAACCACCAGGCCTGGGTGCTGCGCTGGGAGCGGAACGGCGAGAGCCTCTACCCCCTGCTCGACGCGCGGATCGCCGCCGACGCCGATCTGCGACGCCGGGTCCGCGTGGACATGTACCGGCGGCTCGGCTACTACCCGACGGAGACCAGCGAGCACTCGAGCGAGTACGTCCCCTGGTACCTCCACGACGACGCCGAGATCGAGCGGCTGCGCATCCCGGTGGGCGACTACCTCCGGATCAGTGCCGACAACGTCTCCGAGATCGACGCCCTCGTGCCACTGGTGGCCGACGGGCGCTACGTCGAGCCCGAGGAGGAGGCGGCGGAGTACGCCCCCCAGGTGGTGCACAGCCTCGTGACCGGGACGCGTCGCACCATCCAGGTCACCGTGCCGAACTCCCACCTCATCCCCGACTTCGCCGAGGGTGCCGGCGTCGAGGTCCCCTGCCGGCTGGACGGGGATGGCGTCCACCCGCAGGCGGTTGCGGCGCTGCCGCCCGCGTGTGCGGCCCTCAACCGACAGTTCCTGTCGGTGGTCGACCTGACCGTGCGTGCGGCGCTCGAGGCACGTCCCGAGCTGGTACGCCGTGCGCTCATGGTCGACCCCAACACCTCGGCGACCCTGTCCGTGGGGGCGATGTGGAGCCTGGCGGACGCCATGGTCGAGGCTCATCGCGACCTGCTGCCCGAACCGCTCCGCGCGCCGGTACGGCTCTGAGCCGCCGGCGGCTCAGCGCGGCTCGACGAGGTGTACGTCGAGCCCCGCCTGACGCAGCGCGTCGACGGCGTACGCGGGGGCTCCGGTGTCGGTGATCAGGTCGGAGGCGACGGACAGATCGCTGATCCGGGCGAAGCCGCGTTTGGTCAGCTTGCTCGAGTCCGCCACGACCACGACGCGGTCGGCGATGGCGGCCAGGGCCCGGTTGGTCTGGGCCTCCACCTCGTGGTGGGTGGTCAGACCTGCGGCGACGCTGATCCCGTCCACCCCGATGAACGCCACGTCCAGGTTGAGGTGGGCCAGGGTCTGCTCGGCGAGCGGGCCGACGAGCTCGTAGGACTCGGGTCGGGCGCTGCCGCCGCAGACCACGAGCTCGATCGTGGATCGGACCGCGAGCTCCGAGGCGATGTTGAGCGCGTTGGTGACCACCCGGAGCCCGGGATGTCCGGTGAGGGCCCGGGCGACCTCCGTGGTCGTGGTGCCGCCGTTGAGACCGACCGACGTCGTCTCCGAGGTGACCAGCGCCACCGCGGCCGCCGCGATCGCCCGCTTGGCCTCGTGGTGCTGGCCTCCGCGGTAGCGCATGGGCAGCTCGTAGAGCACGCCGCTGGCCGCGGCGCCGCCATGGGTGCGGGTCAGCAGGTTCTGCTGCTCGAGGCGGCGCAGGTCCCGTCGAACCGACGCCTCGGAGACACCCAGCTGCCCGGCCAGCTCGGCGACCCCGACCGATCCGCTCTCGTTGAGCCGCTGCAGGATCTGGCCGAAGCGGACGTCTTGACGCATGGCTGCACAGTAACGCGCAAGGCTGTGCACATTTCGCGCATCAGGGTCGCGCATGCTTGACCACTTCTCGAAAATCGTGCAAGGCTGAACAACCTTCGCGTTCAAATCTGCTTGGTTGGCGCAGAGAAAGAGAGGCGTGATGAGACCGTCCGTCGGGCCGCGTGCGCGGTACGGGCGTCGTCGGCTCGCGGCCCTGTGTGCGGTGGGCGCGCTCGTCGCGGGGGTGCTGGCGGCATGCGGAGGTGGAGGTGGCAGCGACAGCGGCGGCAGCACGTCCATCGTGGTCTCGCACGGCTACACCGACGTGGAGGCCAAGGCGCTGCAGGACGCGGTCGACACCTGGAACGGACAGCACCCCGACGAGAAGGTCACCCTGCAGTTCAACGGCGGCAACGACAGCGCGCTCCAGAAGACCCTGGCCGGGTTCACGGCAGGTAACTTCCCGGACGTGGCCTACGAGTACGGCTCGTCCGCGGCTCAGCTCGCGCGCCAGCCCAAGCTGGTCGACCTGACCGACAAGGTCCAGGACCCGAGCGTCGACTGGGAGGACTTCTACCTGTCGGGCCGCGAGGCCTCCACCGTCGACGGCAAGGTCGTCGGCGTCCCGGCGCTGATCGACAACCTGTCGCTGGTCTACAACAAGAAGCTGTTCGCGCAGGCCGGGGTCGCGCCCCCCACCGACGACTGGACCTGGGCGGACTTCCGTGCCGCTGCCCAGCGGCTGACCGACGCGAGCACGCACACCTACGGCTGGGCCTACGTCAACGACGGCAGCGAGGACACCGTCTGGCGCTACCTGGCCATGCTCTGGCAGGCCGGTGGTGACCTGCTGAACGCCGACAACACGGCACCGGCGTTCGACTCGGCGGCCGGCAAGGCGGCCTTGCAACAGCTCTACGACATGGCCGTGACCGACAAGTCCGTCTACCTCGACAACGGCAACGGCAACTACCTCAACCTGTTCAACAGCGGGAAGATCGCCATGCTCTGGACCGGGCCCTGGGACCTGTCCAGCATCAACTCCGACGTGTCGTACGGCGTCACGTACCTGCCTGGCTACCAGGGCAACCACGAGACCATCTCGGGTCCGGACCTCTACCTGCTGTTCGACCACTCGTCGGCGCGTGCCGATGCGGCGTTCGACTTCGTCACCTGGCTGACCTCTGCCAAGGAGCACATCGCGTTCGCCGTGGCGACCGGCGACCTCCCCGTGCGACAGTCCGAGACCCGGCTGCCGGAGTACCAGACCTTCCTGAAGAAGTACCCCGCCGAGAAGGTCTTCGTGGCCAACCTGAACAACGTCAAGCACGTCCGTCCGAACATCCCGCAGTACGCCGAGGTCTCGCAGGCGGTCGGCACGATGGTGCAGTCGGTGCTGTTGGGCCAGGCCTCGCCCGACGACGCCCTGAAACAGGCCTCCGACCAGGTGACGTCGGCGTTGGCCGGCTCGTGAGCCGGGGCCGGCGCGCCACGATCCTGCCCCCGCGCCGGGACCCGAGCGGGGCGAAGGGTGCTCGACGTACCCGGGCCTGGCGCAGCCGGAGCGACGCCGTGACCGGCTGGGCGATGGTCAGCCCGAGTGTGGTGCTGATCGCGGTGTTCGGGTTGCTGCCGGTCGTCTGGGCGTTCTGGTTGTCCTTCCAGCACAACGACCTGCAGACGCCGGGGCAGTGGGCCGGCCTGGACAACTACCGGCAGCTCGCGCACGACCCGGTCTTCCGGGACTCGGTCAGGCACACCGTGGTCTACACCGTGTTGTTCGTGCCGATCACCCTGGTGCTCTCGCTGCTGGCTGCGGCCGCGCTCAACCGCCGGGTGCGGGGGATCACGCTGTACCGGCTCGCGGTGTTCGTGCCCGTCGTCACCTCGACGATCGCCACCGGCGTGATCTTCACCTGGCTGCTGGATCCCGACTACGGACTGGTGAACACGATCCTGGCGAAGTTGGGTCTTCCGACGTCCGGGTTCTTCTCGTCGCCGCACAGCGCCCTGTTCGCCGTGGTGATCATGACGGTCTGGGGATGGGTCGGCTTCGGGGCGTTGATCTTCCTGGCTGCGCTGCAGGGGATCCCGCAGGACCTGATCGAGGCCGCTCAGATGGACGGGTGCTCGCGGAGCGGCGCGTTCTGGCGGATCGAGGTCCCCCTGCTGCGACCCGTGTCCGGCTTCCTGCTGGTGTGGCTCACGATCAACGCGCTGCAGCTCTTCGACGAGGTGTACGTGACCACGAAGGGCGGACCGCTGCATGCCACGACCGTGGTGGTCTACTACCTGTACCAGCAGGCGTTCCAGTTCTTCCACGCCGGCTACGCGGCGGCGATCGCGGTCGTGCTGTTCGCGGTGATCGCCCTGATCACGCTGGTGCAGCTGCGGCTGACGCGCGACCCCTCCACCGCGGGGGAGCGGCGATGACGGTCGCCCAGGTGCCCCGGCGTCGACGCCGACGGGCTCCGTCGCCCTGGCACCTTGTTCTGGTCCCGGTGGCACTGCTCATGGCCGCGCCACTGGTCTGGATGGTCCTGACCAGCCTCTCGACCCTGGAGGAGACCCGGCGGTTCCCACCGGGCCTTCCCTCCTCGCTGCACTGGGCGAACTACGCCACCGCCTGGCACGACTCGCCGATGGCGCACTGGCTGGTCAACAGCGCGATCGTCTCGGTGACCTGCGTGCTGAGCAACCTCGTGCTGTGCAGCATGGCCGGGTACGCGTTCGCCCGGCTGCGCTTCCCCGGCTCCAGCATTCTGTTCATCGCGACCCTGGCCACGCTGATGGTGCCGTTCCAGGTCGTGATGATCCCGACGCTGCTCATCGTCAAGCACCTGCACCTGGTGGACACGCTGCCGGCACTCGTGCTGCCCAACCTGGCCACGCCGTTCGGGATCTACCTCCTGCGCCAGTTCTTCCTGTCGCTCCCCGTCGAGCTCGAGGAGGCCGCCCTCATGGACGGTGCCGGACGGCTCCGGATCCTGCGCAGCATCCTGCTTCCACTGATGGGGCCACCGTTGAGCACCGTCGCCGTGCTCACCTTCCTCTCCGTCTGGAACGACTTCCTCTGGCCCCTGGTGGTGATCGCCTCGCCGAGCAAGATGACGGTGCAGATCGGGCTCGCCACCTTCACCAGCGCGCACTACACCAACTGGCCGGTGCTGATGGCCGCCACCGTGCTGAGCCAGATCCCCGTCTTCGTGCTGTTCCTCGTCGGTCAGCGGTGGTTCGTGCAGTCGATCGCGAGCACGGGCATCAAGTAGTCCTCGACCCGCCTCAGCCCGGTCGGACGTTGAGGTTGCGGGCGAACAGGTTGCCGGGGTCGAACCGCTGCTTGACCGCGGCCAGCCGCCGGTAGGTCTGCGTCGGGTAGACCGTCGCGACCTCCTTCTCGGTGGCATCGGTCAGGAAGTTCGCGTAGGCGCCGGAGACGTGCGGAGCCAGCGTCTCCCAGACGCCGTCCAGCGCCGGCCGAGCCGCCTCGACGGCCGGCGGCGGACCGACGACGGTGGTCACGATCATCAGCTGCGCCGCGCGATGGGCGTACGCCGTGGCGTCCTCGGGGACCCGGGACACGGCGCCGCCGACGCTGCGCAGCGCGATGATCGGCGAGCGCTCCGACGCCCCGAGCTCGGCCAGGATCTGCACCGCCTTGGGCGCCGAGTCGGCGTCGACGAAGGCGCTCCGGGCCAGGAACTGGATGCCCGGCGGCGGGATCATCCCCTCCTCGAGGGTGTCGGCGTACGGCGTCAGCGCGACGTCGTCGTCGAGCACCGTGCCGAGGCGCCGGATCGGGTCGATGGCCGACGCCGCGAGCGCTGGGTCGTCGCCGTCGTAGGCGACGAGGACCTCGACCGGCGCCTGTGGACCGCCCAGGAACGGGTTGGCGAACACGACGTTCGAGGTGAGCTCCTCGGGCGCCGTACGGAAGTAGTGGGCCCACCCATGGAGGACCGTGGCAGCCTCCGCGGCCGGGAACGAGATCTTGCCGAAGAAGACGTCCGTCGTGGGGTGCATGACGAAGTCGAAGGCGGTGACGACACCGAAGTTGCCTCCGCCACCCCGGAGCGCCCAGAACAGCTCCGGGTTCTCCTCCGCCGTCGCGAGCACGACCTCTCCGTCGGCGGTGACCACCTCGGCGCGGACCACGTTGTCCAGCGCCAGTCCGTGCTTGCGGACCTTCCAGCCGATGCCGCCGGTCAGGGTCAGCCCACCGACGCCGACGGACTTGGTGTCGCCCGACGAGAATCCCAGGCCACGCGGGGCCAGGTCGGCCGCGACCTGACCCCAGGTCGCACCACCCCCGACGCGCACGATGTGCCGCTCCTCGTCGACGACCTCCACGCTCGCCAGCCTGCCGAGGTCGATCACGACGCCGCCGTCGTTGGTGCCGAAGCCTGGGAAGCCGTGTCCGCCGCCTCGCACGGACAGCGTCGATCCCGACTCGCGCGCGAAGGCGACCGCCTCCTGCACGTCTGCCAGGCTGCTGGGCCTCAGGACCACGGCCGGACTTCCCGCCGCCAGCACGGTCCGGCTGGCCGACTCGTACTCCGCCTCGCTGGGTTCGATGATGTCGCCGCCGAAGTCGCGGCGCAGGATCTCCAGCGCTGAGCTCATGGTGTTCCTCCCTCGAGAACGTGTGGGTACGAGGGGTTGACGAGACGGCGCCCGGCTTCCTGACAGCGGATGCGACAGGCGCTGCCGTCAGGGCTGGAGCGGCTCACGCCGGAGCGACAGGGCACCGGGGTTCCGGTCGCCGAGCTCCGGGCTGAGGCGCCGATCTCCTCGACCCCGTTCAGGGCGGGACCGCCCGGTGGTGTCTGGTCGTGGACGACGTCGTCGGTGAAGAGGTCGTGGAGGCGGTCGATGGCGCGATCGTCGAGGTGGCCGGGCAGGGCGAGGAGGCGACGTTCACGTCCGACGTGGCCGCCCGGATCCTGCGCAGGGCGAAGGTTGTCGCCGCGTCCCGGCACAGCCGGTCGACGGTCGCCGTCGCGACGCCACGACCGGCGGCCTGTTGGGCGACCCGATGGCCGAGGTGGGCGAGCCGTTGTCGATGCTCCTCAGGTTGAACCGGCCGATGATCGAGCCGTCGTCCGCGACGAGCACGTAGTACGCGCACTCCCCGGTGTCCTGCTCCACGCGCTCATCGGCCTGCCGGTCGGCGAAAAGCTCGAAGTACTCGTCGCCTCGGTCCGAGATGAACCCGGCGAAGTACGACCGGTTGGCCAGCTCGAAAGCGAGGACGCCCGATGCGTGGTCGGCGCCCAGCCGCTGGAGCTCGGGCACACGTCTCACTCCAGGTCGGGGGCACGATGCCGTCGCCACCTGCCCCCGGATGCACTGGCGCCGGGCTGGTCCCGAGTCCCTGATGGCGATGGGCGGACGCCTGGACCTCAGTCCCCACGCCTGCGTTGCACCAGCATCGAGCGGCGTACCCTGAAGCAGGACTCTCGGGAATCTGAGGGGACGCGGACATGTGGTTCTGGATCGGAGTCGCACTGGTGGCCGTGGCGGTCTGGGGTCTGCTGCGGTGGCGGAGCCGCGGCGGGAGCGGGCCGCGGGAGTTCTACGAGACCAAGAACGCGTTGCTGCGGCGCTGGGACGATCCCGGCAACTCCGGCAGACACGGGCCCTAGGAGTCGTGTCGATCAGGTCGCGAGGAGGTCGATGACTCCGGCGCCGAGTCCGACCGCGGCGCAGGCGCCCAGGGTCCGCAGGACGGACCACTTGGCGCGGAAGACCAGGAGTGCCGCGAGAGCAGCGACCGCGAGCGAGAGTGGCTTGAGGCTGCCCGGATGAGGCACCTGCAGATCCACCGGCCCCCAGGTGACCGTGCTGACCTCGCGGAACAGGGTGTGGATGGCGAAGTAGATCGCGAGGTTCGCGATGACGCCGACCACGGCCGCCATGATCCCCGTCAGCGCCGCAGCCAGCGTCTGGTTGCCGCGGAGGCGTTCCACGTAGGGGGCACCCACGAAGACGAACACGAAGCACGGCACGAAGGTGACCCAGGTGGTCAGGAGGGAGGCGAGGACGGCGGCCACCCACGGGTTGAGCGACCCGGGGTCGTGGTAGGCGCCCACGAAGGCCACGAACTGGACCACCATGATCAGGGGCCCGGGCGTCGTCTCGGCCAGCGCCAGGCCGGTGATCATCTCGCCGGCGGTGAGCCAGCCGTAGACCTGGACCGCTTGTTGAGCCACGTAGGCCAGCACCGCGTAGGCGCCTCCGAAGGTGACCAGTGCGGCGCCGGTGAAGAACAGGGCCTGGTCGGCGAAGACGCTGTCGCGTCCTGCCCACGCGATCACGGCGCCGACCGGGATGGCCCACGCGAGCAGGCCCACGCCGATCACCGTGAAGGCGTGCGTCCGGCTGGGGCGTTCGGTGTGCAGCTGCTCGTCCGAGATCAGCGGCCTCGGACCGTCCGTGGGAGCAGCCGGTGGTCCCTGCTCACGCATGGTCTGTGGAGCCCAGCGACCCAGGGCCCAGCCGACGACCGCCGCGACACCCACGACGTACGGGAACGGAGTCTTGAAGACGGACAGGGCCAGACAGGCGGCCACGGCGAGCGCCACCAGCGCGGGATGCCTCAGGGCTCGACCTCCCACGCGCAGCACGGCTTGGGCGACGATCACCAGGACCGCTGGAGCCACGGCGGCGAGCACGGCGGTGACGAGCGTCGTGTCCCCGGCGCCCACGTAGAGCGCGGACAGGCCCAGCAGCGCAACCACACCGGGCAGCACGAACAGCACCCCGGCGATCAGCCCTCCGGGCACTCCGTTGAGCAGCCATCCGATGTAGATCGCCAGCTGCTGGGCCTCTGGCCCGGGGAGCAGGGTGCAGAAGGACAGGGCATGGAGGAATCGCCTCTGCCCGATCCATCGCTTCTGGTCGACCAGGGCGTGCTGCATGACCGCGATCTGCCCCGCGGGACCGCCGAAGGTCTGCAAGGAGATCGCGAACCAGGCACGTGTCGCCTCTCGCAGCGGAACCACCCCAGCGTCGGCGCTGTGCGCGGACTGGTCGGGCTGGTCAGCCGGGCAGGTCACGGGGACTTCCTTCCACATCGGCCAGGGGACCCGCAACACGTCCACCCGGCGAGGCGGACCCGGGAGGATCGGTCGCGAGCCCTGCGGCAGCCGGGATCCTCAGCGGGACCGAGCGGGAGGCGGGAGAGACGCCAACGGCCCCCGATCAGCGCTGGGGCTGGTCGAGGGCCGCTCTGGTACGCCATCAGGGACTCGAACCCCGAACCCGCTGATTAAGAGTCAGCTGCTCTGCCAATTGAGCTAATGGCGCATGCCGTGGAAGCGCCACCCAGGTTACCAGCGCGCGGCGTACCCACCCAATCGGCTTCGACCCTCACCAGGGGGTCGACGGCGGCCGTTCCGCGGAATATTCAAGATTCAACTACCGTTGTCCGGGCACAGCGCCAGACAGGTGCCAGAAGCATGGAGGTGGGCCCGATGCCCGCAGTGACCGTCGATGACCTGACCAGGCTCAGCCGGCTCCCGGAGCCGGGTCTGGGCGACCGACCGCGCCCGGTGTGGCAGGTGACGACCGCTCCGCAGGGCTACGAGGGAGAGGGCTTCCCCGTGCGGCGCGCGTTCGCGGGCATCGACCTGAGCCTGCTCGACCCCTTCATCATGATGGACCAGATGGGCGAGGTGGAGTACGCGCCCGGTGAGCCCAAGGGCACGCCCTGGCACCCGCACCGCGGCTTCGAGACCGTCACCTACATGATCGACGGCGTCTTCGACCACCAGGACTCGCACGGCGGCGGCGGCTCCATCACCAACGTCGACACCCAGTG
>Ga0157379_10002361_pt1 | contig 15767 bp, 5 predicted proteins | sample S25metaG_FD_121802 | JGI IMG/M metagenome (GOLD analysis project Ga0157379, IMG submission 121802) | Switchgrass rhizosphere microbial communities from Kellogg Biological Station, Michigan, USA - S2-5 metaG | ecosystem: Host-associated > Plants > Roots > Rhizosphere > Soil | place: USA: Michigan... | reverse complement strand
CTAGACGAATCCTGCCCGTCTCGTTCTACGCGCGGCCCACGCTGACCGTTCTTGCCGACATCATCGGCAAAGTGCTCGTCCACGACGTCCGCGGCCGCCGTACGGCCGGTATCATCGTCGAGGCCGAGGCGTACATCGGTGAGTCCGATCCAGCTTGCCATGCAGCGCCCGGGAGAACGCGGCGCAACGCACCGCTTTACGGACCGCCCGGCCATGCCTACGTCTATCTCAACTACGGCATCCACTGCCTCGTCAATGTCGTCACGGAAGCGGAGGGGTCACCTGCCGCGGTGCTGATTCGTGCGCTCGATCCGCTGGACGGGATCGACATCATGCGCCGGCGCCGCGCGCGCACGATGAAGGGGAGGGTGGTCGCCGCGGACCGCGAGCAGCGGGAACAGTTCCTCAGGATCGCGCCGCCACTGTTCGGGGATCATCACGAGGAGGCGGCCCGACGCCCACGCGGCGAACATCTCGTGGAAGCTCGCGTCGAAGCTGAGCGACGCGAACTGCAGCATTGCGGTCCCGCGCGCGAGCGTGTGCAGGTGCCAGCGAATCAGGTTGCCGAGCGCGCGATGCGACAGCGCGGTACCCTTCGGTCGTCCCGTCGATCCCGACGTGTAGATCACGTAGAGCAGGCTTTCAGGATGGACGTCGACGCCGGGGTTCGTCACCGGCTCGAGCGCCAGCGCCGCGCGTTCCGCCTCCACGTCGACGATCGTCGCGGCCGAGGCCGGCAGCCGGTCGCGGGTCGAGGGCTGCGCGAGGACGACCGGCGCCGCCGCGTCCGCGACCATGAATGCCAACCGCTCGGCCGGATAGTCCGGATCGAGCGGCACGTATGCGCCGCCGGCCTTCAGCACGGCGAGCACCGCGACCGCCATCTCAATCGACCGCTCCAGGCACACGCCGACGAGCACGTCCGGCCCGACGCCGCAGCGCCGCAGCCGGTGCGCGAGCTGGTTCGCCCGGGCATTCAACTGCGCGTACGAGAGCGTGGCGCCGGCGAAGACAACGGCGGGCCGGTCGGGGAACCGCGCCGCGACTTCCTCGACGAGCGTGTGGACGCAGGTCGGCTCCGGATACGCCACGCGCGTGCGGTTCCACTCGACGACGATCTGGTGCCGTTCCTCTTCGGACAGCACGTCGAGATCGGCGAGGCGCGCATCCGGGCGTTCGCAGACGGCTCGCAGCAGGCAATCAAGATGCGCCGCCATCCGCTCGACCGTCGATCGATCGAACAGGTCGCTGTTGTAGTCCAGCGTGCCGTCCCAGCCGTCCGCTGTGTCGTCGAGCGACAGGTTCAGATCGAACTTCGCCGTGCCGGTCTCCGCGGGCAGCCGATCCACCGCGAGCGCGCCGAGCCGCGGACGCTCGGACGGCGCGTTGTTGAGCGCGCACATCACCTGGAACAGCGGGTTGTGGCTGGAGTCGCGCTCGGGCTGCAGCTCCTCCACGAGGCGTTCGAACGGCAGGTCCTGATTGTCGTAGGCCCCGAGCGCGGTCTCCTTCACGCGCGCCAGCAGCGCCGTGAAGGTGGGATTGCCCGACAGGTCCGTACGGAGCACGAGCGTGTTGGCAAAGAAGCCGATGATCGACTCGGTCTCGCTGCGATGGCGGTTGGCAATCGGCGACCCGACGGTAATGTCGTCCTGTCCGGTGTGGCGCTGCAGGAAGACGTCGAACACGGCCAGCAGCGTCATGAACGGCGTCACGTTCGCGCGCCGGCTCACCGCGGCGATGCGGTCGGCCAGTTCGCGCGAGACCGCGAAAGGAACGGAGCCGCCGCGAAACGTCTGGAACGACGGCCGCGCGCGGTCCGCCGGCAGATCGAGCGGCGGCACTCCAGCGAGGCGCGCGCGCCAATACGCGAGCTGCGCGTCGTAAAGCGCGCCGGAGACGTGGACGCGCTGCCACACGGCGTAGTCCGCGTACTGCAGCGCCAGCTCGGGCAGGGGCGAAGGGCGCCCGTCCGCCAGCGCTTCGTACAGTGCCGCCATCTCGCGCAGCAGCACACCCATCGACCACCCGTCGCCGACGACATGGTGCATGGCGAACAGCAGCACGTGGTCTTCGGGACCGAGGTGCAGCAGGCATCCACGCAGGAGCGGCCCCCGCGCGAGATCGAACGGCATCGTGAAGGTGCGCGCGGCTTCCCCGGCGATCGCCTCCTGACGCGCGGCCGGCTCATGCGACGCGAGATCGACGAGTGTCAGCAACGCCGGCAGCGACGGGTGAATCACCTGGACGGGGCGGCCATCCTCGGCGACAAACGTGGTGCGCAGCGACTCGTGACGCTGAACGATTTCGTCGAGACAACGCTGCAGCACGTCGCTTCGCAACACGCCGCGCACGTTGAGCCGCGTCGTGATGTTGTACACGGCGCTCTGCGGGTCGAGCTCGTGCAGGAACCATAGCCGCTGCTGCGCAAAGGAAAGCGGAACCGGCAGACTCGGGTCGCGCGTCACTATCGGCGCGTTGGCGGGCGGCGCGCCGGCGAGCGTCGCACCCTCCGGCACGGTCGCGGCCCGGACATCGTCGATCCGCGCGGCCAGCATCGCGATCGTCGGTGCCTCGAAGATCGCCCGCAGCGGCAGTTCGATCGCCGTGAGATCCCGGATGCGGGAGACGACCTGGGTCGCCAGGAGCGAATGGCCTCCCAGCTCGAAGAAACTGTCGTGAACGCCGAACCGGGTCACCCGAAGCACGTCGCTCCAGATACCCGCGATCGCCTGCTCCGACGGTGTGCGGGGCTCGGCCGACTTTGGTGCCAGCCGCCCGCGCAGCTCCGCGAGACCCGGCAGAGCGTGGATGTTGACTTTGCCATTCAGCGTCAGCGGCAGCCGCCGCAGCTGCGCAAACATCTGCGGCTCGGTGCCCGCGATGAGCCGGCGCCCGAGAAACGCGCGCAGCTCGCCGACATCGAGCTCCTGGCGGGCCACGTAGTAGGCCACCAGCACGGCGCTCCCGTCGTCGTCGGTCACCAGACGGGCCACGCTGTCGCTGATCTGCGGATGCGCGTTCAACGCATGGCGGTACTCGTCGAGATCGACCCGATACCCGTGCAGCTTGATCTGGTCGTCGGATCGGCCGAGGAATTCCAGCGCACCGCCGGGCAGACGCCGGACGCGGTCGCCCGACCGATACATGCGCACCCCTGGGTAGATCGCGTGCGCCCCGAAGGCCGACGCCGTCAAATCGTCGCGGTTCAGGTAGCCGCGCGCGAGGCCGTCGCCGGCGATAAACAGCTCTCCGGTCATCCCGTCGCCGACCGGCTGCCGCTCGGCGTCGAGGACGTGAATCTGCACGTTGGCGGCGGGCCGGCCGATCGGCACCGAGCGCCCGAGGTCGCGCGCCGGTTCGAAACGATGAATCATGCAGCCCACGGTCGCTTCCGTGGGCCCGTACTCGTTGAAGATGGCCGCACGCCCGCCGAACTGCTCGTGGACCCGGCGAGCCAATGCGGTCTCGAGCGCTTCACCGCCGACGACCAGGGTACGAATCGCCGTCTCGCCCAGGTCGTGCCCGGCCAGCAGGGCAAGATGGCTCGGCGTCAACTTGACGACGCCGACACGGCCGTCGCGAAATACGGCGAAGACCGGCGCCTCGCCGTCGTGGCTCGGGTAAATCACGATCGCCTGCCCGGCAATCAGCGGGGCAAAGATGGAGGTGATCGTCAGGTCGAACGCAAGCGACGTGAACAGCGCGGCGTCTCTGGCTCCGGCGCTGAAGTACGCCTCGCGTGCCCACCAGACGTAGTTCACGAGCGCTCGATGAGGAATGGCCACGCCCTTCGGGCGCCCGGTCGACCCGGACGTGTAGATGACGTACGCGAGGTCGTCGGCCGACGCGAGGTCGTCGATCGCGTCGCCCGACCAGCCGTCAAGCTCGCTCCAGTTGCTCGACACCAGGATCGCAGGACAGCCAAACGACGCCGTCAACGGGTCGTCTCGGTCGCCGATGATCGCCGCGAGGCGTGCATCGTCAACCGCCAGCCGAACCCGTTCGACCGGATGCGCGGGATCGAACGGCACGTACGCGGCGCCCGCCTTCAGCACCCCCAGAAGGGCGACGATCTCCTGGAGTGAGTGCCGCATCCGAATGCCGACGAGCGAACCCTGGCCGAGGCCGCGCGCGTGCAGTTCCCGCGCGAACCGGTTGCTTTTCGCGTCGAGCGATCGATACGTCATCGCGTCGGGTCCGCAACGGACCGCGACGAGATCGGGGGTCGCCGCCGCCTGCGCCCCGATCAGCCGATGAATACCGACGTCGCTCGGATACGGGGCCGCCGTCGCGTTGAAGGTTGTGACCACCGCGTCGCGCTCGGCTTCGGCGAGCAGGCTGACGTCCTGCAGGCGCTTCGACGGCTCGAACATGATGGTCCTGAGCGCGCGTTCGAACCGCGCGCCCAGGCCCGCAATCGTTGTCTCGCCGTACCGCGACGCGTCGTAGGCGATCGTTCCAGCCAGCCTGCCCTCGGCGCAGCGACACGTCAGCACCAGATCCGGTGCGGCCGTCCCGAAAGTCGGCGGCGACTGAATCTCCTCGAGCAGCACCACGACACGCGTCAGCGCCGCAGGCTCGCGAATGGTCTCGTCGAGCCGGGTTAAACGGTCGAGCGGATACTTCTGATGCGCGAAGGCGTCGGCGAGCGTCTGCTTGATCTGTCGCAGCAGGTCGCGCAGCGTCTGCGAGGGGTCGAGCACGTCGCGAATCGGGAGCAGGTGGATCTCGCAGCTCCCCATCCGCGTCGCGTCGCTGTGGACCGGCGTGCCGACCGTGATGTCGCGCTCGCCGGAGTACTTGTGAAGGCAGATCTTGAGAGCCGCGAGCAGTGCCGCGAGGATGAGCGCCGGACGCCCCCCGCAAATCTCCCACACGCGGACGGCAGTGCCGATATCGACCGGCAGCTCGACGGTTCGCGGCTCGGGTCGCGATCCGGCCGGCCAGTCGGATACGACCGTGACCGCATGCGCGTCGGACAGCCGATCGATCCAGTAACGCCGGTCGTCCTGGAGCAGGCGATCGACGAGGGCATCGCGCGTGTGGTTCATGGCGTCTGGCCGTCCGCCGCGCACGCCGGTTCGGTCAACCGGCCGCGACGCGCGCCGGCTCTTGGCCACCGGGCCCGCGCGTGTTCCGCCGACGTGTCACACCTGCCGCAAGGCGCTACCAGAGCCGCATTCCCCATCATCCCCACCGCCGAGTATCAAATCCGATCAAAAGGTCGCGACGATCTCGTCGTCCTGCGTCGGGGCTGTGCGCGTCCACTGTCGGGCACCCGCCACGAGCTCGTCGAGGAGCTCGGCCTTCCGACGCGCGCGCTGCTGGTCGGGCACGCTGGCGAGATCGAGCGCCAGGATGCGGTTGGCGCCGTCCGTGAAGCGGCGAATGTCCTCTGCGGCCAGACCCTTTCCGAGGAGGTAGGGAAGGATCCAGAAGTCGAACGACCACTGCGGCAGCCACGTCGCATGACGCACCGTGAAGAACATCCGCTCGATATGGTTCATCGCGCTGGTGCTGTCCATGGTCGCGTGCGACCAGACGAAGCCGTCTCCGGCGATCCGGAACTCCTCGCGCCGGCGATCGATGGGCGTGCCCCGTTCGTAGTACCACAGTTGCGCGCGGTAGTAGTCGAGCGGTGTCGAGGTGATGAAGTCGAGCGTCTCCTGGACGGTCGCATCTGTCTCGCCAGGGAAGCCGATGATGAACGACCCGAACGTCAGGATATCGCGCTTCCGAAGCGCCTCGATGCCGCGCGCGTATTGATCGACCGCGGCGGCTTTGTGCATGTGCTTGAGCACGGTCGGCGACCCGGATTCGATCCCGAGGAACACGCCGGCGCACCCGCTCGCGGCCATGAGATCGAACGCCTCCTCGTCGGCGTTGCTGCAGCGGAAATACGAGAACCATCGGACCCCGTACTGCCGCTCGATCATCATCCGGCAGAGGTCCTTGAACCGCGCCAGGGGCACGTTGAAGGTGTCGTCGATGAAGACCACGTTCTGGACGTTGCCCAGTGCGCGCATGGTCTCGAGCTCGTCGGCGACCGTCGCGACGCTGGCCAGCGACAGCGCCCCCGCGCGCTCGGGATAGTTGCAGAACGCGCAGCTGAACGCACAACTTCGGGCCGTACGGGTCTGCAGCGTTGGTCCGAGATCGTGATCGCGCAGTCCCGTCCAGTCGATCGCGACCTCGTCGATCGGATTGCTCTCGGGCTGGGACAGCGTCTGACGAAGCGTCCCGCGATCGGCGTAGATGATGTTCGGCACCCGCGCCAAGCTCCCGCCGGCCGCGAGCACCTGGACCAGACGCAGCAGCGTGGCCTCGCCCTGGGCATCGGTGACGTAGACGTCGGCTTCGAGATCGGCCAACGCCGCCTGCAACCGCTCGTTGCGCACCCGCCCCGCGGGGTCGGGCACCAGATCGTTCTCCTCGCGCGTGTTTCGCAGATGGTTGCCGATGAGCGGCCCACCGACGACAATCGTCGTGTCCGGGCTGTGCTCGCGGATGAAGCGCACCATCTCAACGACCGGAAAGTTCAGCACGTAGAAAGTCGTCGTGATCGCCACGCACAGCGGCCGCTCGGCGAGCCATTCCCGCAAGCGCGCTTTTTCACGCTGGAACAGGTTCACGTAGCGGGCGCTCACGCCGCGCGCGCGGAGATAGTTCGTGAGATACGCGGCGGCCAGGTTCGGGATGTCACCGGACTCGAAACGCCGGTCGACTGCGCCGGTCGAGAGCGGAGCGGCCAGGCGGTCGACGTGGTTCAGGAGATCCACGTAGCTGAGCGGCTGCCCGCCCAGATCGACAAAACTGTAGTGCAGATCCCGATAGGCCTCCGAGTCTGCACCGAACGTGCGGATCAGCCGCTCGTAGTCGGAAAATGGCGGCTCGTTGTAGCCGACCACGAGACAGTCAAATCCTCTAGCGAATCCTCGAGATGCCGGCATTTGTCCCAACCCCACGGCTCCAGGCTTCCGCGGACACACGAACTCGTGGACACACTCGAACGCGAATCGCCTCGTTCACCCGTGGGCGGCAACACGAAAGACGGCGCTACAGACAGCGGAAGAAATCGCTGCAATCGCGCGGGCACACCACGACGGTCGTGCGCCGCTTGCGACTTCTACAGCGCGAAATCGCCTTCCAATTCTCGAACGCGGACGTCGGCCGCGAGGGCCGTCCGCTCACCTAACGAGAGGATGCTCAATTCGTCGAGGCGGCTATCCGGATGCGCAACTATACCATGGAGAAGAGCCGCGAAATCCTCAGACATTTGCACAATTGTCGCGGTTTCGAAGAGGTCCGAGTTGTACTCCCACCACCCCACGAACACGTCCTGTGTCGACCAGACATTGACGACGAGGTCGAACTTCACATGGGAGCTTTCGACCTCGAGCTGTCGCAGCGTCAGTCCCGCGATCTCCTGCCGTTCGACCGGATTGTCCTGAAACACGAAGACCACCTGGAACAGCGCGTGCCGGCTCAAGTCGCGCCGAGGCTGGATTTCCGCAACCAGCTGCTCGAAGGGCATCTCCTGATGCGCGTGGGCCTCGAGACTGGTCTCCCGGACCTGCGCGAGCAGTTCCCGGAACGACATCTGTCCATCGAGTCTGCAGCGGAGTACGACGGTATTGACGAAGAACCCGATGAGCGGTTCTGCCTCTGGACGGGCGCGGTTCATCGCGGGCGATCCAATCGCGATGTCACGCTGGTCGGTGTACTGGTAGACAAGCACGTCGAACGCCGCCAGCAACAGCATGAACGGCGTGACGCCCTGGTCGCGGCACATCCGCCGGATCGCCGCCGAGAGATCGGCGGACAGCGGCGCGGACATCGACCGGCCGGCAAACGTCTGGAGCGGCCCGCGCGGATGATCGAACGGCAGGTCGAGGGTCGGCACGCCACTCAGTTGACGGCGCCAGTAGCCGAGCTGCCGTTCCAGGACTTCGCCGGTCAGCCATTGGCGCTGCCACTGCGCGAAATCCACGTATTGAATCGGCAGCTCCGGCAATGGCGACGGCTGACCCGCCGCGAAGGCTCCGTACAGGGCGGCCAGCTCGCTCAGGAACACCCGCGAGGACCAGCCGTCCGAAGCGATATGGTGAATCGTGAACAGCAGGACGTGCTCCGCATCCGCGAGTTGCAGCAGCGCCAGCCGTACGAGCGGTCCCCGCTCGAGGTCGATGCGGTCACGGGTCTGTTGCGCCATGTGGACCCGCAACTGCTCCTGCTGCGCGTCGGCAGAGAGACCTCGCAAGTCGACGCACGCGAGAGCCACCGGGCTCGCCGCGCGAATCACCGGCACCGGTTGGCCGCGATCGTCGGTGAACGTCGTCCGCAGCACCTCGTGCCGCTCCAGGATCGAATCGGCGGCACGGGTGAGGGCAGCGACGTCCAGGCGGCCGGAAATCTGCACCGCCGTCGGAATGTTGTAGGCCGCGCTCTCCGGTTCGAGCTGCGACAGGAACCAGAGTCGCTGCTGCGCGAACGAGAGCGGCAGCGGCCCGTTGCGATCGACCCGGACGATTGGCGAGGCCACCTCGCCGCTCATCGCTCGGAGCGACGCGAGAATCGCCGGCTTGTTCGCCTCGAGCGCGGCGCGGACGTCGGCGGTGAGCGCGCCCTGCGGCGCCCGGCACCGGAGGCGGTCGCCCTCGGCCCAGATCTGCACCCCCCGCGCGGCGAGCACGTCGAGCAGTTGGATCAGTTCCATGACACTGATACCGGCGCTAGTGTCCCGTCCGCGTAATTCGTTGCATAAATTCCGGAGCGCGGCGCCCGGATGGCAAGGCGCGAGCCGCGAGAATATCGGGAATATTTGAGCGGCGAGCAACGCCGCCAGCCGGGATGCCCCGCCCGGGAGTTATGTGACGAATCACGCGGACGGGACACTAGAGTCAACCGCCCATCACCTGCGGCGCCACGGCGGCATCCAGGAAGAAGCCGGTCATCGACGCACGCACGTGGCTGCCGGCCAGATGGCTCACCTTCGCGACCTTGTGCATGACGCCGCGGCGGATGACGATCATGCGATTGGGCAGCGGCTCGATGAATCGTCCGCCGGTGTGACCAACCTCCTGCGCCATGCGCGTCGAGAGTGGATCGAACCGCCGGTTGTTCCACCCCGAGGTCACTTTCTTCTTGACGGCGCCGTCGTAGACCAGGAACTCCCCGCCGAACTCGGCGTCCCACTCCGGGTGCACGAAATACGAGTACGCTCCCGTGTAGAGCACCTCATCCGCGTGCCAGGACATGCCGACGCCTGGCGGGTGGATATACGGCGTCGCGGTGACCGCCAGCCAGTCGACACCCGCGCGCCCGACCCAGGGCGACAAGCGATCGATCGCGAGCTGCCTCAGCGCGCCCAGGAACGGATCGAGTGCCGTGCCCGACGGATAGAACTTCGTCTGGCGCTCGTCGGCCCACTTCTGCGCGACCTTGGCGATTGACGGTGGCACCTGATCGGCGGCCATGCCGAAGGCGGCAAACCCCGACGCGGCCGTGAGCGCATTCCCCTCGTCGAACCGCCAGGCGCGCTTGTAGCCGTTCTGAAAGGCGCGGGGCATGTTCCCGCGCGACTCGTGGACCAGCTTGAAATCGCTGGTCCTGAAATACTCGAAAATGGCCCCCACCTGATCCACCGGCAGCACGTCGTCAAACACCGCGCACACGTCGCTCTCGAAGGTGATTTCCATGCAGTGGTCTCCTGAAGTTGTCTCCGTCGTGCGGTGCTTCGTCGATGGTCCGTCAGTCCGGAGCCGCCCCGACCGGCGTCAGGACGACCAGCCTGGATGACCAGAGCTCCGCCAACTCGTTCGTCAGCCTCGCTCGTGTGGTCTCATCGTACGCCGACTGACGATCCATCAGCTCGGCCCACGTGAGTCGCCCGTCGGCGCCCTGCAGCGCCGCGTACAACTGCGCCGAAATCGCGGCCGATTTTCCGTGGTGGTACGTGAAGCGCACCTCGTGGCGGACACGGTCCGCCGCCGCACCGGGCCCGGCGACCGCGACCAGCGTGGCCGGCGCCGCGAGGATCACATGCAGGCGCTCGAACGCCGCCGCGCCCGGCTCGCGCCGTGTCACGAGATAGTCGCCGATGACCAGGTCGTGCAGGCCGGTCGTCAGGAAGCAGACGATGGCGTCGCGGACGGAATCGACGATCGGTTCCGCATGATTGTTGAAGGAGGTGTTCAGGACCATCGGAACGCCGGTGCGCCGGCCGAAGGCCTCGATGAGGCGCCAGTAGCGCTCGTTGGTCGACCGCGAGACCGTCTGCACCCTCGCCGTTCCGTCGACGTGCGTGATCGCCCCGAGCAGTTCGCGCATCCCGGGCTGCACCTCCACGACGACGGACATGTATGGCAGCGTCTTCTGCCCTGGTGGCAGCACGAAGAACTCGTCGGCCCGTTCCTCGATGACCGACGGCGCGAAGGGTCTGTAGCCCTCGCGCTTCTTCACCATGCTGTTGATGATGTCCTTGTGCTCGGCGGGCCGCGGGTCGGCGAGGATGCTGCGGTTCCCGAGGGCCCGGGGGCCGAACTCCGATCGACCCTGAACCCAACCGACCACGCGACGCCGGGCGAGCAGATCCGCCACATCCTCGCAGACATCGGCGCGGCGTTCGAAGGTGACGAAATCCTTCCAGATGGCGAGCTCTTTCACCGTCGCGTCGGCGCTGCCGATGTCGGCGCCCCAGAACACGTGCGCCAGCGGCGCGGCGGGCCGCGTCGACTCGTTCAGGTGAACGGCGAGCGCCGCCCCGAGCGCGCACCCCGCATCGTGCGCGGCCGGCTGCACGAAGATGCGATCGAACAAAGACGAGTACAACAGCCGTCCGTTCAGCGAGCAGTTGTGCGCGACGCCGCCCGCCAGGCAGAGGGAGCGGTGTCCGGTCGCCCGCTGAAAGTGCGTGATGAGATGAAGGGCGATCGTTTCGAGCGTTTCCTGAAGCGCAGCGGCAAGATCGCGATGCGGCTGGGTGAACTCCTCCCCTTTGCGCCGCGGCCGCATGCAGTCGTACAACGCATAGACGCGGTCCAGGTGCAGGCGGTATTCGCCCGCCGGCAGCAGCTCGTACATCGTCCGAAACGCTGACCTGAAGCGCGACGGATCGCCGTACGGCGCCATCCCCATCACCTTGTACTCGTCGAACGTCTCGTAGCCGAGGAAGCGGATCACGTCGCGGTACAGGAACCCCAGCGAGTCCGCCTCGGGGATGCTGCGCAGCAGGTGCAGCGCCGATCCGCGGCCGTCGAACACCTTGCCAGAGACGCCCTCCCCCTGGCCGTCGATCGTGATCACGAGCGCGGCCTCCTGGCCGGACATGTGATACGCGCTGACCGCGTGCGCCCAGTGATGACTGACGAACCGCACCTTTCGCGCATCGATGTCCTGGCCGGTCGCGTCCCGGACGAGACGCTGCACCATGGCGCGGGGCGACACGAGATCGGGAACGCCGGGATGGATGAGATGCGCGATGCGCAACACCCGCGCGCAGTACTCCTCGGTCGAGTAATAGGCGACGGCGTGGAGATCGCGGACGCTTGCACGCGCCTGAGCCAAGCTGAGACGGATGGCGTCGGACGCGGCCTTGTTGGTGTGCTTGATGCGGTTCAAGCGCTCCTGTTCGATGCCGGCGACGACGTGGCCGTCGCGTATGAGCACGGCCGCGGAATCGTGGATCTGATCGAAGGGGAAGTTGTATCGGTTCTCGTCAACCGCGTCGAGACCGCCCGAGAGGCCGAGAATCAGCATGCCGCCGTACCGTCGTTGTCGAAGACCGCCATCACGGCCCTACGAGCGCAACGCGATCTCGTACGCGTGCCGCATCGGCGGCGGCTCGAGAAACCCCGAGCGCACGAAGTAGTCGAAGTAGCGGCTCAGCAGCGCATCGTCGATAGTCGGGCACGTGACCTCCCGCTCGATGAGGATCGCCTGCGCGAGGTCGCACTCCGGCGCGGGCGGCGGCGGCGGCGGTTCACTCGAGGCCGCCGGGGGCTCGTCGTCGGACGCGGCAGCTGGTGTGGGGAACAACGGCAGCAGCGGCGCGAGCGCGTTGTCTGGAGCCGCGGCTGCTCCGGTGAGCGCAGCATGCCACTTCGCGTACGGGACCACGTCGAGGCGATAGCCTTGCTGGCGCGCGAAGTCGATCATGCGGCCCCAGAGAAACCAGCGCGGATTCACGACGTGGAACGCGGGTGTCGTCAGGGCGGAGGGGTGCAGCGACAACTCGACGATCGCGGCGCTGACGAACTCGACCGGCGACAGGTTGTCCCATGGCGGATCGATCGGGGCGAGCCCTGCCTGCAGGCATCCCTTGATCACCCGCGACGCGAAATCGTCGGTGTTCCAAAGACCGGTACGGCTGTCCCCGATGATCCGTGCAGGCCGGTAGACGGCCAGCGGGACGCCACGATCCCGGGCGAGCATCGCCATCCGCTCGGCCACCCACTTCGTCTGCGCGTAGCCGGTCTCGAGCCCTTCAGGACCGCCAAGCGGTATGTCCTCGCGCATGGTGAGGGACGCGCTCCCAAGGACGTCGATCGTGGACACCATGTGGACGGCCTTCAGCAGGTGCCGGCACGCCAGGCGCAGCACCTCCTCAGTCCCGCGGACATTGGCGGGCGCCAGCACGTGGTACGGCTGGAGGAAGTTGACGAGCGCGCCGTTGTGATAAATCGCTCCGATCGTCGAGGCCAGCGTGTCGAACTCGGCTTCGGTGAGGCCCAAGCGCGGCTCGGCCAGGTCGCCGCAGACGGCCGACACTCGTCGTTCGTCGCCGGCTCGGCGGAGACCATACGTCTCGAGCGCCCGCATGACGCGTCCGAGCGCGGCGTCCGGGCTCGCGCCGCGCGCCAGGCAAACCACATGGTCGGCGGTGCGATCCAGGAGCTCGCGCAGCAGGAAGGCACCGAGGAATCCTGTCGCCCCGGTCAACAGCAGCCGCCCCGTGCCGGCGCGCTCCACTGGATTGGACGGCGGCCAGATGTCCGGCGCGAGCCTCACATGCCGCTCCAGATCCATCGGCGAGGTGATCGGCAACGCACCGTCGCCCGCCTGCAGGTGGCGAACGGCGGCGGCCAGCGCCGCAATCGTCGGCTCCGCGAACAACACCCGGAGCGGTACCGACACGCCCAACCTGTCGCGCACCGACGCGAGCATCCGGACGGCCAGCATCGAATGGCCGCCGAGCTCGAAGAAATGGTCGTCGACGCCGATCGTGGCGCAGCCGAGCACATCACACCAGATCGCCATCAGCCGCGACTCGATTTCGTCGCGTGCCGCCGCGGGTCCTTTGGAGACGTGCGCGACCGGAGCAGGCAGACGTGCACGATCGAGTTTGCCGCTCGTGGTCAGCGGCAGCGCGTCGAGCGCCACGAACGCGCTCGGCACCATGTATTCAGGGAGGCTCCGGCGCAGCGCGTCGCGCAGCTGCTGTGGCTCGACGGCCGCCGCCGGCGCGGGAACGACGTACGCGACCAACGCGGACGTCTCGGCCGGCCCTTCGCGAAGCACGACGGCGGCGCGCTGGACACCCTCGCAGCGGTGCAACGCCGCCTCGATTTCCCCCAGCTCGACGCGGAAGCCGCGGAGCTTGACCTGGTGATCGCGCCGGCCAAGGAACTCAATCGCGCCATCGGCGCTGAATCGGGCGATGTCGCCGGTGCGATAGACGCGCGCGCCGGCGGTCGCGGCAAACGGATCGGGCACGAACCGCTCGGCGGTTGTCTCCGGCCGATTCAGATAGCCACGCGCCAGGCCGTCACCGGCAATCAGCAACTCGCCGGGCACGCCGATCGGCACCGGCTCGAATCGGCCGTCGACGATGTACATCCGCGTGTTCGCGATCGGATAACCAATGGGGACGACGCGCCGCGTGCCGGTCCGCTCGCACGCCCATGACGTCACATCCACCGATGCCTCGGTCGGCCCGTACAAATTGTGGAGCGCGGCGGGCAGCCGCGCACGACAGCGCGCCTGCAGCTCACGTCCGAGCGCCTCGCCGCTGCAGAAGATCCGCTTCAGGCCGCGGCAGCCAAGCGACGCCGGCTCCTCGAGGAACAGCTCCAGCATCGACGGCACGAAGTGGATGGTCGTCACCGCCTGTTCGACGATCAGATCGGCGAGGTAGCGTGGGTCTCGGTGACCGTCCGGGCGGGCCACCACCAGCGTCGCGCCGGTCATCAAGGGCCAGAAGAACTCCCACACCGACACATCGAAGGTGAATGGCGTCTTCTGGACGACGCGGTCGCTCATATCGAGCGCGTAGGCCGCCTGCATCCACAGGAGCCGGTTGGCGATCCCGCGATGCGTGCTGACGACACCCTTCGGAGTGCCCGTTGAACCGGACGTGTAAATCACGTACGCGGCGTGATCGAGATCGATCGGCACATCGGGATTCGATGTCGCCGCCTCGCGCAGGTCGGCGCTGACCTCTGAGAGATCGACGAACGCGACGCGGCCGGCGATCTCGGCACCGACCGGCGACTGTCGCTCTCCGATGACCAGGGCGGCCCGCGCGTCTTCCAGCATGAAGCCGAGGCGACCCGGCGGATAGGTCGGATCCAGCGGCAGGTACGCGCCGCCGGCTTTCAAGATCGCCAGCAACGCCACGACGAGGTCGGCCGACCGTTCCAGGCAGACGCCAACCACCTCGTCAGGACCGACGCCGCGGGCGTGCAAATAGTGCGCGAGCTGATTGGCGCGCCGGTTGAGATGCGCATACGTCAGCCGCTCGTGCCCGGCGATGAGCGCCGTCGCCTCCGGCGTCTGCGCCGCCTGCGCCTCGATCAGCGCAGGCAGGGAGACCAGTGATGGCCATTCCGTCGCGGTCCGGTTCCATTCGATCAGCACGCGGCGACGTTCGTCGTCCCCGAGCATGGCGATGCTCTCGACCGGCACACGTGGATCGCGCAAGGCGGAATCGAGCACGATCGTGAAGTGATCGACGATCCGCGCCGCGGTGTCGTCGGCAAACAGGTCCGTCGAGTACTCGAGCGTGCCGGCGTAGTCGCCCTGCCGCTCCTGCAACGTCAAGGTCAGATCGAACTTGGCCGCGCTCGCCTCGACCGGCAGGAGCGAGGCCGCCACCGCCGCCTCGGGATGCGCGGCGAGTCGCGACGGTTTCTGCAGCGCCAACATCACCTGGAAGAGCGGGTTCCGGCTCGGATCGCGGCGTGGCTGCAGCGCGTCCACGAGCTGCTCGAAGGGCACGTCCTGGCGATCGTGCGCGGACAAGACGACCTCGCGCACGCGCGCCAGCAGCGCAGCGAACGTCGGGTTGTCGGACACGTCGACCCGAAACACCAACGTGTTGGCGAAGAACCCGATCACTCGCTCGGTCTCGGTACGCTGCCGGTTCGCCACCGGCGAGCCGATGGCCAGGTCGGGCTGGCCGCTGTAGCGCGACAGGAGCACGACGTACGCGGCGAGCAGCGTCATGAACGGCGTGACGTCATGGCGCCGGCTCACGTCGTGCACGGCGCGCGTTCGCGCCTCGCCGACCGTGAAGGTCAACGTGCGTCCGCGATAGCTGGGCACCGGCGGTCGGGACAGATCCGTGGGTAATTCGAGGACCGGCAAGCCGTCGAGCTGCCGCGTCCAGTACGCGAGCTGGTCCGCCAGTCCCGGCAACTCCGAAGCGGCACGCTGCCACGCGGCATAGTCGCCAAACTGCAGCGGCAGCGGCGGCAAGACGGGCTCCTCACCTGCCGCGTACGCCGCACAACAGGCGAACATCTCCTCGGCAAACAATTCCAGCG
>Ga0157379_10002360_pt1 | contig 15768 bp, 14 predicted proteins | sample S25metaG_FD_121802 | JGI IMG/M metagenome (GOLD analysis project Ga0157379, IMG submission 121802) | Switchgrass rhizosphere microbial communities from Kellogg Biological Station, Michigan, USA - S2-5 metaG | ecosystem: Host-associated > Plants > Roots > Rhizosphere > Soil | place: USA... | reverse complement strand
GTTTCGGCGCGTTACAAGGCGCCGGCACGTTATGACGACGAGATCATTGTTCGCACCCATCTGCGGAACGTCCGCGAATCCCTCATTCATTTTGGCTACGAGTTGCTGCGAGCCGACGACAACGAGACCCTGGCAGAAGGGGAGACGATGCATATGATCCTCGACTCGAAAATGAAGCCCGCGCTGCTGCCGGAAAATTATTTGAAGGCATTCCGCAGCGCGATCGGAAGGTAGGATTTTGAAACCAGAAGCGGGAAACCGGGAACTGCCTTGAAAGCCTTGCACATCAGCGGGAAAGACCTCACTCTCGAGGCGGCCCGTGAAGTCGCGGTCGAGCGCCGTCCCGTTCTTCTTGATCCCGACGCCCGCGAGGCGGTTGACCGCGCCCGCGCCGTGGTGGACGCCCTAGTTGCGGAAAATCGCGTGTCTTACGCCATCACCACTGGGGTTGGGAAACTCGCTGACGTCCGCATTGCCGGTGACCAGATTCGAGAGCTGCAACTTAATCTGGTGCGCTCCCATGCCGGGGGGATAGGCGAACCCCTCTCCGCCGGGGAAACTCGCGCCATGATGTTGTTGCGCGCCAATTCTCTTTCCCAAGGGCACTCCGGAGTGCGCGGGGCTGTGATCGACACGATTTGCGAAATGCTGAACCGCGGCGTCACTCCAATGGTGCCCTCGCAAGGCAGCGTGGGAGCCAGTGGCGATCTCGCTCCACTGGCCCACCTGGCGCTAGCGCTTATCGGCGAGGGCGAATGCCTGGATGAGAAAGGCCTGCGCGTGCCCGCCGCCGACGCCATGCGGCGCGCACAAATCAAGCCCCTGGTACTTGAAGCCAAGGAAGCCGTCTCCCTGATCAACGGCACGCAGGCGATGCTGGCAGTTGGGATTCTGGCGCTGCTCGCGGCCGAGATCCTGGCCGATACGGCAGATGTGATCGGCGCGCTCTCGCTCGACGCGTTGCGGGGTACAGACGTGGCGTTCGATGAGCGCATCCATAGGGCGCGTCCACACCCGGGTCAGCTCCGGACCGCGGCGAATTTGCGCAAGATGCTGGATGGCAGTTCGCTACGCCAGTCGCATGTCGACTGCGACCGCGTGCAGGACGCGTACTCTCTGCGCTGCATGCCGCAGGTCCACGGCGCGGTGCGCGACACGCTCACTCACTGTCGCGAAGTCATGGAAATTGAAGTCAACTCGGCGGTAGACAATCCGTTGGTATTCCTGAAAACCGTCCCAACTCACCTCGGGGCGGACGCCGTCGTCCGCCCAGCGGAGCGCAGCACCGCCAGCCTGGAAGCAGACGTCATATCCGGCGGCAATTTTCACGGCCAACCGCTGGCCTTCGCTCTGGATTTCCTCGGCATTGCCCTCAGCGTGCTGGCCGGCATCTCCGAGCGCAGGCTGGAGCGGCTAGTAAACCCAGCCCTGAGTGAGGGTTTGCCACCATTCCTGGCTGCGGGTGCCGGCCTGAATTCCGGGTTCATGATGGCGCAGGTCGCCGCCGCATCGCTGGTCAGCGAAAACAAAGTCCTGGCGCATCCCGCTTCGGTGGATTCGATCACGACTTCAGGCAACAAGGAAGACTACGTGTCCATGGGAATGACGGCTGCCCTCAAGCTCAAACGAATCGTGGAGAATTCACGACATGCGATGGCGATCGAAGCCATGGCCGCAGCCCAGGCGCTGGATTTCCTGCTCCCGCTCAAAACTTCGAAGCGCGGACAAGCGGCGCATGCAGCGATTCGTTCCGTATGTGCCACCATGGATAAAGACCGGGTGATGTATCAGGATTTCGCCAAAGTCGCGGATCTGATTGCCAGCGGGATGGTGGCGGCGGCCCTCCGGTAGGGACTAACCGGCCGCACACGGCCGGTGGTTATGCCAACTGCGCCGCTCTGCCGTCCAGCCCCAGCTTGTCCGCGATTCCTCTCAACGCTTCCACACAGAACGCGATGTGCTCTTCCAGATCTACACCCAGCTCCGCAGCGCCGTTTATGACATCTTCACGTTTTACGCTGCGGGCGAAGGCTTTGTCCTTCATTTTTCTTCGGACTGACTTGGCGTCAACTTCTGCCAGCGACTTTCCTGGCTTGACCAGCGCGCAGGCAGTGATGAATCCGGCCAGTTCGTCGCAGGCGAAGAGGGCCTTTTCCATCCGGGAGTCCCGGCTCACGCCGGAATACTCGGCGTGCGACATAATGGCTCGGCGTATTTCATCCGAATAGCCACGCTCTTTCAATATTTCGTTGCCCTTGTAGGGATGATCGTCAAGGCTGGGATACTTTTCGTAATCGAAGTCGTGGAGCAGGCCGACTATGCCCCACAATTCTTCCTCAGGGGCCGAGCCAGGGTGAAATTTCCGCGCATAAGCGCGCATGCAGGCCTCCACGGCCATGCCGTGCTTGCGCAAACTTTCCGACTGGGTGAACTCAGTTAGTAAACCCCACGCCTGTTCTCGATCATTCATGTTTTCTTACCTGTTTTCTCCGGTTTTTCTCCAGCTGGTTTTGCTTTTACCACGACACGTTTTGTGTTTGACCCCGGAATGTTCTTGACATCCACAGGTGTTGTACCTCAGATTACGCTGCAGGTTGGAATGAAGAAATTTTCCGCGCTTATTTCTTCGTTCCGGAGAAGCCCCCGCTCTGGCCCTCCCACACCTAGATGGCCACCACCCTTGCACCCGTAGATTCAAGGGAAGTAGTTCGTTGCGATCACTGCCTGCTGGTCCAGTTCCGTACCACCAACGATCTTTGCCGCCGCTGCCATGCCTCGTTAGATGAGGAAGAGCCGGAAGTCGTAATGGCTCCGCCACCGCCGCAGATGATGCCGGCGAACGGCAATGGCCGTGGACATCTGAACCTGGCGACTTCGATCCGTTCGCTTCGGTTGCGGAGCGGACTCAGCCAGCGCCAACTGGCGGCCCGCATGTCGGTCCCCCGGACCTACGTGTCGAAGATCGAAAACGAAAAGGCTACCCCGACCCTTTCTTCACTGGAACGGCTGGCCCGTGCGCTGGAAGTCACCGTGCCCGATCTGCTTTCTGGCGGCGAACGCAACCGCCAGGAAGAAATCGGTGAACTGATGAAGGATCAGTTTATCGCGGAACTGATGCCCTTCGTGGCGCATCTGAACGGAATGCAGTTATCGAGTGTACTGGCGCAGGTTCGTGACCTGACCCTGCGTCCGCGCCGCAGCGCCTAAGCAGCGAAGTGTGAGCGTGAGCGCCCCGCCCGTGCGGAGCGGTTCGTGACACTGCCGCCTGAGCGAGCGCGCTCGCGCCCACAATGAAGACGATTTTTATCCGGGCAACCACCAACTGAAACCGGGGCCGCAAGGCCCCGGGTTTTTCTCGCCGCTACTCTTCCCGCAGATAGGAGTCCTTGTACTCCAGATAATTTCTGGCGTAGCGCATGATCGTTTCCTGATCTTTGTCCTCCAGCTTGCGGCGAAACTTTCCCGGAGATCCCATCCACAGCGACCCCGGCTGGACGATCGTCTTCTCGGGGATCAGGGTGCCGGCAGCAATAATCGAGCCGGTCCCAATGTGCGCCCCATTGAGGATAATTGATCCCATGCCGATCAAGCAGCGGTCTTCAATGGTGCAGCCGTGCAGCGTCACGGTGTGACCCACGGTGACGTACTCGCCGAGGAAAACTCCGTACTGCTGTTTCATGCCGTGCAGCACGCTGCCATCCTGTACGTTCGAATGCGCGCCTACGCGAATGGAGTGCACGTCGCCGCGCAACACCGCATTCATCCAGATGCTGGTGTGCTCGCCGAGAATCACATCGCCGATAATCTGCGCCGAATCGTCGACGTAGCAGGATGGGGGAATTATGGGGGTTGTTCCTTTGTAAGAACGAATCATGTTGAGCTTGGAAAGAAATTGAACATAACACGAGTGCCGCTTTGGGCGTAAGAGTTCCGCTCGGTGCGCACCAGGAGCGGCAGACGAGCTACGTGCCAGCAGTGAGACTGCGGCGCTCCAGCAACACCACGTCACGCCACCGTCCATGCATGCATCCCAGTCGTGAACGAGTACCGACGATCCGGAATCCGGCGTCGGTGTGGAGTTTTATGCTAGCTGTGTTTTCCGGGAAGATCCCAGCCTGCAGAGTCCAGATGCCCTCGGCTTCCGACTCGATGATCAGTCTTGCCATCAGGCTTGCCCCAACGCCGCAACCTCGCACCGCCTCCGCAACGTAGATACTGACTTCCGCCACTCCGCGGTACACCGCCCGGCTGGACACCGGACTGAGCGCGGCCCATCCGACGACTTCCCCTTCCCCCCGCGCGACCAGGCGGCATCTGCGCAGATGGGCCGCGTTCCATTCTTCCCAGTCAGGAGCGGTCTGCTGGAATGTAGCATTTCCAGTTGCGATGCCCTGCGAATAGATAGAGCGCACCGCGTCCCAGTGTCCCGCGACCAGTGGTTCGATTGCGATTGGTCGATCGGTTGACTGTCGATTCATTGACTCATTGTAGAGAAGTTCCTTGCTGGATCGAGGGTGGGTGAAGAGTGTAGGGTTGAGGTCAAACGCGGCGGACCAGGGTGTCCACCCACACTTGAAGTTGATTTCCTGCACTACTCTAGTTTTCCGTAGGCACCGGAACCTTGGGCACCTGTGGCACGGCAGGTATCTTGGGCACTCTTGGCATCGCTGGCGCTTCCGCTACCGCCGATCCCTTGCGGAGTTCGATGCCGCCGTGTTCATTGTTGATGACCACGTGGGGGCCGCCTTCGCCGACGGTGCCGGTGGCGGTTGCCTGGTCGTTGCCGTTCTCAACCTTCAGCGCGCTGAAGTCAGACTCGATTTCGCCGCCGCGAGAGTGGGCATCCAGCTGGAAGCCGGCCTTGTCGGGAATGTAAATCTGGACATCACTGTTACGGTTGCTCAACTGCACGTTGCCCAGCTTGCTCATGTGAATTTCGACAGCGCCGTTTTCATTCTCCAACCGGACGTTTCCCTCGACTCCGTCCAGACGAACATCCTTCGAACGCGTGAGAAGGCGGAAGGGGCCGACGAGTTCGCTGGCCCGCAGGTCGCCCGAATCCATGTCGAGGTCGCCGTTCAACCGGGAAAACTCCATGTCGGTGCGGGCGGATTTGAAGCCAATCACTCCAGTGATTTTCCCCAGCTTGATGGAGTCAAACTCGCCGGTCAGCTGGGCCGCGCCCTTTACGTCGGCTACGGAAATGTCATCGGCTCGTCCCTGGATTGAAACATCCCCCGAAATATTCGAAATCCGCGCCGAGCCGCCATTCAGATTGACACTCACCTTGCCGGTGACGTCGGAGGCAGCGGCATCGCCGTGCTGGCTCGCGATTTCAACGTCCCCCTCGCGGCCGAGCACGCTGACATCGCCGCGCCGGCTCGAGATCACGGTCGAAGCTTTCCGAGGCAGGCTGACATCGAGATCGGTTGTGACCGTGCGGTCGCCGGCGCCCCGCGTATTCGCGTTCAAGGTGATGACGTTGCCGCTGGCATTGATTTGTGGCTTGGTGCCAGGATTGAACTTGTCGGCTTCCTGTTGGTTGTCCGCATTGATGCGCTTGTGCGCGGTTACATGAATCTGGTTGTCGTCCGAGACTGTTACGTTGACTGCTCCTCGCTCATTCGTGATGCGCAGGCTGCTGCCGGCGGGGAAGTCCTGCTGGAGTTGATCCTGGTAACTGTAGTTGTGTCCGAACAGGGCCAGATCGTCGTCGCCCAGGTTGATGTGGTCGCGGACCTCATCCCAGTTGAAGCGCGAGGCTTGAGTCGCCGACAATCCAAAAAGTATCAGGAAAACCAGCAGCACGACCCCCCCGGCGCCAATTCCCTGGGGGCGCGTTCCTTCTCTCTGGGCTTGCTGATACTCGACCAGTTTGATCACACCCCAGAGAATGATCAAGGCGGGCCAGTAGGTGCCGAACCAGTGCAGAAGCGGCTGCGGATGCAGCACCCGCATGGTAGTGAGCAGCAGCAGTACGCCCAACAAGATCAGCACTACCGGACCGGCTAAGGAACGCCGTTGTCTTGGTGGTTGAATCGGTTGAAACGAGGGCGGTGTTTGTCCCGGGTTAGCCATTTTTCACCTCCGGCTTTACCTCCGGATACGGCGGCTGTACTTCGGGGCTGGCAAATCCGGACGGTGGCGTTCCACCTGGGATCGCTGAAGGCGGTCCCGCGAGCGGGCCGGAGCCGGCGGTGCTCTGGAAAATCTTGACCAGTCCAATGACCACCAGCAGCAGAGGCAGGGTGCGGCCGAACCGGATTACGCCCATGCTGTCGAGCAGGAACTGAAATCCCAGAGTCAGCAGCACGGCGGGGCCCATCAAGCCGCGCTTGCAACTGCGTATGCGGTCAAATCCGGGCGGAACATCGCCCACCAGACCCAACCGACGAACCAGCAGCCATCCACCGATGCCGATGAGTACCAGTGGCCAGATGCGGTGAGCGCTGAAGTCCCAGATGTCGAGTGTGTGCAGCAGGAAAATTACGCCCAGTCCGATGAGGACCAGCGCTCCCACCGGGACTTTGCTTACGTCCACCCGCTCGCCGGCGCTAAAAGTCGTTGCCAATCCAAACGGGTCGGGGGCCGGTTGTCCCATTTGCAGGGCGCGGGCGGTTCGCACCGCATCAATGATCTGGTAGAAGTAGAAACCCGCGATGGCCAGTCCGAAGACCGTGCCCATGGCTTCGCTTCCGCTGCTTGCCCCCAGGACGAGGAGGGTGAAGATCACCAGGTGGGCGAGGCCCTTGGCGTATTGTCCGGTGTAAACGGCGCCCACGCCAAAGGGAAAGAAGCCGGCCAGAACACCGGCCAAAGCAGGATTCGGTCCCCCGACTGGCACGGGCACGCCCCCTGGGGTTGCCGCCACGAAACCGGTGACCGGCTGTGCGATGTTGGGCTGCACGCCTTCCAGTCGCGCTGCCAGGCAGCTCTCGCAATAAATCACTCCGTGCACCGCACGGGTACAGTTGGCACACAGCGGTTTTCCGCAGGTGCGGCAGAATGCCACCTTCTCAACATCGGGATGGTTGGCACAGTTCATGAAATCCTCCTGTAAGTGGTCACGGTTTCTACAGGCGGATCATTCGGGATGGAGGCCAGCACGGGCTGGTTCTCTCCCTGGCTGTAGTTGCGTTCCTGTCTTGGTTCAGGTTGTCCACTGGTATTGTTGTCCTTCTTTTCCTTTTCCTTTTCCTTTTCCTTCTTGTTGTTCTGCTCCTTGGGGCTCGGTTCCGGCGGGGCAGTGACTCGTTTGAATTCCCGCACCCGCGACTCGATTTCGTATACGAAGCGAATATTTTCGTAATACTTGACTACCCGGCCGGTGGTCTCGTAGTAGGTGCGCTTGATCGCACTGGGCCGCATGTCTACTCGGCGCACGTCGCTCACTTTGACGCCCGCCAGGCTGAGCGAAATGGAGAGAGAGAAGAACGCCATCCCGAATGACATGGCGAAACGGGGTTGGCGGCCCATGGACATTACCGGACCGAACACCGGACGCAGCCAGTGGGTGATTGCGTCGGCCCACGGAGCTTTCGCTTTGTCGGGGACGGTTACGTGCTTGCTCTCGTATCCGGTAGTTGCCACCAGGATGTTGTGAACCAGGTTGGCCGGCGGTTCCACCTCAGCCAGCGATTTCAGCCAGCGACGTCCCCCGTCGGCTTCCGCGAACACCGGGCCGCACACGGCACAGACCCGGGCATGGGCCTGAAAGCTTTCCAGCCTCGGCCCCGCCAGTGTCCCGTCGAGGGCGTCAATTAGCAGCGCGTCAAACTCTGCGCACTGCATGCCGGTTTTGGTTTCGCCTGACATCACATCACCTGCCTATATGTACGTTGGAGCAGACGTGCAAGTTCCGCCCGCCCGCGATTTATCCTCGATTTCACCGTGCCCTCCGGAACCTTTAGTACCGTGGCAATGTCTTTGTAATCCATATCCTGCAGGTCGCGCAGGATGACCGCTTCGCGCAATTCGGGCGAAAGTTTCTGCAAGGCGTTGTGGACCAGTTCCCGGGTCTCGCGGCTCTGCACACTCAAGTCCGCCGCCGGCGCCTTGTCCTCGATCTTCTCGCTGAGCGGCATCGCATCTTCTTGCTCCGAAGGCGTCGTGTCCAGCGATTCGGTCACTCTGTCTTGCTTGCTCTTGCGGAAATGGTCCACCAGCAGGTTGCGCGTGATGGTCGTGACCCAGGTCATGAACGCTCCCCGCTCGACATCGTAAGTATTCAGGGTGCGGAACATCTTGATGAAGACCTCTTGGGTGAGGTCCTGGGCATCGTCGCCGGACCCGGCGAAGCGATAGCAGATGTTGTAGATGCGCCGATTGTAGCGTTGCACGATTTCCTCCCAAGCCACTACGTCGCCGGCTACGCAGCGACGGACGAGCATGGCTACGACCTGGGCGTCTTCCAACCCGCACTCCCTGGAACTCCTGGTCTGTTACCCGTCCGGAAAACCCCGGACTTTAACACCACAATAGAGATACGTCTTTGTGGCCCCAAAAGTTCGGCACTTCTATAAGGCAAGGCATTGTAGCAGGGGAAGCAAGCGCAAGGAGAACAAAAGGCGAAAATCAATGAGAGCAGAGAACTACGGGCTAAAAACTGGGCGCCTCAGAACCAGCGGTGGCAAGTACCTTGACGCGCCGCCCCTTCCAGGCCAAGAAACCTCGCACTCCCAGCGAGAGCCCGGTAAATACCAGCAAAGCGGCGCCTGCAGATGCCAGGACAGCGATTGTCTGCCCCAGCACCCCTCCAGCCTCCCCGGTATGAGTGAAGCGGGCCCACGCTCGCAGCTGCCGTCCGCGGTTATAGCCAGCGAAGGCTTCCCACCGGACGATCTCTCCTGTGGCCCGATCAAGAGTGAGCTGCGATCGCAAATCCGGCCGCCCGCCGTTTCCGCGATCGATAGAGAAAGTGAGTGTGTTCGCAGGAGGATTCGGCAGGCGCAGGCTGATGGTGGTGAAGTCCGGGACTTGCCGCCCGGCGCGTGCAAACAATTTCTCCACTCCGTCGAAGCGGCGCGCACCGTGCTCGGCACCGGTTCGCGGGCCGGAATGGGGGTTGCGTTCAGCAGGACTCTGAGCTGCGGGTTGGCTCGGAGATGGCGGCGCATTCCCAGTCATGCGATAGAGCAGATTGTTGGCCCACGCATAAGACATGATCACGCCCGTGATCACAATCAGGAATAGCGGTACGACGCACCAGAATCCCAGGACGTTGTGCCAGTTCCAGTCGCGCGCGCGAACCCACGCTCCGCCCCGAAACAGAGTGATCTTTTTTAGGTTGTCTCGACTCCATTGTTTCGGCCACCACAGGAAAGGCCCGGTCGTCAGAAGGATGAGGAAAATGAGGTTGCACGCTCCCGTTACCGCGCGTCCCGAAGACCGTCCCTCGCCGCCGACCCCCAGCCAGCGATGCACATCCTCGACGGCGGAGAAAAATCTCCGCAGCCCGGGTGATCCTTCGCCCAGAATTTTTCCGGTGTAGGGATCTACGAAGACAGTACGTTCCCGGCCAAAGTCGAACGACACCGGAGCGGCGGAATCCGCCCGCATCGTAATGTTCGAGGGTGGTCGTCCTTGGGCCTCTTGCATCGTAGCCAGCAGGTCTTCCAAAGGCAGGTGCTGAGCTCCGGTTGCGGGTTGCGCCTGAAAGCCGCGATCCGACCAGGCGATGATCTGCCGCCGGTAGCCGAGCAGGATTCCCGTCACCGACATGACAAGAATGACCAGCCCGGCCACGCAGCCGGCGGTGAGGTGGATCCAGAACAGAAATCTGCGGGGCGTCATAAGCGGGCTATCGAGTTCAAATTTCCGCCCAGCGCCGCAGCAGGTTGTGGTAAACCCCCGTCAGTTGGACCACCGCGGAATCGTCAGGTTTGGAGGGATTCAGCCGCTGGATGGCGGTGTCGAGATCGAACAGCAATGTGCGCTGTCCATCATCGCGCACCATGCTTTGGATCCAGAAAAATGACGACAGCCGCGACCCTCGCGTCACGGGCGTGACGTGGTGCAGGCTGGTCGAGGGATACAGAATCATATGACCGGCGGGAAGTTTAACGTGATGCAGACCGTAGGTGTCCTCGACGATCAGCTCGCCGCCATCGTACTCCTCGGGCTGCGAGAAAAATAAGGTTGCGGAGAGATCGGTGCGAATCCGGTGTCCGGTTGCGCTGATCTGCCTAATTGCATTGTCCACGTGGGTGCCAAAAGACTGCCCGCCCTGATAACGGTTGAACAGCGGAGGAAAGACTCGCGCCGGCAACGCTGCGGAAACGAACAGGGGATTCTGCCCGAGCGCGGTGAGAATGGTCTCACCCAGCTGGCGGGCCGCGGGATGATTTTCCGGAAGTTGCATGTTGTCCTTGGTGCGCGCGGATTGGTGGCCGGCCGTGACCCGGCCATCCACCCATTCCGCCGCATCCAGGATTCGCCGCGCCTCCGCCACCTGCTCGGAGGTCAACACCTCGGGGATTGGCAGTAACAATTGGTTTTGTATCCTTCCCGACTAGAATTTGAAACTGATGCCCAGTAAAGCCGAACGCGCTGCCCCGGGTACGATATGCGCGGGATGGATCTGGTCGTAGTAGTACTTGTCGGCCAGGTTGTACGCGTTGGCCCGAACGTCAACGTGCTCGTTCACCTGATACTTCGCCATCGTGTTGAAGACCCAATATCCCGGGACCTGTTTCACCAGGCCGCTGACGGGATCGAGAGGCGTGGTGGAACTGGCAGTGCGGCTGTCCACAAAATCCGCGCCGCCGCCGACGCTGAAGCGCCACGGCAGCTGGAAGGTGTTCCAGGCGCTGAACGTATTGCGGGGAACGTTGGCCAGCTGAGCTCCGACCGAGAGGGGGAAGACCGCCGAGCGGGTGACCACTCCGTCCAGAAAAGCGTAGCTGGCCAGGATTTCCCAGCGGCTGGTGATGTATCCGTTGGCTTGTATCTGAACCCCGCTTACCCTCTGGCTGCCGGTGAGAACCACGGTGGTTGCATTCACGGTTTCCCGGGCGTTGGTTTTGTCAGTGCGGAAGGCCGCCGCCCGCAGCGACAGTCTTCTCGCGAACAAGTCCCACTTGGTGCCCACTTCGAAGGTGCGGTTTTCCTCCGGCGCCGCGTCCTGCGTGGCCACGGTGAGAGCCAGGGTCTCGGCGGAAGGATTGAAAGATGTGCCGTAGTCGAAGTAGATGCTCGCCCCGGCCGCCGGCTTGAACACCAGCGCGCCGCGCCAGCTCGGCATGACGTCTACCCGCTTGAACGGCGAAGTTGCCGTGACCGGCAGCGACTGTTCGACCGTCGAGTCAAAGCTGTCCACGCGAACTCCCGCCGTGACGTCGAGCTTGGGCAGCAGGTTGACGGTGTCGATGGCGTACGCCCCCACGCTGATCGCAGTCGCGTCAGTATCGGTGATGCCACTGTGTGGCACGATGCCCGCAAACGGCTGGCTGGTATCCGGATGTAACAAGTTGGTTGTGGGAACCGTGGCGAGATTGAAACGCTGACGGTACGGGGACGAGGTCTCGCGGCCACCTTCAATTCCAGTCACCACGGTGTGACGGAGAGAGCCGGTGCGGAACTTCATAGTCACATCGGCCTGATCCTGCAGAAAAGTTTCCGTGCTGTTCACTGCAATCTGGTTGCGAATCACGCCGATCTGTCCCAGCGGAGTCGCGAGCGGGTCGGTGTCCAGAGTGGTCGCGTCAATCTGGGCCTCGGTGATGCGAACGTCGCGAGTGTAATGCGCGTAACGCGCCTGGTTGCGGAAGGTGATGCGGCTGTTGAAGTCGTGCTCGAACTTGACCGTTCCCAGATCCACGTTGGTCTTCAGGTAATTGCCGTGCTGAAAGCCGTAATAGTTGCGGCGTTCCACCGGAGCCGGGCCATTGAACAGCCAGGGAATGCCGTAGTCCGGCGTGTCGTCCGATCCCTCGAGCAGATAGCTGAGGGTGAGGCGAGTCGGCGTACCCAGTCCGAAGGCCAACGACGGAGCGACGCCGTAGCGGCGGTTCTCGGCGATATCACGCCCGGCAAATTTCGAATCGTGCCCCAGCAGGTTCAACCGGAAAGCAGTTCCGCTTCCCAGGGAAGGCAGCGGGCGATCCAGATCGGCGGTGATCCGTTTGGTCTGGTCTGTCCCGAGTTCCACAGTCCCCGCGAAGAGCGCGTCGGACTGGGGAACCTTGGTTTCCTGATTGACGATGCCGCCCGTAGATCCCCGGCCGAAGGTGACCGACGACGGGCCCTGCAGAACCGCGACCTCCTGCATGTCAAATGGGTCGCGATAGTAGCTGCCGAAGTCGCGCATGCCGTCGAGGAAAATGTCGTTGCGCGCGGTGAAACCCCGTACGGTGAGGTTGTCGCCCTGCGCGCCGCCCTCGCCCGCGGCGAGGCTGATGCCGGCAACATTGCGCAAAGTATCGCGTAATGTCGTGGCGCCCTGGTCCTGAATGATGTGCTGGGGAACGATGTCAATGGATTGCGGCGTGTCCACCAGCGGCTGAGTGAACTTCGGCAGCGACACCTCTACGCTGGTGTCGGTGACGTCAACCGAAGTCGCCAGGCCCTGAATTTCAAGCAGCGCCTGGTCCGGGCCGGTCAAATGAAAGCCGATGCCGGTGCCGGTCAGCAGCTTCTGCAGGGCCGCTTGGGGCGTGTAGAGGCCGGCCACTCCGGGCGACCATATGGCGCGCATCGAGTCTCGGGACACGGTTACATGGAACCGAGATGTCGTTTCAAAGACGGGGAGAACAGCGTCCAGCGTTCCGGGCGGAATATCGAAGTGGCGGACGGTCAATCCCAGGGTTTGCCCTGATGCGTTGACCGTGGGAGCAGGCCGGTCCTGCTGGGCATAAACCTTGAACACGGCATCGCTGCCGAATGTGGCATATGCGGCCACTGTGCCCACTGCCATCCAGTACTTGGGGCCACGCCGGCGGTTGCCTGATGGTTTCGGGTGCTTTCTGACCTTGATCCTGGTCTGGCTCATTACCGCTCCCCAAGCATTTGGTTTGGCGCTATTGCGTCCGTTCCGCCAGTCTTTGTGGCGCTCGCCTAGTTGCAAATAAGTTGCAACTATTCCAGTTGCAAATCAGTTGCATCTATGCTACTCAGTCTTAATCCTGCACTGCGCTGTTCGCCCCTGTCAAGGAAGGGGAATAGATTTTGTTGCAAACCAGGTGCAACTAGATGACACAAGCGTGTCCTGTCAACGAGATAGCGCTATCGCTGCTGATTGAAAGGTCGCGGAGGGATCAGTGACAGCAGCCCGCCGCCCCTGTGTCGGCCACCCGGGGTTGACGCGCCGGCTACTTTCAGGCGCCCTCCGGGACGCGCTCTCGGCGGAATCAATATGGAAGAGGGCTACTCGCTGGTGAAGTAGTCCACGGTCACGGGATTCTCAAATAGGGAATAGTCGCGGGTTACGACCGTAATTCCACTCTCGGTCACAAAATAGCGCTGCCGATCGGCCTCGGTGTCATATCCGATAGTGGTGCCTTCCGGAATGTGCACATCGCGATCAATGATGGCCTTGCGAATGCGGCAGTGCCGCCCCACGTTCACATGGGAGAAGAGAATGCTGCTTTCCACTTCGCTATAGGAGTTCACCCGCACATCAGGCGAGACCACGCTGCCCTTCACCATGCTGCCGGAAACGATGCAGCCTGCCGAAACAATGGAATCCACCGCGGTTCCGGTACGACCGGCTTCGGCGAACACAAATTTTGCCGGCGGATACTGGCGCTGGTGCGTGCGAATGGGCCAGTCAGAGTCATACAGGTTGAACACCGGCGACACCGCCACGATGTCCATATTGGCTTCGTAATAGGCTTCGAGCGTCCCCACATCCCGCCAATACAAGGCTTCTTTCTTGTTCTCGTCGACGAAGTCGTAGGTGTAAACCCGATATTCATCCGCCATCTTGGGCAGGATGTCTTTGCCAAAATCATGGCTGGAAGCGGGGTCCTCCGCATCTTTCAAGAGCACGGGGATGAGTACGTCGGTATTGAACAGATAAATGCCCATCGAGGCGCAAACCTTGTCGGGATTCGAAGGCGAGCGCAGCTTCGTATTTTTGGGCTTCTCCTCGAACCCCAGCACCCGGTGATCGCGGTCCACGTCCACAACGCCGAAACGCGAGACCTCGCCGGGATCAATCTGGATGGTCGCTAGGGTCACGTCCGCGCCCGAGTCATTGTGCCGTTCCAGCATCAGTCCGTAATTCATCTTGTAAATATGATCCCCGGAGAGGATCAGCACATGCCGGGGCTGTTTGGAGCCGATTGAGTAAATATTCTGATAAACCGCATCCGCCGTGCCCTGGTACCACTGATCGCTCACCCGCTTCATCGGCGGCAGCACTTCGATGAACTCACCCATCTCGCTGCCCATGATGTTCCAGCCTTCGCGGACATGTCGGTTCAACGACAGCGCCTTGTACTGGGTGAGGATGTAGACCCGACGCAAGTCGGAGTTGACGCAGTTGGAAAGAGTGACGTCAATGATGCGGTAGATTCCGCCAAAGGTGACGGCAGGCTTGGCGCGGTCGCGAGTGAGCGGATACAGGCGCTCGCCCGCGCCTCCAGCTAGTAAGACTCCCAGCGTGTCTTTCATAGCGCTTCCGCCTCGATGGGGCTGCTTGGCCCGAGGAAGGTCTGCATACCTTCGGTTCCGGAGGCTGCAGAACGCGACAGTGTACCAGAACAGTCCCGCACTTGCCCCGGCCCGGCAAGTTCGGGGACAATCCACCGGTCGCTCATCTGCGTATTACTTCAGGGCTAGGAACCTCATGGATACGCAAGTCCATCGCATCTTCGTCACCGGCGGCACGGGATACGTCGGTCGTCCCCTGATCTCCCAGTTGCTGGAGCGCGGCCACGAGGTCCGTGCGCTGGTCAGGCCGGGCTCGGAGCGGAAGCTTCCGGCGGGATGCGAGGCAATTCTCGGTGACGCTCTGGACGGCAAGTCCTTCGCCTTAAAGATCGCTCCGGCCGATACGTTCTTACAACTGGTCGGGGTCTCACATCCCAGTCCGGCGAAAGCCGCCGAGTTCCGCAACATCGATCTGGCCTCCGGCCGCAGCGCCGTGGAGGCGGCGAAGGGCGCTGGTGTCGAGCATTTTGTTTACGTCAGCGTGGCCCACCCCGCGCCCGTCATGAAGACCTACATCGAAGTAAGGTCGCAATGCGAGGACATAATCAGCCAGAGCGGAATGAACGCCACAATTCTGCGTCCCTGGTACGTCCTGGGGCCGGGGCACCGATGGCCGTACCTGTTATTACCTATCTACAAGCTGATGGAATTGTTGCCGTCCACTCGCGAAGGCGCCACCCGCCTGGGACTGGTTATGCTGGAACAGATGGTTCGGGCCCTGGTCGAGGCTGTTGAAACTCCAACTAGAGGAGTTCGAATCATCGAGGTCCCGCAAATCCGCGCTGCCTCTTTGTCCTCCTGAGCGGAGTGGCTGCTTCGCGCCACCAAGCGGCCGCGCAGTCAAGAGCCTGCCTCGATCGAAATCGAGGGGACCCCGATGAGCTCAGCAGTCTGTGGAAGAGTGGGAGTCCCTCGACTTGCTCTCATTGCGCCAGCGCGGATCGAGACATCGTTAGAGACGACAGGGTGGACGGCAGTTCGCGTGAGATCTTCGCTCGGTATGACACATTTTGTCGTTAGAAAATCGCCTCAGACCAAAGTAATGGCATGAATTACGAAAGCGCATGCACATGGGACATCTGTTCGCTGTCAGTCGTGAATGAGATGGTGAGCTTG
>Ga0157379_10002359_pt1 | contig 15769 bp, 15 predicted proteins | sample S25metaG_FD_121802 | JGI IMG/M metagenome (GOLD analysis project Ga0157379, IMG submission 121802) | Switchgrass rhizosphere microbial communities from Kellogg Biological Station, Michigan, USA - S2-5 metaG | ecosystem: Host-associated > Plants > Roots > Rhizosphere > Soil | place: USA... | reverse complement strand
GGAACACCAGCCACCAGCTCATGATCAGGAATGAAGCGAAAAAAGTGTCGCCGCCGATCGCCTCAGGCAAGGGAAACGGGAGATGTCGCGAGGCGACGAAGGCCGTCACGCCGATCAGCAGTGCGAAATAAAAGCGCCCATGATGGTGCAGCTGTCGCGAAAGGAATGCTGGCAGTGGAGGCTCCCTGCGGCGCCGCTGCCATTCCTACATGATTTTGCGCCGCCTTAAAGCCGAAAACGTACCTGGTCGATCCAGAACCGTTCCATGCGCTTCAAAGTGACGTTGACCGTATCGAGATCCTCCGAGGCGACATTGCCAACGGCATTGAGCGAACCCAGATGCCGCATGAAGAGCTCGCGCAGCATGTCACGTACGACTTCGCCCTTCTTCGTCAGCCGCACAAGAACCGATCGGCGATCGGCCTCGGAACGTTCGTGATGAATGTAACCAGCCTCGACCAGCTTCTTCAGGTTATAGGACACGTTCGAACCCAAATAGTGGCCGCGCGTGCGGAGCTCACCGGCGGTCAATTCCTGATCGCCGACGTTGAACAGAAGCAGCGCCTGGACACTGTTGATCTCGCGCTCATCACGCCGATCCAGCTCGTCTTTGATCACATCGAGCAACTGTCGATGCAGCCGTTCGACCAGATTAAGGGTCTCAAGATAGTATTTTGCTTCCACGCGCACGCGTTCATGCGCCGCGGCCTGTGGCATCGCCAATGCTGTCATCGTCATCCCTCCGCTTGTGCGGGGCCCACTTGTTGTTATGGCGAGCAGACTAGGGACAATTCCTTAAAACAGAGTAAAATTCGCCGGTTTCGAGGCCGCACTATTGGCGGGAAAGCTCGCGAGCCACGATTACCCGCATGATTTCATTGGTTCCCTCGAGGATCTGATGCACCCTGAGGTCGCGCACATGGCGCTCGGCGGGAAAGTCCTTCAGGTAGCCGTAGCCGCCATGGAACTGCAGCGCATCGTTGGCGACCTTGAATCCAACGTCAGTCGCGAAGCGTTTCGCCATCGCACACAGCATCGTGGCGCGCGGGTCACGTCGATCGAGCGCCGCCGCAGCTTGACGGATCATCAGCCGCGAAGCTTCGAGTTCCGTCGCCATGTCAGCAAGCTTGAACTGCGACACTTGAAAGTCGGCGATCGGGACGCCGAACTGCTGGCGCTGCTTGGCATAGCTCATCGCCTCCTCCAGCGCGGCGCGCGCCGTACCGACCGAACAGGCACCAATATTGATGCGTCCGCCATCGAGGCCGGCCATCGCGATGCGAAACCCTTCGCCCTCGGCCCCGATGCGATTGGCAAGCGGCACGCGACAATTATCGAACATCACCTGCGCGGTAGGTTGGCTGTTCCAACCCATCTTTCTTTCCTTCTTCCCGAAGGACAGGCCCGCCATGCCCTTCTCGACGACCAAACAGGAAATCCCGCGTGGGCCGTCCTCGCCCGTACGCACCATGCACACATAGACGTCCGAGACCCCCGCACCCGAGATGAATGCCTTTGCGCCATTCAGGATGTAGTCCTCACCGTCGCGCACGGCACGAGTCTTCAGGCTCGCCGCGTCGGAGCCGGATCCCGGTTCGGTGAGACAGTAACTTGCGATCATTTCCATCGTGGCCAATCGCGGCAGAAATCGGTTTCGCTGCTCAGTGCTGCCGTACCGGTCGACCATCCACGACGCCATATTGTGGATCGAGAGGAACGCGGCCGTCGAGGTACAGCCTGCGGCTAGTTCTTCCATGATGATTGCAGCGTCGAGCCGCGACATTTGCGAACCACCGACATCGCTATTCACATAGATACCGGCGAAGCCTAGCGCGGCCGCAGCGCGCAACGTTTCGACGGGGAAGATTTCCTCCGCGTCCCATTTGGCCGCGAACGGTGCCAACTGCTCTCGGGCGAAGCGTCGCGCCACGTCCTCGATCGCTCGCTGGTCGTCGCTGAGTTCGAAATCCATGGCGGCCAATTCGTCCCGTCGAGTGAAGCCCAAGAAAAACGAGCGCCAGAATTAGCCCGGTTTGCGTGCCTCGCAAAGGCATTCAGTCGGGGGCAGCCTTGAATCGGCTCTCGGGACTTGGCAAGACACGGCCATGAGCCAGTTTCCCGCCACGCGACTGCGACGCTTGCGCCGCCACGATTGGACGCGCCGCCTGGTCGCGGAATCGACCTTGTCGGCCGCCGATCTCATTTGGCCGCTGTTCCTGATCGACGGCAGCGGCAAGCGCGAACCGGTTCCGTCCATGCCCGGTGTCGACCGGTTGTCGATCGATCTTGCGGTCGGTGCTGCCGAGGAAGCGGCCAAGCTCGCAATACCGGTTGTCGCGCTCTTCCCCTACACCGATCCGACATTGCGTACGGAAGATGGTCGCGAAGCCACAAACGCCAAGAACCTAGTTTGCCGCGCCGTTCGATCGATCAAAAAGGCCGTGCCCGAAATCGGAATCTTGTGCGATGTCGCACTCGACCCCTACACCAGCCACGGTCACGACGGACTGTTGATCGATAGCTATGTCGCCAATGACGAGACGCTAGAAGTCCTGGTGCGTCAGGCGCTGGTGCAGGCCGAAGCGGGATGCGACATCATCGCTCCTTCCGACATGATGGACGGACGGGTCGGCGCCATTCGCTCGGCACTCGAGGCCAATGGCTACAAGAACACATTGATCATGTCCTATGCCGCAAAATATGCCTCCGCCTTCTACGGACCGTTTCGCGACGCTGTCGGTTCCTCCAAGACCTTGAAGGGCGACAAGCGCACCTACCAGATGGATCCGGCAAACGGCGATGAGGCTCTGCGTGAGGTGGCGCTCGACATCGCGGAAGGCGCGGACATGGTGATGGTCAAGCCGGGCATGCCATATCTCGATCTCGTTTACAGCGTGCGGAAGAATTTTGGCGTGCCGACTTTCGCCTACCAGGTGTCCGGTGAGTATTCGATGCTCGCTGCCGCATTCGAAAAAGGCTGGATCGAGCGCGATCGCGCGATCCTCGAAAGCCTGATGGGTTTCAAACGCGCCGGCGCCAGCGGCATTCTCACCTATTTCGCGCGCGATGCGGCGAAGCTTTTGCGTTCCACAAGCTAGTCACGCTTCGTCGAAAACAGACTGCGCAGGATGATTTCGGCGCGCGAGGGTAGAACGTCCAAGCCAGACTTGCGTTGCCCGAGATCGACCACATTGCGCAAGATCAGCATGGCAAGCCCGTGAACGGCTGCCCATACCGCAAGGCCAAGTGCTGAGTCATGCAAGGCGGTGCCAATTTCGCTGCCGACCGCGTCGGCCCCAGCCGCCAGTTCTGGAAACGAATCCCGGTTGGGCAGCTGTGGTCCGAACATCAGGCTCGCGAGTGCCGGGCGACGCGCCACGAACCGCATATACGCAGCACCGATCTTGGTGATGCGGTCTGCCTCGGCATCGGCAGCGACGACCGCCGACCTGATCTCATCGCGCAACTCGACGAAGCCTTCGGTCGCCAGTTCAACCAGAAGCGCCTCATGATTCGGGAAATGCCGGTAAGGTGCCGCGTGGCTGACGCCCGCCTTGCGCGCGACGGCGCGAAGACTGAGATCGGCAAGCGATTCTTCCTCAAGTATCGTGCGCGCGGCATCGAGCAAGGCATTGCGCAGGTCGCCATGATGGTAGGCCCGCCCACGTCCGGTAGCGGCCGATTGATCCGAACGGTCCATCACTTGCCCTTTCCGGCGGCAACCTGTCGCGCGAACAGACTGGACGTATCCCAGCGCCGACCGCCCATCTTTTCGACTTCGGCATAGAATTGATCCACCAACGCTGTAACGGGCAAGGTGGTGCCATTCCGTCGCGCTTCGGCTAAGCAGATTGCAAGATCCTTGCGCATCCATTCGACCGCAAAGCCGTGCTCGAATTGGCCGGCGAGCATGGTTTTGTGCCGGTTGTCCATCTGCCAGGACTGTGCTGCCCCCTTCGAGATCACCTCGACCACCGCGAGGGGATCAAGGCCGGCCGCACGGGCGAAGCTCAGTCCCTCGGACAACGCCTGCACCAAGCCGGCGATGCAAATCTGGTTTACCATCTTGGTGAGCTGGCCTGCCCCTGCGTCACCCATCAATCGGCAGTGCCGGGCATAGGCCGCCATCACGGGCTCGGCCTTGGCATACGCGGCAGCCGTGCCGCCGCACATGATCGTCAGCTGGCCGTTCCTGGCGCCCTGCTCGCCGCCTGAGACTGGAGCGTCGACGAAGTGCAGCCCGCGCTGGTGTGCGCTTTCGGCGAGTTCCCTCGCCAAGCCTGCAGAGGCGGTCGTGTGATCGATGAATACCGCATCACGCTTCATGGTGATGAATGCGCCATGACGGCCGAGCGCGACTTCGCGAACATCGTCGTCGCGCCCGACACAACTGAGTACGACGTCGGCGTTCGCCGCCGCCTCGGCGGGCGTCGGCGCGGACGCTCCGTCATAATCCTTGACCCATGCTTCTGCTTTGGATCGCGTGCGATTGAAGACAATCAAATCGTGGCCCGCGCGCTTGAGGTGGCCCGCCATGGGAAAGCCCATCACACCAAGTCCGAGGAATGCCACGCGCATCACTCCAGGACCTCGGCAGGCGTGGCTGGCAGCGGTGCGAAGTTCGGTCTTTTCATCAGCCAGATGATTCCTAGTGCGGGAATACCGAGATAAAACATAAACAGAAAGTCGTTCGAGAACGCAATTGTCTGCGCTCGCAGTTCGATCATGCCGTTGAGATTGGCCAAGCCGAACGGAAGTTGCGGATTTAACATCATGCCTGGCGCGTTGATCCCGAGCGCGCGATTGAACGGCGAAGCATAGCCAGCGAGTTGGGAGTGCATGATTTGCGCGCTGGACGTCAAGACTGCCGTCGTAACCGTGACGCCGATCGCACTGCCTATATTGCGGACCAGATTCGTTAGCGCAGTACCGTCGGTACGCAGATGACCGGGCAAGGTGGCAAAGGCCGTCAAGTTCATCGGCACAAACACGAAACCCATGCCAAATCCTTGCAGGAAGGTCACAATGATGAGCGTGGTCGTGTTGATCTGGGGAGTCCAGCCGGACATCTCCCACATGCTCCACAACAGCAGAAGCGTTCCCGCCGTCATCAACAGCCGCGCATCGACGCGCATTGCCACGCGCCCGGCGAACATCATCGCTATCATGGTTCCGATGCCGCGTGGCGCCATCAGCATGCCGGTGTCGAAGACCGAGTAACCCGCCAATTTCTGCAGGTAGGGCGGGAGCAGCACCGAGCTCGCAAGCAGGATTGCGCCGATCACGAACATCAACACCAGTCCGGACAAGAAGTTTCGGTCTTCGAAGATGTGGGGCGGAATGAATGGATTCTTGCCGAGCGCCATATGGACGAAGAACAAGTACAGGCCGACGCCGGCAAGCAACGCTTCGATGACGATCTCGGCGGATCCGAACCAATCCTGACCCGTGCCGCGGTCCAGCATCAGTTGCAGCGCACCCAGACCAAGCGCCAACGCGCCAAAGCCGAACCAGTCGAACCTCAACCCCTCATCGCGCGGGCTATCCTTGAAGAACAGCCAGATGCCGGCAATCGACGCGATACCGAACGGCACGTTGACGTAGAAGACCCAGCGCCAGTCGTAGGCGTCGGTCAGGTAGCCGCCAAGGGTCGGCCCTAGGATCGGCCCCATCATCACCCCCATGCCCCAGAGCGCCATGATGTTGCCGCGTCTCTGCGGTGGGTAGAGATCGAGCATCACCGCTTGCGATAGCGGCGACAGGCCAGCGCCGAATGCGCCCTGCAACAGACGGAACATGATCATCTGATTGAGCGATTGGGCGGCGCCGCACATCATCGATGTGATGGTGAACCCAGTCAGGCAGACGATCATGAAATTCCGCTTGCCGAACCGCGATGCGATCCAGCCAACCGGCGCTGTCATGATGGCAGACGCCACGATGTAGGAGGTCAACACCCAAGTGATCTGATCACGCGAGGCCTGCAGACTGCCTTGCATGTATGGCAGCGCCACATTTGCGATGGTGCTGTCAAGCGTCTGCATGAACAGGCCCGCCATCGACGAGCCGAGCACGATCCAAAGCTCGATCTTGTTCGTATAGGACTCGGCCGTATGGCCCGGTGCATTCACGCGCATAGAGAGCGCCTTTCGAGGCGTAAATCAGCCGCCGAATAGCATCCGGTACCAGCGACGGTGTCCTGTATCGACCGAGATCTCGGTGCTCATGCCGGCGCGCAGCGGTACGTTGCAGTTGCTTTTGCCGATATTGATCCGCACCGGAATTCGTTGCACGACCTTGACCCAGTTGCCGCTCGAATTTTCCGCCGGCAGTGCCGAGAAGGTGGAATCGCTGCCCGCACTGATCGCATCGATCGAGCCCAGCCATGTGCAGTTGGGATAGGTATCGACCGTGATCTCGACGGGATTGCCACTACGAATGTAGGTTAGTTCAGTCTCTTTGAGATTGGCCGAGACCCAGATGTTTTTGCTCGCGACCAAACCAACGGCGCTCGTCGTGCTGAACGCAGACATGGCAGAGATCACCAGCGTTCCCGGCTGCAATGAATCGACGGCCGCAACGATGCCGTCGAACGGTGCGCGCACCACCGTGTGGTCAAGCTGGCGTTGCGCCTCACTGACCGCGGCGAGCGCGCGCTGATAGGCCGGCGTGCGTTGCGCCGGTTGATCGGGATTGCCGTTAAGATGGGTCAGCGCCTGCTGCGCCTGTTGCTGCAATGCGATCAACGTCGCTTGCGCGCTTTGCAGGGTGCCGCGCGCTTGGTCGACCTGCGACGTTGCAATGAAACCCTGGGGCGCCAGCGCGGCGTAGCGCTTGTACGTCAAACTCGCGAGATGGACTTGCGCCTGTTGTGCGGCGATCTGGCCGAGCGCCGCGCGGTATTGCGCCTTGAAGCCTTCCGCATCGAGCACGGACTGCGCGAGATTGGCTTTGGCATTCGCCAGCGCAATCTCGAACGGGCGCGGATCGAGGCGGAATAGTATGTCGCCCTTGCGCACACTTTGGCCCTCGTGAACGCGGACGTCCTGCACCATTCCGGAGACGTCGGTGGAAACCATGAGCTTGGCAGCATGGACATAGGCGTCCTGCGAGGTGATGTAGCGCCCGCCCGTGAGCCAAAAGTACACGGCCAGCACGACGACAATCGCCAGGCCCCACACCATCGCAAAGCGGCGCAGCCGTGCCTTGTCCGCCCACAGCGCGCCGACCCAGTCGCGCACGCGTGAGCCGATGCCCGGCGCAACATAATCAGCGGTATCCGTTCTCATTGCCGACATGCGAAGGCTACTCCCCGGCCGCCGCCAGCTTGACGCCGGTCAGTGCTTCGTTCGCTAGATTCTCTTTGAGCACGAGCAGCGCATCGATCAGAGTGTTGCGCGTGTCCTCGTCAAGACCTGCGGTGATGCGAGCATTCATGGATTCCCGTGCCTCGTTGATCGTTTCGAGGATCGGTTTGGCAGCCGGCAGCAAGTGCAGGCGGCGGATGCGACGATCAGACGGATCGGCGCGGCGCTCGACAAGTCCACGCGCCTCAAGCCGATCGACCAGGCGCGCCACGGTGATGGGCTCAACTTCACAAATGGCGGCCATTTCGTTCTGCGACATGCCCGGCTGACGCTCGAGTCGCGACAGGATGAGCCACTGTGCCCGGGTCATGGCGTGGGATGCGCGCGCCTTCTGGTCGAAACGTGTGCGCAGCGTTCTCGCCACGTCATGGAGAATGATCAACAAATCTCGGTCGAATGCCTGCTGCATGACACTTATCCCTAAGCGCTGCTAAGATAAGCAGCGTTATATTATCATGCAAGATGTTAAGGTGGCTTTAAGTCGATACCCCAATTACTCCATCTTGGTGCAATTATATTGCTGTGAAAGGCGATTTTAGACAGTTTATAACCAGACATGCATCCGATGATTGAGCCAAACGAGGCAGGGGCGAAGTCGCCTTCGCCCCTGCCGTCCGAGTGTCATTTTCCAAATTTACATTCCAGCCACTTGGATTTGTTTCCAGCTGTTCTCGATTGCGTCCACTGCATTTTTTGGTAGCGGCACGTAGTCGAGGCTCAGCGCGGCCTGGTCGCCGTTGGCATAGGCCCATTTGAAGAATTTCAAGACGTTGCCGGTTGCCACGGGATCAACCGGCTTCTTGTAGACCAAAATATAGGTCGTCGCCGTGATCGGCCATGACGCGGCACCCGCCTGGTCAACCAGAATGATGTAGAAGCCGCCGGCCGCCGCGCCGTTCCAGTCGGCGTTGGCCGCCGCTGCCTTGAACGCATCTATGGTCGGGCTGACGGTCTTACCTTCCTTGTTGATCATGTTTGCGTAAGTGAGATGGTTGACCTTGGCATAAGCGTACTCGACATAGCCAATGGCACCGGCCGTCTGCGCCACATTGCCGGCGACGCCTTCATTGCCCTTGGCGCCGATGCCGACGGGCCAATCCACGGAGGTTGCTGCGCCGACATTGGTCTTCCAATCGGCGCTCACGCGCGACAGGAACGTCGTAAATATGAAACTCGTTCCCGATCCGTCCGAGCGGTGCACGACTGCAATCGCCTGATCCGGCAAGTTGAGCGACGGATTGAGCTTCTTGATCGCCGGATCATTCCAGCGGGCAATCCGGCCCATGTAGATGCCGGCGAGTGTGGCGCTGTCCAGGACAAGTTGGCCGGCACCAATTCCGCGAACGTTTATCACCGGCACGACGCCGCCAATGACCGTGGGAAATTGTGCCAGACCGACGGCATTCAACTGCGCCGTAGTAAGGGGAGCGTCGGATGCGCCGAACGTGACGGTCTTCGCCTTGATTTGTGCGATGCCGCCGCCCGAACCGATGGATTGATAGTTCAGTCCGATCCCGCTTTGGGCACGGTACGTGCCGGCCCATTTAGCGTAGATCGGATAGGGAAAGGTCGCGCCGGCGCCGGAAATATCCGCCGCAACCGCCGCCGTCGCTGCAATCGCGAGCCCGGCGATTGCGCTCACAAGTGACCTGATCGTCATTCTCATTTTCGTCCTCTTTGCGTTCATGGGAGAGTTCATCTCCGGTTTCAGCAATGTCTTCCTCGGTGCGTTAGTTTGCGAATTGCAGACGAACGCCAACGATGTTCAGGCTCTGGCCATCCCGATTTGGAATCGCGGCGGTTCCTTTTTTGACAGTGACGATATTGTCATCGATCATCACGCGAACGTTGCGATTGAGATACCAGTTCAATGCGATGGCTATGATGCGCTCGTCACCACCGGTGATGCCGGCAAGCTGCAGCCCTGGAACCAGCAACTGGCTCGGTTTCCAGTTGAGGTCCGTCTCGCTGTAGCGCACTGCCAATTCCCAGGCACCCCAGGAATCGCCGTTAAAGGAGAACGGCCGCGATGGTGCCGGAGCTTGGAAGCCGCCAGTTTCGTTGTTGAGAGCGGTGAGCGTGTAGGGCTTGGTTTCGCCGGTCAATATCCATGAGCCCTCGACGTACCAACCTGAGAACGTCGGGTGATCAGCAACGGCAAATGCCGACGTGCACGTCGCGGTGACCAGCACGCCGCATTGACGGTCGGTGGTGAACTGGGCCCATTCGCCGCCCAGGAAAAAGTTTTCCCAGTTGCCGCCCGCGTCGAATGCAAACATGTTCCCGGTCTTGGCGGGAATTGCGCCGGTATCAATCAGGCGCGTGCCATCAACCCTGATCTCGGGCCGGTCGCGGAAGCGCAACGTCTGGCTGGCACCGCCCGTACCAGAGCCGCTGTAGAGAACATAGCCACCACTCGCTCCAATCGCGATATTTGACCGAGCGCCGTCCGTCCAGATCCGGTCGGAGATGCGTCCGAGAAGTTGGGCGTTTTCGTCGCCGCCATTGCCGTGATTTCCCGCCGATCCCGTCTTGCCGCCCGAGAATGTACCGGTGATCGCAAGACTGTCGCCCGACCACAGCGTGTCGACTCGTTGCCAGCCGATTTCGATGCCCCGGCGCGAGTCGCCGGCACCGAATGAGTCAGCCGCGATATTGTCGATTTCCGGACGCTCGAGGAAAATCAACGCCGCCGACGACGTCGTGCCTTCGAACATGAAGGCCGGCTCGATGACACCGAAGTTGAAGTGCCAGTTGGTCAGCCCCGTGTAGCTGATCACCGCCTTGTTGAGCAGCGGATCGCCCTCCCCGCTTGTCGGCACGCCGGCCGCGCCCGCGCTGCCACCGTCCGATCCGCCGACATTGAGGCGCAATTCATAGGCGAAGTCGTTGTAGGCTTTGCCCTCGACGCCGAGGTAAGCGCGTCGCACGACCGCGCCGGAACTCAGATCTGCCGGACCAGCAAACCCGGCGGGATGAGTCGAGTCCTGCATAAAGTTCGCAAAGTCCGCCTGGAACCGCGCGCGAATCGACATCGAGAATCGACCGTCTCCGGATCTGATCGTCGGACGGCCATTGTCGAAGGTCCACACGACATCGTTGAAGCTTTGCTCCAACCCCGACAGGCGGGTGCGGTCGTTGCTGCGGGCTTCATGTTCGGCGGCAAGTTCCGCCTCCAGAGCCGAGAGCCGATCGTTGAGCTCCGCGTTACTCGGTCCGGACGCCGCGTTTGCCGGCGGCGGCGTGTCGTAGCGTGGTGGTGTCGTGGTGTGGTGTTTGGTCTTGCCAAGACCGGCGCCGCTCGATGCGATCAAAGCAAGGACCGCAACACCTGCCATCCATTGAATTTTCCCCTGCATGAAACCCCTCTCTCGAATGTTGCGGGAGAGAGCTGGCTTTGCCCGCCATACCCTTCTTCCCGGAACATGGATCGCAGCGCTGCGAGACAGGGATGTGACAAGGGCGTGAAGCTAATGTGACGGCGCGTTTGTTCAGCGCAATCAGGAGGCTTGGGCAAGCGCACCATACTTGCCGCGGAAGAAGACGAGCGGTTCGCCGTGCGTGTGTCGCGCGAACCGCAATACCCGGCCGATCAGAATCGCGTGATCGCCGGCGTCGTGCACGGCGTCGGCTTCGCACTCGAAAACAGCCAGCGCGTCGACCAGTGCGGGCGGACCAAGCTTGGTCGCGATCAAGCCAATTCCCTCGAGGCTGTGACTGCCCTGCCGCGCCAGCCGCGAGGAGACTTCCTGATGATCCGTACCAAGAATACTTACCGTGTAGCACTTCGCCTTGGTAAATGCCTGGTAACGATCCGACTTCTTGTCCAGACACCAAAGCACGAGCGGCGGCTCGAGCGAGACCGAAGTGAACGAGTTGACCGTGATGCCCATATGGTGTTCGGCGCTGGCCGATGTGGTCACGACCGCAACGCCCGTTGGAAAGGAGCCGAGCGCGGTTCGGAACGCACGCAAATCGAAGGTCATGGCGTTTCACACTCGGTTAACAGGCGTTGGAGCATTCTCACCGTCACGTTAGGCGAGGCATAGCGCGGCGAAAAGACCGTACAGCGCGTCTTTCGAGGGTATTTTGAGTGGGATCGAGGGCCATGGCCAGCGACGGCGCGGTCATAATCAAACGCATCAAGCGGGGCGGGCATGGCGGCCACCATGGCGGCGCATGGAAGGTCGCCTATGCCGATTTCGTAACGGCAATGATGGCGTTCTTTCTGCTGATGTGGCTCATCAACACCACCACGCCCGAACAAAAGCGCGGCATCGCCGATTATTTCGCTCCTCAGAGCATTGCGGAAACCGTGAGCGGCGCAGGCGGTGTGCTCGGCGGCAAGGTCATGGGCGAGGACAGCTCGCGGGCCGGTGGAGCCGCGTCGGTTTTCCAAAAGAACAGTCCGTCTTCTCCCGTCAGTCCGAAACGCTCCACGCAGGCCGGTGTCGCGCATGGTGGCGGAGCGACTCCCGGTGCCGCAGACGAGCATTCAAATTCGTCCACGCAGGATGGCGATTTCGCGCACGCCGCCGAAGCAATCCATCAAGCGATTTTGGACAATCCCGACATCGCTGCCCTGTCGCGCCAGGTCATGATCGACGACACGCCCGAAGGCTTGCGCATCCAGTTGGTGGACCAGGATGGCCGACCCATGTTCCAGCCGGGAACCGCCGAGCCCATGCCCTACACGAAGCGACTGCTGGCAGAGATCGGGCGAATCATCGATCGCCTGCCCAACCGCGTTTCGATCAGCGGTCATACTGAAGCCAAGCCGTTTAGCGGACCCAATGGCGCGACAAATTGGGAACTTTCCGCATCGCGCGCGAATGCCGCGCGCGCTCTCTTGAACTCCGGCGGGCTCGTGCAGGATCGAATCTATGAGGTGGCCGGGAAAGCAGGCTCCGAACCACTGCTTCCGGAAGACCCGAACGGCTCCGCGAACCGCCGGCTGAGCGTGGTTTTGCTTCGCGAGCCGCCACCGGTGCCGCCCGGCCATCAACTCTAACTGGCAATAGTTTTGACCCGGGCTGGCGTTGGAGGCCCGACCTTTGACATAATTCCGCCCGTAGGGCCTTCGGATTTAGATGTGACCGATCAGAGCAACACGCGTATTCCGCAGTTCTTTTTGACACCGGGTGGACCCTGCCCCTATCTGCCCGGCCAGACCGAGCGCAAGGTTTTCGCCCGCCTGACCGGGACTTACGCGCAACCGCTCAGTGAAGCGCTCACGCACTCGGGATTTCGCCGCAGCCAGTCGATTGCATATCGCCCGGCCTGCGAGGGTTGCTCGGCTTGTGTCTCGGTCCGCATTCTGTCCGCAGAATTTCAGGATTCGCGCAACCAGCGCCGGATCACGCGGCGCAACGATGATCTGGTGCGCACGGAAGTCGTCGCTGAGGCCACACGCGAGCAGTTTGCGCTTTTGCGCACCTATCTCGACTCGCGCCATGCGGGCGGCGGGATGTCGGACATGGGACTATTCGACTATGTCGCAATGGTCGAAGAAACACCCGTCGATACTCAGATCATCGAGTATCGGCGTCACGGGCAAGACGGAAAACCTGGTCCGCTCGTCGCCTGCGCTCTGACCGATATGCTGCGTGACGGATTGTCCATGGTCTACAGCTTCTTCCATCCGGGAGAAGATGATCGCAGCCTCGGCACCTACATGATCCTCGACCATATCCGCGAGGCTCGCAGCCGGCTTCTGCCGCATGTCTATCTTGGCTATTGGGTCGAGGGCAGCGAGAAGATGGCCTACAAAACGCGCTTCAAGCCGATGGAAGCGCTGGGACGCGACGGCTGGAAGCGGATTTAGGCGCCGCGTGCCAGGGTGCGAAACATCTGCAGCTCATCATAATACGCGCCATTCACAAAGATGGAGCGTGGCATTCTGCCAACCACGCGAAATCCGTGACGCTCATAGAGCTTGATTGCACGGGCATTGCCCGCCTCGACGGTCAACATGACCTGTTCGACATGCATCGTCGCGTGTTCGAGAAAAGCCGTGATGAGATCGTCCGCCAAGCCAGTGCCGCGTGCCCCTTCGCGAACATACATCGCGCCCAAGTGGGCGGTGTGCCGCAACTTCTTGGAATGGGTTTCCGTTGAATAGGCCGCAATACCCTGCAGCGCGCCATCGACTTTCCCGCCGAACCAGACGCGTTGCTTGAGACGCTCCCGCCACTCGTCCAGGGTGAACGCCGCCTCGACGTCGGGATCGGCGGAGAATGCGGTTGGATGCATGCGCAACGCCTCCAAACGGATTTGCCGCAGAGCTTCGGCGTCGAGTGGACCAAGCCGGTGGATGCTCAACCGGCTCCTCCGAACCGCACGCGCCATTCGGCAATTTGCTCGTCGGTAATTTTGGCGAACAGGACGTCGGGCGCATGGATCCGCTGGCCGACTTCGAGTTGGTCCAAAAATTCCGTCATCGGCTCGCCAGGCCACGGAATTACTTCCGGTGCCTCCTGGATGGCATGGTGGATCGCACGCGCCGCGGTCGGCATCACCGGCCAGGCGAGATGACCGAAGAGATGTATGAGATTCAGCCCCATGCGGATTCCGGCCGCGGCTTTTGCGCGATCGCTCTTGTAGTGCGTCCATGGTGCGGCGCGCGTGATGTACTCATTGGCGGCCACCCAGATGGCCCGCAATTCGCCGAGCGCCTTGCGGAACTCGATCGCATCCAAGTATTCCGTATACTGACTAATGCGCCGATCCAGCTCAACGCAAAGAGCCCTTTCATCGTCGCCATAGATGCCCTCCCCCGGCACTTTGCCGTCGAACCGCGCCGCGCAGAACTTCGTCACCCGGTTGACGAAGTTGCCCAGCACGTCGGCGAGGTCCTTGTTGATCACACCAGCGAAATGTTCCCAGGCGAAATTGCTGTCCGAAGTCTCGGGTGCATTCGCCATCAAGTAGTAACGCCAATAGTCAGCCGGCAGGATTTCCAACGCGGAGTCCATGAAAATGCCGAGCTTGTTCGAGGTCGAGAATTTCTGGCCCTCGTACGTGATGTAGTTGAAACCCTTGAGGCGATCGACCAGCTTCCAGGGTTCGCCCGTCCCCATGATCATCGCCGGAAAGATGATGGTATGGAACGGCACGTTATCCTTGCCCATGAACTCGAAATAGTTGACGTCCTTCGCCTTGTCGCCGAACCACCAGTCGCGCCAGGCAGCGTCGCCCAGTTTGTTCTTGTCCGCCCACTCCTTGGTTGCGCCGATATAAGCGATCGGCGCGTCGAACCACACATAGAATACTTTGCCCTCGAGCTTACCGCCGGCGATGTCATCCGGTACGGGAAACCCCCACTCCAGATCGCGCGTGATGCCGCGATCCTGCAAACCCTCGTCCAGCCACTTGTTGGCAATCGACGTGACGAGCACCGGCCAATCCTGCTTGTGACCGGCAATCCAGCGGCGCAGGTCGTCGACGAATTCGGATTGCTTGAGGAAGAGATGCTGGCTGTCGCGAATCTCGATGTCCTTGGCCCCCGACACGGCCGAACGCGGATCGAGCAGGTCGATCGGATCAAGCACGCGCGTGCAATTCTCGCACTGGTCGCCACGGGCGCGATCATAGCCACAATGCGGACAGGTACCGATCACGTAGCGGTCGGGGAGAAATCGTCCATCGGTGGCCGAGTAGGCCTGTTTTGTCGTGCGCACATCCAACAGGCCGTTCTTCCACAAAGCCCGCGCAAAGTGGTTGGTCAACTCGCGATTTTGCTGCGACGACGAACGGCCAAAATGATCCCAGGAGAGGCCAAACCGGTCGCCGAGCTCTTTTTGAACCGCATGCCACTTGTCGCAATATTCCTTGACCGCAATGCCGTCATCGGCGGCCGCAAGTTCAATTGGGGCGCCATGTTCATCCGTGGCGCAGATCGCAATGGTGTCGTAACCGCGCGCCCGGCAAAAGCGGGCAAACACGTCAGCCGGAAGCATCGAGCCGACAAGGTTGCCCAAATGCTTGACGCCATTGACGCTCGGTATGGCACTGGTGATCAGGACGCGTTTCATCGGGTCTTGGCTGCTCTTTGTGCGGCCCGAGAGATTAACTTCCGGGGCGAATCCGTCCACCCTTAAGCACCTCAGGGCGGCTTTGCAAAGCGCCCGCGTGACGGAACACATATGACTGATGCGCCGGTGCGCTATCGCCATCTGCAGGCGAACTTCCAGGCCAACCTGATCGCGGGCCTTTTAACCGTGACGCCGCTGATAATTGTTTGGTTCGTCTTCGACTTCTTCCTTTCGACGCTGTCTCGCTGGGGCCACCCGCTGGCGGTCGAACTGACCGAATTTCTCAACCAACACTTTCCGGTGCTGAAGCCGTGGCTCGACAATGACGCGGTTCGCTATGCGATTGCCGTGGTGGTGGCGCTGCTGGCG
>Ga0157379_10002357_pt1 | contig 15772 bp, 13 predicted proteins | sample S25metaG_FD_121802 | JGI IMG/M metagenome (GOLD analysis project Ga0157379, IMG submission 121802) | Switchgrass rhizosphere microbial communities from Kellogg Biological Station, Michigan, USA - S2-5 metaG | ecosystem: Host-associated > Plants > Roots > Rhizosphere > Soil | place: USA... | reverse complement strand
TCAGTGGTGGAACCGCGCCTTATGCAGTTAGTGTTGATTGGGGTGACGGTTCCAGCCCAAGCTTGATTAGTGAATCTTTTCCCGGGGAATTTACAGCGACCCACGCCTATGATAAAGCCGGTATTTACAATGTTATCGTCAAAGTGACCGACAAAAATGGCATCTCGGCCTTTCTGCAGGTAGTCGGGATCGGAAATGGAGCCAGTTCACAGAGTGTTTCCTCCGCAGAGAAAACACCGGCCAGTGCACCCGTGGTGGTTAATCATTATCCTATATGGGCGTTTATAATCTTTACAGCACTTATCTTTGTAGCCTTTTGGCTGGGCCGCAAACACCAGCTCACGGTCATTCGTAAGCGCCTTAGCTCTGGCCAGTAGCCCTTGATTTTAGTATAATAATATTTCATGGCAAAAAAAGTATATGTCGGTATGAGCGGTGGGGTTGACTCGTCGGTAACAGCAGCACTGCTCGTGGAGCAGGGTTTTGATGTGACGGGTGTCTATATGAAGAACTGGAGCCAGGATCTCCCTGGTTTTTATTGCCCGTGGAAAGAAGATTACCAAGATGCCAAACGTGTGGCCGTGCAGCTCGGTATTGACTTCAAAATGTACGACTTTGAAACCGAATACAAACATAAGGTCGTCGACTATATGCTGGAAGAGTTCAAAGCCGGCCGCACCCCAAATCCGGATATTATGTGCAACCAGGAGGTGAAGTTTAAGCTATTTTTGAACACCGCACTGGAAGACGGAGCCGATATGATCGCCACTGGGCACTATGCCCGAGTTGAAGACGGCAAGCTTTTGAAGGCCAAGGACGATAACAAAGACCAGACCTATTTCTTATACCGTGTTACATCGGAAGCGCTGAGCAAAACTCTCTTTCCCTTAGGCGGCTACACTAAACCAGAAGTTAGGGAATTAGCCAAAGCTCGCGGCCTGGCTACGGCGGCCAAAAAAGAATCGATGGGCATCTGCTTTGTAGGCAAAGTGGGAATTAAGGAGTTTTTGCAGCAATATGTGGAGAGCAGCCCGGGGGCAATTATCGACCAGCATGGCACTGTTATCGGTGAGCATGATGGTGCAATCTTCTACACTATTGGGCAGCGTCATGGCTTGCAAGTTGGCGGTGGAATGCCGCTATACGTCGTTGGCAAGGACATGACTAAAAATGAAGTTTATGTAACGACTGATATCCAGGACGAAAAACTGTGGGGTAATAATATCACCGTTACTTCTGCTCATTGGATTAATGACGAGCCAGCGGACCAAAAGCTGCAAGTGCGAACTCGTCATCGAGCCAAACTGGTGGATGTCAGTAAAATCGAGAAGCTAGATAATGGCAATTGGCAGATGATACTAAGTGAAGAAATCCGAGCCCTAACTCCAGGCCAATCAGCCGTGCTATACGCTGACAATTTAGTCTTAGGCGGCGGCATCGTCACCTAAGAGTCACATATTGCACTTATGCTATAATCTGCCATACTGAAGCATATGTTCGAGGAAACTCGAAAGTTGATGAGTAATATGCTAAAAGTAAAACACTATCTTCTCGTAATTTTTAGCCTTACAGCTTTTATATCAAGCAGTTTGATCTATTATTCTGTCGCAAAGGCTGCCCCTTGCCCTACTTCAGATGGCGGTTACGGAAGTGTTTCGGGGAACGTGAATATTTCGTCGCCTGGCAGTTATCGTGTGTGGAGCCGCATCAAAGCCAATACAACTGCTGGCGTAAATAATAATTCTTACTGGCTGATTGTTGATGGCACTAATTGTTTTGTTGTAGGAGATTCGCAGGCTGCAATAGCGGATGGTCAATGGGTATGGGTTGATTATCAGGATGCCTCATCGACTTCTAAAATTAATGTTAACTTTACTTCTACAGGTAATCATACTGTCAAAATGCTTGGCCGAGAGGCCAACGTACAGCTAGACCGCGTCATTTTCACGACTGATACTACTTCCGGTGCCTGTAATCCGCCAGTCGATACAGGTGATGCATGTGCTGTTAATAGCCCAACTGTGACTCCAGCTACTTTGCCCCCGGCCAGTGCTAGCAATCTGACAGCTAGTGCAGCCAGTGCGAGCCAGATCAATCTTAGCTGGACGGCTTCTTCTACACCGAACGTTATATATGATATATATCATGCTTTAAGCGGCAGTGCTCCAATCAAGATTGCAAGCGTCACAAGCCTAAGTTTTGGCGATGTGGGATTAAGTCCTAGCACGAGCTACAGTTATTACGTCATTACCAGAGATAATTTGGGAAATGTCAGCGTGCCGACGCCTACTGTGTCTGTTACCACTCTCAGTTTGCCGCCTCCGGCTACAACAACTGGCAGTATTACGGGCACAATAAAAGATGCTTCTGGTGCAGTTCCCAGACGCTCGCATGTTAGCTTACTAGTAAATGGCAGTACAAAAACTTATTCCCCCACAAGTACGGGCAGTTATGCTATTTCCAACCTTCCGCCAGCCGCCTATACGGTTACTTACAGTGCTTCGAAATATGTTACCCAAAGTTATGTACTCACCGTTCCTAGCGGTGGCACAGTAACAAAACATGTCATTTTATTGAAGCGTTAAAGTACATATGACTAAAAGGTACTCATTAAATATTATCAGCTCGCTAATCATAATAGTGATGTATGCGATATTTCCAAGCGTCGCTCATGCTGCTGCCTGCCCAGCGGGTGATGGCGGTTACGGAAGTGTTTCGGGAAGTGTGAATATTCAATCGACAGGCAGCTACAGAGTATGGAGCCGATTGCGAGCCAACGTAGTTGGGACAGCTCATAACGATTCTTTTTGGCTCATTATTGATGGGGGAACCTGTTTTAATGTAGGAGATGCAAGTTCTATTGCGGCAGGTCAATGGATCTGGATTGACTGGCAGGATTCCGCCACAACTTCTAAAATTAACTTTAATTTTGCGTCTGCCGGTAATCACACCATTAAGCTGCTGGGCAGGGAGGCAAATGTCCAGGTAGACCGTGTTATTTTCACTACTGATACGACGTCAAGTGCCTGTAATCCGCCGACGGGAAACGGTGATAGCTGCGCAGTGAACAGTCCTACACTCACACCGACGCCCACCTTAAGTTCTGGCGGTACAACATCTGGTGGTTCATCTTCGGGCGGTACCGTGTCGTCAAGCAACGGTGGGAGCGTCACGCTGCCTACAGTCCCAGGATCGGCACCGGTAACAGTTTCGGGGGGCACGAAAGGAACGGTAAGCAGTATAAACGGCGGCTCAGCGAGCGTCCCCCAAGTTGCTGGCATTATAGCTGTTGGAGTCGAAGCTCCCGTACCAGACCCTACTTTGTCTGGCAGTACCAACCTTACAAAACAAGAAATAACAGTTATTGATACTAAAATATACGATACTCGCGGTAAATTGCTAGCTCAAGGTACAGGAAAGGTGGCGGTTGATACCACAAAGTTACTTGATGGGGTCCAACAGCTCAAAATCGTCACGCAGACATCAGACGGCAAGAAAAGTAGCCAGATTATTACCATTAAGGTTTATAATTATTATGGTTTTTGGCGACACGCATGGTATATGGTAACCAATCCCTGGAGAAAATTGACTAATGCGGTCGGCGTATAAATTATGAAAAAAAATATCATTAGTTTTAATGAAGGAAAAATTCGTAAGGCTCTGCGCCTCGAGGGACAGAGCCAGCGCATGTTTGCTGTCTATATAGCAGCATCAGCTTTAATTGTGGTACTAGGTGGTGCCTTTTTAATAAATATTAGAGTCAATAACAATCTTAGCCGCGGGTATGCTCAAGGTCCCTATGCATCCTTTGAACCAGAAACTGCAGCAGCGAGCGGTTCACTGGCAGTGGGCAACGACGCTACAGCCAGCGGTGGTAAATATGTGCAATTTGGCTACACTGCGCCTCCACCTACTTGTGCGGGAGTCAGTCTTGCTGCTGGGGCAGATATACAAGCAGCTATCAATGCTAACGCTGCTGGCACCATGTTTTGCTTATCAGCCGGGACTTACCGCGTAGCGACACCTTTGGCTCCCAAATCTAATCAGCAATTCGTAGGCGTTGCTGGCCAAAGTGTTATTAATGCCAGTAAGGTCGTAAGCGGCTTTACTGCTTCAGGAGCAACATACGTCGCCACTGGCTTTTTGCCTGGCACCGCTAACAATTACGGCGAATGTACTACGCCAGGGTGTGACTATAATCAGAGTGTCTTCTGGGATGATCAGCCGCTCACGCGCGTCATGAGTGCAGCCGCCGTAACTAGCGGCAAATACTACGAAGATTATGCGGCCAACAAGATATATGTGGGAGCAAACCCGGCGGGACACACCGTGGAGCAAGCAGTGAGCAGTGCCATTATGACAAGCACCACTGCCAGTGGGGTAGTGATTAAAAATATGATCCTGGAAAAAGCCGCAAACCTTGCTCAGAACGGGGCGATTATGGCTACGGGGAGTGCTACTGGCTGGAATGTTGATACTAATGAGATTCGATTTAACCACGGTGTAGGAATTGTGGCAGATGCCAGTACTATGAAGAATAATCACGTGCATCACAATGGCCAAATGGGCATGGGCGGTCATGGTACAGGCGGCGTGGCATCTGGCAACGAGATAGACCATAATAATACCGCTGGCTTTAATATCTTATGGGAGGCTGGCGGTACTAAGTTTGTCCTGGCCAATAACTGGGATATTACTGGCAATACCGTGCATGATAATAATGGCCCGGGGCTGTGGTGTGATATTAACTGTAACGGTGTGATCTTCGAAAATAACACCGTCTTTAATAACATTACCGGTATTGTCTATGAGATTAGTTACAACTGCACCATCCGCGGCAATAATTCGTATAACAACGGTGCTACAGCAGGGAATGGTTTCTACGATTCTACTAATATCCTCATCTCGGCATCACCAGGGTGTGAAGTTTATAACAATACGGTCAGTGGCAATAATGGTATCGGTATTTTGCAGCAAAATCGCTCTGGCGACCCGGTTACGATTGGCCCACACGAAACCCACGACACATATGTCCACGACAATACAATTACCGTTAACCAAGCAAGTGGCTTTGCTGCCGGGCTATCACAAGACGTGTTAGATCAGACGTACTTCACAAGCCGCAATAACCGGTTTGTGCACAACACGTATCATCTTCCAAATCAGACTGGCTACTGGTTTACCTGGATGGATGGAGCGCGAACCAAAGCTAATTGGCTAGCTTATGGGCAGGATACTACAGGTACTTACCTAACGCCTTAGAAATTAAATAGCCGTGCGTTGTCTTGATGAGTCCTCGAAAGGAATCGAATCTTGACGTTCGCACGGCTCGTTTGCCTCGGTACCTTTTTGCTAAACCATGATGGCCTAGCAACGGTCCTCTTTATCCGAGGGCTTTATTCGTCATGAAGAGTCGGTTTCTAGGTGGTTAGCAGCCCTGCCACGATTACCCCAAGCAATATGCCGAACATGCCAGCTACAGAGCAGCAAACAATCATACGCAATATGTCATCAACAGCTCTCAATATCTTCTGATCGGGAGTCACCTGACTGGGCATGATGCGCTCATATACAGGAAACAGCTTCACGCCGCCCAAGACAACCACAACCAGACTTACACCTATGATTATTGCCAATGCCATAAGGTTCCTTTCTAGGAGTGAGGGAATGCATTCGAGAAAGCTTATAACTTTTTGAGTTCCCGAATTGTGGCTATTGCTGCTATGGCTCCAGCTACGAAAAAAGCTGCAGCCCAGGCACAAATAGTGAACGTCGCGCGAGTTCCGCTCCAAAAACCTATGACAATCACCTGTAATCCAAAGCCAATCAAAATGATAGCAGCAGCCATCAAGATAGCGAGCTTGGGTCTAATGTTGGAATAATTTATCATCACAACCTCCACCGATTGGACTTCCGTCGACTTGACGAACTGAAATTAATGTAACCTAATTACATTAATTTGTCAATATAACGACCTCTGTTCTTGTGGCGCAAATGGCTTGAAATTTAATAGCCGTGCGTTTGTCTTGATGAGTCCTCGAAAGGAATCGAATCTTGACGTTCGCACGGCTCGTTTGCCCCAAAGGCTCCTGTCGCAAACCTCTTGGCCTGCAGCTGGTCGTCTTGACTTTGGGGATTGTTCGTCTTTGGTTGGTGTGCTTACACCCGGCGGCGGCATATCATGAAGACGGTGAGTGCTGTGAGGCACAGAATGATAAATGCTAGCCGTCTAAAGTAGTCCACCTGATTCTGGACACATGGAAACATACCTACTCCTTCGGTTCGGATGCGACCTTGAGCGCTGTCATAAACAAGAGCGCCAAGACAAAAAGAAGGACCGAAGCTGACCGGCGTTTATCTTCGATGAAGGCGATCAGACTGCAAATCAAGCAGATTGTTCCTGCTAGGTACCCGGTCGTGCAAACCCACTTCATTCGATTCTCGTACATTTCACAACCTCCTAAGAGTGTGGGCTCAGTGGATCTTTCGTCACCTCTTGACGAACAGAGAACAATATAATGTAGATAGTATTATTTGTCAATGCAGCGACCTCTGTTACAATAGATTCAATGACTGCACAAGATATCCGTAAAGCTTTCTTAGATTTCTTTCAAGAACGGGGACACAAGGTGATCCCGAGGGCTCTTGTTGTGCCGTATAACGATCCAACAACTCTTTTTACCGGCTCGGGTATGCAGCCGCTGATCCCATATCTCTTAGGCGAACAACATCCGAATGGCACAAAACTAGTTAACAGCCAGACATGCCTCCGTGCGCAAGATATCGAAGAAGTTGGCGATAATCGTCATACTACCTTTTTTGAAATGCTGGGCAACTGGAGTTTGGGTGATTATTTTAAAAAAGAGCAGATCGAATGGATGTTTGAGTTTTTAACTAGTGTCGTTGGTATTGACCCCAGCAAACTATATATAACGTGTTTTATTGGTGCCCCACAATTTGACATTCCCAAAGATACTGAAGCGGCAGAACTTTGGCAAAAATTATTCAAACAAACTGGAACAGAAGCTAATATTGTGGATATTGATAGTGAAGAAAATGGCTACACACGTGGCATGAATCCTGGTGAGCGTATTTTTTATTATGATGGATCCAAGAACTGGTGGAACCGTGGTAAAACTAGCCCGGAGACTACACCAGTTGGCGATCCTTGCGGTCCTGACTCAGAAATGTTTTATGATTTTGGTACACCGCACGACAAAAAATGGGGCAAGCATTGTCATCCTAACTGTGACTGTGGGCGGTTCATGGAAATCGGCAACAATGTCTTTATGGCATACCGCAAACTTGCCGAAGGTGAGTTTGTCTCACTCGAGAAACCAAATATTGATCATGGTTCCGGCCTGGAACGCATCGCTGCCGCTGCAATTGATAACCCAGACGTTTTCAAAATTAGCTTGCTATGGCCTATCATCGAGTCATTAGAAAAATTGTCGGGCAAGAACTACGACAGCCACACAGAGAGCATGCGTGTCATTGCAGACCACTTGCGTGCAGCTGTTTTCCTCGCTGTTGATGGTGTGGTGCCGAGTAACAAAGAGCAAGGGTATGTCATGCGTCGCCTGATTCGCCGTGCTATCCGCTTTGCCTTTGAACTTGGGATCGAGCAGAATTTTTTGGAGCACATTGTACCTGTAATAACAGGCCTTTATGAAGCCGACTACCCAGAAGTAGAAGCTAATAAAGCTAAAGTTGTTGAAGTACTCATGCGGGAAGAAAAGGTTTTTCGCCAAACGTTACGAAATGGTATTAAAGAATTTGAAAAATTAGTTGGCCTACATGGAGATAGTCCCAAGAACCTCAGCGGACCTATGCTTTTCAGATTATATGACACTTTTGGATTTCCGACCGAACTAAGCAAGGAAGAGGCATTCAAAAACGGAATAGAAGTTGATGATAAGGCCGATGAAGAATTCAGCATTCATATGGCAAAGCAAAGACAACTGTCTCAAACTGCCAGCAAAGGTACCTTTAAGGGTGGCCTCGGTGGCCAGACATTGCAGCACAAGAAGTATCACACAGCAACTCACATTATGTACCAAGCACTCAGGGATGTCCTCGGTGACCACGTGGTGCAGAATGGCAGCAACATCACCGAAGAGCGCTTAAGATTCGACTTTTCTCACCCAGAAAAAGTCACGCCTGAACAGATCAAGCAAGTAGAAGACATTGTGAATGAGCAGATTGGCAAAGACCTCAAAGTTACCTGGCACGAGTATCCAACTAAGGTCGCTCGCGAAGAAATGGGCGCCCTTGGACAATTCGGTGATCGTTATGGTGACATCGTCAAAGTCTATAAAATGATCGCCGACGGCGAAGACAAGCCCTTCAGTTTCGAAATCTGCGGAGGCCCGCATGTGGATCACACACTCCAACTCTTCGAAGATGGCAAAAAGTTCAAGATTCTCAAAGAAGAAGCCAGCTCGGCCGGCATTCGCCGCATCAAGGCGGCTTTGGTCTAGAAGCTATGTTGCCACCAGATGTTGTATCGCGCTATCACCCAGAAGATGGTGAATTGATGTGGCAAACAAGGGTGCGATTTGACACGGAGGCAGATGATGAAGAAGTGCAACAAAACGAAATGGAGGAAGAAAGACTGCTCCGAGCGTACCTTGTTAACGGTACTGGCAATATCCCTTATGATGATCGGCCACAGGTTTTCTCAAAGGAAATATTCTTACTCAACGAATATGAGGCGTATTTGATTCTGGGTTGGATTCGTATCCAGAGGCAAGCCGAGAATCCTCCTAGGGTTTTCAAGCGTCCTCCGGCTCCTAAACCTAAGGCCGTTAAATCAACGATAGATGTTGAACCCTCAGCAGTTGCGGACTATTTGTGATATTATAGCTTTAGCGGTATAAAACAAAAAAATGACAAAAAACCGCCCGAAGGCTGTTCGTAAAAAAACATCTGCTACTTCGCGTATTCCGAAGGCTTCTTCGAAGCGCCGTTTGATCTCGGCCAAAAAATTAGCCAAAAGACCCGCAAAAGGTAAGCGGCCTCTACTACTGCACCATGCTCACACTGGCAAGCGAGTTTCGGTTCATCACTCTTCTTTTGCTATCCTCGGACTAATGGTTTTGCTGGTTGGCATACTTCTGGCTAGTATTAGTTTTAATGTCAACGCTTCTGATTTGGCAGTATCAGCAAAGGTTTCCGCCGCTTTGCCATCTGGACCAGCTACTATCACATCGCCTAGCGACCAGGATGTCGTTACTAGTGTGCCGATTGTACTCAACGGTACGTGCCCAGCTGATGAGATCGTTAAACTCTACCGTGACGGCTCATTTGCTGGTTCGGTGCAATGTACAGCTCTTGGTGCCTTTACCCTGCAAATCAATCTCTTGCCTGGGGCGAACAGTTTGCAGGCTAGAATCTTTAACAGTACTGATGATGAAGGGCCGACGTCACCGAGTATCACAGTTTTTTATAATCCGCCTTCACCGCCGCCGCCTACTCCCACGCCAACACCTACACCTCAAACCGGAAACACTCAACCCACCCCAACACCTACACCCACACCTGCGAAGCCACGGACTTTTGTTATTGAGTCTACCGACACGGCAATAAACTCCATAATTGGTAATCAGGTGGATATTCAATTCACAGCTGTAGGCGGTGTACCCCTTTATGTTGGGCAGATAGACTGGGGTGACGGGCGCAGCAACACTTATGGGGACATCACCGACAAACCCTACACCATTAGTCATACGTATGATGATCTGGGGGATGATTTTGGCAGGTTTACAGTCAAGATTAAGCTAACTGATGCTCTGGGGGGCCATTCTTTCCTGCAAATCGCCGTGAATATTACCGGACCGAAAGATGCCAAAGTGCCGCGGATATCTTTTGTCAACGAAAGTTCTGGCCCGCATTCCACCCAATTGACGCTCGCCATATTTGGTATTACAGGTGTTAGTATTTCGGTGGTGAGTTTTTGGCTGGGCAGTCACTGGATTGTAAATGGTGTTGCTGTAGGATCGAAATGGAAACATGGGCTGATACATTTTAAGTAGCCTTGCTGTGGTAAAATATCCTTATGCTTGAAAAACTAAAGCAGGCTGCGACCACTGTTCGCAGTAAGACTGCTAAAAGTACCATGCCCGTGTCTACCGGCCAGTATATGGTGGCTTTGGATGTGGGAACGGAGTTTGTGAAGGCCCTAATTGCTAAAGTGACTGACGATGGGGCGGAGATTATTGGCGTTGGGCGGGCTCACCAGGGCTTAAGTGATATGCAAGCTGGAGCAGTGTCGGATATTTCTAGTGTAGTGGCTAATTGTGATGCAGCACTCAACCAGGCTGAACAGCAAGCGGGTGTGACGGCCAAGAGCGTAATTATTGGCATTGCCGGTGAATTAGTGAAGGGCACGACCACCACTGTTATTTTTAAGCGTAAAGAATCCAGTAAGCCCATGGATATGGCTGAGATGGAGCATATCATCTCCTTGACTCAAAAAAGGGCTGAAGCTAAAGCGCGAGAGCAGGTGACGTGGGAACTGGGCGGCAAAGAAGTCGAACTCAAACTGGTTAACAGCGCGCTGGTTGGTATTGTGATTGATGGCTATGCCGTGACTAATCCGATTGGCTTCCAAGGTAAAGAAGTTCGCGTGCAGCTGTACACCGCTTTTGCGCCACTGATTCACATTGGTGCCCTAGAGAGAGTGGCCGAACAACTGGATTTGGATTTATTAGCTGTAGCTGCTGAACCCTTTGCTGTGGCTCGCAGTGTGATTGGCAACGATGCTAGCACCAACATGAGTGCAATTTTAGTAGATGTAGGGGGCGGGACAACCGATATTGCTGTCGTGAACGAAGGCGGTGTCGAAGGTACGAAGATGTTTGGCATCGGCGGCCGAGCTTATACCAAGAGTATTGCCAGGGATCTAGGAGTCGATTTTGATGATGCCGAAATCCTCAAACTTCATGTAGCATCAGAGCGTATTGGAGAAAAGAAATTGGAAGCTGTGAAAGCTGCTCTTGATAAAACTCTGGGCGTTTGGCTTAGCGGCGTGGAGTTAGCTCTGGGTGAATTTACTAAACTTGATCACTTACCGCACCGCATACTGCTTTGCGGTGGAGGAGCGAGCCTAGACATGCTTGTAGAAGCCTTGGAGCAGCAAGATTGGTACAAAGATCTGCCCTTTACCCGCAAGCCAGCCATTCAGCACCTTGAACCGGATGAGGTTGTAGGAATAATCGATACGACCAACAAAGCTAATGACCATACATTCATTACCGCAATGGGGCTTTTACGTGTCGGACTTGATACAATAGGACCAAGTGGAACTAGCAGTAAAACGTCAATTCGTCAGAAAATTAATAAAATGCTGCGAGTATAGATAACAATGGCAACCAAAACCCCGAACAGCGACGCTAAAAAAGCTACAATTTACGTCGATGTCGAAGACGAAATTACGGCGATCATCGACAAAATGGCGGCTGCACCACAGAAGATTGTGGCGCTGGTACTGCCAAAGCGCGCTACCGTTCTCCAAAGCATTGTAAACATGCGCCTCCTTAAACGAGCAGCAGATCAGCAAAAAAAGAGCCTGGTCCTAATCACCTCCGAGACTGGCTTGATGCCGCTCGCAGCCTCAGTTGGAGTCCATGTCGCTAAAACACTGAGCTCTAAGCCTGCTATCCCTGTCTCCGATACCCTGCCCGATGAACAGCCAGAAACTATTAGCGATGACCCAGCACTGGATCCCGAAACTTCGGTAGGAGAGCTTGCTGGGGCAGCTGCCGTCCCGATCGTTGCTGCTGCTGCAAAGCATGCCAAAGATGACGATGAAACAGTCGAACTGGGTGATGAAGAGGAAGCTTCGGCTGCTGTTGCAGCAGAGGAAAAAGCAGCGAAGCCAAAACTCGATAAGAAACTGAAAGTCCCTAATTTTGATAAATTTCGCACCGGTACTATTCTGGCTGTCCTAGCTCTTATTGTATTGATTGTTGGCTGGTATGTTGGTTTTAATGTCCTACCAAAAGCCACAATAACTATTCATACAGAGACTTCCACAGCCGACGCGGCGCTTGATATCAAAGCCAAAACGGGCGCAACAGTCTCTGCCGAGAAGCTCACAGCTCCCCTGGTCACGAAGCAAACCAAATCGACCCAAACAGGTACTTTTCAGGCTACGGGAAGTAAGGACGTTGGGACCAAGGCTGGGGGCACTATGACTGTTACGAACTGTATAAACGATGGACAACCGCATACTGTTCCGGCAGGTACGAGCTTTACGAACGGCAGCTACACATTTGTCTCTAGTGCTGATCTGTCTCTCAACCCAGCTCTTTATAGCGGGAGTACTTGTAAAAGTGCTGACTTTAATCAATCAAAAGACGTTGCAGTCGTTGCTGCTCAACCTGGTGATAGCTATAATCTAAGTGCTCGCTCTTATAGCTCAAATATTAATGGCATTACTGCTTATGGCTCTGCTATGAGTGGCGGAACAAGTAAAATTCTCAAAGTAGTGACAGATGATGATATCAATACTGCTAAGAAAGCTATTCTAGACAAGCCAAATGATGCCGCCAAGGCAGATCTCGTCGCTCAATTTAAGAAAGATAATGCTCTAGCCTCGGTTGACAGTTTCTTGGCAACTGCGGGAGCGGTAACAACTTCTGTCAAATCTGGTGAAGAGGCGACTGGCGATGTAACGATATCTACTGAAGTTACTTACAGCTTGCTGGGGCTTACTAAAGCCGACCTTGCCGTTATTATTACCCCCGTTATCGCTAAACAAATAGATGTCAGCAAACAAAAGTTTGTGGGAGACATCGCTGCCAGCACAATCTTGAAACTTGTAAACCGGGTGAGTGAAAGCGAAGCAAATATACATTCTCTGACGCACGTCACCATTGGTGCAAAGATCGTGCCTGAGACACTCAAAACTCACATTGCTGATATGAAGACGGGAGATGCAGAAACTTACATTAAAAATCTTCCAGGAGTCAAAGATGCGACCGTTAAAGCTAGCCCATTTTATGTTCACAAAATACCCAAGAAATCCTCTCGTGTTACGATAATTGTTATTAACCAAGCCGGGACTGCCAAATAGGATCTATGAACCAAACCATCATGGCATTGGATGTGGGGAATGTCCGCACCGGTGTTGCGGTGGCTAGCATACAAGCCCGTTTACCGCACCCGTTCACCACTCTTCCAACCAGTTCTTTGAAGGAAGATGTAATGACTTTGATTAACAATGAGGGGATCGTAGCGCTTGTTGTCGGGCTGCCTCGCAATTTAGAAGGCGAAGAGACAGCTCAAACGCGATTTGCTATCGATACAGCTGAGCGGCTCAAAGAAGGTATTGATATCCCTGTATTTTTTCAGGATGAAGCCCTCACCTCAAAGCAGGCCGAGTCAGAATTAGAATCGCGCGGTGTATCCTATACAAAGGCCGATATAGACGCACTAGCGGCTACCCTCATTTTGGATGATTTTCTACAAGGCCCCGAGTGTCGGAAATTTTTGGAGGAATTGCATGTATAGTTCTAAATCTAAAAAGCGCCCCTGGAAAACTATACTTTTTGTGACAATTATCACGCTAGTTGTAGTAGGGCTTGGGGTAACTGCCGCTAGTGAGATGTGGTTCAAGGCTAATATTAAGCCTCTCAATGCCAGTAATAGCACTACTCAAGCAGTCGTCATAACAAAAGGGCTGACTGTTGATGAAATTGCCAAAGAGCTGAGTGATAAGCGCCTTATTAAGAATGCCCAAGCTTTTCGATGGTATGTAACAACTAATGGCGCCAGAAATCAATTGCAAGCCGGAACGTATCGTTTAAGCCCAAGTATGTCTGTAGAAGATATCGTGACTATGATGAAGGAGGGGAAAGTGGCAACTGACCTTGTGACCATATTGCCTGCGCAGCGAGTGGATCAGATTCAAGTAGCTTTTCAAAAAGCTGGCTACAGTCAAGCCGATATTGCTGCAGCCTTCGAAGTGAAAAAATATGCTACACATCCTGTATTTAATGGGTATCAACTACCTACATCGCTAGAAGGCTATCTCTACCCAAATTCATACCAACGTGATTCAAATACTACGATAGAACAAATTCTCACCCAATCACTTAATCAGATGCAAAAATACCTAACTCCGGATGTGCAGGCCGGTTTTGCTGCTCATAACTTAAGCGTGTACCAGGGAATTACTCTCGCTTCAATTGTCGAGAATGAAGTATCGAATCCTACTGATCGTCCCGTGGTGGCTCAAGTGTTTTTGAAGCGTCTGCATGACGGAATGATGCTCGGTTCGGATGTGACGTATTTCTATGCAGCTGCGATTAGTGGCCAGCCTGCCAGTCCCAGTCTTGACTCGCCCTATAATACTCGCAAGTATTCAGGATTGCCGCCAGGACCAATTAGTAATGTGTCAGCTGTATCATTGAATGCCGTAGCTCGTCCAGCTAATACAGACTGGCTCTTCTTTGTGGCAGGTGATGATGGCAAAACGTACTTTTCGCACACCGAAGCAGAGCACAATCAGCTTGCTAAGGATCATTGCCAAAAACTCTGCTCATTGTAGTAACTTGACTTGAAGTAAGGGGCTTGGTAAACTTATTTCATAACGTTTATGCAATTTTGTAAATAATTGTAAAATGTTATGTTTTATAGCAATTAACCCATGAGGGGCGATCGCTATAAAACCGAGTAAGGTATAATAATAAGCTCTGGCTCACTATTGTTCCTTGAAGGAGAAACGACATTCGTATCGCTAAGTCAAAAAACAAGAAGCACAATTTAAGTGAAGAATTTACGCTCAGCAAAAAGCACGTTACTCAGGTAGTACGCAAAAATTATCGCCGCGAAAAGCGATGGTTTCGACGCTCCTGGTTTGTGGTGCTTAACGCCGTATTTTTGGCAGCTATTATGACAATCATTATTGGCAGTCGTCACAATGGACAGGCCGTTGATAATGCTGCTGTTCAAGCAACCTCTAATGTCAGCGCCAACAGTACAGTTATTTCCAATCCACTTGATAAACTGTCATCCGCGGATATTGCTCTGCAGGCAGCACGAGCTGCTAGTCTTACAGAGGAATTAGCTGTCGCCAATCAGGCCGATAGTCTGGAACTGGAGATGAGTGTTATCCCGTCAAATGATGAGGTAATTGCTAAGCCGCAAATTGTTGCCACTAATAGCAAGTCACGCAAAGATATTGTTCAGTACGTTACCGTAGCGGGTGATACCGTTGGGTCACTTGCAGGAAAGTTCGGGGTTACATCAGATAGCATTAGATGGTCGAATGGCTTGAATGGTGATTCTATTCCCGCAGGGAAAGCGCTATATATACCGCCAATTAACGGTATTGTGTATGTCGTAGCTGCGGGCGATAAGCCAGAATCCCTGGCGGCCAAATATAAAGCAAGCGCAACACAAATAATATTTTTTAACGACGCCGAAGTTAGCGGCCTGACAGTTGGTGAGCGTATCTTAATACCTGATGGTAAAATCCAAGTCGTTCAAGCTGCTTCGTATCAATATAGCGGAGGCGGGGGATTTGCTTTTGGAAGCGGTCCTTTATACGGTGGTAATGGCTATGTCTACGGTAATTGTACGTACTATGTTGCTACTAAAGTATCTGTTCCTCGTAACTGGGGCAATGCCAACACTTGGGACAATTACGCCCGGGCCGCTGGTTACGCAGTGGACGGCTCGCCAGCCGTGGGAGCGCTAGCCCAAACCGACGCTGGACCTTTCGGCCACGTGGCCGTTGTCGAGGCTATTCAAGGTGGTAATGTGG
>Ga0157379_10002356_pt1 | contig 15773 bp, 19 predicted proteins | sample S25metaG_FD_121802 | JGI IMG/M metagenome (GOLD analysis project Ga0157379, IMG submission 121802) | Switchgrass rhizosphere microbial communities from Kellogg Biological Station, Michigan, USA - S2-5 metaG | ecosystem: Host-associated > Plants > Roots > Rhizosphere > Soil | place: USA... | reverse complement strand
TCATCAGACATGGTTCACGGAGAGGGAGTCTGCTGCTATTCGCTCCACTTGTCTTCCATGTGGAGTTACCTTTGTTGTAAGCTATCGGCACAACTAGTAGCCTAAGAATCATAGGAGTTTGTGTAAGGATGCTTCGGTATAATGGTGAACTTTCACAGGTGAACAAGGCAGATAAAATTAGAGAACTATCGAATATCTTTCATAAGTTTCATATCCACCGCACCTTCTTTTCTCCGAACTGAGGGAAAGCAAGGTGTCCTCCTATTTATCGCAGGACACCAATTCCGTATACTTTCCGCTGCCCATAAGGTCTTCATATTACTTTCAGTCTGAAAAGAAATTAGGGGTACATCTATCAAGACTCATCAATACTCTGTCATGAACCCGCTACCAGTTCGTCGGAGTTGGCGGCTGTAAATTAGGGGAATTAATCTCAATAAGAAAATATCAAACGGAGAGTGCGGTACTTACCAAGTCGGAAACAAGAGGAAAATGTTATGCTGAACTAGGACTCTGTCGACTAGATGTGGTAGATGAGGATGCAAAACGAGGTTGAGCACTGCAGTTTATGGGAAGTCCCCGTCACCGGTGTGAATCCGCGACCGAGGTAGTTGTGTCGAATTAAAAAGAAGTTCGAGACAAATGAAGTGTGCAGCTATTTGGGGTATTGAAGAGCTTAGAGGGGTGATTTAGGAACATAGCGAAAGAGCTAGGACGCCATAGAATCTGCAGAAACTGTGACGGACCCGAGAGACTGTGTGAGATGAAGTCTCGTTCGAGACTTGGGAATGGAAATGGGCTGTTTTCAGAATTATTGAAGGGCTTAGAATGGGGATAATGAGGTATAGGAGGAGATATGACGTCATAGAATCTAGAGAAAGTTTGAGGGCTCAAGAGACTACAAGAAAGGAGGTACTTTTCAGGAACGAGGAGTCCTTGCCATGAGGGTCGCTCAGGATAGTCCGTTGGATTTTTAGTTGCACAGTATTTCTCTACTAAAAAACGCTGAGGATGATAGCCTAGGTAATCCAGCGGCTGAGTCAAATTAGTAAAGACATTTTACAGACGCACAAGGTCAAGGCACATGAGAACCCGCATCCCCGTCGGTCCGAGACATCTGCCCCAAGCCTCTCGAAGTCCAGAAGTAAATACTCTCGATCGAACTATGCAAAACATTAATCGGTCAATTAAAGTTTTACAATCGGCAGACAATATAATTACTATGTCTCTTGTCTGTATATTTTTGTGAGACCCGACTCGACCCCCAATGCCGTTGTTTCGAAACGCGAACTCCAAATTAATAATATTTTTAAATCATTTAGATTACTCACCACTCCACCTTTCATGCCTGACAGGGCATAGTTATCCCAACACGTATCTCCCGTACCCGCCCACTCTATATGGAGCAACGGCACCTACATGACATAGCGAACAGACGAGTTCCTGTCGGGAAAGGGGTCAGGAAAGGAGATCTCCACAATAAGGAACAAAGGGAAATATTTAGTGCGCACTAATTAACATGAGCACAAAGAGTGCAGAATCGAGATACGCCTTGGTGTTTGTCATTATGTAGTTCAAACCCAAGGGACAAGCGTCGCCAAGGAAGCGTTGGAGTAGGATTACTGCAATGGGTCAGGGATACTTAATCAGGGACAGAACAGACAGGGTGGGACGGGGAGAGGAGAAGGCGGGGTAGCTAAGCGACCGCTTTGTGGCGTTGGATTGTGCCGGGGAGGTGGCCCGTGGGCGATATTAGGGGTGGTTGAGTAGCACAGGATATCTCAGAGTATGTTTGTGGGAAGGTAAGTGTGATGTGGTGTGGTGTGTTCGGCACGGGGATGATGGTGATGGGCTATGGATGGCAATTGATATGTGAGATGAGATTGAGGAATGACTCGTTAGGGTCCCATTGTGCTCTATTGTACGATGCGCAGTGTGGTTACATCGGCGACAGCATTGGTCCTTTGCCGCGTGCCGATGTCGTAGGCGTGTTCAATTCATTACGCACCCAAGCTCTTTTGATCAAGCCCTTGTGCTTGTTTAATATGTGCTTGGCTAGCGATGGCTTGGTATGTTGAAGCCGGGATGTGCCTTGACTTTCTCAACGGCGCACTCACATAAGAACATGAATCTGTATTATTTGAAATTATTGTCTTTAACGTATTGAAAAAGTTTTCTTTGTCATTCTTCCGGAGTTGTGCTTTTTACAAGGGTTCCTTTCTAATTCTGATCACTTCCCAAACACCCCAATATCTAAATCAAAACATACTCACTTAAGAGATAAACCAAAACCTATATCGCCTTCAGAAGCAACATAAGTACCCCCTCGTTCTCCTCCTCTCCTGTCTCTGACCACCCGGCACCCTCGTCCCGATATTCCGAACTTCAAGTTTACAAACGAATGATCAATTACAAAGCCTTTATCGATGGTCTTAGCACCACCGGCGTCGTGATCGTGATCCGAACCCGCACCTGCTTATGAGGTCATCATTGCGTTTGGTCGAAGACATGGAAGTGCAGCGTGGATGGGTAAATGGTTTGTGTCGTGTCGTGTGGATTGTGGGTGAAGTTTATTGGTCGGAAAGGAAGGGAAGGTGAGGGATAGGTGGGTGAGGGAATGTACCGGAACGAATGGAAGATCGTTGGGGTGAGGGGTCCATACTCAATGATGTGGCAGAGAGGATTTTGATACGCTCGGTGCTGCAACAACTCGAGTCATACATTACGGAACAGAGAAGAAAAGTAAAGGAAGTAATCCTTGAAAATAAAATTTCTTCTTGCGAACGGAAGCACGTACCTGTCGTCCAGCGGAAGAATCGTCGAAGCGAAAGAGTCGCGGAGTTCAAAGAAAATAAATTTTACTCCCCTTCTTACTCCCGCTTGTTGTGCTTTTCGTTGCGGAAGGACTCGTGTGCATTGTGGGTGGGTGATATATGCCCCTCTGGAAGAAAATACCCCTCCACTCCACTTTGGCCCACCTTCAGGTTCGACTCAGTAACCGAAGCACAGACGGCGCATCCAGTCCTCACACCAATATAAGCGATCGAATACGATCTGTCTTTCCACCTCCTTGCAACCTGCCACACTTTATCGACATATGCCACTATGTGTACCTCACCAGTTCCAATTCCAGTCAACATTTAAGTTTTAACGTTTAACTTCATGATCAACGCATGGCTGGAGGCTCGGTACCCTAAACTCAGCACGACCACCTCCTTACTTACTGCGCTTCTACCTTAAAGTACATACTTTATCGTCTCCTTTGAATCTGGGATCTCGAAATGGTGAGGCTTTGGCACTCAGCGGGTCAGTGAGACTCAAGTGCCCGGGAATGGCCGAGATTCCATTCAGGGGAAGAAAGTAATCAGGATTGGCAGGTTTGTTTTGAATAACTGAATGGGTCCAAGCATTCCTAAGTAAGTGGAATGCAATACTATGTCAAAAGTAGCCAATCTATGGTTAACAGTCGTTCAAGAAAACACCGATCCCGGAGCTCAGTAGAGGGCCTCTGCGGAACAATAGATAAGCTTGTGTTATGATTAAAAAGGAATGCTGTGTGCTCTATTTTAATCTGTTGCGAAAATACTACATACGTCAACGTGTTGTTGATGCATTTTGTGGGTTTAAGGGAAGACAATGGATTACGCTGGTGGAATCGTGATGCGGAGAGGCGTTGATTTCTGTGCTGGGTCCATAAGTCTTTTTTGAGAGGTCGAAGATCCTTGAGCTGCACAGCACATAGGAACGCCACGCGATGTAACGAAAGAAGAAAAGTCTAAGGATACATAAATCATATGCGACCTAGGCGAGGAGATTGGAAGACGCTGTAAATCTTTTACCCACGGCTGTTGCCGAATGGTGCGTTATTCTTTGTCCGGGACAAGGGTTGGATTGCACTAAGACAAACTGAGTAGTGGGCGAATTCGACGAGGATCCTGGAGAGACGACGAGCGACGTCATTGTGGGTAAGCATGTGGTCAGCATCAAACCAATTTGTCAGTTTGAGCCTGAGCGATTTTGGTTTTGTCAAATTTCGAAGCGTAAGCAAAAGAGGAGTTGCTCAGAATCAGCAGAATCAGATCTCCGAGATTAATGAGTATAGACAACTCAACCACTAAAGAAGTTTCCTAATTCGCCCCGCAAAAAAGTCCTAGCATAAGAAGCATGAGCAGTGTATCAAGGGCTGGTCATCCATCGTGCGTCTTGTGATTGGATAGAATTCATCATGAAAGAAAGACGAAAAAAAAAGAAGCTTCGCCATCCCGTTCAGTGTAGTCTGCTTGTTTCCATTTTGGGATATATTAGGGCGATAAGAAAAAGTGCAGTCTTGAGGAAGCCCACCCCATGTGCATTTGAATGCTGATCGGAGTGCGGATTGAGTCGATTTGCATGCGTGGATTCTTTTATTATCGAGTGGATTTAGGCTTATTGAGTGGTTGCGGCTAATTGTTGCTGGCCCGAATACTAGTAGATGGAGTGGGGTGAGTGGGGTAGTTGATGCGATGGATCCTGAGCGCGTTCTGCCGGAACTGAAACCGAAAGCTTGATATGCATCTGGGAAGCGAATAATATCGTACTGGATTGGATGAGCTGATGGGTGATAGGACCAACCATAACCAAGTGAGTGATGATCAGACTGAAGAGTCATCGCAGGACGATCCTGGTCGAGGCGGGGGATATGAGGCACAGGGTCGTCGCAATCGCTGGTGAAGAGCGAAGAAGGGCTCAGACGAGACAAAGGAGATGCCGGGAAGCATGGAGAGAACAAGGGAATTGTCATGATGCGAGTGTCAGCGCTCGTTTTGGGAGGACTCACGAGACCATGTCTTATGAAGCAATGAGAGAGCAGGACAAGGGATAAGCGTGGCCGATCGATGTGCTTGATAGGTACAAGTAGCGGCGCGAAGGATAGAGTGACTAAGAGTGGGCAGAGATGGAATAGAATACTAATAGTGTGGTACTGAGTATGGTGTACAGAGACTGTAGACAAGACATAGACGTAGACTAGCTACGAGGTATAATAGTGGTGTGGAGGTAATATTAATGAGATAGAGTAGGTGGCTAATGAGCATGATGGCTGGGATGATAAATACGGTGCGGATGGATTGGATACAGATGGTGGGACGAGTGAAGAGCGAAGATGGAGAGCAGGTGCACAGCGAGGAAGAGATGAGGATGAACTTGAGACAGTCATGATCCGATGGTGGGGAATGGGAGACGGGATGCGGAGGATGAAGTGGGTTGGTCACTGTCTGCGGTTTTTGCGCTTGGCCTCTGGGCCATACCATGGCATGCAGAGATGGCACCAGTCATGACTAGAACAAAGCGTGAGCGGGTTAGCGCAAGAGCGAGGAATGGCGACGTACACTTGGGCAGTGACCTTCTCTTGGTCTGGGTACCAATACTCCTCAGAACAGTCGAGGTTAGATGGGAGGTGTAGAAAGAAGAATAACGGAGCATACATGTTCACAACCATCGCATCGTTGACAGTTTGGGGGATGGAAGTCAGACTTTGTGCAGCGTGGACTACGGCAGTCGATCTTCTCAAGGAATCTGGTCTGGATATAGTGCTGCATGGGAATGGATGAGATGATGTGAGACAGGGAAGGGGACGGGATGAACGTACACCACAGCTGGTGTAGATGGTGCCTTCACTGGGACGGACGATGAGCACAAGACACAAGACACGACGGCTAAGTATGCTCACCTTTTTCGGTAGCACATGATGGCGGTGTTAGGGAGGAGAGGAAGACGGACTGTGAGTGGTGTTTGGCATTGGGGCTAAAGGTGGGGCGTATTTATGGGATTTCTTGAGTGGAGGGCAGAAAAGGACAAGGACGGCAAGGACTGAAAAAACACAGCCACCAGCGCCGTCCATGGGTCAGGATGCCGTCGTCATGCACGAGTCAGTATCCTGTCATTCCAGGAACTTGGTTCCGGTGTCGAATCTCCGGGAATGGCGCATCACGTGCGTCGTGGCACGACACGCGACCGATTCGGATTATGAATACAAACAATATCCTCGGATACGTATCCCAATGGCCTTGAGTGTAACCACTCGTTCCCGCACACTCCTCTTCTTTTCGTACCGGGACTCGACACCGAGGCCGCGCAGGAGGAATACCATCAACGTCGCACAATATGTGGTCGACGACGACGAGAACGACGAGCGGCAGGGGCTCATCGCGAGCTCCTCATCCTCCTCGAAAGCAGGAGCGTCCTCCTCCACACATGTCGCTATCGATGTCCACGGACAGGACACTCTCCCACCGAAATGGTCCGTCTCTCCCATATTCCCAATTAGGCCTACACCCCCCATCGATCGCCCCATTTCTCCTGCTCCGTGCGTGCTAACGTATTTTGCACAGGGTCGACATTTCAGACCAGGTAGAAGACATACTCAATAACGTTCAATCTAAAAGTATGACATTTCCTCTCACCTCTCTGTCTGCTGACCTCCCCTCTTCACTCTCGCAGTCGCATCCCTCGATAAATTACACGCAAAACATGTATTGCCGGGCTTTACTGATCGTTCAGCGGAGGAACGTGAGATCGAAAGCCTCGCTGCCGATATCACTCATGTACGCCCATGCCATTCTTTGTATACCACACCTGTTCATACCCTCTCTAGGACTTCCGACAATGTCATACCCTAATCCAACGAATATCCCCCTCCTCATCATCCCATTCATTCCCCCCAACAAAACCACACCAACAGGCCATAAAAGCAGCAGAGAATGTCCAACGAGCGTTAGCTGCCAAAGTGCAGGAGATGAGTGGCGGGTTTCGGAAACGGCAGAGGGTGTATATGGAACGTGAGTCTACAGACTATGGGGATAGTTTGTTGGATTTTGTTAATTTTTTTTGGACAGGATTACAAGGACACGCGATTAAGAATCAAGATATCCTCGTCGCATCCGGTGCCGTTCGTCTACGAGGCAGCGAAGGAATCTCCGCTCTCGAAGAGGACGTTCAATTCGTAAGCCCAGCTCACCTCCCTTTCCCTTATCTCTCTAACTTGCCCGCTATTCCTTTAGTCGCAGTCACAGTCGCAATCCCTCCTCACAGAAGACAACACCAACATTACCCAACGCACGCACGAAATCACCGAAATCGCCAAATCCATCGCCCAACTCGCCGAATTATTTAAAGATTTAAGCGGGATGGTTATTGATCAGGGCACAATATTGGATAGTGTGGAGTATAATGTTGAGCAGACTGCTGTGGAGGTTAAGGAAGCGGTGAAAGAGTTGGAGGTTGCAAAGGGGTGAGTGGGGTTTTTATTTATTTATTTACTCTTATTTTTGGGTGGCAATTTTTGGGTTGGCGACTCGGATGGAGGCGGTGATTTCGCTGGGAGGGCGATGGGGGTCCAGTGGAGCCTACGGGGTATTTTATTTATTTATCAATAACCTCGGCTCAATCTCTTGGACCCGCCAGCATATCTCTCCCAGCATATCTCTCCCATTCTTTCATTGCCAAACTAAGAAAAGAAAAACCCCCTTTTCTCTATTCCGATCCTTCCCAGATTTTCTTTCACTTTTTCATTCTTCTTCGCACGAAAGGAAAGGGAGGACGGACGATATCCGGGCTCTTTAGTCTCACTTCCGTTTTCTGTCCTCCAGGAATGGAAGAACCTGAAGCACGCTGGGATAAAATCTCCTCCTCCCTTCTTAATATTTTATTTATCCCTTCCTTCTCATTACACAGCGTACTAAGCACCCCTTTTTCCCACTCACGCAGATACCAACGCTCCACCGGCCGTCGTCAATGTATATTCCTCCTCATCTTACTCATCGTCGGGACGATTCTTATCCTTATTTTCAAACCGAGACATCGCGGCGGAGGAAAAGATGTAACGCCACCATCTCCCCCTCCAGAGGTATCGGCTTTGGCGGAGATGGCAAGAGAGGTGAGAAGGGGGAGGTGGGAAAGGGATGGGGATGTGCGGTGGTGAGGAGGAGGGGAGGAGGGGAAATCTTGTGGTTATTTTATTTCATTGCCTTTTCTCAATGTTCATTCTTTGCGCCCAAAACTTTGTATAATTTTTTAGAGTGAGAGGGGGGGGGGGTTAATGATTAGACTGGACGACCGAGACTTTTTTTCATTGATTTTTTGGCGCGAGAATGGATGGAGTAGCAGCTTGGCAGACTATTTTGCTGGGACTTTAGGAAGGAGTATGTATTGAGGGCTGGACTTACGTGAAAATAGAGTAAAAATCTAGAATTTGATGATTTCCCTATTTTATTTCGACGAACTTGTGATAGTATCCACCATCAGGATTGAATGTTTTATTCACGACAATATTCACGCCATATTCACTCGAATAATCATTTCTATTTTCCTACCTCTCCGGCACAACTATCCCAGCCCGAATACTGTACAGGCTTATATCCAATATTAGCAGCAACTTATTGGTGGGCTTTTCTCTAATCACTCAGCGTACAGGATTTCTCCTTCGAAGGCCTCATGTATCATGGTCCTCCTCTGGTCCAACTTGTTATCGGCGCCAATGCGGGCACTTTGCACTCAGGAAACGAGGCTGCAACGACTGTACAATGCTCTCGGATAGTTTTTTTTTATCCTCAGTATTACTGAGCTTTTATCTTGGCTCTCCTCCGTCCCCTTTGTTTACGTTCTGTGAACGAGGCAGATCGGAATCTAGATGATCAGAGGCGAAGACGATGGCTGCGGTACACCAGAAAAGAAGTGACCAGCAGTAAGCAATTCGTATTGTTCTCTCAACCGAATTGGTTCCGGTCTCAGCGTTAACCGGTATGTATGTGTTTTGGGAGATTCACGCATGAGGACGATCCCTCCCAACAATTGTACGCAATCTCGACCGGAGGCGGACCTGTTCCATCCTAGACATCACCCTCCTCTCCTCCATTGGAGATTTCTCAATCACCACGCCTTTTGTTTCACTCCTTGATGCTGTCGAGTTTCATCTAAGATGACCCTCCTATTTCCAATTGTATCGGCTCGCTGGGACGTGGAATCCATGTGATGTGGCTCACCTATAACTTACACAGTAGAACTGCCAGCCTATAGAACCTCCAAGGGTTATAAATGAGACTGTTTTGCCCTTTTAGTTCCATGATGTGTTCATGCTGCTGTGCAAAGTTCTTTCGGTGAGATGATCCTCCCTTTCCCCAGCTTGGGATTGAAGACAGACTTTTCCACAGGGCAGTTCCTGCCTGATGAATCCATCTTCTTCTCAAACATCTCACTTAATGGGATCGACCCTATGTGGCCTGCTCGCCCACACTTCAGACGCCTCAGCTAAAGCAAATAGACTCCACGAATTTGGGGAGATCCTCCCTTTTCCAAATATGCCACTGGAGGTGGAACAAGCGCCGTTACGAAGCAGAAGGATTTTTCCTTCCCCCTCTCTTGATGAAATCACAAACAGCATCCACTTAGAAAACCATACGCTGTGTATGTGCACCGCGGATTCACACAGTCCAACTTGACCCTGCACTGTCATAGACAAATACATTGACTCTGAGTCCAGACTCTCTAGACTCCCGACGCGCCTCAGTCACCTCGGAGGTGGAGTAAAAGGCGTCAGTTGTCATTGACTTCCTCTCTCCTAAACATCTTCGCTCGTCCATTTTTGGTCAGCTCGATTCCACTAAGGAAAGTAAGGAGGCAATTAAATGCACGGGAGAATGGACGACCCGACCCTGCACTATCGAAATCGAGTCTCAGATCGTTTATTCTGGAGAGTCGTCCGACGCGGAATTCTTCGGTGGATCGGTGGCCCTCTGGTGCCGAAATATTAAAAAGAAGGAGAAAATTATTGAGGAGGATCGATAAGAAGACTTCTGTTACGAGATTACTGCAGAGCTTCAAGGCATTCTTCTTGCCATTTTGCTTTCTGCGTGAAAATAAGATTCCGGTTCCTTCCTTCATCTCCGGGTGGCAAGTTTCTAAGAGTGCCCGCACCGTCGCACCGAGAATCTTCTTGGGAAGAGGTATGCCCAGTTAAGCGTGTTAATTTTCTTATTTAGAGGCTGTGTCTGAAAGGAGATCGTTGCCTTGGTGTTCTGTTTCTAATTCTATAAATGTAGCTGAATCGTAAACCTTACACCAGATTCACGAACCCTCACCTCGTTTTCTGGAAATCTTCTTCAAGTCAATATTCTCTCAGAAGGATGATCAAAACCACATCCCACCCGGCTTCACCCCGATACTCCTCCGGATGCCCCCTCCATCATGTCGAAGCCCAACGTAAGGGAAGCTCGAAGCACAGCCCCCCTTAACCCCTTCCCTAAGGGTCGGATCCACCCCGCATCTTTCCTCCTGAGGGCACGCCCATCTCTTCGAAACTGCATGCTTGTCTCGTAAGGGGTTCGAAGTTTAGGTTTGCTATATCCATCTGCTACCCCGCATCTGGAATTGGATCTATGCTACTATACCCTTTCTTCGAAAATTTCGAAGCTCCTCGTCTGTTCAGCTCTGGTCCGACACGTTTCGAGGATTCGATGCCTACGCGTACGTACTCAATTGCTCGTTTGGATGGCAGTGCAAATCAGGAGGTGTCAAATCGAAAGAGCAACTTGACAAGTTGGGGCATGGTAGACCTAGAGTGTTTTCCCCAGCCCCCAAATTGCAACGTGCTATGCGAATTCTTGGTAGGCTGGTTAAACTGTATGGAGAAGACATGTGCTGGAGCTGTCAAAGGCGAGTCCATAGATGATCCTTGAATCATGATGTTACTGAACGTGTGTGTCAGGGGATCGGTGGGAACTGGAGAGAAAAGGTACGTTAGATGGATGACTCTGAGTAATCGTTTCAGATTGAGGTGGAGGGGCATCCTGGATTGGCTATCCTTGGATAAGAACGTGTCATGTAGTTGCATGCTTTTTCACGGACAAATGCTTAGCCTATCTTTATGGGGTGGTCTATTTTTTTTATAGGATTATAAACAGTTGCTACTTTCAGGAAGTTCAGGAAGAGACTTTTGCTGCATATAGTTTGATGGCCCGATTTGGAATGATTCATTAGTTTTCTAGCAAAGGGAGTATATTTATTAACCAAGCATTATGGAGCTATGGAATGTCTATGGCGTATTGGATAGCGATACAAAGAACTTGTATCCTGCGCCGAGGTGTATTCGCCAGACGATCATGGAGAAATACTGAAAGAATCCCAAGGATGATCGGTGGGTAAGGGGCAGGGTAAGCCCATCTCTTAAATAGGTTGCACCTGTAATTCATTAAATCAGCTGGCTGCAACCTGGAGACTCCTCCATTAGTAAACACCTGGAGAACGCCCTTGCATTCGGACTATCAACCTGATTATTCGCATCTTTCTTTTCCAAGCGATTGTATCTTTCATTATGGGAACCCTGCATTCGGTGATGAATTACTGTGCTTTAAGCTTCCACATGGATAGCAGTCCCCATTGATCCCAGGGTTATCCCCTAGACCTACCTTTTATAATCCTGTAAATCCGTATACCCGAGAATAACGCCCGCGGCTGCTAGTCTACTACAAATTCTTTCAGCCAAGTCCTTCAGAAATGCTATAGAGTTCCTGCAAAAAGGGTAATAAAGGGGATCGTAGCGGGATCTAACCTCCGCCGGACTCCGTCGTCCCCAATCAGATATATTGGCACCATGCATCTGGAGGCTTCAAGTCCATCCACATCATAATCATTTAATTTCCTCCCCTTTCCCTGCTTTCTCTCAGAAAAAGCTGTCATTCTGTTGAAATAATGAATAGAATTTGGAGAAGCTATGATGATGTTATGATGTATGCAGAACAGCTATGTGAATACGGCGGCGCCTATCGGCGAGTGGGTTCTCGAAAGATTCACTATAGAGGATCCGAGGACGATCCGGCGGGATCGATCTCGGAAATTCCCCTCATAGTGGTAGAGCAGGATCACAACGTCGACCAGTATATCGTCCGAATTATATTCAAAATCTCCTCAGGGTGGTTCGAGTAATTTCACTGTTCCGTTCATGCCGCCGGGCTATGCCGATATAACCGTGGCCATAGATCCCTATAGCGGACTGCGCTGAAAATTACATGGATAAAATTTGATAAAGATTCCATAATAAGAGGGAGGGATGAATTCAAAGGATGCCATTGACATTTAGCTGTGAATATTTGCTCCCGATTCGGCAGTTTTAATAAGAAGCCTTCCACGTCGACTATCAGCTTATACGCGAGCCTGACCGAGAGTGCGATCAGTTTACTCCCATTCTGCATTTGAACACGAATTGTAATCTAGGGATGGGTCACCTTTGAAGGTTAAATTATTACTCGCTCGCTTCAACAGCCTATCTTCCTTCGTGAGGAATACGCCAGGAACGCAGATAGCGATTGGTCATGAAAGAGCTTTCACCTCCGGAAAAATTCCCCCGAGATCCAATAAGTTTATATAGCTATGATTCTTTCCTTCTCCATCCCACCATCTAATACGCTCACGAGTCTCATGAAAAGCTCTATCACAACAGGATCTCAACCATATCGCGTGGCAATGGAATTTTCCGAGCTTAAGGACCCAAGAGTAATTCGAAGCGGGAGTATTACGAATGTTGACAGTCCACGGGAGGAGAGGTGATGGCGTCGGACATGCGGCGAGGCTTCAAGCTGTCAAAAGGGATATGATCCCATCTGGAACCCCTGTGAATTGAGCCAATATAAACATTGACGTTGAGGTCGAGCTTATTGGAGAACCGAAGGGAATACTGCAGAAATAGAGCACATTGAGACAGCGATGAGTCATCGCTCACTATCTTCAGGATTTTCCTTGGGACAGGTTCTTTAAGCATCAAGTTTATCCTTTTCTATGTTTAGCTACCCATATACATGCTTATACCCAGCTGGGCTATAATAGATTCACCACGTTTTGTTATTTTAGTGACAGTAAGAAGTAACGAGAAGTCTCAGTAAACTGATAAGGATCGTTGACAAGCAAAGCTGTATACCAAAATGAGGTGATGCAAGCAGCTCGAATTCGACGGAATATTGGAAATCGAAGTTCTTCTTATTTTCGTGACCGTACTAGTAATGGATTGGCGGTGGTTGGAAAACCGTAGTGGGAATGCGGCTACAGAGCCTTTGAGTTAATCTTGGTGTCAGAGGATATCGTGAACAGCGCCGTCTTACACATCGGCGTACGCGGACTAGGGCCACCTTCATCCATTACCCTATGGCATTTGTATACCACAGCGCTAGATTGGTCTAGAACTTGGCCGCCAAACAAGAAGACAAAGAAACGAGGGGGCCAAGTAACATGGCCTGGATCACCCTGCGAGCTGGAGAACACACCGTTGGCAAAGTAAGTAGAACCACATGCACACTGAGGACTTGCGATATCGGATACTTCCACCGCCGGCGATCAGAACCGTACCGCCAGGGCAGACCAATTGCTTAAAGAAGACCTCCACTGAGACAGCGGGAATAAGAAAGAGGCCGGTGTGGTGGTTACTCGCACGACGTAAACCCAAAGGGTGTAAAGAAGAGTCCATAGTCCCAGTAGTAGGTTTCGGTATAATACAGTACATCTCAACGAGACATTGTGGTGTTTAGAAGATTATGTTGGACGACTCAGAGAAAAGCACCGTGGCAACACACTGTCAATTTGAAGGAGTATTCTTTTTAAATTACAGCGGTAATAAAATCAAGTATATGCGTAGCTTTTAGAGATTATTTAATCAGAGTAAAGGGAGGTAAATTGAGTGTATATTATTATCCCGTTGGGATAACCATTTTACCGGCGCGTTTTAGGGGTTTTCCGGTCCATCCCCATCGCATAGCAATTCGGCCATATGGTCGAGTTAACAGGGTATAATAAGTATTTTGGAATACCGAGTTGGCTTTTCCCACCTCCGGCATAAGTAGAAAAGATTTTGAATAACATTCCGAGCAGGATGGGCGGCATCTAAATGTCATACGTGAAATTGGCTGAACGGCGAACCTTAGCGCCAAGGATGTACTCATGATTGCCTTTTGGTTGGTTTTGCAGGGCTCAGCTCTCCCCTTGATATCTTCTCGGAGAAGAGAGCATAATTGTATTAATATATTTGCGGGTGAATTCGGGGGATAAACAAGATGAGAAGAGAGCGTACACAGTTTCCAGGTTTGAAAAATAACGTGATATCATGTATTGTTCCTTCTGTCCCATTCAATTAACTCTACGAAAAGATATTCGGATTCGTCAGATTTTTTTGTCTTGGGCGACTGCTGCCAGTGTGGATAATCTACCCGCTAAACCCAGAAGCAAACTGATGAAGAACATCCCTTCGTGATCAGCAAACCTATATGACTGCAGAATATCAAGTTCCGAGGAGTCACCGAAGCGGTAGGGACACAGCTCGGTGAACAAAGAGGTAATATACCCTAGATGGAGACTTAACATCGAAGTCCATTTGACACTGACAGTATCGATTCCTATCCGATAACGCGAGGTACCTGAGCTTGAGATACGCTAGCTGCAGAAACCGAGCGAACGAGAACAACTTCCAGGAGTGCGCACCTAAAAGTGCCACAATATATCTCACACGTGGTAATGCTAAAGGGATTTCTGCTCCATTGGCGTCTATTTGGGTCCATCCAGTTCCTTCGTGCAAGTGTCTGAATGCGCTGTATTTAGACCGGTAAGCTTCCATGCAGCGAGATGCGACTGATTCGTAAACTTGATGTGAATCTTCCGAGATACTAGATGGGGATTGAGGTTGAGATTGAGCGGCATGACGGCATATCGGTAAACGAGACTTTAACAGAAGTCAACATTCTTGGCTTGGTCGAAAAGTGGGGTATCTGAAGAAAGATATTGAGCTGAATGTCATATGCCTCATTGCAGAGCAGGGTCAGAAAGATCTTGGCTTCTTCAGAAGTGGCACTTCAAACTACTTACCATCTTTCCAAAGTAGCACAGCCGAGAAAATCTTGAAAATCCGAACGTAGATCAGAGACTCAAGTAACATTGAGGGACCCCGTAGGCCCACTCCCTTAAGATGTTGAATGAATGATTCAATGAATAGATGGAGAGGAATTATCCCACGGCAAGTGTTAAGACGTAAAAATGTCCCTTGAAAGAAGTACCGAAGTGCGGGGAATGAACCGATGAAGAACTCGGCTGGAAAAATGTGTAGTCCTCGTTGTCATTCCCGCGACAAAAGGATTTGCAGAAGTCGGGAGCAAAGACTTAACCCACTTGAAGGTTTGGATAGCTTTGAAAGTTAACAGCTTCTGGCCCGCACTGTTCCCCAGGACCAGGGCTTAGTGAAGGCGGCGAGGCTGAATGCACCAAACTTGAAATAAGGTAGCGTGGTAATGGGGGAAAGCAGCAGGGATTTATCTTGCACCGGAGTCCTTATTGACATATTGCCTGGTCTCTGAAAGAACGTTCGATTGGAACATCCGGTCAGAGAATACAAAATTGTCAATTGGAAACGGCAGTGGAACTTCGCTTCTTCTGCAAGTACTGCGTGAGGATTTTTGCATACCGTTTGATTTCAGATACTTTGACCAAACCATGGAGGAAGTGTAGAAGATAGAAAACCATTTTGGGAGCGATGAGACCTGCCAGTGAGAGCTTCTGAACATATATTTGACCAATCCCAAGGCAACGCTTGATGCCATCTAATATGTCAAGACATCGATAGAAGGAATAAAGCAACCGAATAAAGTAGTAGTGTTAGTTATTTGAAATCTGTATGCCGACGTGAGGGAGGTGTAAGCCATATCTTATGGGGAGCAATTGAGAGATCTACATACCAATGTGACTTGCAAACTAAGATGGCAAGAACGAAT
>Ga0157379_10002355_pt1 | contig 15773 bp, 13 predicted proteins | sample S25metaG_FD_121802 | JGI IMG/M metagenome (GOLD analysis project Ga0157379, IMG submission 121802) | Switchgrass rhizosphere microbial communities from Kellogg Biological Station, Michigan, USA - S2-5 metaG | ecosystem: Host-associated > Plants > Roots > Rhizosphere > Soil | place: USA... | reverse complement strand
GAGGTCGCTTACGTCCGAACGTTTGGGATTATGGCGCTTGATGGGCTCATCCAGCGCGCCGCGAATGGCAGCGTGGACCGGCTCCGGAATGCCTTCGATGATGCCGGATGGCACGGTTGCGATCCTGCCCTTGCCGTCCAACACCAGCGTGATCGCGATCATTCCGGTGTAGGCGAGCGCGCGACGGTTGCGCGACAGACCGGCGCCTTCCTCGATCATCACGCGCCCATCCATATGGACGCGACCCGACGGGACTTCGTCGATCACGCTGGCGCGTCCCGGCGCCAACCGGATGAGCTGACCATTCTCCGGCACGATGGCCTGCGGTACCTGGAGCGAACGAGCCAAACGGGCATGTTCGGATTGATGCCGCAGTTCGCCATGGACGGGAACCGCAATCTGCGGCCGAGTCCAGCGATACATCTGAGCGAGTTCATCGCGGCAAGGATGACCCGAGACGTGCACGAAGTGGTCCTCTGAGGTCAGAAGTTCGACACCCAACGCGGCCAGCTTGTTGTGCAGTTCGTGGATGGCGAGATCGTTGCCAGGAATGACCCGCGACGAAAATATCACGGCGTCGCCCTTGCCGAGACTGACATTGGGATGGTTGTTCTCGGCAATGCGGGCGAGCGCTGCGCGCGGTTCGCCCTGGCTGCCAGTGCAGAGATAAAGCACACGGCCGGGCGGCAATTGCGCCGCTTCGGCTTCGTCGATGACGGACGGAAATCCTTTGAGATAGCCCGTTTCGCGCGCCGCATCGGTGATCTTGTGCATCGCGCGCCCGACCAGCGCGACTTGGCGCCCGTGCGCCTTGGCGGCTCTTGCGATCGTCTCCAGGCGCGCCACGTTGGATGCGAAGGACGTGACCGCGACGCGTCCTTTCAAGGTGCCAATGAGATTGGTGAGGCTTTCACGGACGCGCGCCTCGGAGCCCGATTCGCCCGCCACCAGCGCGTTGGTGGAATCGCAGACGAGCGCCAGCACGCCTTCGTCGCCAAGCCGTTTCAGTGCGTCTTGATCGGTAATTTCGCCGAGCAGCGGTTCTGGGTCGATCTTCCAATCGCCGGTATGGACGATCACGCCCAGTGGCGTGCGGATCGCAAGCGCGTTCGGCTCTGGAATGGAGTGCGTGATCGACATGAACTCGATCATGAACGGACCGAGCTCGATCTTTCCCGACAAGGGCACGCGCTTTGGATGCACGCGACCCGAAAGACCGGCCTCCTCCAATTTACCCTCGATCAGAACGGCCGTGAATGCGGTGGCGTAGATCGGACAGCGCAGCATCGGCCACAGATGAGGTATTGCGCCGATATGATCCTCGTGCGCATGCGTCGCGATGATCGCGATGACGTTGTCGCGTTGTTCCGCGAGGAAGCGGATGTCAGGCATGATGAGGTCGACGCCGGGCGAGGTCGTCTCGCGGCCGAACAGCACGCCGCAATCGACCACGATCCACTTGCGGTCGTCCGGCGGGCCATAGCCATAGGCATTGAAATTCATTCCGATCTCGCCCGAACCGCCGAGCGGAAGGAAGACCAATTCATCGAACCGATCAGGAGCGTTCATTCGGCGGGCGGTTTCGCCTTTGCGCGGACGGAATTACGCGCATGGATCTGGATCAGTCCACGAATGGTCAAGTCGGGATCGAGATGTTCGATCACGGACGTTTGCTTGTAGAACAGATTTGCGAGCCCGCCGGTACCGATCACTGTCATGGGCTTGCCATACTCTTCCTTGATCCGGGCGACCAGTCCCTCGATCAGGCTGACATAGCCCCAGTAAAGGCCGGATTGCATCGCGGGCACCGTGTCCTTGCCGATCACGCTTTGTGTCCGGCCGACAGCAACGCGCGGCAACATGGCCGCCGCACTATGCAAGGCCTCGGCAGATAGATTTGCGCCCGGCGCGATTACGCCACCGTCGTAGTCGCCATTCTCCGAGACGATGTCGAATGTCGTCGCGGTTCCGAAGTCGACGACGATGAGCGCACCCTTGTAGCGCTGATGGGCCGCAACCGTATTGACAAGGCGGTCAGCGCCCACGGCTGACGGCCGATCGACGTTGACCTTTATGCCCAGGTCCACGTCCTCATCGCCGACCACCAGCGGTTCACATTTGAGATACTTGCGGCACAGCTGTCGCAGATCGAAGAGCGCAGCCGGCACGACGGTGGCGATGATGGCCGACGTGATGTCGGAAAACGTCAAGCCATGCAGCTGAAGCAGAGGCTGAAGCAGGACGGCATATTCATCCGACGTGCGCGTGGTTTCAGTGACCGCTCGCCACTCGGCTCGAATTTCCGTGCCGTCGGAGACAGCGAAAACGATGTTCGTGTTGCCTGCGTCGATTGCGAGAAGCATGGCGCGAACCTTAGGCGAAAAACACTTCGCCCGCGGGAATGGCGCGCACGCGGCCAGTGCCTTCCCGCAGCAGCAAGGCGCCCGTATCGTCTATGCCTTCGAACACGCCACTCGTCTCCTCTTGGGACAGCCGCGCAACGATGCGCTTGCCCAATCCCGCCGCACGCGCCAGCCAGGCGTTACGGATCGTGGCGAACCCTTCGCCACGCCAAATCTCATACCATTTGGCGAAGTTGGCCGCGAGATGAAGGAGCGCGTCGTCGGGGGGTGGCGGCGTGGCAGTCAGTCGGGCAAGCGAAGTTGCGGGATGGTCGGTTCCCTCCGGATATGTAGCGAGATTGACGCCAATCCCGATCGCCAGCCACTGCGGTGGATCACCCCCTTGGCTGGCGGACTCCAGCAGGATGCCGGCAATCTTCCGACCATGAGCCAACACATCGTTCGGCCACTTGACGCGAAAGTCAGTTCCAGACGCGAAGTCCGCGAGCATGTCCGAGACGGCGATGGCGGCAACGAAGGAGAGTTGCGCACATTCGGCAGCAGGCTTACCTGGCCGCAGCATCAAGGTTGCTGCCAAATTACCGGTGGGCGACTCCCATACTCTCCCCCGACGGCCACGACCGGCGGTCTGACGCGCCGCGGAAATCCAGATCGGTCCGGACAGTCCTGCCGCACCTAAACGTTTGGCTTCCTCATTCGTCGAGTCGATGACGTCGAAAGACTTGAGCGCATAGCCCTTCGGCCAAGTTACGCTCACGGGAAGAGCGCATGCGCGGCCGTTCCTGCGATCGCGATCAACGGCGCGGGAACAAAGACGAAAAAGATCGAAATGGCGCTCGTGCCCCACATGATGACATTCGTCGCGCGACCGGTGCTGTGGTCGAAGCCGCGCACCGGATCATCGAAGTACATGATCTGCAGAATCCGCAGATAGTAGAACGCGCCGGCCACGCTCGCGACGATGTTGATGATCGCAGGAATGTAGAGGTGAGCCTGCATTGCGGCTCCGAACACATACACCTTGGCGAAAATTCCAGCGAGCGGCGGCAGGCCGGCCAGGCTGAGCGTCAACGCCGCCAGCGCCAGCGCAAAATGCGGCTGCGTGCGCGACAGTCCGGCCAGTTGTCGAATGTCCTCGACACTCTCGCCATCGCGCCGCATCGCGGCGATGCATGCGAACATGCCGAGGTTGGTGACGAGATAATAAGCGAGATAGACAAGCATGCCCTGGATGCCGGCCTGTGTTCCCGCCGCAAGGCCGAGCAGTGCATAGCCCACATGGCCGATTGAACTGTAGGCGAGCAGACGCTTGAAGTTGGTCTGTCCGATGGCCGCGACCGCGCCGAGCAGCGTCGAAAGCACCGAAACCACGATGATGATCTGCTGCCATTGATGGGCGACCGCCGGAAATGGCGAAATGACGGCGCGGATGAAAAGCGCAAAGGCCGCCACTTTCGCAGCCGTCACGAAGAAGGCCGTGATGGGAGTTGGCGAGCCTTCGTAAACGTCAGGCGTCCACATGTGGAAGGGAACGGCGCCGACCTTGAAGGCCAGACCGGCGATCAGGAAAACAAGACCGAATATCACACCGATGTGAATGCCGCCCGCGCCAGCCACCTTGGCGATGGCAGCGAACTCCGTCGTGCCGGTAAAGCCGTAGATCAGGGAAATTCCATACAAAAGCATGCCGGACGAGAGGCCGCCGAGAACGAAGTACTTGAGGCCCGCTTCGGTCGACCTCAACGAGTCCCGATTGAATGATGCAAGGACGTAAAGCGCGAGGCTTTGCAGCTCCAGCCCCATGTAGAGCGCGATGAACGATGAAGCCGACACCATCAGCATCATGCCGAGCGTCGCGAGCAGCATCAGAATCGGGAGTTCGAAACGCGATGCACGATCGATGGCATAGAACTCCTTCGCTATCAGGATGCACAACGCGGAGCCGACGAGGATCAGAAGTTTTGCGAACCGCGAAAATCCGTCGACGACAAACGCGCCGTGAAACGCCGAGCGGCTGTCGGCATGCGTCAGCACGATGAAGCCAGCCGTCGCCAAGAGCAGAACGGAAAGCCACGAAACGATTGCAGTCGCGCGGTCACCGGCTATCACGCCGCCGAGCAGGAGCGCCATCGTGCCGGCAGCGACCAGCAACTCGGGGAGAAGGACCAGGAGGTCGGCGTGCAGGTTCACTTGACGACTCCCTGCGTCCGCGCGGCCAGGCGTGGCGCCTGATCCACGGCCAAGGCGGCTTGATACTCGGTGATGAGATTTGCGACTGAGACCGACGTCACGTCGAACACCGGTTTCGGATAGAGTCCCATCAAGACGGTGACCACGACCAACGGAGCAAGGATAGCGACTTCGCGCAGACTGAGATCGCTGATCGTCTGCAACGCCGGCTTGACGAGTTCGCCGAAGATCACGCGACGATAGACGTAAAGCGCGTACGCGGCAGAGAGAATGACCCCTGTAGCCGCGAAGATCGCGACCCACGTGTTCACCGCAAACGCACCCAACATGGTCAGGAATTCACCGACAAACCCGCCGGTACCGGGCAATCCGACATTGGCAAGCGTGAACACCATGAAGCAGGCGGCATAGATCGGCATGCGATTGACGAGGCCGCCATAGGCCGAGATTTCGCGGGTATGCATGCGGTCGTAGATGACGCCGACGCAAAGAAACAGCGCGCCGGAAACGACGCCGTGGCTCAGCATCTGGAAGATGCCGCCTTCCACGCCTTGATGCGTCAACGTGAAGATACCCATCGTCACGAAGCCCATATGAGCGACGGACGAATAGGCAATGAGCTTTTTGATGTCTTCTTGTGCCAACGCGACGAGCGAAGTGTAGATGATCGCCACGATCGAAAGCACGAAGACAAAGGGCGTGAATGTTGCAGACGCACTCGCGAACATGGGAAGCGAGAAACGCAGGAACCCGTAGCCGCCCATTTTCAACAGGATTGCCGCAAGGATGACCGATCCGGCAGTCGGCGCCTCGACATGGGCGTCGGGAAGCCAGGTATGAACCGGCCACATCGGCATCTTCACCGCGAATGACGCAAAGAACGCCAGCCACAGCCACACCTGCATCGTCGGCGCAAAGTGATAATGCAGGAGCGTCACAATGTCGGTCGTGCCCGACACATTGTACATGGCGAGAATCGCCAACAGCATCAGCACGGATCCGAGCAAGGTGTAGAGGAAGAATTTGAAGCTTGCGTAGACGCGCCGCTTGCCGCCCCACACGCCGATGATGAGGAACATCGGGATCAACCCGCCCTCGAAGAAAAGGTAGAACAATATGAGGTCGAGTGCGCAGAACACGCCGATCATCAGCGCCTCGAGGACGAGGAACGCGATCATGTACTCGGCGACGCGGGTATCGATCGATTCCCAGCTCGCCAGAATGCAGATCGGCATCAGTCCCGCGGTCAGCACGATGAAGAGCATCGAAATGCCGTCGACGCCCATGTGATAGCCGATGCCCGGACCGAGCCAATCCGCCCGTTCGACGAATTGAAAGGCTGCAATGGAGCCGTCGAACTTGAGCCAGATGAAGATCGAGATGGCGAACTCGATCAGCGTCGTGACGAGCGCGACCCAGCGCGCGGTTCGCGCCACGCTCGCCTCGCCGCCAGGCGCGAACATGATGGCCGCCGCACCAAGGAGCGGCAGGAACGTCACGATGCTGAGGATGTGCGACGCGATCATGGCACGCCCCACATCAGCATGAACCAAGTCGCCAGGGCCACGACTCCAATCAGCATCGCGAAGGCGTAGTGATAGACATAGCCGGACTGCAAGCGCACCGCTCCGCGGGTCGCATCAAGCACCCTCGCGGCAACACCGTCCGGGCCGAGACCATCGATGACCGTGCCGTCGCCGAACTTCCATAGGAAACGCCCAAGCTTCATTGCCGGTTGGACGAAGAGAAAGTCGTACAGCTCGTCGAAGTACCATTTGTTGTAGAGAAATGTGTAGAGAAGTCCCTTCTTCGCGGCCATTCGCGCCGGCAACTCCGGATGGAGAATGTAGTAGTAGAACGCCACCGCGAAACCGGCGAGCGTCATCACGAAGGGCGCGAGTTCGACCCAGAGCGGCAGATTTTCCGATATCGGCGAAAGTCCATTTCCGGCAATTGCAGCAATCGCCCCATGCCAGAAACTAAGCGACTTCTCGCCTATGAAATCGCCTCGGAAGACGAAGCCGGCAACGACCGCGCCCGCCGCAAGTACTGCCAGAGGCGCGAGCATGACCATAGGAGATTCATGTACCTCGGACAGCGCCGGAGCATGATGATCATCGTGACCATGCGTGGCGTCTTGTCCGCGATAACGTCCGTGGAACGTCATCAGGAACTGCCGCCAGGAATAGAAAGACGTCATGCCTGCCGCCGTGAGCGTCAGGATGAACGCATACGTTCCCATGCTGGCATGCGAAAGAAAGGCGGCGTTGATGATGGCGTCCTTCGAATAGAAGCCCGCTAGTCCGAGCTGGAGCACAGGCAGGCCCACTCCCGTTAGCGCGAGATTGCCGATCAGCATCATCGTCCAGGTGAACGGTATCGACCTGGCCAGTCCGCCCATCCGGCGCATGTCCTGTTGATGATGCAGGGCGTGAATGACCGAACCGGCGGCGAGGAACAGCAGCGCTTTGAAAAAGGCGTGCGTGAAAAGATGGAACATCGCCGCGCCATAGGCAGATACGCCGGCGGCGACAAACATGTAGCCCAACTGCGAACAGGTCGAATACGCGATCACGCGCTTGATGTCGTTCTGGAAGAGGCCGACCGACGCTGCAAAGAAGGCCGTCGTGGCGCCGATGAACGTGACGAAGGCAAGTGCGTTCGGCGCGTGCTCAAACAGAGGCGAACAGCGGCAAACGAGGAATACGCCGGCCGTCACCATTGTCGCTGCATGGATCAGCGCGGAAACCGGCGTCGGACCCTCCATCGCGTCCGGCAGCCATGTGTGCAGGCCGATCTGTGCCGATTTTCCCATTGCGCCGACGAAGAGGAGCAGACAAAGCGTCGTCAGAATGTCGACATTGTAGCCTGCGAACACGAATGTCTTGCCGGCCATTGCGGGAGCGGCGGCGAATACAGCATCGAAGTCAAGTGTCCGAAAGACGTAGAAAATGCCGAAGATGCCGAGCGCAAAGCCGAAGTCGCCAACTCGATTGACGATGAACGCCTTGATCGCCGCCGCGTTGGCCTCCGGTTTCTTGTACCAAAATCCGATGAGGAGATAAGACGCGACGCCGACGCCTTCCCAGCCGAAGAACATCTGCAGAAAGTTGTTGGCCGTCACCAGCATCAACATCGCGAAGGTGAAGAACGACAGGAACGAGAAGAAGCGCGGACGGCCCGGATCTTCGGCCATGTAACCGATCGAATAGAGATGGACGAGCGAGGAAACACCGGTGACGACGACGAGCATGACGCCGGTCAGGGCATCCACGCGAATGGTCCAGTCGGCGCGCAAATCTCCGGAATAGATCCAGGGCAGGACCTGCACGAGGTGCGAGTGGCCCATCAGGGTCACGTCGTAGAATGCAGCGAGCGAGAGTGCGGCCGAAACGAACAACGCACCCGTGGTGACGAGTTCGGATGCGCGCGCGCCGATCACTCGGCCGAACAAGCCCGCAATCAGCGAGGCGATGATGGGCAGAAACACGATGCTCGCGTACACGCTTCAGCCCTTCATCAAGTTGACGTCTTCCACGGCGATCGTGCCGCGGTTTCTGAAATAAACGACGAGTATCGCGAGCCCGATGGCCGCTTCCGCCGCCGCGACCGTCAGCACGAACAGCGCAAAGACTTGTCCGACCAGATCGTGGAGATAGGCGGAGAAGGCGACGAAGTTGAGATTCACGGCCAACAGGATCAGTTCGATCGACATCAAAATGACGATGACGTTCTTTCGATTTAAAAAGATTCCGAACACGCCGATCGTAAAGAGAATGGCTGCGACGGAGAGATAGTTGGCGAGTCCGATCATCATGGTCAGGCGCCCTGCCCCGGCTTGACGTCGACCACCGTCATGGCTTCGCTCATGACGCGCGCATTCTGGCGTCCGATATTTTGACGGCGCACGCCCGGGCGGTGACGCAGGGTCAGTACGATCGCGCCGATCATCGCGACCAAGAGCACCAAACCGGCAATCTGGAAGTAGTAGATATAGTCCGTATACAGAATTCGACCCAGTGCCTCGGTATTGCTCACGCCGCCGGGCGTCGGATATGCGAGCGCGCCAGGCGAGGCGACCGAGAACTTCCATAAGCTGGCACTGCCCATCAGTTCGAGCAGAAGGACGATGCCGACTCCCGCGCCAACCAAAACATACTGCTGCGCGCCGCGCTTCAGTTCGGTGAAATCGATATCGAGCATCATCACGACAAAAAGAAACAGGACGGCAACCGCGCCGACATAAACGACGACAAGGATCATCGCGAGAAATTCCGCGCCCAGCAGCACGAAAAGTCCCGCCGCATTGAAGAAGGCGAGGATCAAGAACAACACCGAATGCACGGGATTGCGCGCGACGACAACCATCAGCGCCGACGCCAGCATGACCGCCGAGAACACGTAGAATGCAATCCCCTGCAACATCGATCGTTACCTATACGGCGCATCAAGTTCGAGGTTTTTGGCGATCTCGCGTTCCCAGCGGTCCCCGTTCAACAGCAGTCGTTCCTTGTTGAAGTAGAGCTCCTCGCGCGTTTCGGTGGCGAATTCGAAATTCGGGCCCTCGACGATCGCGTCAACCGGACAGGCTTCCTGGCAGAGACCGCAATAGATGCACTTCACCATGTCGATGTCGTAGCGCGTCGTCCGTCGGCTGCCGTCTTCGCGCGGTTCCGCTTCGATGGTGATCGCCTGCGCGGGACAAATGGCCTCGCAAAGCTTGCAGGCAATGCAGCGCTCTTCGCCGTTGGGATAGCGGCGCAGCGCGTGCTCGCCGCGAAACCGCGGACTGAGCGGGCCTTTCTCAAAGGGATAGTTGAGCGTGGTCTTCCGCTTGAAGAGATAGCGCGTGGCCAGAGCGAAGGCCTGGATGAACTCCCAGAAGAAAATCTGTCGTGCAGTTCGGTCGAGTGTCGCCATGTCGGCCTCACGGATGATGGCGGAAGACGAGGACCCAGCCCGCCGTCACCACCACCCACAATAGCGACGTCGGCAGGAACACTTTCCAGCCGAGCCGCATCAACTGATCGTAGCGATAGCGCGGCACCATGGCCTTTACCATCGCGAACAGGAAAAAGAAGAAAAATACTTTGGCGAGGAACCAGAAGATTCCTGGAACAGCCGTGAATGGCCAAATGCTGAGCGGCGGGAGCCAGCCGCCAAAGAACAGGATGGTGCACATCGCGCACATCAGCACCACGCTGACATATTCCCCAAGAAAGAAGAGCAAAAATGGCGTCGAGGAATATTCCACGAAGAAACCCGCCACCAATTCCGCCTCGGCTTCCACGAGATCGAACGGCGGGCGATTGGTCTCCGCCAACGCCGAGACGAAAAACACGGGCAACATGGGAAATAAAATCGAGAAGGCGAACCAGCCATGTTCCTGCGCGCGCACAATGGCTGAGAGATTCAACGATCCGGCGAACAACAGCACGGTGATGATGACAAAGCCGATCGACACTTCATACGACACCATCTGGGCCGCGGCGCGCATGGCAGACAGAAACGGGTATTTCGAGTTTGACGCCCACCCCGCCATGATGATGCCGTAGATGCCAAGCGAAGAGATGGCAAAGAGATAGAGAATGCCGACATTGATATCGGCTATCACCCAGCCATCGGCAAACGGGACGACTGCCCAGCCGGCGAAGGCCAACGTCGCCGTGACGAGTGGCGCGAGAATGAAAATCACCTTGTTCGCGCCGGAAGGAATGATGATTTCCTTGAACATGAACTTAAACGCGTCGGCGAAGGTCTGCAGCAGACCGAATGGCCCCACTACGTTGGGTCCGCGACGCAATGCAACTGCAGCCCATACCTTTCGGTCGGCGAGAATAAAAAGAGCGACCGATATCAGAAGGGGCAACTGAATCAGCAGAATCGAAACGACTTGGCTTATCGCCCACGCCGCGCCCCAGCCCAGCCCAAAGCTCTGCAAATAGTGCGTGAGGAACATTGCTATTCCGCCGCCATTTTCGCCGCGCCTGTCACAAACTCCCGGCTGCATGCGGCCATCGTCGTGCTGGCGCGGGCGATCGGGTTGGTCAGGTAGAAATCGGTCATCGTTGAGGCAAGCGGTCGCGTGACATCGAGCGATACGTCAGCACCAACCAGGCGCCAATCGGTGACCCCTGCACCGCCATGCGGCACTGCTACTCCATGATCGGCGAAATGCGGCGCGTCGGCGACGATTGCAGCGCGCAACGCGTCAAGCGTGTCATAGGGCAAGCGTTTCCCGACCACGTCCGACAGCGCGCGCAAGATCGTCCAATCTTCTTTGGCATCGCCGGGTGGGAATGTCGCGCGACGGGCCCGTTGCACGCGTCCTTCGAAATTGACGTAGAGACCTTCCTTTTCCGTGTAGGCGGCTCCCGGCAGTACAACATCAGCTTTGTGCGCGCCGGCGTCGCCGTGACTACCTTGATAGACGATGAATGCGCGACCGAGATGGCCGACATCGAATTCGTCTGCGCCCAGCAGATAGACAAATTCGACTTCGCCCGTTTGCGCTCCGTCGACAATCGCGGCGATGTCGCGTCCATTCTCGCCGGGAAGAAATCCAAGGTCGAGTGCACCAACACGTGATGCCGCCGTGTGCAGGATGTTGAAGCCGTTCCAGCCGCCCGCGCCTGGTCCGCCGGCCGGGCCGATCATGCCGGTCTCAGCCGCAATCTTCGCACCGAATCTCAGGATGGCAGCTCCGTCCTTGCGCGCCACCGCGCTCGCGCCGAGAATGATCATCGGCCGCTTGGCGTTTTGCAGGACGCTGGAGAATTCGTGTCCGCCGCTGGCGATCTGCTCGAGTGTCGCAGCGTCCGCACCTAGATTTCGCAGCGGATAGGTTTGGTCCATTGTGACGCCAAGCCCAGCGATCTGGACATTCCCGGCCAACCAAGTCTTGCGGATGCGAGCATTGAGTACGGGCGCTTCCCAGCGTGGATTGGCGCCGACCAGCAGGATTGCGTCCGCCGCCTCGACGCCGGCAATCGTCGTGTTGAAGAGATAGGATTGGCGTTGACCGCCGACGTGCGCTCCGTCCTGACGGCAATCCAAGTTCTTTGCGCCAAGCGACTTCATCAGGTCTTTGAGCGCCTTGATTTCCTCGGCGGCGGCGAGATCGCCGACGATCGCAGCCATCTTCGCTGGTCCTGTCGCCAACATCCGGGCCGCGATCGCAGCGAAAGCTTCGGCCCAGGTCGCTGGCTGAAGTTTTCCGTTTTTCCGTATGTAGGGTCGATCGAGTCGTTGGCGTGCGAGGCCGTCACACGCGTGACGCGTCTTGTCGCCGATCCATTCCTCGTTCACATCCTCATTCAAGCGCGGCAGGATGCGCATGACTTCACTACCGCGCGTATCGACACGGATATTGCAACCCTGCGCGTCCATCACGTCGATCGATTCCGTGTGGCGCAACTCCCAAGGGCGTGCGTTGAAAGCGTAAGGCTTGGCAGTCAGCGCGCCTACCGGACAGAGATCGACGATGTTGCCGGACAGTTCCGAAGCGAACGCCTTTTCCAGGTACGTCGTGATCTCCATGTCTTCTCCGCGACCGGTCGCGCCGAGATCGGGAACGCCGGCAACTTCGGTCGCGAACCGCACGCAGCGAGTGCACTGGATGCAGCGCGTCATCACGGTCTTGACCAGCGGACCCATATACTTGTCTTCGACCGCGCGCTTGTTTTCATGGTAGCGATTGAATGCTGCGCGCCCATAGCTCATGGCCTGATCCTGCAGATCGCACTCGCCGCCCTGGTCACAGATAGGGCAATCCAGCGGATGATTGATCAGCAGGAACTCCATGACGCCTTCGCGCGCCTTGCGGGCGATTTGCGACGTCGTGTTGATGCGCGCGGGCGTGCCGTCCTTGTTTGGAAAGATGTCGCGCACCTGCAAGGCGCACGAGGCCTGCGGTTTCGGTGCGCCCACCCACTCGACGAGGCACATGCGGCAATTGCCGGCGACAGACAGGCGTTCGTGATAGCAAAACCGCGGAATCTCTGCGCCAGCGTTCTCGCAGGCTTGAAGCAGCGTAAGGCTGTCGTCTGCCTCGATTTCCTTGCCGTCGATGATGAGTTTGCGTGACGGCATCAGGCGCACCGCTTCTCTTGCCAGATCTTGGCCGAAGGCAGATCGGCCCAGCCAAAGGCGAATTCGCTGGCGCCCTTGGCGATGTAGTGGTCGAGGCGTTCCTTCGCTTCTTCGAGTGTCGGTAAGTGACCGGCGTCGACCCACCAAAGCACGACGGTCGGCGTTTCCGGCATGTCGAAGAATTCGTGCTTGCGCGCGTAGATATTGCGATGGACAGTCTGAAACACGAAGGTGCCAAGCGCTTCGGCGCTTTCCCACACCGACATGTTCACGTTCATGGTTGGATCGCCCGGCCAGCGCAAATCGATCGCGCTCGTTCCACTCGCGTCTTTCAGTCGCCAGACGAAACCGGGCATCCGTTCGGCCAAAGCGTTTACGCGTGCGAGATTCGAATAGAAGTCCTTCATGCGCGGATCATCCGGCCCGCCGCGGACCCGCCCGATATTCACTTGCGCGAGGTGCTTCATGCCTTACTCCGCCGCCATGCGCTGTTTTTGACGTTCGGCGATGCGTCGCTCGAGCTCCGGGCGAAAGTGGCGGATGAGGCCCTGGATCGGCCAAGGCGCAGCGTCGCCAAGGCCGCAGATTGTGTGACCTTCGCACTGCTTGCCGACTTCCCAAAGCTGGTCGATCTCCTCGACGCGGGCGTCGCCGGTGCGCAAGCGCTCCATCACGCGCCACATCCAGCCGGTGCCTTCGCGGCAAGGCGTGCACTGGCCGCAACTTTCATGTTTGTAGAAATAGGCAAAGCGCGACACGACACGGACGAGATCGGCAGACTTGTCCATGACGATCACGGCGGCCGTGCCGATCATGCTCTGCGCCTCCTTCATGGCGTCAAAATCCATGATGATCGTGTCGCAGATCGACTTGGGCAGCATTGCTGCAGAGGCTCCGCCCGGAATGACGGCCAGAAGATTGTCCCAGCCGCCACGCACGCCGCCGGCATACCGCTCGATCAACTCGCGCATCGGGATGCCGAGCGCCTCTTCCACAACGCAGGGCGTGTTCACATGACCCGCGATCTGAAAAAGCTTGGTGCCTGTATTGTTGGCGCGGCCGATGCTGGCGAACCATTCCGGCCCGCGACGAAAGATGGTCGGCACAACGGCGATGGATTCGACATTGTTCACCGTTGTAGGACAGCCATAGATGCCCATGTTCGCCGGAAACGGCGGCTTCATGCGCGGCATGCCCTTCTTGCCTTCGAAGCTCTCGAGCAGGGCGGTTTCTTCGCCGCAGATGTAGGCGCCGGCGCCGTGATGGACGTAGAGGTCGAAATCCCAGCCGTGGATATTGTTCTTGCCGATCAGCTTGGCTTCATAGCACTCGTCGATGGCGCGCTGGAGCGCTTCACGCTCGCGCACGAACTCGCCGCGCACGTATATGTATGCGACGTGCGACCGCATCGCGCGACACGCGATCATGCAACCTTCGATGAGGTGATGCGGGTCGTTGCGCATGATCTCCCGGTCCTTGCAACTGCCGGGCTCGGACTCGTCGGCATTGACCACGAGATAGTGCGGCCGCTCCTTTACCTCCTTGGGCATGAACGTCCATTTGAGACCGGTCGCGAATCCGGCGCCACCGCGGCCGCGCAGTCCGGATTTCTTTACGACCTCGCAGATCGCCTCCGGTTCCATGTCGAGGATCTTCTTCGTGCCGTCCCACAGGCCTCGCGACTTCGCGCCGGCGACGGATTTGTCCTCGAACCCGTATATGTTGGTGAAGATGCGGTCTTTGTCGGAAAGCATCAGGCGGGCTCCGACTTCTTCGCATAAAGCCCCGGATCGGTGAGTGTGTTCTTGCCTCCGGCCGGTTCGGAACCTGTCCGGCCTGTCTGTGGGCCGGGCTTTGGCGAATGACCCCCGCGGAATGCCGCAATGAGCTTTTCGGTGATCGGACCATCCAGGTCCTCGTAATAGTCGCTGCCAACCTGGAACACCGGTGCATTGGCGCAGGCGCCGATGCACTCGACTTCGGTCCACGACAGCATCCCGTCCGCGGTGGGCGTCATCTGCGCCTTGCCAATGTGCTTCTCGCAGGCACGCACGACGTCGTCGGAGCCGCGCAGCAGACAGGGCGGCGTAGTGCAGACCTGCAGATGGAATTTTCCGACCGGCGCAAGGTTGAACATCGTGTAGAAGGTCGCGACCTCCAGAACGCGGATGAACGCCATGTCGAGACGGCGGCCGACATACTCGATCATCGGGTGTGTGACCCACCCCTGCTGTTCCTGACCGATCCAAAGCAGCGAGATGACGGCGCTCGCCTGTCGCCCGGGCGGATACTTGGCGATTTCCTTTTCGGCGCGCGCCAGATTTTCCGGCGTGAACGCGAAACTCGGTGGCTGCATATCAGGGGGCGCGAGACGACGGAAGCTCATCTGTCTATCTCACCGAACACGATATCAAGCGAACCGAGCACCGCAGAGACATCGGCCAGCATATGTCCGCGGTTCATGTAGTCCATTGCCTGCAAATGGACGAACGACGGTGCGCGGATCTTGCAGCGGTATGGCTTGTTGCTGCCGTCAGAGACGAGATAGACGCCAAACTCTCCCTTGGGTGCTTCAACCGCCGCATACGCCTCACCCTCAGGCACGTGATAACCTTCGGTGTAAAGCTTGAAATGATGGATCAGTGCTTCCATCGACCGCTTCATCTCGGCACGCTTGGGCGGTACGACCTTGTTGTCCGTCGATGACACCGGGCCTGACGGCATCTTATCAATGCACTGCTTCATGATCTTCACCGATTGGCGCATCTCTTCCATGCGCAGCACGTACCGGTCGTAGCAGTCGCCATTGCGCCCGATGGGAATCTGAAAATCGAAATCGTTGTAGCACTCGTAGGGTTGTGCGCGGCGTAGATCCCAGGCCACGCCGGCGCAGCGCAACATCACGCCGGAAAATCCCCACATCTCCGCTTGAAGGCGGTTGACGACGCCGATGTCAACAGTGCGTTGCTTGAAGATACGATTGTCGACAAGCAACCCGTCGATATCGTCGAGCACCTTCAAAAACGGATCGCAGAACTTGTACATGTCGTCGAGTAGGCCGGCAGGCATGTCCTGGTGAACGCCGCCCGGCCGGAAATAGGCGGCATGCATGCGGCTGCCCGACACGCG
>Ga0157379_10002354_pt1 | contig 15774 bp, 11 predicted proteins | sample S25metaG_FD_121802 | JGI IMG/M metagenome (GOLD analysis project Ga0157379, IMG submission 121802) | Switchgrass rhizosphere microbial communities from Kellogg Biological Station, Michigan, USA - S2-5 metaG | ecosystem: Host-associated > Plants > Roots > Rhizosphere > Soil | place: USA... | reverse complement strand
CGGTGAGGTCGGACTCGGCGAGCACTTCTTGCAACACAGCGGACTTGCCGGCGGTGTAGGTGTCGATGTCCATGTCGGGGTCGTCGGTCAGGGCGAGCTTGACGGCGGCGTAGGAGTCGCGCAGGTCGGGTCGGCGGCGGAGTATGTCGCGGACGGCGAGGTGGTTGCGGACATGGAGCGTGCCCTCGAGGCACACGTACACGTGTCGCGGCGGGTCGTCGTCGGGGGCGTCGAACGCTTCTCGGCCGTCCAGGCCGAGATCGCCGTCGTGGGCGTAGCCGAGCCGTTCCAGGGCATGGATCGCTGGGAGCATCTGGTGGGCGGCCACCACCACGTCGATGTCGATGATGGGTTTGGCCGCCAGCCCGGGCACCGAGGTGGAGCCGACGTGCTCCACGCGTGCGCCCGGTGTCCCCACCAGGGCCGCCCGAAGCACGGCTGCGACACGTTCGAACTCTCGCGGCCACAGATCGGAGTAGGGGACGACGTGGATCATCGGACAGGTCTACTTTCTCGGGCGTCGTCGGCGCGGAGCCGCGCGCGTGATCGACCGGCGGCGCGGGAAGCCCGGGCTTGATCGGCGGCCCGGTGCCGCTCGTCGAAGATGTGCCGGGCCAGGGGGAAGGCGAGGGCGAGGGAGACCGGGGAGAACGGGAGCAGCATGGCCAGCTCATCTGCCCATGACGTGTGCCGGTGCCCTTTGGGTGCTGGTCTTGACCATGGCGATCTCCTTCCAGGCTGGGCCGGGCCGGTTGACCCGGTCGATGTCCACGCCGCGGCGGCGCGCTTCGCCTGTCATCCGCCGAGGGTGGCTCCCGCGGGCATGGCGAGACATCGGCCACGTGGCCGATGCCACTGGGAAGCGCGTCCGTTGACGGTTGGTCGATGGAGATTCGGGTCGTGCTGGACCAGGTGGAGCCGCCGTCCGGCCGGCTTCAGGTCCTGTCTGTGAGCCGTCGCGAAACGGGACTGGGCGGGGGCCACGGGCCGGAGGCGCTCGTCGAGTTCACGGGCTGGCTGGGACTCATCCGCGCGCTCGAGGAGGTGACCGGGCAGGGCAGGACTGGCACACCGGGCATGCGGTAGCTCGCACCGTGCCGATCTTCGGCTGGCGCCGGCCGGCATCGCTCGGACGAGGCCGGCGTCGAAGGCAGCTCATCTGGTTCTCCTGGGGGAAGCCATGAACAACCTCGACTCCCGTGCCGGGGCCAGGCGTCTGCCCGTCGGCCCACCTGGCAACGCGAGTAGCATCCGGCGGGTGAGCACCGCTGCCCCGGCGCTACGCATCCGCGGGCGTGCGGCACAGATGGCGGACCTGAACGCCGCGCTGGCCCGTGCCGTGTCCGGCCAGCTGAGCATCGTGCTGATCGAGGGCGAGCCCGGCATCGGTAAGTCCCGTCTGCTGGCAGCGGCGGCGGATGAGGCCCGCAGCCGCGGCATGCGGGTGTATCTCGGCCGGGCCGAGGAGCTGGAGCAGACCAGGCCCTTCGGGCTGATCGCGAGCCTCCTGGAGAGCGCCGACCCGTCGCCGGAGCCGCGGTTGCGCGTGCTCGGCGACCTGCTCACCCGGGGTGGTGAGGAGCCGGGTGGTCCCATCACGGTGACCAGTGACCCGGGGTTGCGGTTCCGGATGGTGGACGCGTTTGTCGAGGAGGTCGAAGAGCTCGCGTTGGCCGAACCGCTGCTGTTCGGCGTCGACGACCTGCAGTGGGCCGACCCGTCGAGCCTGCTCACCGTGGCCGCGCTGAGCCGGCGCCTGACCCACCTCCCGGTGGCGCTGATCGGCTGTATGCGACCCACCCCGCGGCCGGGGGATCTGGAGCGGCTGTTGACGTCGGTGGAGGAGGCAGGCGCACGCAGGCTGCCGTTGACCGGCCTGACTTCGGATGCGGTCCGCGACCTGGTGGCCGAGGCGGTCGCCGCCGACCCGGGCCCGGGCTTGATGTCGGAGGTGGCCGGCGCGGCCGGGAACCCGCTGTTCATCACCGAGCTGGTGGCGGCGCTGGCGCAGGAAGGCGCCATCACGACATCCGGTGGACGGGCCGAGGTCGTGATGGCCGGTCTTCCGCCGACGCTCCGGCTGACCATCCTGCGGCGGCTGAGCTTCCTGTCGAGCGACTCGCTGCTGGTGCTCCAGTCGGCGTCGGTGCTGGGGTCTCGGTTCACCGTCACCGACCTCGCGACCGTCATGGCCAGGTCGGTCCATGAGCTGTCACCCCTGCTGGCGCCGGCTCTCGATGCGGGCGTCCTCGGCGACGACGCCGCCTGTCTGCGGTTCCGGCACGATCTGATCCGCGACGCCATCTACGACGACATCCCCGTCAGCCTGCGTCGGGCGCTGCACCGGGAGGCCGGCCAGCGGCTGGCCGACGTACGCGCTCCGGCCGAGCAGGTCGCCGAGCACCTGGCCCGCGGCGCGGAGGTCGGCGACGCGGACGCGATCTGCTGGCTCGCCCGGGCCGCGCGACAGCTGGCCCCCAGCTCCCCCGCGGCCGCCGCGGACCTGTTCGCGGCCGCGGTCGGGTTGACCGACGTAGGTGATCCGTCTCGCGCCCTGTTGTTGGTCGAGCAGGCCAGCAGCCTCATGTGGGCCGGACATGTCTCGGTTGCCACCGACATGTGCCGAGAGCTGCTGGCCGGCCCGCACGACGACGCGGTCGATGGCCCCGCCCGGCTGTGCCTGGGGTTCGCACTGGTGGCGCAGAGCCAACCGGGTGAGGCTCTCCCCGAGCTGGACCGGGCCGCCACGTCTGCGGCCCTGCCTGCTCCGGAGAGGGCGCGGGCGCTCGCGTGGGGTGGGTATGCGCGGCTGGCGATGGCCGACCTCGATGCCGCGGCAGCCACCGCCGAGGAGGTGTTGGCTCTGGTTCCAGGCGACCCGCAGGCCACCAGCGTCGCCCGCGCCACCCAGGCGCTGTCGGCCGTTCACCGCCGCGACCCGGCCGGGGCGCTGGCCGTCGTCGAGGACGCCGTCAGGCTGGCCGACCAGAGCCCGAACCGGGCCGGACACCGGTTCCCCATCCACGTCACCCACGGTTTCGTCCTGACCGAGCTCGACCGGCTCCCCGAGGCGGTCGCCACTCTGGAGGTGGGCCGGCGCATCGGTGAGGAGCTCGGCATCCGATGGCACCTGTCGAACTACCAGATCATCACCGCCGTGACCCGTTTCCTGGCCGGCGAGTGGGACGACGCGGTGGCCGAGGTCGACGCAGCCCGCGACCTGGCGGAGGAGACCGGCGAGGGGCCCAGCCTGATCTTGGGCAACTGTGTCCGGGCCTTGATCTGGTTGCACCGCAACGATCTGAAGCGGGCCCGTCACTCCGCGGACGCGGCAACAACCCAGCTCGGGGACCCTGGGGGCCGCTACCGGGCACTGTGGGCGATGTGGGCCGACGCGCTCGTCCTCGAAGCGGAAGGCCACCTCGACCGGGCGTTGACCGTACTGACCGACTGCTGGGACCGGTGCATGGAGAGCGGTCTGACCTTGGACTACCGGGCGTTCGGACCCGATCTCGTCCGCCTCGCTCGGGCAGCCGGCGACGAGGACCGTGCCCAGACCGTGGCGGATGCCCTGGCGGAAGCCGCCGCCCGGATCGTCGGCCATGCGGACATCGCGTCTCTGACCGGGGCCGCCCTGCGTTGCCGCGGCTTGCTCGTGGGCGACGCGGAGACGCTGCAGGCGGCTGTCGACGCCTACGTCCGAAGCGGGCGCCCACTGGAGCTGGCACTGGCGCGCGAGGACGCCGGCACCGCGTTCCTCCGCGCCGGCGACACGGCGCGCGGCCGGGAGCAGCTGGTCCAGGCCATCGGTCTGTTCGAGCGGCTCGAGGCCCGCCGCGACCTCGCACGCGTGGACGCGGTTCTGCGGGCCGCTGGTGTCCGCCGTGGCCGCCGGGTCACCCGCGGCCGGCCGCAGACCGGGTGGCGAAGCCTGACCCCGACCGAGCTACTCGTGGCCGACCTGGTGGCCGAGGGGCTGACCAACCCCCAGATCGGCGACCGGCTGTTCATCTCCCGTCGCACGGTCCAGGCCCACCTGGCCCACATCTTCGCGAAGCTGGATCTGACCTCCCGCTCGCAGCTCGCGGCCCTTGCCGCCGAGCATCGGCCACGACGCGGCGTACAGCACCCGTGAGCCTCCGCTACTCCGCCGCCTCGGGTGCGGCTTCGGGGGCGGCTACCGGGCCGGTCCGCAGGGCGTGGCGGAGGGCGCTGTCATCGAGGTCGTAGTCGAACAGGTCGCGGAAGTACTCATCGTGGTCGAGCCGTGCCCGTCCGCCTGTGTCCAGGTTCAGCAGCTCGTGGACGGAGTCGGAGACGGTCTCGGCATAGGAGCCACGGGGCTGGTACCCGACCTCGTGCGTCGCGGTGGTGTCGAGGAAGTACGGCGGCCACGTGCTCCATGGGTTCCAGCCGTGGCCAGGGGGCGCGTCGTTGGGGAGCGGCACCACCTCGAGTGGGCGCCCGGTGGCCCGGGCGATGGCCTCGACCATCTCAGTTGCGGTCGGCGTGCCGGGGTCGGCCGCGTTGAGGACGCGTTGGCCGGGGCGTTGCGCGCAGGCGAGCACCAGCCGGGCGAGGTTGACCGCGGCGGTGGGGTGGTTGCCGGTCAGCCCGCGGTGGGCCAACGGCAGCCGGGTCCGTCCGTCCAGGAGGCGCCGGACGACGAACCACTCACGGGGCCGGGCACCGCCGGCGCCGTGGATGCGGGAGGGGCGCAGGATGGACACCGGGATGCCGGAGTCGAGGAGCGTGTGTTCGGCGGCGACCTTGTTCGCGCCGTAACCGTCGCGCGACTCGTAGTCGCCGGAGAGGTCCGGTGCGAGCACCGGCTGATCCTCGCGGACCGGGCCGTGGAATTGCGGTGGCTGCCTGCTGTTGCTGTGCCGGCCCCGGTCGTCGACGTAGACGGCCTTGCTGGACAGCACGACCGCCGAGCCGAACGACGCCCGGTGCTCGAGCAGCCGGCGTGCGTGCGCGGCGGTGTAGCAGACGCAGTCGACGACCACGTCGGCGCCGTCGCGCAGGCAATCGGCAAGGTCGGCGGGGTCGGTCCGGTCCGACCGGACGAACCGCATGCCGTCGGCCTGCAGGTGGGCGGGGGCGTGGGCGGGGTCCCGACCTGTGCCGGTCACCTCCCACCCAGCGGTCATCAGCTCCCCCGCGATGGCCCGTCCGGTCAGGCCGCTGACTCCCAGGACGAGTGCGCGCACGTCGTCAGCCTCGCAGACCGCGCGGCAGGCGCTCGCTGCCTCCCTGGAGGCGAGCGGGTCTGGCGGCATGACCGGGGCGGTCGGATATCGGTTGGGGCCACTTCCTGCTCATGCTAGTGTCAATGCAACTACTTGCGCTACCACTATCTGGCGCCGCAGGTCGACCCCGTGAGGAGAACAACGAGATGACCGAGAACCGCTCCCAGGATGTGAGGGCCGCGCTCAGGTCGCGGATGGTGGCCTCCGCAGACGGCACCCAGGTGAGCGTGTCGAGCGTGGGCGACGGCCCAGGTCTCGTCGTCTGGCACGGCTCCATGGAGCATGCGCTGAGCCACGTGCAGCTGGCAGCGCTCCTGGCCGACGAGTTCACGGTGCACCTGGTGGACCGCCGCGGCCACGGCCTGACCGGCCCCGCGGGAACCGACTACGGGATGCACCGGGAGGTCGAGGACGCGCAGGCGGTGCTGCGGGAGACCGGCTCGTCGATGATGTTCGGGATCAGTGCGGGCGGCTTGGTCGTGCTTGAGACGGCTCGCCTGACTCCGGGACTGGTGACGCGGGCGGCCGTCTACGAGCCCGCGCTGCTGATGGGTGCCCCGGAGCGGACGGCCTGGCTGGCCCGGTTCGACCGGGAGATGGCAGCGGGGAACGTCGCCGCCGCGATGGTGACGAGCATGAAGGGCTTGAGGCTGGCTCCGGCCGTGGTCAACGTGATGCCGCGCTGGTTGCTGACGGCGGCCACCAACAGGGCGCTGAAGTCGGAGGAGAGGTCGGCGCAGCCCGGTCAGGTGACGATGCGGCAGCTGGCGCCGACCCTGCACAACGAGGGGGTGCTGATCAAGGAGATGGACGGACGGCTGAACTCGTTCGCCGACGTGGGAGCCGAGATCTTGCTGATGGATGGGTCGAAGGGGCTGTCCTACCTCAGGCCCGCGATGTCCGCGCTGGAGACCGTGCTGCCGGTCAGCAGCCGGGTCGAGTACGACGGCCTGGACCACGGGGGCGCCTCGGACCCGAGCCAGCTGAACTCGAACGGGTCACCTGCCGTCGTGGCACCGGACCTTCGTCGCTGGTTCGCCACGGGCAGGGCCGTACGTGACGGAGGAATGCTGACTTGACCGTCGTCGAGATCGTCGCGGTCGAGAGCCCACAGGTCGATGCCGAGACCCGGCTGGCTCTCCGGGCGCTGTGGCGCCGGGCCTACGGTGACCGGTTCACCGACGATGACGCCGACCACGCGTACGGCGGCGTGCACGTCCTTTCGCGCGACGGCGGCCGTCTCGTCGGGCACGCCAGCGTGGTCCCCCGGCGCATCCGGTTCGGAGACGGGCCGTGGCGGAGTGTCGGGTACGTGGAGGCGGTGGCGACTGACCCGGACCGGCAGGGTGAGGGCATCGGCCGTCGGACGATGGAACGGCTCCATGACGAGATCGGTGCCCGCTGGTCGGCTGCCATGCTCTCGACCGGACGTGCCACGGGGTTCTACGAGCTGCTCGGTTGGGAGCGTTGGCTTGGACCGACCTACGTCCAGACCGCCGCAGGGGTCGTCAGTTCAGACGACGACCACGGCGGTCTGATGGTCCTACGGCTCGACTCGACGGTGGGTCCGGACGTTCGGACGTCGGTGACCTGCGAGGACCGGGTCGGCGACGCCTGGTGACACGCTCCCCCGCCCTGGATCTATCCGGCGGTGGTGAGGTGTTCTGCGATGGCCCGGAGCTCCTCGTCGTCCCAGTCGAGGCTGCCCGACTCGAGGTCCCTGACGAGCTGGCCGACCCACTTCAGCTCCGCCCGGTGCATCGCCAGGGAGTACTCCGTCTCCAAGGACGTGATCCGGGGTAGGCCGACGCGTTTGGCCGACTTGACCGACCGTGCGGCCTCGTCGGTGAGCTTCTGGAGGGCGTCCCGCCGTGCCGAGAGGGCCTCGACCATCTCCGCGCGGTCGAGTAGCAACAGATTGGACAGGGCGGCCGGGAACTCGGGGTACTCGGCCTTCGGGACGGCCAGCATGGTCAGCATCCATTCCCTGGCTGTCTTCCGGCCGAGATCGGTGACCTCGTAGATGGTCCGTTCCGGGTACCGGTGGTTGCGGTTGACCTCGGCCGTGCGGATCAGGCCGTCCTTCTCCAGTCGCTCGATGGTCCGGTACAGGGTGGTGCGCTGGGCGACGTTGACAACCTCGTCCTTTCCCCAGCGGCGAACCAGCTGCTGGACGCCATAGGGGTGGAGCGGTCGGTAGTGCAGCAGCGAGAGGACGGTCAGAGCCAGCGGTGAGCTCCTCGTTGTACGCGACACAGCGTCATCCTAGCGACATCGCCTCTAGTTTCAGCGAAACTGGTAGCGAGTCGGGAACGGCAGTCGACCAGCGGCGTCATGCGTGTCAGCGTCCACGCGCGCTCCCGCCTGCGGAACCCCTACGGGCGTGGTCGCTCGCGGACACGTAGAGCCGGGGGGCTCTGACGCCACCGGCACGGGCGCCGCCGTCGAGCACGGGGATCCTGGGTTCGTGCTCGACGGCGGCGTGGGTCTGGCGGAGGCGGTCCCGTCAGCGGCTCAGTAGTGGAACTGCTGGATCTGGGTTGCGCCTGGGCCGTAGGTGTAGCCGGTCCGTGTCTGCGGATCGAGCTGGATGCCTCGGTCGGCGACGGAGAACAACACCGACCCGAGGGTCCCGCCGAACAGGTTCGCGTTCTCGGTCAGCGAGACCCGCTGCCCGGTCTGCAGGTCGTAGACCCCGATCGCGCTCATCGCATTGTTGTTGACCGCCCAGTCCTGGCCGCCGAGGAAACCGACGACGAGCAGGTGGTGGACCGGGTCCACGGCCGGGTAGATCGGTGACTCGGCGCCCAGCTGTGCGTCGTCGCCCGCGGTCCCGTCGGTCTCGTCGATGCGTGCGTCCTGGGCGTTGGCCAGGAAGTACCTCATGTTGACCAGCGGCCCGATCGTCATCGTCGCCGACCCGTCCTGGTCGGAGACCAGGCCGGTCGCGCACCGTTCCTCGATGCTGGACGGCGACGCGGTGCCGGCGTCCAGGTCGACGGTGGAGAACACCGAGCGGGTGATGGCGCAGTTGTCGCTGAGGTCCGAGCCGCCCACGATCACCTTCCCGGTCGACTCGTCGATGTCAAGCATCCGGTCGTAGAACCTGCGCGTGGTGGCGGCGAGCGGAACGGGGGTGCCGACCTGCCCGGTACCGGTGTCGACCGGAAGGACCGCGGAGGCGCCGGAGTCCTGCCAAGCGAGCAGTGCGCCACGATGCCGCTGGTCGTCGACCCGGCCGCCGACCAGGTTGTACCCGTTGGCATCGCCCATCGGCACGTCGGCGACCTGGTGGCCGTCGCCGGTGTCGAAGGTGAGCAGGTGCTCCTCGGTGCTGGCTCCGCCGGCAATGGAGGCGGCGAGGAGCCGCTGCGCGGACGGGTCGCTGCCGAACAGGACGTACCCGGAGTTCCCGGACGTGTCGGTCGCGTACGGCGTCCCATAGGCGCCGGCATCCGGGTTGTATTCCCGCAGTGTGGAGTTGGTCATGTTCCCGTTCTGGTCGACGACGGTCGTGGCGGCGGTCGAGGTGCTGTCGGGGTGGATGTCGAACCCGGTCAGCACGCCTCCGCCGGGCACCAGCCCGTCGTCGTAGGTCAGCGTCGACACCGGCGAGGCCTGTCCGACGACGTGGGTGCCCCGGCGGGCCAGGACCCGCACCGTGTAGGTCAGCGACGACGACAGGCCGAGGGCCTTGGCGTCGAGGTGGGCGGTACCGGTGGCGCCGGACTCGTGCAGCATCGCGACCGACCCGGTGTCGACGCCGTTGGCGTCGCGAGTCGTGCCGTTGGTGTTCGTGAACGTGTTCGACAGGTTGTAGATGGTCGGACCGGGCGCCGAGATCTCGACGTCCACGCCGTTGGCGCCGGTGACCGCCCGGGCGTCCCAGCGGACGCCGAACCCGGAGTGGGCTCGGGTGACCTCTGCGACGTGGCCGAACCTGCCGCCGACGGGGGCCAGCGTCGGAGCGTCGGGTCGGCTGGTGGCCCTGTCGGTGGTGCCGCCGGCGATGCGGATGGCTGTGACGGCGCCGACGTAGTGCAGGTTGTCGACGTTCTTCTGCGAGACGGCCAGGCCGTACATGCCGCCACCGGCGCTGAACGCCGAGGCCGGAACGGTGACGGTGCCCTTGGCGGCCTTCAGCGGCACCGAGTAGCCGATGCGGTACTGCGGCGCCGCGAACGGGCTCCAGTGCCCGATCGAGGAGACCAGCAGGGTCGGGTCGCTGACGTCGCGCACCCCCGCGAGGTTGTAGGAGACCTTGACCGGCTTGCCGAGGTCGGCCACCGGGGGTGCGACCGGAGCCGGCGCCATGGCGTGCGTGCCGTCCGTCGGTCCGAGGGTCAGCCGCTGGTGCGTGGCGTCGAGGACCCGCCCTTTGGTGTTGCGGATCTGGATCGTCGCGGTGACGGTCCGGTCGCTGGTGGACGCTACGGGCTTGCCGGCGGCCTTGAGGAGCGTGGTGGGCAGAACCCGGACGGCGGGGACCTTCGAGGTGAAGTGGTGGCCGTCGAGGGTCACCTCGTATCGCAGGTGCCGGCCCGGGGAGACCCCGGTGGCGTCGATGCCCAACGTGATCGGCCCTACCAGCCCTTCGCCCGTCTGGTCGGTGCCGCTGCCGGGGCCCGCCAGGTCGATGGCGGCGGGGTCGGTGGTCTCGGTGAAGTCGGCGCCGGCACCACCGAACGCCACCCGGTGGGCGACGGAGACCCGCACGATGCTCGGGCTCGCGCTGGCGTGGTTGCCGAAGAGCTTGTCGACGGCGTGACCGAGGTCGACCTGGGGTCCGACGTGCAGATGGCGGTCGACCTGCGGCTGGGTGGGGACCGCTCGGCCGGTCTGCTCGAGCAGGCGTCGGACGCCTTCCGGGCTGAGCGGGTGACCGGTCGCCTTGGCGACCTGGAGCAGGTCGGCGACGACCGCGGCGGTCATGGGCGCGGACGCGGACGTGCCGCCGTTGAGCACCGGGATGGCGTCGGAGGTGCCGCAGTGGAACGGGTCCGGGCAGGAGTGCAGGAGTGCGGCGATGTTGTCGCTGGGTGCGGACACGTCGACGCGGGAGCCGAACCCGGAGGAGAACGCCGCGGCCCCGTCCAGCCGGGTCTCGGCGAACGTGCCGGTCCGCGACAGGGGTCCCCCGTCCTGGGTGGGTACGGCGAGAGTGTCGTCGAGGGTGGTTCCGCCGACCGCTATGGCGCCGGTGTCCGGCACCTTCGACGGCGTGGTGGAGGAGGCGTCGTCCGCGATCGTGGTCCCGGCATCTCCGGGCCGGACGCGGTCGGTGGGGGTGCTGCCGCCGTCGGGGCCGACGGCAGCGGGCGTGTACGTGCGAGTGCCGTCGTTGGCCGACAGGGTCACGGTGATGCCGTAGCGGTGGACGATGGAGGCGACGACGGACTGGATGAGGGGGTCGTCCTCGAGGTAGCGGCCCGGAAACCCGAACACGTCGGTGCCGAAGCCGAGGCTGGCGGTGATGACGTTGGGGCGTGGCCTCTGCTGGGCGGCGGCGAGCAGGGCCGCCGCGATGTTGGCGTAGGTCGGCTGGGACGGTTCGACGAGCCGGTAGCTGGCGCCGGGCGCGATGCCGAGCAGGTCGGTCGGCCCGCTGCCCTGTTCGCCGGGCCGCTGCTGGTCGTGCGGCAGCGGCGCCATCACCGAGAAGTCGAGCAGCACCTCGCCCAGGCTGGGGTCGACCCCTTCCACGGTCCCGAGCGGGTCGACCTCGCCGTCCGGGGAGACGGTGTAGGTCGGGATCTTGGGCAGCGACGGGTAGTCGAGGTACCGCTGGCCGCCCTCGACGACCGTGGTCGGGCCCCACTGCTGGACGTAGCCGTCGCCGGCGTCGGCCATCCCCTGGTCCGTCAGGTCGCCGATGGACACGTTCGTGATGCGTTCGCCCGTGCCGGGCAGCTGGTGCAGGCGGCGGGTGATGGTGGAGTAGCCGGCGGAGAAGTCGACGCCGTTGGCGTTCAAGTAGCTCTGGGTGGAGGTCTGCAGTCCGAAGTTGGACGGAAGAGCCCTGGTGTCAGCCGCGCTGGCTCCCGAGCGAGAGCCGGATGCGCTGGAGGAGGTGCTGTCGGCGGTAGCGGGGTTGGCGGTGTGTCCGACCCATGACGGGATCGGGGTCGGGTCGGCGTCCATCGGCGCGACGTACCGGTCGGGCTCGGCGTACGCGACGCCGGTGCTGTGGCGCAGCACGGCGGCGGCGTGCGCGGCGGACGTGCCCGACACCTGAACCACGTAGACGCGGCCGAGGTCGACGGCGTGGGCGCCCAGCGGCGCCTGCTCGGCGCGGGTCAACGGCGCCATCGCCGAGGGTGACTCGCCGGCGAACAGCGGGACGAGGCTGGTCGCTCCGACCTGGCGCAGCGCGGCGTTGACCGTCGCGCTGGTGGTGCGCGGAGCGCGGGCTCCTGACATGCGACCTTGGCTGCCACGGGGCAACGGGGCGTCGTCGGCGACCGCCTGCGCGAGTCCGAGGACGACGTCGGAGGTGGTGCCGGCGTGGTCACGTTGCGCGAAGTCGGTGCGGATGGCCAGGTCACTGGCGCCGGGGCTGTCGCCGAGGGCTGAGTGAACATGGGGCAGCACCATGCTGACCGGTGCCGGATCGCCATCACCTGGGCGAGTTCGGGTGCCGATGCCGCCGGGACCCAACGTGACCGTCGACCCGTCCCACAGCTGGATGTGGCGGGCGGCGCCGGCCTGGGTAGGTGAAGTCTCCGACGGCGCCGCGCTGGACGCTGCGGCGATTCCGGTGGTGCCGAGTCCGGTGACCGCCAGCGCGACGACGCAGGCGATGAGGGTGCTGGGACGGAGGGCAGAGCGCAAGGGGACTCCTGGGAATGTGAGCGATGCTCGGTGGCACGGCAGAGGGACATGCCGTCGGAGGGGGACGGTTCACGGTGGCGGTGGAGCGCGGTGGGCAGCAATCGGGAAAAGTGCCCAATCAAGCTGTCGCCGCTGATGAGTCGTTGCCTCTGCGGCGCGGTCGCGAACACGCTTCTGCCCGGGCAGGAGCACCTGGCTGTCACGGCGACCGGGGTGAACGGGGCGTGCGGCACGGTCAGCTCGAGGCCGGCCCTGCCGCCGTCCGAGTGTCACCGGGGGTGGGCCGCTGGGGCTGTTCGATAGGGCGCTCGATGACTCCGGTCGCGATGGCCTGGACCGCGAGGGCGGTGCGTGAGGGGGCGCCCAGCTTGCGGCGGGCCGAGGCGACGTGGTTGGCGACGGTCTTGGGTGACAGCACGAGGGCTTGGGAGATCTGCCGGTCGGTGTGCCCTACGGCGACCAGTGCCACGACGTCGCGTTCGCGGGGAGACAGCTGGTCGCCGTAGGGGCGGCGCCCGGACCGGCCGGTCCCGCGGACCCCGAGGCGCCGTAACTGGGCCTCCACCACGGAGACGTCGGCCCAGGCGCACAGGTCAACCAGGGCGGCCCGTGCGGTCTTGAGCTCGACGATGGCTTCGCTGCGGGCGCCGGCTCTGGCCAGACAGCCGGCACGTCGGGCACGGACCAGCGCGCCGTCGTGGGGCCGCGGCAGCGAGGTGAGACGTTGGACCGCCTCCGCCAGCTGCTCGGCCGCCTGGGTCGGCTGTGGTGGTTCGAGCAGGAGGCCCCGGCACAGGGCGAGGGCCGCGGCGGCACGGTCCGGTGTCGGGTGCGGAACCAGGTCCTCGAGCTCGCTCAGCAGGGCCTGCGCGTCTGCTGTACGGCCGGCAGCAACGAGGGCCTCGATCCTGGTGGGGACGATCTCGACGCTCGAGAGCCAGTTGCGTGAGGCAAGCACTTCGCTGGTGGGTGCGTCGGTGACACGCACGGCGGAGGCGACGTCTGCATGCCGGAGATGCCGACGGGCCGCCTCGGAGGCGGCCTGCGCCAGCAGCTCGGGTGCCTCGTGCGGGAGCAGGTCGGCGAGCAGACCCTCCGGGGCGGTGCCGGGCCGCTGCGGGAGGCGGCAGGCTGCCGCGAGCCGAGTGCTGACCAGGACGGACTGCAGGCGGGCGAACCGGTCGTGGCCGGTGGTGGTCAGCGCCAGCGCCCTGTCGGCCAGGCCCTCCCAGCGGCCCCGGCACCAGTCCAGATCGACGGTCGTGGACGCGAGGGCGTCGGTGAACCCTTCGAAGTACCAGCGGCTCGACAGCTCTCGGGCGATGCGGGCGTGGTGGTCGGCGCGCTCGTAGTGACCCCACAGCATGGCCGCATAGGTCAGGTCCACGTGGGCGAGCAGCGCCTGGATGGCCACCTCCTGGGTTCCGGCGAGGTCGGGGATGCGGTCCACGTGGTGCCACCCTGCCGGGTCGCCACAGAACAGCAGCCGCGTCGCATGCAGCCGGTCGAGCATCAGTCGGTCGGATTCGCTCACGTCGGCGGGGGCCGACGCGACGCCCCGATACACCTGTGTGAGGTGCCAGGACACGGGTCGAGGGCTGCCGTAGGGCCAGCCGAGCCAGAGGAGGGTGACGGCGCGAGCGACGCTCGGGTCAGGCAGACGGTCGACGGCCTGCTCGAGCTGTTCCAGCCCTGCGTCCCAGTCTCCGAACTCCATCAGGAGCCGGCCGAGGGCGGCACGCACACCTGCTTCCCGTTCGGCGGGCAGGGCTCCGTCGTTCAGCGCCGGCACGAGCTCGCGCTGAACCGCGTCGATGCTCGGCCCGAAGACCGTGCGACGGTGGCCCTCGGGCGGACGTGGTGGATGCATGGGGACTGTGCCGGGTGGGCTGTCCGAGGGACTGCGCAGGGCGGTGCGGCAGGACGGTGTGACTGGCGGCGTCAGCCCGAGTGGGACTCGAGGACCGGACGCATGAAGGTCCGCTGCCATCGGAGCACGCAGCCGGATTCGTCCCGGATCCGGTCCGCGGCGTTGAACTCGGGGTCGCTGCCGAACCCCTGACGGTAGGTCTCGTAGTCGGCCAGGGACGGGAAGGAGAACAGGGCCAGGGCTTGGTCGCTGGCGCCTTCGGCGGGCAGGAAGTATCCGTGATGGATGCCGCCGCGTGCATTCACGAGCCCGATCCAGGCACGGGCGAAGTCCTCGAAGGAGTCGAGCTTGGAGCTGTCGACGGTGTAGGAGACGACGCAGGTGATCAAGTCCATGGCTCCTTGTCGAGCGTGGCTGTGTGGCTGTTCGGTGGCTGTGGGGATGTGTGGCTGGCACCTACCAGTACGACGACTCGCGACGCCTCCTTGTGACGTCTGCCAAGCCGGGGGCGGGTTCGGTGGCCTTCGAGCCTCTCTCACAGGAGCTGAAGAAGCATCCGCCAAGTGGCCTACCCTCGCCGTTCGACCCGTGGGCCCGCTCGGCGCACACGACCGGGCTCCGCGGTCAGCGCACCAGGCTTTGACCGCCCGCTCCGTGCCGGAGCCCGAGATGGCGCTGTCGCATTTGCTCACCATCTGGTCGACGAGCCCGGACTCACCGCCTTTGGATTCGTTCGCCACGTCTGGCCAGGACGCTCGCATCACCGAAAGTGTCGACCACAACAGCTCGCATCAAGCCTTCTCACATCGGGACAGACGGCAGTCCGCCGGTGGACCAACAGCGCACAGAAGATCCGAGTCGACGCCGAAGGCACGGGGATGTGCGCTCTGAGCGGCCACGTTCGGGCGCCGAGACCGGCATGCAGATACTGGAGTTGGTCGGAAGAGGTCACGGCATTGGCGTCCGCAGCATGTCACTCGCCGGGTTCCGCCGACTGCTCGAGGCCGCGCTGGCCCATCACATGCGGGGCAATCCCTACGCAGGGGAACGCCGCGCCCACGGGCGAGGCACTCCCATATCTCGGGGCGAAGCCAGGGTGTCGCGGCAGTTGCGCCGCTCCCGTCCTGCGGACCGGACGGCGCCAGGAGCGTTTCCGTTCTCGTGCGTCATCAAGGAGAGCCGTAGGCCCCGGACGCCAGGGTCGGTGATCGTCAAGCGGGCCCGCAAGGTGATCGTCGTCGCCGACTCGATCAAGCTCGGACGTCGCGGGTTCGCTCCGATTGCCCAGTCAACGCTGTCACGACCTTGGTCACCGACTCGCGAGCCGACGCTTCCGAACTCGAAGCCCTACGCCGACAAGGGGTCAACATCCTCGTCGTGTAGCTTTCCGGACGGTCCCGAAACCTGGGAGATTCGTGTGGCCCGGGATGAGTTCTTCAACCCGCCCCTACCCGACGGAGAAGAGGACCAGCGAGGCTGCGAGCGGGCGGACCGCGCCACTCCGGTCGCTCCACCCCCCGGCTACGACCATGCCGACCACGTCGCTGGCCAGCGGTGCGGCGATGCGTCTCGGAGGTGCGACGGTGGGCGACTCAAGCGGCGAGCCGCACACGTCGTCCTCGGCTCCAGCAGCGTGGCTGGCCAGACAGACGGCTCGTGGCGGAAGCCGATTGGCCGAGGACGTCGTCTCGCGTGCGTGTTCAGGGTGCCCACGCGGCGACCCAGAGCTGGGCGGGCGTCGACGTGATGCGAACCGGGCGCCACCCCACTCGCCCTTCAGGGGGTTGGCAGTCCGATCATCTGCCACCAGACTGACCGGCG
>Ga0157379_10002353_pt1 | contig 15777 bp, 14 predicted proteins | sample S25metaG_FD_121802 | JGI IMG/M metagenome (GOLD analysis project Ga0157379, IMG submission 121802) | Switchgrass rhizosphere microbial communities from Kellogg Biological Station, Michigan, USA - S2-5 metaG | ecosystem: Host-associated > Plants > Roots > Rhizosphere > Soil | place: USA... | reverse complement strand
CTTGTTCACCTTGCTGGTTTACGTCCGCTCCACTCTTTATCATCTCTTCAGCTTCAGACAAGTTGCCGTTTCTAGCGGCCTCGATCAGCTTCAACTCAGTCATCAATTCCCTCCGGTAGTCGGGCTTTCACCCTAAAAATAGATTCCGCAAAATTTGTGATCTTTTTCTCAACATTCAGGCAACATTTGGAATTAGGCCCACATCTGAGTCGCGTTCCCGATGATATGTTTGTTTCGCCACAATCTTAATCCGATCGCGCAATGGAATGGGAAGCGACGGTTGAAGCTACCAACCTCCTAAAGAAACAACCCGAGCCGTTAAGCCAGATAAATTGAAAAGATTTCTTCTCGATACTTCGAAGAGTTTCTGCATTTTTAGAGGTTAACGGTTAACCAATAGCCACAATCGCACGAACTGCAAGACTTTGCTGAAAGCCTTAATCCTCTGGGATAAACGCTGCTGCAATGGATTGTCGAAATCTAAGTTAATCACAACTTTGGACGAAAGGGAAAAAGCAATATATATGGGCAAAAAAGCTAATCGGTTTTTTAGGTACTCGGCTCTAGTGTTAATTTGTTTCCTGGCAGGAAAGATCTCGTTTGCGCAATCAGGAAAGTTCACGTTTGCGCAAGACAAATCATCCTCCTCCGTTGCGACGGCACCGACCAGCGCCGTTGTCAGCCAACCAGAAAAGGTCGCCGAGGTTGCTGCTGCAACCAGTCCAATATCCAGTCCAGTTCTCAGAATCGGCGTAGTAAGTCCCATGATGAAGATGGTAGAAACTTCGCAAGCCGCTCACACGTCCGATGCTATTCGGACCATGCTCATGCAGTACATGAATGGCCCTCGCGCTGAGATCGTTCCGCTGGAAGCTCGTATCCCAGCCCACGTGGAACCCGAAGCGGCCTCAAAACATTGCAATTTTATACTTTATAGCACCGTAATTCTGAAAAAGAGCGGCGGCACGAGTCGTATGGGCGGAACGTTGAAACGGTTGGCACCTGCGGCGGCGCTGATCGCGTTGAGCCACGGATCGACGAGTAACGTGGTCGCCACAGCTACGAAGGTGGCTATGGAAGTGATGGGGGAGGTCACCTCAGAGATCAAGAAGAAAGACGAGATAACTCTCGAATACAGGTTGGTTACCATTGGCGGCTCTTTACCTCTGATTCAAGATAAATACTACGATAGGGCGAAAGAAGAAGGTGAAGACGTACTGACAGAGATGATAGTGAAGACCGCGGAATCTGTCGTAATCGCTTCGCTCCGAGGACACAACGAAGAACTTGCAAAGAAAAAAGTTCAAGAGACAACACCTAAAGACGAACACATTGCTGCCGCAATAACGCAGCCGCCCACGAACCCTTAGTCCACAGTTTACTCACACGCGACTTTCCTCAAAGTGTTCAGGCCACAAAGAAGCACAAACGCGCAATTGGCGTTCGCCGGTTGCGCTTTTGGTGCTTTCCTGTGGCAGAATAACAACGAAGCTCTAAACAACTGCAATCCATTCTCCATCCCTCAACGACGACTCCAAGCGGAAGCTTTCGGACCAGTCGTGTGGAGATCCGATCAGGGATTGTTGTCGCGAGGGAATCTTCCACTTAATTATTCTCAACAGAGGTGGGCTCAATGAAATCTATCAACAGACTGAAAATCAACTGGTCTTTTCATCTGGCACTAGTCGTGTGTAAGTTGTGGGACCGGCCGAGAGCTATGGTTTGCCTGCTCCTGCTGTTGAGTTCTGCATTTACGCAAACCGGAAGTGTCGCGCAAGTCTCTCCGCGAGCCGTAACTGCCGATCTCACTATTGAGCGCGTTTTACTAAATATTCGTAAGGCCGTCGGCTACAGCGAATTCACGAAACTGAAACATGGAGTCGTTGTGCAGGAAGTTCCTGAAGGGCGCGATGTGGTTTCAACTCATCTATATGGTTCCGCTGGTCAATTTCGTGAAGAGCCAGTTGACCAAAGCGCGCGACCTTTAGGATTCGATGGCAAATATGGCTGGTCAATTGATAGAACCGGATTTCCAACACCCATGCCGCAGCGTCTGCGAGAAAAGATTCTGATTCCTGTTTGGGTAAGAATCGGATGGTGGCTTAACGACAATGCGCCTCTCGTGAGATCTATTTTGGCAAATGAATCCACTGGCGAACAGGTTGCGTTATCACTCAGTTTTAAAAATGGTTTAGTAGGCGGCAAATTGTTCGTTGACCGCCAGACGTGGTTACCGGAAAAATTGATCGTCGAATACGAACACGGACCTTATACAGTTGAGTACAAAAATTATGAGCCGTTACTGGGGTTAAATTTCGCGCGGCGCACTTCGGTAAATTACCGCGGAAGCACAACCGTATATCGGGTTAAGTCGATCACAGAGATACCAAAATCCGAGAAAAGGCCTTTCGACAGCCCTCCTCCGCCTGACGACACCTCATTTAATAATCAGATCCCTGCCGACTTACAGGTAGCACAAGGAACCGCCTTCTCAGCTGAAAGCGAAGGACATTACTACGTACGACCCATGATCGATGGCAAGGAAATGGGATGGTTTAACTTTGATTCGGGATCAGACAGTATGCAGATTGATGCGAAGTTGGCTGATGAACTCAATTTGCCTGTGCTCGGCAAGTCGCAGATTAGAGGCGCAGACGGCAAGGTTCAGGAGGTTACCATTCGGAGAGGAAAAACGTTTCAGCTTGGTCGCGTTACGATTAGCAATCCAACATTTTTGGCGAGAGATTTGTCAGCAAGCAACGCGCCTCCCGGCCAGAAACGTGCCGGAGTTGTTGGCTACCCGCTCTTCGCTCGTGTGGTTGCGGCCGTGGTTAAGGGCGGCGAAAAAATCGCACTCTATGATTCTCAAGTATATAAATTAAGCGGGGGCAGATGGCAGGAACTTTATTATATAGACCTAACTCCGGCGGTTAATTGCCGGTTTGAAGGTAATAGAGAAGCGCTCTTTCAAGTGGATACCGGGTACAGCGGCACCGTTACTTTCTATCGTGATTTCGTTAACGCGGAAAAGCTTCTGGAGGGCCGCCACGTGACCGAAGAGGAAGCAATTGGAGCGGGTGGCACCTACAAATCCTTTCTTGGGACCATCGAATGGTTCGAAATTGCCGGGCACCGATTCGAAAAGCCGAAAGCTGAATTCAGAATGGGTGGTTTTAGCCGCGAAGGCGGGGCGGGGGTCATCGGGCGAGACTTTATCAAGCCTTTTACGATCGTGTTCAATTACCCGCTTCGACGTATTGCCATTATTTAACGGAGGAAGCTCGGGCCTTCGAGGCAACGCTCAGCTGCGCCTCAAAAAATTGCCGCAACGGGAGTTCGTGTTCCTCCAGGTGGTAATTATGGATATCGCGATTACCGCGCGACTCGATCGTTCCCGTTTCGCCGGCTGCGCTATACATTCCGAGAAGATCTTCAAGCACGTGATGCTCAGCGACAATTTTACCCTTGCAAAATCTGCGCACGATTGGATGTAGAAAGGCCCCAAGTTGCGCGTCAGCATGGGTCGGATGACGCTCGATTCTAAAAACATCGCCATCCCACCGGCCCCATTCAAACGTAATTGTGTAATAGTTAGACGATTGGCCAAGTTCGGATTCGTGAACATAATCCACTGGCAACTCGGTGAAGTTTGTTGCTTTACCCGCCGGTTCGTCGATGACGATGGCGTCGCAAAGAAAACCGAACTGAGCCCACAACGCTGAGCTACGGCAGATCCGTCGCAGCACCATGTTTGCAATGTTTGTCGCATCAACTGGTACGTTTTCGGAGGGAAGTGGACGACCGTAATAACGTCTTTCAAGTAAATGATAGAGGCTGCGAATGTTATAACGGAATCCATCGATGAAAGGCGAAGCAGCTTTGCGAAAGTCACGCGTTTGCATGAGGGTGCCAGCGAAGAACATGTCCGGGACATTTGTCGATTCCCAACTGCTCGTCATGTCGGGGAGCCTGCCATCCTTAACAAGGTCGGGCCGTGCTCGATCGTAAAAGATCGAGTTGTCAATGCCAAATCCTGTGGCGCGCACGATTCTGTCATAGACAATGGTTTCGCGCTCACCTTCCGCGTGAATATAGGTGAGTGTGACGGCAAGCTTGCCGTCTGATCGCTTTTCGATTTTCTCAAGGGTACAGTCGAGAACACCGTGAAGCATCTTTAGTTGATAAGCGTCCATCAAGCGAGTGTAGTGTGCCCGGAGGTCGCCGGCGTGACGCGTATTCCAGGCCATTCGGATTGACGATGGACCAGCGAGGTGGATCAGTTTCGCAGAGTCGAGTATGTGTTCGGCAAATTCGAAACCCGAGTTCCCTTTGCCAATAATGAGAACTCGCTGGTCTTTGAAATCATCGCGCCGCATCGAGACGCTTTCGTAGCCTTCAGCGTGTTCTATTCCCGGGATGGGCGGCAAATAGGGTTTGCTCATGCCAGTCGCCACAATAAGACAACGCGTCGAATAACGATTTCCCTTTGTGTCTGTTGCAAGAAAGTTGCCCGATTCCTCTTTGATAATCGACTTGACGGCCGTCTTAAATCGGATCGGAAGTTCATATTTTTCTGCAAACCCAATCAGATAGCTCATTAACTCTTCAGCTCGAGGGTATAGTCGCTCACTGAACTTTGGGAATAAAAATTCATAGTCCTCAGTAAGTAATGAATTCCAGTCCCAGCGAAGTTGTAGCTCAGGATCGCTGTAAAGCGACGACACCTTGTTGAATGAGATGAGGAACCGGCTTCGTGGAAACTTCCTGAAGAACGATCCGACACTTGTGGAACGCTCCAGGATCAGGTAGCGACGTTGGCTCTTTGAAAGAAAGTAACCAAGTTGGAGACCCGCAGGGCCAGCTCCAAGAATCAGAAAGTCTAATTCTTCGACTTCGCTTGTTGCTAGTTTTCGAGTATCAGGCATTGAAAACAGCCAATGTACTGTTCATTAGGTTTAGGGGGTTCATCAGGCACACACCTATCATGAGCTGTCAGGTGTGCATCGCTACAACACGGTGCGAAGGGATCAGGTCTTCGGATTTTTTTGGGAGTCCTCTTCCATTTTTTTTCTCAGACTTAAGGGCCTCATGTCTGTCCACACTTCCTCGATGTACGCAAGACATTCCTGCTTGGGGCCAGTTTTGCCTGCGTCATTCCAGCCAAGCGCGTTTTCCCGATCAGCCGGCCAGATCGAATACTGTTCTTCATGATTGACGACGACCTTATAGATCGTATTGTCTTCTATATCGTCTCTTGACATGGATTTCCCTCGATCAGAATTGTACGTCTCGCAAAGCTGAGGTCGGGAATTAGAGTTCTACATCATTTATCGCTGGGTGTCATCCTGAGCGCGGGTTGTTAGAAACTCCTCATCACTGCTTGACAGACTCGCAATTTTTGTGCAGATCGGCGTCACCGTCGGCGAAGCCAATCTTTGAGCCGGTTTCCGTTTCCATTACAATGCACGAGAAACATCTTACACGTCATTTTCGACTAACCAAGGCTCATGATGGAAGACATCGGTGCTAAGCTGGCTCGTCTTTCCCCGGCAAAACGATCACTCGTTGAAGAGCGTTTGGGTCGAACATCTTCGCTTATCAAGGATCTTGAGAACATCAAAAAGGGTCTCGCGCATGAATATCAACGCGTCGCGAGAAACCAGCCATTGCCTGTCTCTCATACGCAGGAAATTCAACTGGAATATTTGGAGTGGATAGCTTCCCATGCAGTTCAGGTTAAGCCTCCGGAAGTATTCGCTCTGTTTCGAATTACGGGCCAACTCGATGAGTTGGCTTTGCGAAAAGCGCTTGGTGAAATCGTCCGGCGCCGCGAGGTATTCAGGACTACCTTTCACCATGAGGGTAACGGGTTTACGCAGATCATCCATCCGCCGGTTGAAGTCCCAATAGGCATCGAATGCCTGCGGGAAGATTCTGAAAATGACGAGAACGCGACTATTCGCAAATTTGTCAATGAACAGATGTTGCAACCTCTCGATCTGGCAAATGATCTTCTGCTGCGAGTCAGACTCCTCCGGTTAAGGGAAGACGATGCGGTACTGCTCCTGATAACACATCACATTATCTTCGATGATTACTCGCAAAATCTCCTGGTACGAGAGCTCATTACGCTTTATGGAGCATTTGCCAAAGGAGCAGCCTCGCCATTACCGGAACCCAGCCTTCAATTCGCTGACTTCACGTATTGGCAGCGACAGTGGTTAAAAGGCGAAATCCTCGAGAATCTGGTGGCCTACTGGAGAAGGCAACTACACGGGATGCAGCTCATGCCCGAATTAGAGTTACCATTCGACCGCGTCTTGCCTGCCGATGCCACGCATCAGGCGGCCTCGCAATATCTCCACATTCCCACACAGTTCTATGAGTTGATTAAGAATTTGGCTTCGCAAAAAAAGATTACAGTATTCATGTTGCTGTTGGCAGTCCTGAAGGCCTTACTGCATTTCTATACTGGCAAGGTGGATATCGCCGTCGTTGCGCCTATCGCTAATCGTCATTGGCCTGAGACCGAGAATGTGATTGGATATTTTGCTAATTCATTAATTCTGCGTACAGATCTTTCTGGTGATCCGGAGTTCACTGATTTGCTGCAGCGCGTCCGCAAAACCACTGTGGACGCTTATGCGCATCAGGATCTTCCCTTGCCTGTGTTGCTTAAAGCGTTGAACGGCGATTATGAATCCAGGAGATCATATGTTTTCTTCAATATGGTTTCAGAGACCGCGCAGGGCCTTCGACAATTGCCCGGCTTGGGTATACAAATGATGAACATCAACCGACTGAACAGGGTCGCGAAATCCGGTATTCGTGTACATGCGAAAGAAGGCCGCAGTGGTCTGCGCCTGACCTTCGTCTACGAGGCTGAGCGACTATACGCTGACGATGTCGCGAGAATGCTGCACGACTTCCAATCGATCCTCAAGGCTGTAACACTTAACGCTCAGCGGCGACTCTCAGAGTTGTCGCCGGCAAAAACGTAACCATCCGCTTTAATCTACGTGTAGGCAAAGAAAATGCTCGCTGGGAGAATCACCGGTCCTCAACAACTCGAGTTCATTGATTTGCCCATCCCTCAGGCAGGTGAATCTCAAGTCGTGGTGAAACTTGAGGTCGGATCAATATGCGGCAGTGACCTGCCTTATTTCCTGTTGGATAAAGCCCACCCTTCGGTGGCTAAAGAAGAGTTGCCACTTCGAGCAAAGCTTTCGCTGCACGAGCTTGTCGGAACGATCCACCAGTCACGCTCGCCGCGCTTTAAAGAAGGTGATCGTGTCTTGGCTGTTCCTGTGAACTTCGAGGGACTCGCCGAATACTTCGTCGCTAATGACAGTGGTGCGGTTCCACTCCCTTCGGGTCCGGCTGAGGAACTCGTTCTCTCACAACCGCTCGGAACCGTCGTTAGCGCATACTTTAAGCTGACGAACACATCGCACAAGACTGCGGTGGTGCTGGGCCAGGGCCCAATCGGTCAGCTATTCTGTGCACTGCTTCGCCATCATGGGTTTGCACAAGTGATAGCAATCGATTGTTTACGCGAGCGATTGAAATTATCCGCTTGGATGGGCGCGACTCATCAATTGTCGGGGACGGGTGATGAGGTGAAGACAGCGGTGAGCGAAATCACTAATGGACAAGGGGCTGAAATCGTTATCGAAGCCGCAGGCAAAGAGGAATCCCTGAATCTTTCCGCCGCTTTGCTCGCTAAGGGCGGACAAGTTGTCGTGTTCGGGCTGCCCTGCCGGCATTACTACAATCTTGCGATCAATGAATTCTTTTACAAAGAGGCCGTAATAATAAACAGCTGTGGTCCAGACCCGCAGGTCCACTTCCCGATCGCAATAGATTTAATCGCCAGACGCATTATTGATGTGAGTCCGTTAATAACGCATCGCTTTGGGCTGATCAAGACGCAGGAAGCGATGCGCCTATTCGCCAATCGCAGCGATGGTGTCAGCAAAATCATACTTCAAGCATAGTCCAAATAAGTTGCTTTTAGTTCGAGTCTATATGCACTAGCTCGGATAGTTCATCCTCGCCCAGTGGCTCGAAACGTTCTCGGAGTGTTTTAAAGCTATCGTTCGCGACATACAGACTGCCCTGAGTATTATTATTTCTGGCGCGTAACCTGGCCCAAGCCGTGTCGTCACCGCATTGCACCCAATAAAGACGGGTGGTGGCGTTGACCTCTTCCGCCAGCTTACGTACATCATCGCGCCATTGTCTGGTCCAGAAGCCAAAATCCAGAATTACGTCAATCCCACGAGATAATACGCGTGGCCATTGAGTGTTGATAAGCGTGTACACCCGCCTCGTGTAATCCGGGATGTGTTCACCAGGCGGATCATCCCCGTACAAGGCTACTACCCACTCATCAAGCGAATAACGAACCGCTCTAAACTCGTCTTCCAATTGTTTGGCAAAAGTGGTCTTGCCTGCGCCAAGGTAGCCGTGTATCAAATGTGCAATGGGCATGTTTGGTGATTAAATCCTATTTGCCGCCGTTAAGTATTGGGCAAGATTCCAGCAATTCTTCAAGCTTCTTCACCAGATCTTTTTCCAGGGGCAATAATGTCAACGCTCCAAGATTCTCTTTCAGTTGCTGCGGCTTGGAAGCGCCCGTTATTGCGGTGCTGACATACGGTTGCCGCAGAACCCAGGCGAGCGCCAGTCGCGACGGCGTAGTACCGGCTTCTTTGGCAATTACCGAAAAGCGCCGAATTATTTGCATCGTCTCTTCCGGACGATCCAAAAAAACATTTGCACGAAGCCAATCATATCCCGGCCTTTCAAGAATCCCGTCAGGACATCCTTGGTTATCGTACTTACCAGTCAATAGTCCTGATCTAAGCGGAGACCAAACGGCCAATCCGAGGCCGGTTTCGGCGCATAATTCTGCCAGCGAACTTTCGACGCGCTCGCGCGCCAGCAGATTATACTCCGGTTGCTCAACTATAGGCGGCACCTCTCCCGCATCTCGTGCAAACCAAAATGCTTCGCGGATTTGATCTGAACTCCATTCCGAAGTTCCCCAGTAGAGAACCTTGCCCTGCCGAATTAGATCACTCATCGCCCGCACCGTTTCGCTTATTGGCGTTTCAGGATCAGGTCGATGACATAGATACAGATCCAGGTATTCAAGACCAAGACGGCGAAGGGTGGCGTGACAGGCTTCGACTACGTGTTTTCGGCTGAGACCACGTGTATTAGGCAAACTGGGCCGGATTGTTCCGAAGAATACTTTCGTCGAAATAAGAAAAGTTTCGCGTGGCAGCTGTAACCGCTTCAACGCCGCACCTAGCATTTCTTCGGCTGCGCCGAGGCCATAGACTTCAGCAGTGTCAAAGAGATTTATACCGGACTCCCAGGCGAGCGAAAGCAGCTTGGTCGAAGCTTCCAAGTCGCACCGGTCGCCTATCGTGGTCCAACTACCTAAAGAGATAGCGCTGACATGCAATCCTGAACGGCCGAGCCGCCTGTATTGCATGGCATGCGTTTCTGCAAGTTTTTCCACCAGGAAGAATCCTAAAAATAAATCCCTAAATCAGCCTTATAAAACTGAGCAGCTGGAAAAGGTAGAGCAAATTTCTCACGGCTGATAATATATCGTTACTCAGTATGGCAGAATCATCAAGGATGTGTGACGAGTTAGAGCAACCGATCGAGCAGTCGGCGATCGAGCAGTTTGCACGTGACGGCGTAGTCGTTCTCAGGAATGTTATTCCGAAGTCCTGGGTAGAGCGAATGGCCCCCGCTCTTGCATTGCTTGCCGATGATATCCGGCCGGTACGCGGTCATGCCGCCGAACCCGGCTCGTTCATCGCCGACACTGTGATTTGGCAAGTCATCAACGACTTTCGGGATTTTGCCTGGTATTCACCTGCCGCTCGCATCGCCGCCGCTCTTATGCGGTCGAAGCGTATCAATTTCTATCACGATCAGTTGTTCATCAAGCCGCCTCACTGTGTTGTGCGAACACCATGGCATCACGATATAACGTTCTGGCCCCTTGAGGGTGAACAGATATGCACTATTTGGCTTCCTACCGACACGGTTGAAGTCGCATCAGGAGGAGTGGAGTTTGTAGCAGGCTCGCATCTCTGGGGCAAACGGTTCAAGGCAGTGCGGCCGGATAACTTGTCTTATATGCTGAGTACTGAGTTTGAGGATCCGCCTGACATCGACAGTGATCGTTCGCATTACAACATAGTTTCATGGACATTAAACCCGGGCGATGTGCTGGTGTTTGACGCGCGGACACTGCATGGTGCCTCCGGCAACTTAAAAGGTGATCCACGACGAGCATTTGCTACTCGGTGGGTAGGTGACGATGTTCGATACATGCCACGTGCGGCCACTGTTCGCTTTCCCTGGAAGCATGATGTGAGACCGGGGGAACCGCTCAGTGGGCCGCTGTTTCCCCAAATCTTACCTGAGCCAATTGCACAAGAACGATATCAACGGTCTCGAGGTCCGGTACACAAGAACCCCGAACTCGTGCGCGAAATCCGGAACGATTACCAGGCTGCGGAAGCTCAGCTGCGGAGTCAGTAATGTATCGTGGTGTTACGGGCATATTTCACAGGCCTGCTATTGCTAATGTGATTGCTGATGTGATTGACACGGCGGGATTAACTGACATATGTTTGGCATCCGCGAAATTGATTATAAAGATTTGTTCTCAAACTCGTTGGAACGAAGGAGCCTGTAATGGCGAAAGAGCAAGAACTACACATAGGAAAACTTGCGGAGAGTTTGTTCGGCGAAGCCGAATATGAGATTAAGCCTGTTGGCGACACCTTGAAAGAACTTGCTGCAAAATACAACGCCGCAGTTGCGGCTAACGATGCTCAACTCGCAGCGCATGCCTCGCAAGCGGTGAGAGCATTGGTTGATGTTGAAGCCGGAAGTGTTCAAGCACTTATGCTGGGCCATTATCTTAAGCACGCGGAGCCATTGAAGTAAGCGCCGATCCTTTCTCGTATTACCTACACCTCGAGCGCGTGACTTTCTCACCGTAAATCCACGTGCCCAACATGTGTAACGTTCATTCGACAACTCAGTATCGCACTGCCCTACGGGAGGATCTGCTACCGCCCACTATCGAGCATGCGCGTCAGAAGGTTTTGGCCTACCGAACTCTTTATCAAGGAATCGCGACTCCAAAAACACTCACGGAGCTTGTGCGACTGCCGATCATTGAAAAGAGTGAGATACAGCGCTCAATTCTTGATTTTCGTGATAATTCCCTTACTACACAACTTATTCAGCATACGACTGGTACAACTGCGAATCCATTGGCAATTCATCGTTCACAGTCTGAAGTTTCCTTTATTGAGAACTTCTACCACGAGGTTTATCGACAGAGGCGATTCGCAGCAACTGAGCCGGCGCCATTGGTAATTGCGGCGACCAGCAACTCTCATGGCCAGGGTACTCCGACTTTTTATGCAGGGCCAGTCTTCACTTTTGATCCCAAAGGTTCTTATCAGGATCTAAAAAAACTTATTTGCAATCCCGCTTCATTTGTCGGATGCAATTCTGATGAAGCCGTGCTAACCGGACTTGAACAGGACTTGAGAATCGTTACGTGTCGCTTGTTAGAAATGGGGTTTGATTTCACCGCTTCTAAAATTCGAACGCTGTTATCGACCGGAAACCTCATCACTCGCCGATTACGTTCGTGGTACGAGGGCACTTGGAGAGCTAGACTCTTCGACCATTACAGTATGACTGAAATGCTAGGCGCTGGAGTTCACTGTGCAATTTGCGGATTTCGTCATCTTGAACCGACCGTGATTGGAGAGGTAGTGAACCCCAATACCAGAGGATCCGTATCGACGGGAGTGGGTGTGCTTTTGATCACCAATCTCTATCCTTTTGTGCAAGAACAACCATTTATCAGATACTGGACTGGTGACCTGGTTCGGGTGGGTCCACCGTGCGTTGTAGATAGTCTAAGCTTTGAGCTGGAGGGGCGACTGTCAACATGCACTTTGGAATATACTGACGACAGTGTCGACATGCTGATTTCCGGTGCTACCGTTTATGACATTGTTGATGACTTCCCGGATGTCAACTCCAGCAGAATGTTTGTCGATATAGAGGACATCAGCGATCATTCGGCTCTGGGAAAGCTGAAGTTTGGTATGGAACTGAAATTTGACAATGGTTTGTTGGCGATTCACATACTTCTTGAGACCCGGTATTTACCATACCAACATTCCGAGCGTGCCCAGTGGTTGTGTAAGAAAGTGCAAGAAGCCATCATCGAACGCCATCCCGTCCTTAAAAGGCGTTTGCGTGAACGACGAGTAAAAATTCAGTGTTCGGCAGTGCCCCGAGGAAGAGTTAAGAGTTTTCTGCCGGACTGGGTCGAGTAAGGACTGGTTGTCAGATGACTTATTTGATCCTGGCCAGGCATGGGGAAACAGATTGGGCTCACGAAGGCCGGATACAAGGCCATGCTCAGATCGAGCTTAATCAAGCAGGAATAAATCAGGCGATCACGCTGGCGAATAGACTCCGCTTTATTAAGATTGATCGTATCTACAGCAGCGATTTGCGTCGTGCTCTTCAGACGGCACAGATTGTCGCTGACGAAAAGAAGATTCCCATCCAGAGGTTAGTTTCCCTCCGCGAGAGAGATTACGGCTGGCGTCAGGGTAAGACCTGGTCCGAGGCTTATCTTGAAGGAGCGATTGTGCCTGCAGCAGACATCAAACCACCGGCGCTGCCAGAGGGTGAATTGCCCGAGCATTTCAGGAAGCGAATTGTCGATCAGATAGCGCTAATCTGTGCAGAAAACTCCGATAAAGTTTCATTAGTCATCACACACGCCGGAGCTATCGACGTTATCCTCCAGCAAAGCCTCAATATCTCGAAGGTATCTTCGCGTGGAATAAAAATAGATTTTTGTATCCCCTTCCTGTTTGCTTTCGACCTGGAAACACTGCAACTGAGGTGTTGGGATACGGCGGAATCTTGTTTAGCTCAGGCCGACTGCATTTTGCATCAACAGAGTCGAGCAATTGGCAAATGCTAGATGAGCGCGACCAGACAGCTACGGCAAATGCCCCAGATTTTCAACAACGCCTTTGTCGAGCCGAGGCTTGCGATTCCTTCGGACGAACACCGGCAATCGTGAGACCCTTTCGTCCCTGTTTGCAGATATTGCCTGCAGCAGATTCTCGAATCGATCCATTAGTTGAATTATTGTTGAAGCGTTGAAAAGATCTGAACTGTATTCACATCTCAATCTGAAGACATCTCCATCGGTTTGAACATACATGCATAGATGGAACCTGGCTGTATTGTTGCTGCCAATCTCGGTCTCAAGAGAACAATCGCCCATTTGCGACGGCTCTCGAGGTGGATTTTGCGAGGCAAACATTACCTGAAATATCGGATTCTCAGTTAAATCACGGGAGACCTGGAGCGAGGCTACAACCTTCTCGAACGGCACGTGGCGATGGGTATAGGCTTCGGCCATGGTTTGGCGAGTTTTTGCCAGCAATTCTTTAAATGTTAAGTTCGCGGAAATTTTGACTCTCAAAACTACCGTGTTGACGAAAAAACCGATGAGCCCTTCAACCGAAGCGTGGTCCCGAGTGGCGACCGGTACTCCGACAGCCACATCTTCCTGTCCACTGTAACGCGACACCAAAATCAGAAACGCTGATAACAATGTCACGAAGACAGGGATCCGCTCTTCGCGACTGATACATTTCAATCGATCGGTTAAAGCCTGGGATAGAAAATGCGATTCGGTGGCGCCCCGAAATGTTTTCTGTACAGGCTTAGCCCCATCTGGCGGAAATTGGGATGGCACAAGATCAGACAGTTGCTTCTGCCAGTAGCCCAAACCTTCTTTCAACACTTCATCAGTTAATGAGTTCCTTTGGTCCCACGAAAAATCAGCATATTGAACCGGCAAATCCGCGAGCACCGGCCGTTGGTCACGCGACAGGTGTTCATATGTCGTCACGAACTCGCGCAGGAGAATACCCAAAGAGATCCCGTCAGCTACGATGTGATGTATTACCAACGATAGGAGGTGATAGTCGTTAGCAAGATGAAATAACTTTGCACGTACGAGCAAATCCCGGCTCAAGTCAAATGGTACGTCGGCTTCGCTGCGACAGATTGTCCTCACCTCGTCATCCGTCAGATGGTCCAGACGCCGATCTTCAAGAATTATCCTGACGTGCGCATCACTCAAAATCGACTGGCGCGGGCGACCTTCGATTTCGGGAAAGATAGTGCGTAGGTTCTCATGGCGAGTCAGCACCTCGTTCAAACTCTTCTCGAGAATTAAAGAATCGAGTAGACCTCGAATCCATGTCAGGAAGGAGATGTTGTAAGCCGCCTTTTCCGGTATGACCTTGTCCAGAAACCAAAGGCCCTGCTGAGCATAGGAAAGCGGGAGCGGTTCCTCACGAGGCGCACGTCCGATGGATGCCGGTGAGCGATTGGCAGTTGATACTCTTTGCAGCAGGGCGATTATCGCCGGTTTGTTTTCGCTGATGCGCGAAAGTAATTCCTTGGTAATGACACCGGCTGGAGCGGCATAACGTAAACGATCGCCCTCGGTCCAAAGCCTTACGTCCAACTCGTAAAGCATCTGGACAAAATCCACCACGTTCACAAGGAACCCTCCTCCAGATTGTCACTGAGCACCGGCCCACGCGACAGCCTAGATAAGAGATTTATGTGTTTGGACAACCCGGCTATAGTTGGAGACTCTGTTAAGTTAGTCCAGTCGAGTTCAACTCCTAAGCTCTCTCGAATTCGAGCTAACAGTTTTACGCCCAGTAACGATTGTCCTCCGAGATCAAAAAAGTCATCGTTAGGACTGATGCTTCTAATCTGAAGTACGTCTTGCCATATTCTCACGAGCGAAGCTTCGACCTCGGTGTTTGGGGTGTCCGCGTTAGCACTGGTTTCCACGGTAGCTCGCCATTTGGCAACAGCCTCTCGATCTGTTTTTCCGCTCAGCGTGCGAGGCAACGATGAGCGCACGATAAAGAGATTTGGGATCATGTATGCCGGTAGTTTGTCTCGCAGGAAGTGCCGAAGTTCTGTTGTTGTCGGCCGCTGTGTATCTCGCGGAACCAGATAGGCTACCAAACTGGCAAGTTCGGTGGATTGATCCTGACCGGTGACAAGAGCATCGTGAACGGCTGGATGTTTTCGAATAACCCGTTCAATTTGTTCGGGCTCTATGCGGTGACCACGTATCTTCAGTTCATAATCTGACCGGCCGCGATACTCCAACGTTCCGTCAGGTCGGGAAACTCCCCGGTCTCCGGTGCTGAACATGCGGGCTCCGAAGTCACCCGAAAACTCGTCCGGTAAGAATTTTTGCGCAGTTTGCTGAACGTCCGATAAATACCCTCTCGCCACGGTTGGACCAATTATATAGATCTCACCAACCTCACCCACACCACACGGCTTCATGTGTTGGTCAAGCAGTTGTGTAGTAATGCCGGGCAATGGCTTGCCGATGGGAATTGCGTTGTTTGCTAAGCCCGTCGTTCCGAAATCATGGATAGCGGCTATTCCTGAAGTTTCGGTCAACCCATACATGTTTACTATTCGATGTGGTTTTGAAACATAACTCCGCCACGTGGAGACAATGTCGGGCATTAACGGTTCGCTGGCCGACAGTAATAACCTGAGTTTGTTATCAAGCAGGGTTTCACGGTTGCTTTTTGGCATTCGAGACAGTGCATCGTTAAGCGCCGTCCAAAATGTAGG
>Ga0157379_10002352_pt1 | contig 15781 bp, 15 predicted proteins | sample S25metaG_FD_121802 | JGI IMG/M metagenome (GOLD analysis project Ga0157379, IMG submission 121802) | Switchgrass rhizosphere microbial communities from Kellogg Biological Station, Michigan, USA - S2-5 metaG | ecosystem: Host-associated > Plants > Roots > Rhizosphere > Soil | place: USA... | reverse complement strand
CTGCGGGACGGGCGGAGCAGCAGGGCGCCGTCCGCGGTAACGGTCAGCCCCGGGGCCGACAGCGGCTGGCCCTCCTGCCACGCCTGCCGCAGCGCGGTCAGCTCGGGGTCACCGCGCTCGCCCAGGCCCGGGCCGGGTTCTTCCTGCATGGTCAGGTGGCGTGCTCGGCGCGCCGCACGATCGGGGCCCGGCCGTGCGGCTGGGCCGGCCGCGGGCGGGCCGGGGCTTCCGGGATCGGGCGCACCTTCGGGTGGCCGGCCTGCAGGGTTACCGCCGTGCCGTGGTGCATGATCTCCCGCGGGTCGCCCTCCTCCAGCAGGTAGCGGGCGCTGGCCGCGGTGACCGTGACCCGCAGCCGCTGGCCGTGCAGCACCACCGTGAAGGCCAGCCGGGTCAGCCCGGCGGGCAGCCGCGGGGCGAAGCTGATCTCGCTGCCGATGTTCCGTAGCCCGCCGAACCCGGCCACCAGCGCGACCCAGGTCCCGGCCAGCGACGCGATGTGCACCCCGTCCCTGGTGTTGTTCTCCAGGTCGTGCAGGTCCATCAGGGCGGCCTCGCCCAGGTAGTCGAAGGCCAGCCCGAGATGGCCTACCTCGGCGGCGAGCACCGCCTGGGTGGACGCGGACAGCGACGAGTCCCGCACGGTCAGGGACTCGTAGTAGTCGAAGTTCCTGACCTTCTGCTCCGCGGTGAACGAGCCCGGGCACAGCGCCATGGCCAGCACCAGGTCGGCCTGCTTGATCACCTGCTTGCGGTACAGGTCGAAGTAGGGGAAGTGCAGGAACAGCGGGTACTGCTCCTCGCCGCAGGCCTCGAAGTCCCACCGCGCGTGCCGGGTGAACCCGGCCGACTGCGGGTGCACGCCCATCTCCTCGTCGTAGGGGATGGCCATGGACGCGGCGGCGTCCCGCCAGGCGGCCATCTCCTCCGCGTTGATGCCAAGCTCGCGGGCCCGGTCCGGGTCCTGCTGCGCCCAGTCCGCGGCCACCTTCATGTTCTGCGCGGCCATCAGGTTCGTGTAGACGTTGTCGTCGGCCACCGCGCTGTACTCGTCCGGCCCGGTCACCCCGTCGATGTGGAACTGCCCCCCGGCGTCGTGATGGCCCAGCGAGCGCCACAGCCGGGCGGTGTGGATGAGCAGCTCGAGGCCGATCCCGCGGCGGAAGTCCTCGTCGCCGGTGGCCAGCACGTACCTGATCGCCGCGTCGGCGATGTCGGCGTTGATGTGGAACGCGGCGGTGCCGGCCGGCCAGTACGCCGAGCATTCCTGCCCGGCGATCGTCCGCCACGGGAACACCGCCCCCTTCAGGCCAAGCTGCTTCGCCCGGTCCAGGGCCAGCGGCAGCGTGCTGTGCCGCCAGCGCAGCGCGGCCGCCGCCGCGGACGGCACGGTCAGCGCCAGCGCGCCGAGCACGAACGTCTCGGTGTCCCAGAACGCGTGCCCGTCGTAGCCCGGGCCGGTCAGCCCCTTCGCCGGGATGGCCCGGTTCTCCGCCCGGGCCCCGGCCTGCAGCACGTGGAACAGCCCGAACCTGACCGCCTGCTGGATCTCGGTGTCCCCGTCGATCTGCACGTCGGCCCGGTCCCAGAAGTCGTCCAGGTAGCCGCGCTGCTCGGCCAGCAGCCCGTCAAAGCCCGTCTGCACCGCCGTGGTCAGCGCGGCCCGGACCTGGTCCCGCACCGCGGGCAGCGACCGGGTGCTGGACCAGCCGTAGGAGACGAACTTGATCAGCTCGAACCGCTCGCCGGGCTGCAGCATGACGGTAGCGGTGACCTCGGCGCTGTCGGTGTACGAACTGGACGCGATCTGCACCGGCGACGGCGCGCTGACCAGGTGATCCATGGCCGCGCCGATCCGCAGACCGCTGACCCTGGTGCTGTGGATGAGGATCGCCCGGCTGTCCTCGGACGCGTTGAACTCGCTCACCAGCGGGTTGGTCAGGGCCGCCGCGACCCGGGGATCCCCGGCCCGCTCGGGCAGCTGCTCGTTGGCCAGCAGGCCGGACTGCAGCGCGATCCTGACCGGCCCGTCCAGCGGCTCGACCCGGTAGCAGATCGCGCCGATGGCCCGCTGGGTGAACGACACCAGCCGGGTGGAGGTGACCCGGATGGCCTGCCCGGCCGGCGACGCCCACTCCGCGACCCGGTGCAGCGTGCCGGCCCGCAGGTCGAGGACCCGCTCGTGCCTGCGGAGGTCGCCGTACCGCAGGTCGAACGGCTCGTCGTCGACGAACAGCCGGATCAGCTTGCCGTTGGTCACGTTGATCACGGTCTGCCCGGACTCCGGGAAGCCGTAGCCCGCCTCGGCGTAGGGCAGCGGCCGGATCTCGTGCACCCCGTTCAGGTAGGTGCCCGGCAGCCCGTGCGGCTCGCCCTCGTCCAGGTTGGCCCGCCAGCCCAGGTGCCCGTTGGCCAGCGCGAAGATCGACTCGGTCTGCGCCAGCACTTCCAGGTCCAGCGTGGTTTCCCGGACCGTCCACGGCTCGACGGTGAACGTCGCCTGCTTGATCATGGCGTCCGCACCAGCTCGGCGAGATCGGTCACGACCACGTCCGCGCCGTGCGCGCGCAGCGCGTCCGCCTGGCCCACCCGGTCGACCCCGATCACGCAGCCGAACTGGCCCGCCCGGCCGGCCGCCACCCCGGCCAGCGCGTCCTCGAACACCGCGCACTGGGCGGGCGGCAGCCCGACCGCCTGGGCCCCGGCCAGGAACATGTCCGGCGCGGGCTTACCGCGCAGGTGCTCTTCCCTTGCGGTCAGGCCGTCGACCCGGGCCTCGAGGAGGTCCTCGATGCCCGCCCCGATCAGCACGTCACGGCAGTTCGCGCTGGACGACACCACCGCCCGGCGCAGCCCGGCGTCACGCACCAGGTGCAGGTACCGGACCGAGCCCGGGTAGGCCTCGACGCCGTCCTCGCGGATCCGGCGCAGCACCATGTTGTTCTTCATGTTGCTCAGTCCCGCGATGGTCTCCGTGCCCGGCGCGTCGCCGGGCTCCCCCTCGGGCAGCGTGATGCCCCGCGATTCGAGGAACGACCGGGTGCCGTCCTCGCGGGGCTTGCCGTCCACGTACTCGTCGTATTCGCGCTCCGGGTCGAAGGGGACATACGGCTCGCCGCTGCGGGCCGACCGTTCCCTCAGGTAGCCGTCGAACATCTCCTGCCACGCCGCGGCGTGCACCTTCGCGGTCATGGTCAGCACGCCGTCCAGGTCGAACAGGCAGCCGCGGATCTGGTCCGGGAGCCCGAGCGCGGTGCTCACCATCCGTAGATCCGTACCGGCAGCTCGTGCAGCGGCGCCTGGTCAGGGCCGGGGTAGACGATCATTACCGCGATGTCGTCCGGGTCCTTGCCCTCCACTACGGTCACGTGCTCGGTAGTCCTGGTGTCCCGCCAGGCCGACCGGTCCTTCAGCACCTTCTCGCACCGGGCCAGGTCGTCGGCGTCGTCCGCGGTCCAGATGACGTACTGGACCCCGACGCCGCCCAGCGCGTGCTCAGCGCCGCGGCCCATGGCCCGCAGGATGAGCTGGGACCGCTTCGCGCCGATCAGCAGCGCGGCGGTGGCGCTGCGGTCGGCGACGTGCAGGTTCAGAACGTCGGAGTAGAAGCTGACCGACCGTTTCAGGTCATGCACGAACATGACCACCGAGTCGAGTCGGGCGCCGTGTGCCATCACTGGCCTCCCGCCGGTTGCTGCGCGTCCGGTTAGATCACCCGCCCCTAGTCTGGCCGGCCCGCTCCCGCGCAGCCGGTCAGGGCACAGGAATTCCGGAACCCGGCGGGAGAAGCTGGCTCGCTAGCCGGCCGGCGGCTGGGCGGCGGCCCGGGCGCCGGCCGGGTCGCGGGCGGCCAGCACGCGGGCGGCCAGCACCTGGCAGTCCGCCAGCGAGTGCCGGGCCAACGCGGCCCGGACCGGGCCCAGGCTGCGCGCGGACATGGACAGGCTGGTGGCCCCGAGCCCGGCCAGCACCGGGGCCAGCGCCGGGTCGGACGCGGCCTCGCCGCACACCCCGACCGGCTTGCCCGCCGCCTGCGCGGCCTGCCCGCACGCCGCGATCAGCCTGAGCAGCGCGGGCTGCCAGGGGTCGAGCAGGTCGCTCAGCTCCCCGCACATCCGGTCCGCGGCCAGCGTGTACTGGCTCAGGTCGTTGGTGCCGATGGACAGGAAGTCCAGGCTGGCCAGCAGGTCCGCGGCGCACAGCGCGGCGGCCGGGACCTCGACCATCGCGCCGGCCACCGGCAGCCCGGCGCCGCGTACCCGGGCCGCGAAGTCCGCGGCCTCGGCAGCCGTGCTCACCATCGGGGCCATCACCCACACGTCGGCTTTCTCTGCTGCGGCTGCGGCGGAAATCGCCCGCAGCTGGGCGTCGAGCAGATGGCCCTGGCGCCGGGCGGTCCGCAACCCACGCACGCCCAGCGCCGGGTTCGGCTCGTCCGCCAGCCCGAGGAACGGCAGCGGCTTGTCGGCGCCCGCGTCCAGGGTGCGCACCACCACGGTCCGGCCGCGGGCAGCGCGGAACACCGCCGCGTACATCTCCTGCTGCTCAGCCTCGGCCGGGGCCTGCGACCGGCTCAGAAACAGCAGCTCGGTCCGGAACAGCCCGGCGCCCTGCGCGCCGTCCGCGTCCGCCCCTTCCAGGTCCCGGGCCGAGCCGATGTTGACCATCAGCTTCACCGGGTGGCCGTCGCTAGTCTGGCCCGGGCCCGCCGGGCCGGCCGCCCGGGCCGCCGCCGCGCCGGCCGCTTCGTGCCGGACCGCGGCCACCTCGGCGGGATCCGGGTTCAGCCCGACCGTGCCGGCCGAGCCGTCCACGAGCACGATCGTGCCGTCCGGCACGGAAAGCGCGCCCGGGCAGGCCACGATGGCCGGGATGCCCAGCGCCCGGGCCAGGATCGCGGTGTGGCTGGTCGGCCCGCCGCGCCCGGTGACCAGGCCGAGCACGACCGCCGGGTCGATGCCGGCCGTGTCCGCGGGGGCCAGGTCGTCGGCGGCCAGCACGTACGGGTGGCCGGGCGCGGGCAGCCCGGGCAGCGGCAGGCCGAGCGCCACGGCCACCGCCCGCTGCCGGATGTCGTCGATGTCGGTGGCCCGCTCGGCGAACTTGCCGCCGATGGCCTCCATCGCCTCCCGGTGCCCGGTCAGCACGGCGTCGATGGCGTGCGCCGCGTCCGTGCCCGCCTGGGCCCGTTCGGTCACGTCGTCGAGCAGTACCGGGTCCGCGGCCATCATCGCCGCGGCTTCGAGGATCGACGCCGCGGTGCGGTCCTGGCTGCGCCCGGCCCGCGCGGTGAGCCCGGCGGCGACCGCCTCCAGCGCGGCCCGGGCCGCGGCTGCCTCTTGCGCCGGGTCGGTAACCGGCCCCGGTGGGGGCAGCTGCGGGCGGGCTCCCATCCGGGCCAGCGGCCCGGCCGCCCGGCCCGCGCTGACCCCGATGCCGGTCAGCCGGTCAGCCATCAACGGGTTCCGCGTCCAGGTCCCTGGATAGGAGCACGGCCAGCTCGTCCAGCGATTCCGCGGCGCCGTCCCCATCGGCCTCCAGCGTCAGCTCGGTCCCGTAGGTCGCGCCGAGCGACAGCACCGCCAGCAGGCTGCGGGCCTGGACCGCCTTCCCGTGGCCGGCCCGGACCATCACCAGCACCGGCTGCCTGCCCGCCGCCTGGGCGAACATCCCGGCGGTGCGGGCGTGCAGGCCGCCGCTGGCGGCGACCGTTACCTTGCGCGTGATCATGGAGTGGTCCCTTCGCTGGTCACGGCGAGCCGGTCAGGGCTCGATGGTCACCTTGATGACGGCGCCCTGGCGGATCGCATTCAGGCCGTCGAGCAGCCCGTCCAGCGGCAGCCGGCGGGTGATCAGGTCGCCGATCTGCACCTGGCCGGACGCGATGAGCTGCAGCGCCCGGGTGTTGTGCGCCGGGCTCGAGCCGTTGGCCCCGACGATCGTCAGCTCGCGGTAGTGCACCAGGTTGGCGTCGACCGTGGTGTCCGGGTGGTCCTGCGGCAGCCCGCCGAAGAAGCTGACCCGGCCCTGCCGGGCGGCCATCACCACGGCCTGGCGCTGTGCTTCGGGGGACGCCGCCGCGGTGATGACCACGTCCGCGCCGCGCCCGTCGGTGAGCTTGGCCACCGCGTCGACCGGGTCCACGGCCGCGGAGCAGATCGCCGCGTCCGGGCGGACCAGCGCCGCGGCCATGTCCAGCCGGGCCTGGCTCAGGTCGGCCAGGAAGACCCGGCCTGCGCCGCGGGCCCGGGCCAGCCGCACGTGCAGGCAGCCGATCGGGCCCGCGCCGAGCACCACGACGTCGTCGCCGTTCCCGACCCGGGCCAGCTCCTGCCCGTTCAGCACGCAGGCCAGCGGCTCGGTCACCGACGCCTCGGCGAAGCCGGTGCCGTCCGGGATCCGGTTCAGCCCGCCGACCGCCAGCACCTTGACCGGGACGACCATGTACTCGGCGAAGCCGCCGTCGTACTGGTAGCCGATGGACTCCTGGTGCAGGCAGACGGTCATCGCGCCGCGGCGGCACTCGGCGCAGCTGCCGTCCGGGATCGCGGCGATGACCTGGACCCGGTCGCCCTGGGCCCAGCCGGTCACCGCTGGGCCCACCTCGGTGATCTCCCCGGCGATCTCGTGCCCCATCACCCGGGGCGGGGAGATCCGGTGGTGCCCGAACCGGAAGATTTTGACGTCCGTCCCGCAGGCCGAGCAGTTGCGGACGCGGATCTTGACCTCCCCCGGGCCCGGGCTGGGCTCGGGGGCGGTCTCGATCCGGATGTCGCCGGGTGCGTAGAACCGTGCGACCTTCACTCGCTGTCATCCTCCTCGGTGGGCTCGAGCAGCCGGCTGACCTCGGCGGGGTCGGCGGCACCGCGCAGCGCCGCGGCCCGGTCCGGGTCCATCAGGATCTCCGCCAGCTGGGCCAGGATGGCCACGTGGCCGTTGCCCGCCGCGGCGATGCCGATGCACACGCTGACCCGCTCGCCGCCCCAGTCGATGCCGTCGGGGAAGCGCAGGAAGCACAGCGCGTCCCGGCGGACCACACCGCGGGCGGCGAGGGTGCCGTGGGGGATCGCCACCCCTTCGCCGATGTAGGTCGAGACCGACTTCTCCCGCTCCAGCATGGTGTCGATGTAGCCGGGCTCGACCGCGCCGGTGTCCACCAGCGCCTGGCCGCACAGCCGGATCGCGGTCTCCCGGTCAGGCGCGCGGGCCTCGAGCCGGATCGCAGCCGGATCGAGCAGGTCGGCGACGGCCTCAGACATTGAGGTCGCTGCCGTCCTTGACCGCGTTGACGATCCTGGTCACCGCCGGGTCGCCGATGAAGACCTGGAACGGCACCACCGGCTTGCCCGGCGAGCTGCCCCGGGCCCGCTGGGCCAGGCCGGCGTGGCAGATCACGAGGTCCGCGTCGGCCGGGACCTGGTCCACCGGGGCGTGCTCGACGGTGACCGAGAACTTCTTCAGCTGCTTGCGCAGCTGGCTGGCCAGCATGACGCTGCTGCCCATGCCGGCGTCGCAGGCGACCACCAGCTTGTGGATGTCCTTGCCGTTGATCGTGGTCATCACATCTCATTTGCGGTTGCGGGCGGCCCGGTCATCGGGGCTGGGCCGGACGGTGCCGGGGTGGCCGGGACCGTGGCGGCCGCACCCGAGGCGACGGGATCCGCCGCGCCTGCCTGCGTAACAGATACTTCAGCACTTCCGTCCGGAGCATCTGCCAGCTCCTCCTTCTCCAGCCGCCCAAAGCCGAGCAGCATGGAGCCCACCGCGAAGGACACCGCCGTGGACAGGATCACCCCGAGATAGACGCCGAACCAGCCGCCTCTTGGGGTCTCGATGAAGTACGCGAAGATGCTGCCGGGGGACGGAGTGGCGACCAGGCCGGCGCTGGTGATCACGAAGATCAGGTCGCCGACGAACCCGCCCGCGATCACGGCCAGGATCGTCCGCGGCTTCATCAGCACGTACGCAAAGTAGATCTCGTGGATGCCGCCGAGGAACTGGACGATGATCGCGGCCGGCACGGTCGGGCGCAGGGAGCGCGGGCCGAAGAAGAAGTAGGCCAGCAGCAGGCCGAGGCCGGGGCCCGGGTTGGTCTCCAGCATGAACAGGATCGACTTGTGGTGGACCGCGGCCTGCGCCACGCCCAGCGGGTCCAGCACGCCGTGGTTGATCGCGTTGTTCAGGAACAGCACCTTGGCGGGCTCGATGATAAACGCGGCGAACGGCAGGACGTGGTTGGTGACCAGCCAGTTGACGCCGTGCCCGGCGATGTCGGTGAGGTGGGTCACCACCGGCCCGACGACCCAGAAGCCGAGGATCGCGATGCCGGCTCCGATTATCCCGGCGGAGAAGTTCTCCACCAGCATCTCGAAGCCCGCCTTGATCCGCTCCTGGGTCAGCTTGTCGAACTGCATGACGCAGAACGCCGCCAGCGGGCCGATGAGCATCGCGCCGAGGAACTGCGGCACCGCCGAGCCGACCACCACGCCCATGGTGGCGATCGCGCCGACGACCGCGCCGCGCTGGCCGTAGACCATCCGGCCGCCGGTGTAGCCGATCAGCAGCGGCAGCAGCACGCTGATCATCGGCCCGACGAGGGTGGCCAGCTTGGCGTTCGGCAGCCAGCCGGTCGGGATGAACAGGGCGGTGATCAGGCCCCAGGCGATGAACGCGGTGATGTTGGGCATCACCATGCCGGCCAGATATCCGCCGAATCGCTGGACCGACGCCTTAAGGCCCGTCCCCTGGACGGCCGGGGTGTACGGCATGCTCGTCATGTCATCGTGCTCCTTCGGTAATGCGGGCTCCCCCCGAGGGGACGGGGGCCTGATGCGGGTGGCAGGGCGGGCCGGTCATCGCGGCGTCACCAGAGGGCGGCGCAGATCCGGGCCGGAATGGGTGACCGCGAGGTCACGGTGGATGTCGGCGGGCCCTGGCATCCGGCTGCCCGGCAGCGACACCGCGGCGCTGGCCCAGGCCAGGGCCTCGGCCAGGGCGGTTTCGCCGGAGGCGTCCGCAGCCAGGAAGCCGGCCAGCAGCGCGTCGCCGGCGCCCACACTGCTGCGCGGGGCGGCGACCGGGGCTTCCCCGGCGATCGCGCCGGCGTCGGTGACCAGGACCGCGCCGTCGGCGCCGAGACTGGCCAGCACGGCCTGGGCGCCCCAGGACCGGAGCACCTGCGCGGCGTCCACCACGTCCTGGACGGTCTCGATCTTGCTGCCGACGGCCGCGGCGAGCTCGTCGCGGTTGGGCTTGATCAGGGCGGGGCGGGCCTCGACCGCGGCCAGCAGGGCCGGGCCGCTGGTGTCCACGGCGACCTTCACGCCCTGGTCCGCGCAGCGGCGGCACAGATCGGCGTAGAACTCGACCGGCACGCCGGGCGGCAGGCTGCCGCAGGCCGCGACCCAGCCGGCCCGGACCGCGGCGGCCTGCACCGCCCCGGCAAGCGCGTCGAGCTCGCGGGGGGTGAGCCTGGCCCCGGGTTCGTTGATCTTGGTGATCGTGCCGTCGGCCTCGGCCAGGGCCACGTTCGACCGGGTGTGCGCGGCGATCGGCACCGCGATCACCTCGACGCCCTCGGCGTGCAGCAGCCCGGCCAGCTGGTAGCCCTCGTCGCCGCCGCACGGCAGCACGGCCCTGGACGGGACCTGGTTGGCGATCAGCGCGCGGGTGACGTTGACGCCCTTGCCGCCGGGGTCGAGCCGTGCCGACCCGGCCCTGATCACCGCGCCGCGGGCCAGCTCCCCGATCTCGACCGTGCGGTCCAGGCTCGGGTTGAGGGTCAGCGTGACGATCATGCGAGGACTACCCGGGGGCCGGCCTGCCTGATGTCGTCGGCTACCGAGTCGTTGAGGCCGGCGTCGGTGATCAGCACGTCGATGTCGGCCAGCGCGCCGAATCGTGCAAAGTAGTCGTTGCCGACCTTGGTGTGGTCGGCCAGCATCACGGTCCGCCGGGCGGCGGCCATCATGGAGCGCTTGACCGCGGCCTCGGCCGGGTCCGGGGTGGTCAGGCCGCGCTCGATGGTGAGCCCGTTGGTCGCCATGAACGCGACGTCGACGCACAGGGTCGCCAGCGGCGCCAGCGCCCAGTCGTCGACGGCCGCCAGCGTCCGGCCGCGGACCCGCCCGCCGAGGGCGATGACGGTCAGGTTGGGCCTGGTCGCCAGCGCAGTGGCCAGCGGAGGTGAGTTGACCACCACGGTCAGCTCGCGGTCCAGCGGGATCGCCTCGGCCAGCCGTCCCGTGGTGGTGCCGGCGTCGATAATGATCGCGCCGTCCCTGGGCAGCTCCTCGACGGCCGCCTTGGCGATCCGCTCCTTCTCGGCGGTCATGACCGCGTCCCTGGTGGCCAGGGCCGGCTCGAAGCCCAGCCGCTCCACCGGGATCGCCCCGCCGTGCACCCGGCGCAGTACCCCGGCCCGCTCCAGCACGGTCAGGTCCCTCCGGATGGTCTCGGTCGTCACCCGGAGATCCTCAGCCAGCGCGACCACGTCGACCCGTCCCTCGGTCCGGGCGCGCTGGAGGATCTGCTGCTGGCGTTCCTCTGGATACATGATGTGGTTTTACCTCTGATTCACGTTTGTTAGCCTTTGAATACACCCGTTTACTTGGCCCGTCAAGGCTCCAGGCGACGGCCGAGCGCCCGACTGGCTGGCGTCCGCTGGGGCGCCACATGATCGCGGAGGGCTCTGCACCGCGGGCGATAGAGATCCTCCGCGATCATGAAGGGGCCCCAAGGCAAATGCCCCGGGGCGCGGGTGTGGTGGCCGGTGGCTACGCAAAGTTATCGGTTTTGTCCACAGCGGAAGCGGTTTGTAACCCGTTATCCACAGGGCGCGAGATGATGGCTGGCGCCGTGCCCTCAGTCCAGGCGACCCTTCGGTCCATGGGAGATCTTGACGAGCGGGTGCTGCGCGGCGGCCGGAGCGAGTACCGCGATCTGGTCTACGGCGCCTACGGGGTCGTGGTGGAAACCGGCGGCCGCATGGCCCACCTGGTGACCGCGGCGTGGCGGGATGCCCACAGGGATAATTCCGCGGCTGCAGATGGTTTTCTCACACTGCGTTACAGCTGGTCAGACGTGAACGGCCGGGCGTAGGCGGCGCGCTTGAGGGTGGCCAGAGCCTGGGTGAAGGCCCCGGCCTGGCCGCCGAGCGGGGCGAAGAAGGCCGCGTCACAGGCTTCCACCGCGACGACGGCCTGGTCGGCCAGGGCGCGGCCGGCCGGGGTGACGGCGAGGGCCCTGGCCCGCTTGTCGTCCGGATGCGGCAGCCGGGTGAGCAGCCCGAGCTCTTCCAGGGCCCGCACCACCTGGGAGGTCATCATCGGGTCGGTGGCCGCGTGATCGGCCAGCTGGCGCTGGGTGACCGGCCCGCCGGCGGCCAGCCAGGCGAGCGAGGCCAGCAGCACGAACTGGACGTGGGTCAGGCCGTGCTCCTTAAGCGCCGCCCGCTGGGCGGCCTGCCACCGGTTGGTCACCTGCCACAGCAGCAGGCCCGGGCTGTCCTCGGCCGCGCTGAACTGGGTGGCGAGCCGCGGCCCGGTCACGCGGTGGCCGCGGCGGCGTGCCGGGCCTCGGCGGCCGCGACCAGCCCGGCCAGGTCCGGCGCGAGGCTGGCCGCCGCGCCCTTGCCCAGCGCCCGCGTCCACAGCCAGCCCAGGGGGCCGCTCACGGTGATCGTGACGTGCAGGTCGCAGCCGCCGCCCGGGCGGGCCTGGACCAGGTGCCGGAACGTGAGGCGGGCCCCGGCCAGCCGGGACACGTCGGTGAACTCCCGGTCCGGCACCAGCGCGGTGACCTCGAACTTCACGCGCGGACCGCCCCGCGGCTTGAGCACGCCGCGGGCCCCGGCGGTGAACGGCCCGTCCAGGCGGACCCACTCGGTGTCGGAGTTCCACTCCGGCCAGGTCGCCATGTCGGCCCAGCAGGCAAAGAACGCCGACGGCGGGGCGGTGGAGGAGGCGTGAGCCTCAGCGATGGTCGTCATGAATTTAGTATGCGCGCTTACTATATTGAAGTCAAGAGCGCTAAGCCTGGACGGTTCCTGGCGGGCGGGCCGCCAGTCCGGACGCTGGCCGGGAACGGCCAGGGCCGGGGCCTATCCTGGCCGCGGGGCGCGTGCCCGCGCCCGGTCACCAGCTGAGGACGGAGCCATTCGGACCGGAACCCACCCTGACGGCCAGCCGGGGACCGGCGCGGGGGACCTGGCCGCGGCGCTGCGCCGGGCCGGGCTGAGCGACGTGAGCGACCGCGCCGTGGACCGGGCCGCCTACTCGTCAGACGCTTCCGCGTTCCGGGTGGTCCCGGCGGCGGTGGCGCGGCCGCGGGACGCCGCCGAGGCGGAAGCGGCGCTGGCGGTCTGCCGGGAAGCCGGGATACCGGTGACCGCCCGGGGGGCGGGGACCTCGATCGCGGGGAACGCCGTCGGGACCGGGCTGGTGCTGGACTTCAGCCGGCACATGAACCAGGTGCTGGACGTCGACGCCGGGGCCATGACCGCCACCGTCCAGCCCGGGCTGGTGCAGGCCGACCTGCACCGGCAACTGCCGGCCGGGCTGCGGTTCGGGCCGGATCCGTCCAGCCACACCCGGTGCACGATCGGCGGAATGATCGGCAACAACGCGTGCGGCTCGCGGGCGCTGCGGTACGGGCGCACGTCAGACAACGTTCTGGCGCTGGACGTGCTCACCGCGGCAGGGCGGCCCCTGAGAATGACCGGCCCAGTCGGCCTGACCGGCCACGGTGGTGAAGCGCCGGAACTGGCTGCACTGCGGAAGGTCATCAACAGCGGGCTCGCGCCGATCAGGACCGAGCTCGGGCGGTTCGGCCGGCAGGTGTCCGGTTACGCGCTCGAGCACCTGCTGCCGGAGAACGGGTTCGACGTGCGCCGGGCTCTGGTCGGCAGCGAGGGAACGCTGGCCCTGCTCACGCAGGCCACGCTGCGCCTGGTCCGCGAGCCGGCCTGCCGGGTGCTGGCGGTCGCCGGGTACCCGGACATGGCCAGCGCCGCGGATGCCGCGCCGGGCTTCACCGCGCATGAGCCCACCGCCTGCGAGGGCCTGGACTCGCGGATCACCGACGTGGTGCGGGCGCAGCGGGGCGCGGGAGCGGTGGACGCGCTGCCGCCGGGCTCGGGATGGCTGTTCACCGAGTTCGCCGCGGGCACGGCCGCCGAAGCCGAGGCCCTGGCCCGGCGCGCGCTGGCGGACGCCGGGACCGGCGCGACCGGCACGCTGCTCGTTACCGACCCGTGGCGGGCGGCCGCGCTGTGGCGGATCAGGGAGGACGGCGCCGGGTTCGCCGGTCGCTCGCCGGACGGCCAGCCGGCCTACCCGGGCTGGGAGGACTCCGCGGTCCCGCCGGGCGAACTGGGCGGGTACCTGCGCGAGCTCGAGGAGCTCATGCGGCAGTACCGGCTCACCGGGCTGCCGTACGGGCACTTCGGCGACGGGTGCCTGCACCTGCGGCTCGACTTCCCGCTGGGCCAGCCCGGCGGCCAGCGGATCATGCGCGACTTCATGACCGACGCGGCCCGGCTGGTGGCCAGGTACGGCGGGTCGCTGTCCGGCGAGCACGGCGACGGCCGGCACCGCAGCGAACTGCTCCCGGTCATGTACTCACCCGCGATCCTCGACCTGTTCGGCCAGGTCAAGGCGGCCTTCGACCCACGCGGCACGCTGAATCCCGGAGTCCTCACCGACCCGCGCCCGCTGGACGCCGATCTGCGCGCCCGCGGCGCCGGCGGCACGGATGCGGGCCCGCGGGGCACCGCGAGCCTGGCCCTGGCCTACCGTCACGACCACGGCGACTTCGGCGCGGCCGTCCACCGGTGCACCGGGATCGGCAAGTGCCGCGCGGACCTGACCGGCAGCGGCGGCGTGATGTGCCCGTCCTACCTGGCGACCAGGGACGAGGAGCACTCCACCCGCGGCCGCGCCCGGGTGCTGCAGGAGATGATCACCGGAACGCTGGTGACCGGCGGCTGGCGGGACCCGGCCGTGCACGACGCGCTCGACCTGTGCCTGGCCTGCAAGGCCTGCGCCAGGGAGTGCCCGGCCGGGGTGGACATGGCCAGCTACAAGGCCGAGGTGCTGTACCAGGCGTACCGGCGCCGGCTCCGGCCGCGGTCGCACTACGCGCTCGGCTGGCTGCCCCGGTGGGCCCGGCTGGCCTCGCTGGCTCCCCGCACGGCCAGCGCGCTGACCGGCGCCCCGGGCCTGTCCCGCACGGCGAAGTGGGCCGCCGGGATCGACCAGCGGCGCCAGCTGCCCGCGTTCGCCCGGCATCCGCTGCGCGGGACCGGCATCGCGACCCCGGCCGGCGGCCGGCCCGTGCTGCTGTTCGCCGACACGTTCACCCGGTATTACGCCCCGCACACCGCCGCGGCGGCGGTGCGCGTGCTGCGGGCCGCGGGGTTCGAGGTGTCGCTGACCGGCCCGGCCGTCTGCTGCGCGATCACCTGGATCTCCACCGGCCAGCTCGGCACGGCCCGGCGGAAACTGCGCCGGACCGTGGACGCGCTGCTGCCCGCCGCGCAGGCCGGGATCCCGATCGCCGGGCTCGAGCCGTCCTGCACCGCGGTGCTCCGCTCCGACGCCGCCGAGCTGCTCGGCTCGGACGCCGCGGAGCGGGTCGGCCGGTCCGTCCGGACCCTGGCCGAGGTGCTGGCCACCGCGGACGGGTGGCAGCCGCCGGACCTGACCGGGACCACGCTGGTGGCCCAGCCGCACTGCCACCACAACGCGGTGCTCGGCTGGGACGCTGACGAGGCCCTGCTGCGCCGGGCCGGGGCCGAGCTGACACGGGTGGGCGGCTGCTGCGGGCTGGCCGGCAACTTCGGCGTCGAGCGCGGCCACTACGAGGTGTCCGCGGCGGTGGCCCGCACCGCGCTGCTGCCCGCGGCGCAGAAGGCGGGCCCGGGCGCGGTACTGCTGGCCGACGGGTTCTCCTGCCGGACCCAGCTGGCCGACCTGGCCGGGCGGCCCGCCCGGCACCTGGCCGAGCTGCTCGACCCCGCGGCGCGGCCCGGCTAGCCGGAAGCCGGTGGACGCCGGGATTCCCGCGGCTGGAACATGTTCTCGTGAGCGTGCATCATCGGCCCGGTGGCCCTGCTCCCGGGATAGCACTGCTGCCGGGGTAGCACTGCTGCCCGGATGACCTGGCCGCGGGCGCTACTGCCTGGTCCGGGCATTACCTAGCATGGGGGGATGCAGCGGCTAGAACGCACCCCCTGTCCGCCACCGGAGGCCCGGTGACCTCGCCGGGCGGCCGGCGGACCGCCATCCTGACCGTTGACGACGATCCCGGGGTTTCCCGGGCGGTGGCCCGTGACCTGCGCCGGCGGTACGGGGAACAGCACCGGATCGTACGGGCCGAGTCCGGCGCCACGGCGCTGGACGCGCTGCGCGAGATCAAGCTGCGCGGCGAGCTGGTCGCGGTGATCCTGGCCGACTACCGGATGCCCGAGATGAACGGCATCGAGTTCCTCGAGCAGGCCATGGACATCCACCCCGGGGCCCGGCGGATCCTGCTCACCGCCTACGCGGACACCAGCGCCGCGATCGACGCGATCAACGTCGTCGACCTCGACCACTACCTGCTCAAGCCGTGGGATCCGCCCGAGGAGAAACTCTACCCGGTGGTCGACGACCTGCTCGAGGCGTGGGTGACGTCCGACCACCGCGCGGTGGCCGAGATCAAAATCGTTGGCCATCCGTTGTCGGCGCGATCGTACGCGGTGCGGACCTTCCTGGCCCGCAACCAGCTGCCGTACCGCTGG
>Ga0157379_10002351_pt1 | contig 15782 bp, 13 predicted proteins | sample S25metaG_FD_121802 | JGI IMG/M metagenome (GOLD analysis project Ga0157379, IMG submission 121802) | Switchgrass rhizosphere microbial communities from Kellogg Biological Station, Michigan, USA - S2-5 metaG | ecosystem: Host-associated > Plants > Roots > Rhizosphere > Soil | place: USA... | reverse complement strand
GTTTCTAAAACTTTAGATCCACCGAGTGTGAGTCCAGAGGCCGCTTGTTCAAGAGCGGTCTTAATTTGCTCACCTGTACTCCCGTATTTTTCCTCATCAGACTGAAATTCTTCAGCTGGAATGGCACCTGGAGGTACGGCTTGCGGCTGTTGAGAAGCCTGTGGGGATGGTGAAGAGGCTTGAGTATTTGCCTGATTAAACTCCTCTTCTGGAATTGCGCCTTCTGGAACTTGATCAACCATTACTTCACCGGAACCATATAGGGCTTACCATTAATGATTTGCCTCTGATATTCATGTCCCCCTTTTGTGGGTAAAGCTTGAGGGATATTCTTTTGATATTGTTGCCCTAAGGCAAGCGTATTTGTCGAAGGATATCTTGTGAGATCAATCCCATAAGTCTTAGCATTAGGAGCCGACGCCTTACTTCTCATATAATCTAAAAAGGTTTTATATTTAGTCGCAATTTGCTCATCACTATCTCCAAACTGAGGAGTCATGTTGTGATCCACATTGTCAAATGCAGTCTGCCTCACCGTTCCCTCTTGCGTCTGAATGGTGGGAGCAATTCGACCTTGAAAGGCTTGTTGCCCTGGCGTTTTAAGATAAGGCACCACCGCTCTTGCTGAGGTTTTAAGTCCACCCGTTAAAGGTCTTGCATCCTTCGCAGCTTGCCAGAACGCTTCATTTGCGCCATCAAAATTTCTAACCGCATTCTGTGCCTCTGCAATCTCCTCATTTACTTTAGGTCTTGCGCCTTCTGGCACTAAAAACTGTACGCGAGAAGCTGGGTCTGGATTGTCAGATGTCGGATTTAAGAGAGAAAGTTTAAAATTATTCCCTTGAACCATTTGATTAATCCTAGCATTGGCAATCTGTTGCATCGCTAAAGCTTGTGGAGTTTTTGCCTCAGCAGCTGCTTTATTAATCTGATACTGAAGCCCGAGATTCAGTTGATTCTGAGTCGCAAGATTTGCAGCCATTTCATTTCCTAAAGCATGCATATTCATCTTCCAAAGATTATGGGCTTGCTCTTGATTACTTTTTTGAGCATCGATGTCTCTTGCAATCCCAGCCTGAAGAGCTTCAAAAGCGCCAGGACCATTTCCGCCCATCGCCGAACCCACTCCTGATAAAAGAAGGCCAATTCCTGCAGCGACTTTCGAATGATCCTGCCAGTAATGGCTTGGATCAATCTCTTTTTTCGCATAAGCATCCGCTAATCTTTGATTCGCCTTTTGATAAGAATTCACAATCTCTTGCTGTGTGGGTAATTTCTTAAGCTGAGATGCTGCAATATCATAAGCCTTCGCCTCTTTAGCTCCCTCTTCACCCTGCGCTTTAGCCAGTGCCAAATTCGCAGCCTGTTCTTCGGCATATCCTGGAATTTGAGCTTGAGTCATGTTTTGAGCTGGCGCGACTGCTGGTTGAGAAGGCACCTGCGCTTTTGGAGCTTGAGGAGCACTTGGCATTTGAACCTGAGGAGGCGCCCCTACCGAAGGTGAGGATTGATTTGCTGGCGAAGTGGAGTCTACTGGCTCATACTCCACGCCATTGACAGGTTGAATATCTAGCTTTTCATCTGAAGCAGGCGCTACTTCTCCTCCCTCATCGTAATGAGGAGTGAGCGCTTCTAATTGTTTTCTTTGAAGATGAGAAAGAGGCGCTTTTGCAATAATGAGCTGATGACCATCTTGATGAATGAGAGTCGCAGAATGCATATCTTCTTTCATTTTCTTAAATTTGGATAAATTAAGACCTTTCACACATGCCTCCCTGCCTTTTTCCTCTCAATATTTGCAGCTACCCATCTTGCCATTTTGCCAAGTCTCCCTTTGTCATGAAGCGTATCTAAATCCATGACCACTTCCCCAGGCGTAAGCTTTGCATCCACTGTGTCGTTACTATAAGCATCATGATTGACTTTGGGTTTCCCGGGAACCTTTCCTCCTTTAGCAATAGAAAGATTGGCTCCAATCGCACCGAGTTGATCGGCATAGCCTTGTCCGCCATAATAAGAGCCATTTGAAACCACAGGTGAAAGAGAAGCAGGAGAAGCGTCTGCCTTTGGCTTTTCAGCTAAAGACGCAAGCATAGGGCCACCCTGATAACTTGGCAATACAGTAGGGGCTCCTCCAGAAATCGCTGCAGATACGGGGATACTATTTTGCCAAACCATACCCCCATCGGCTAAATGAGGATGGTATATACTCATCACCTTATGAATATGAGCGGGAACTTCTCCCCCCTCAGCAAATAGACTCGTAATCCCTGAAGCAATTCCTTTTACCGCATTCCCAATGCCTGAGATCACATTCTGATTGGCATTTTGATTTCCAGCCGCCACTGCCGCATTGGTTGAGTTAATATTCTGTTGCATGGACACATTGGCATTATTTTGTGCCGTATTTGCGCCTTGAAGAATATTTTGCTCATTCTGTCCTACTTGATTCTGAAGCTGAATGGCGTTTGTCCCTTGTCCGATTTGCTGACCGGCTAAATTTGCAAGCTGCCCTTGAGCGGCGAGTTGTTGATTCGCCTGAAGAGTGGCCTCTTGTCCAGCGGCCTCTTGGTTTGTATTTGCGGCGTTTTGAGCTGCATTTGAGGCAATAAGCCCCGCGTTTGTTCCTGCGCCTCTGGTTCCAGCAGCAAGCGCTGCCGCTTGTTTAATATTATTAGCCGTGTTTTGGTTTAAGGCCGCTTGCGCAGGATTCGGTCCTATTCCTTGCGCCTGATTTGTGAGTTGATTGGTTAAAAAGTTCTGAGACTCAGCCCCTTGGGCTACGCCTGGAGTAAGGGTCGTAGTTAAATTATTCGCTTGTCTAATTCCTGCTTGGGTATTGCCGTAAGCATCACTAATTTGTCCAGCGTTTGTTCCAGGAGTAATGCTTGCGCCTGTGGCTTGAAAATTATTATTAGTCCCTAGAACACTTCCCACGGCTCCTGCGATTCCACCTGAGCCTACCGCATTTTGATTTCCGGCTATGACGGTGCCTCCACTATCAAAGTGCTGCACTGAATCAAGGGCATGCTTTGTCATCTTAAGTACGAAATCTAACTTTTTCTCATGATCCATAGAGGCCTTCCCCATCCTTGTCGAAATGCCCAATCATCCCACAGCATTCGCACCTCGAATTGGGCGTGTGGCTCTCTTAATGCCCACTTCGCAGTTAATCCCGCTCATTGTAAACCCCGCTCCAGGAATCGTTCCATAAGAAGGGTCAAAAACCTCATCACACTTGATTTGAAAGCTTTGGCAAAGCTGTTTTTTCGTGTGAATTCGCCATTGCTCAAGATTCCCTGGCGCCCCTACAGGAGTTGGAATACCAAAAGGTGAGGGAACTGAGGTGCTAAAGTTTTTAGGGCTAATCGTACTCAAATGATAAATAGAAGAATTGTAATCATACGCCACTTGAATATTGAGTTTATGAGGACTTAAATATTTCCCCAGTAAATAGAACTCATAAAAACGCTCATACCCTTGGAGAGTCGCTAAATTTAGCCATGATGTCACAAAGCTCATGAGCACAGGGTCTGAGGCATCAAGATAAGCCCCTGGCGTTTCTTGAAGTACTTGTAAATAAGGAGTGAGAATCGTGTGTAGCCCTTGATAGATACAAGAGCTAATCGCAGGGGCTCCTTTAAATATTCCCCACTGCGTATAGTAGTAATCATACATGAGCATTTCGCCCGTATCTAAAGTAAAGAGGACGAAATTCGTATCAGGAATCACTTGAGCGCTAGTCACCACACTTCCATTAAATTCCTCAACGGGAGCGCCAATGTAATTCGTCTGAAGATCGCGAGTCACCATCCAAATACCTTTATCGGTACTTTGAAACATGAGTCCTGCTTGAGTAAGCACAATGCTATTTTGATTTTCGCATCCTACAACCGAGGTAATAAACGTAGGCTGACTATAATTTCCTAAAGGACACCCTACTCCTGTGGTTCCTAAGCTATCAGGACCAGTGCCATTGATATAAAAAATGGAATTACTCTTCCAAATGATGAGCTTATCATCCATAGGGAAAATACACTTCATTCCACCTGTAGACTGCGTGGTTCCAATGTTAGGTGAGACAAAAATGGTGAGCGCTGAGCTCATCTCAACAGGAACGCCCTCTACCACTGTCTTACTCACCCATAAAACGTTATCATCTTCTGCATCAATAAGAATAAGACGGGTGTCAAAGGAGGTTAAAACATTAGAAGCGGGTCCATTGGTATCCGGGAGAACTCCGCCAGTCGTATAAAGTAAATTATTTCCAATGACATTGGAGTCTGAAAGCGTATCTACAAATGAGATTGAATCTACCGTCGTATCATTTAGGACTGGAGAATTAATGGACGTAATTTGATTATAGACTTGAGTCGATAAGCTCCAGCGGTAAATGACAATCTTAACCGGGTTAAAGACCTTTTGAGTGAGCCTAAGAGTTGGGACACTGATTGTAACCGTTCCTGCCGTCCCACTTCCGCTCGTCGTGACCGATACTGGAATAGAGGGCTGAGATTTAAACTCATTTCCTTGCATATCCGTCCACTGATAAACAGCGGAGTAATAATAAGCATTGGTATTTACAGAGCCACTCGGCTGTGCTGCTATATTTCCTTGAATAGATAAGTTATCGCCTGCGCCTGAGTGAGTCGTTGCCTGACTAATCGTCACTGTAGTACCGTTGACATAAACGACAGTCGTACCTGAGGGAATATAAGTGGGATTAGTCGTATCGGAAATCGTCATGCCAGGTGAGATGCCACTTGCACTTGAAACAGTAATAGTCGTTGCGCCTGATGAGAACGTGCCAGTAGGGGTGACGGTAGAACTCGCAGTATAAGAGCATTTCACGGGCTCTGGGAAGATAAAGTAATTATGCTCTACCGGATAAAATCCATCAAACATGGATAAGAATCCACCTGATAAGTGAAGATCTTTTCCTAATTCATTCGTTTGAATGGCAGTTGTGCCAAGATCCATCGTGACTAGGTTAATTCCTAATTGACTATAGATGCCGCCTGCGGTCGTTTGCTGAGTGTTATTGAGAGTATTGAGTGCTTCGACATCTTGCTTATAGAGATAGGCAATCTTAACAATTGAATCAGAGATCGACACTGAGGGTAAACCGAGAGCTAAATAGCCGCCCCCATTTTGATAGGCAAGCTTTGCCACAATGATAGGTGAAGTCGAAGTAGAATGAGATCCATTAATTAGGAAAAAAGAGGGTTGGAATGGGCTTTGAAAGGATGAAAGGAAATAACTGACGCCATTGACTAGAAACGCTTTAGAGGCTAGCCCTACGCTCCTCACAACAACGTAGGGCGTGCCTACCGTTCCAGTGCTAGAAACAGTGACGCCCTCGATATAGTGACTGGGAACGGTGGAATCAAAGCTATAGTTATTTGAGATCTCAGCGTAAATGAGGCACGAATTATTTTGTGCGGTTGAGGCAAGATTTGAAACCGTGACTGATGAGAGAGCAATGGTAGGTGAAAGCTGTGTTGTAATGGAGCCAAACCCTATAAGTACAGAACAGCAATAAACATTCGAATTAGTAGGGTTCCAAAATACAATATAAATAACATCAGTATTGCCAGTCGTATCCACACAGACACTCATGACTCCTGCTTTATAGGCAGCGTTTGTGAATGCGAGTACTACTCCGCTATCTTGATTGGCTGCAATTTGCCCTGCCGTAAGTGAAGTGACGTGAATCCCTTGTCCCCCTCCAGCCGTCGTATTATAAGCAATGACTAAATTATCTTTTGAAACGACCCCATCCCACCCAGGGTTAGAGGTAAGAGCGACATAAGCCTCAGGAAATGTATTTTGAGCACTGGAAATGGTCGTAGGATGAATAAAAGGAATAGAAACATATTGTAAGAACGTCGTTGCAGATATAGTAACAGGACTTACAATCACAAAATAATTTCCAACCACAAAAATTCGAGATGATCCAGAGATGGTTCCATTTGTGAGTACTGGAATCGCAGTAGGCGCTACAATATTTTGCCCCGTATCTGCGCTTTCAATCATGTAAAGATAATTCGTTACTGCACCAGTCGGAGTCGCATAACTTTGAGTATAGACTGCGCAAGTCAGTCCTGATGCTGTTGCGCTATCGACTTGCACTTGATTTACGCTATTACGAACGAGTGGCATCACAGAGAGTGAACAAGGCTGAAGTGTTCCTTTTGATACCCAAGTCTCCGTTGCATCTGCGTATGCATTAATCGTTGAGCCAATCGCAAGTAAGTTCTCATTAAAGGTAGTGAGATAAGATCCACTAGGGGGAGATGATAAAAAGCCATAGCCATTACGCTTTTTAAGCATATTTCCAATGCTAAAAACCATATTCACAAGCGATAGAAATTTACCTGGCTGAAGCTGCCAGGGGTCAGTCTTTGTATCTATTCCTTGAGCAAAGTTGATATTGATATGTTGTGTATTTGCCATTTATAGCTCATAAGCGGAAATCACTAAACTCCCGTAATTAATAGGGCCTGTATTTGAAGAACTCACTGTTCTTACATAAATAGTATAAGTATAAGTTCCGGCAGATTTTATATCTATTGTATGAATATCTGCATTAGCGATACAGGCAACAGATCCACTTCCTCCTATCCCTCCAGAACCAAATGCAATATGCGATGTCCCATTATAAATACTCCATGTAAATACTTGCCCTGAGCTAGCTCCAAATCCGGTATTTCCATAATTTCCATCCTCAGCCACAGCCGTTACCCAAATAAAAATAGGATTGCCTAAAGTAGTGAGAGTACAACTAATTCCAGTACTTAAAAATGAAGTTTGATTATAAGCAAAAGATCCAGAACCGGGATTACTTACGGCAACTCCACCTACGCCTACAGTTGTTCCCGTAGTCCTTATGGCTTTCTTCGCTTGAGTAATTCCCTGGTCCTTTACTTGAATCGTATTAGTGCTGATTTCAATCGTACTATTATCTACAGAATAGGGCGCTGTGATCACTCCAGACGCATCCATCGTCATGATCTTTTGACTCGCTGGAGCAAGAGGAAGCGTAATGGCATAATTTGCTGCCAACGGATTCACCGGAGAAATCGTCACATACTTAGAATTAGTAGTACCCGTATTTCCAAGTAAGATACTTGCACATTGAACGTTTGCGGGCGTATTTGAGGCTGAATTTACAACGAGAGTTGAACCTGAGAAAGAAGCTGTCGCCGTACCGCTACTAATTCCTGATGAGGTTGCGTTTACCGTTCCACCTGAAGTGATTTGAATTTGATTTCCATTTTCATCGTTATAATAAAGGTCAGCTCCAGAAACATAAAGGCACCCTAAGTCAGTGGGAGTGGCAAGAGGTGAGACTTGCGCAGTGAATCTTACCGATCTTAGCGTCGTTGCGTTATTGCCGTTAAAAGGAAGATCTAAATTAATATTCATTCCCGATGGATTAATCGGAACACCACTTCCGGCTGCATGATTATGCGTATCGAGTATCGAAGAGTTAGCGTTAATCGCTTGCTCCCAGGTGAGTCCTGAATCAACCGCAATGGTAGGCAAGATTAAGTTCATATTGGGTGTAAGAGTACTCATTCAAAAGACTCCTATTGAGCAAGTGACATTGGCAGAAGACGTGAGAGTCAGAGTGGAGTTATTCATCGGCGCAGATCGATAAATGCTTGCTACGCCTTGAATATCGGTTAAGAACCATCCCTTCATTTCACGCCCTAAGCCATGATTGATAATATTAGTGCCTGTGGTTAATGCGATATTCTGTACGAGCTGAATGGAATTCGTGGGATTGGCAATCACGGGATTAAGCGCCTGAGCCCAAAGATTATTCGCTTGCGGCCAGGTGAGGTTAGACGACAGGAGGTTCGCCATTAGAAGCCTCCCCCATACCCTCCAAAGCCTCCGCCTCCAAACCCCGTTCCCCAGCTAGAAAAACCAGGATCACCCATAGTGGCGCGTACGTTAGAAATAGTATTTGGCTGGCCGACATCACGATTGGCAGAAACGTCCTCAATCCTTTCAATGAGAGCTGCTTTAGTCTGAGCAAGTAGGTTCCACTTCTCAAGGGATTCCTCTTTGATCATCGCTTTCATTGCAGCATCAATAATAACAAACTCACTCCAGCCACTGATAGAAAAAGGGAGCATGTCGGTATCGAGTAACATCTGCGCAAGAACGGGTACGTACCATATCTGTACCAGCATATTGGTATTTACAGGAAAAAGATAAATCTTATTTCCCATCGGACGATAACTCATTTCATAAATATTGTTTAAGGCGCCTGCTTGTCCTGGCCAAGTCGTATAGCGATCTCGATCACTCCAGTTCGCCCTTGAAAGAGGTACCCATCCCGCGTTTGGTCCTGTACCCCCTCCAATATTTACATCTATTCCATTTAGTTTATAAAGCGCAGGAATTCCGCCATAATTCTGACCATTTGGAATATCATAGGAGACTTGACCACTTAAATTAAAGACAAGAGGGTCTGCTAGAAAGTAATCCTCTCCAAACTTAGAGACTAAAATATCATAAAGCTCATTGGCGCTTTGATTAATGTTAAAGTTCCACTCATCCGTTGTTAAATACTGAGAGTGTAGTTTATCAGCCTTAAGCTGAGCCATGTATCTCAAATACCCAAGATTAATTTGACCAGGTAAGCAAGGCGTAATGGAAAGCGGGTAGGGCTGATTATACGCGCTCGTTCCTGAGCTATTGACTGAGGCGACTTGATAGTAGTACTCAGTGCCAATGGTGACTGCGCTATCGGTATAGGCATTCACGCTTGAGGTTCCAATCGTTGAGAAGCTCACCCCATCTGTACTTCGTTGTACGGAATAAGAGGTAGCCCCCACGACTTGATCCCAGCTCACGAGGTTTTGTTGGTTACCCGTCTGAAGGATAATATTTTGAGGGCTACCTGCAATCATGGCTTAAATCCCTGCAATGACTACTGAGGAAAGTTCTACGTAGAAACTCATCTTCACCACGGAACCATCGGCAGGTGCAGAAGGCGATCCTGCTATCGTTCCAGTTAAGACCGCAGGAGTTCCTGCAAAAGTATCAGGAGTCCCATTCGTAATCGTTCCTGCCGGGGTATAAGAGGCCATCGTGAGCGCATCTCCTAGGAATTGAACTAGGATATAGCCTCCCACATTAGGACTCCCTCCTATGGGTTGAGGATTAAGAGTCAGCGTAGGGTCGCCTAAAAGCTCTACTCTCGTAATCCCTGAGCTTGAGAGCGCTTTCACTGTCCCAGTACTTCCACCCCCAGTGCTTTGCCCTGTGGCAATGGCAATGAATGAGACGCCGACAGCAGGAGCCACTCCCTTTGGAACTCCTACCGTTTGCCAGTTAGTCAGGTTTGAATTGTACTTGGTCACTGCAAAGGTAAACCCTGTTGCAGGAACTCCATCTTGTGGAGCACCAGGAAGTGGTCCATAAGGATTGGTCTGAGTGGAGGTCACAGTCACCGTTGTGGTTCCTGCAGCGGTAAAACTAAATACTCCAGAAACGCCTGATGGCAAATTATTGATGGTATTGACGAGAGCTGCGCCAATCGTTGCAGCGGTATCGCCTGTAGCAATACTCTGTTGAACAAGAGTTCCAGAGACGCCAGAAGGTGCGCTCCCCACGCCAGAGACCGAGAACCAAATGATAAACGTGTTGCCGTAGCCATCAAAGAGTCTAAACCAAGTGGAGGCTAAAGAGCCTGAGCTATCGGCTACTGGCTGAATGGTCACTGCGCCAGCGGTAGCGTGCCCTACTGCTGTAATGACATAAGGAACGCCCACAGTAAGTGCGCTTGCGTTAATGGCAAGGTTACTCCCAGTCACCGGAGCAACGGCTGCTGCGAAGTGCCCGGCATACCTTGCGTAATTGTTTTTAAGCTTAATGAGCGCATAGCCTTGAGAAGCGGATTGCGCCATGGGATTAAGAATACCACTATTCCCGCGTCCTGCGCTTTGATTGGTATACATGAAGACATCTCTTACGAGAGAGCCTTTTAAGTTACTGATTCCAAGGCCATTTGAATTGGTGGAATCAACTTGAAATGAACAATCAATAAGAACCGGTTTGACTAGGTCGGAGTAAAGCCTCCCACCATTATATCCAGTCGCTGTAGACATGACATAGACCCCTATTTTCCCCGTAACGTTAATCATCCTAGAGTGTCGGGGAACCTAGTCTAGAGATGCCGGGATTCAGGGTCCCTTTGAAAGTGTCTGCTTGCCCAATGAAAAGAAGAGAGGACTTAAAGCGGCTTCGTGTTTTCTCTAAGCCCTCTCCCTATGGCAAAAACTTACTGAGCGAGACTGACAATCGCGTTTGCCCCTGGCGCATTGCAGGTGAGATTGCCGTAGTAGCCAATCTGAAGCTGAATCGCGTCATCGCCTGGAACCGGAATCCCAAGCTGGTCATAAAATCCAGGGTAAGTGAGGAACTGAGGGCATTTACCCAAAGTTCTTAACTTCCAAGTCTTAAGAGTGACGACATAGGCACTTTGAGAAGGAACGTTACGGTCCTGAAGAATGGAGATCTCACCATTGGCAGTCGGAAGTACGAGAGCTTTAAACGAGATGGAGACATCCTCATTAATCTTAGCCTTCACCATCTGATAAACGCCCTGTGAAGTGAGCTGTTTCACCAGAGTCTGGTAAGAGACTGGATTAATGAAAATGAAGTCAGGGTCTCCTGCCTCACTGCCTTGAGCTGCAAGTTGGTTTACAGCGTCAATTAAGGCATCCTGTATGGATTCCCCAGTGCCGTTGAAACGTAGGCCTGCGAGTTTCGTAGGGCTCACACTTCGGTTTACGCCAAAGAAGTTATCACTTCCGCCAGGCGCACTAGATGGAATCCAAGCAGCCATTCCTGCTACTTTCAGCATGTTAGCGCTTGAGAGTCCGTTTGAGACGAAGTTCACGTCCCCAATCTGAGCAAGATAAGGGAATGAAGTGCTCCAAGAACTTGGAGTTCCAGCAGCTCCTCCCTGAGTCGCTGAAACCGTCACAGTGCCAGCGCTTGTATCAACCGCAATCACATAGCCAATGGCTGCGCCCGTACTCTGAGTCGGGGTCAGGCCACTGATGCTAAAGGAGACAAGAGCCATACCCACTGCGAACTGATAAACCTGAGAAAGGCTATCGAGTGTAATGACCCCAGTTGAAATGCTCCCAGAACCTAAGCCATAGGTGCCTCTTACGCCTGAGCCATCTGAGAAGATATCGTGAGCTAAATCGTTCCCAATGGATTGAAACGCAGCCTTCACGTTGAGCTCCGCACCCGGCATGAAAGCGCCAACGCTTTGAGCGGATGCTCTTAGAAAATCGCCAGTAAGAGTGGCAAGAGAGTAGTTCTTAACGCGCGTGACATTAAACTCCACAGTGACAGGAGCCGTTTGGTAGGATTGCGCGTTACCGAAATTAGCCGATCGCCCCGCTCCTGTATCGCTTAAAACAGGGATTGGGAAATACTTACCCGCTAATCCCGCTTCAGACTCATCCTTATCAATGAGGGCGAGTGCTGGATTGCGATTAAACACAAGGTCTCGCATGACCCAAGCGTCATCTGAATAGAGCTCTTTAAGTGTCGCTACGTTTGTGACCGCATTACTATAAGCGGCCGATGGATTTGAGGGTGTTCCCATGGTTCATATCCTTTTTTATCTAGCCCCCTGTAACTGTAACTTCTCAAGAGCACGGCGTCTGGCCTCTGCAATGCGCTCTGATTCGTTCATAAAATGAAGTGGTCGTTCTGGGCGTTTCATGTCGCCCGCAGTTACCTGGTTCGTTAATGTTTTTAGTCCCTGTTTCAGTGGTGGAAGTTGTTTCTTCTCTTCTACTTGCGGCGCTGGTTTTTCCTCTTCTAAGAGCGCTGCCCACTTTTTCGCTTTCTCTAAAAGTAATTCTTCAACTTCTTTAGCGGCTTGCTCTACGGATAACTCAATAGAGTCGTTCTCCCAGGTATCCATAATGTGATGGACGACGGCTTCATGAGCATTCGTCTTCTTTATTCTGGAGTACTCAGGGCTTTTCTCAACAAGCGCTTTGACAGCGATTCTTCGCTCATTCACTGCTGCTTCACTCTGCATAGAGAGTTGTTCCTGAGCTGATTTCTCAATCTCAGAGATCTTCCCCTGCAGTTTTTTTAATTCTTCTTGAACTGGATCGGTTCCACTGAGTTTATTGACCTGGTATTGACTATACTCGTTATAATCAACGAGGCCGTCTAAACCCGAGTAGTCCTTTTTAGCCAGTTTCTCTTTCAATGCTCTTAATTCGGCGATTTCCGCCTCCTTTTGAGCAATGAGAGCCTTTTCTTTTTCAAGCTGCTGCTGTTGGCTACGGAACTTTTGCTCGCGTCTAGCCAAAGCCGCTACTTGCGGAGAGAGTTTTACTGTTTCTTCAGGCGCCTTTATTTCTTCTGGCGCTTTTTGCTCTTCCTTAACCGTGTCCACTTGCCCAATGGATTGTCCCTGAAGCAAAGACATGCGCGATTGATAGGGATTAATCACTCTCGGCTCACGCATCGGCATTAAAGCTTCAGTAGGGACGTTGGAACTTGAGATCGCTTCTAATTCATAACTCATCAATCATTTCCTTAGGTTAGACTTGTACATTGGATGTCGGTGCAACGGATTGCGCTGGCGCCTGCACCGCTAATTGAGACGCTTGAGCGGGCGCTTGTGCCATGGGAGGCTGCGCCATTTGTTTAAGATCTTGAATTTGAGTGAAGTAATTACGAAGTAAGTCGAGCTTTTCTTCCTCAATGTCCGTGATTGAATATTTATTGATGTAATTGACGGTCAGTTGAGTGGCTAAATCGGTTGGATCTAAGATGAATGGATCGGGCTCATGGAATTCGCCATCCGTTACGATGGAATCAAGATTACTGAGTATTCTTTCTTCAAGAGCGGCCGCGAGTTGATCGGATTGCTTTAAGTCTGGGAAGGCGTTTAAGCGCCTATACTCAGTGAGTGTAATCTCGCCAGCGGCTAACATCTCAGAGAGAGTCGCCCTACGCCCTGCGGGATCTTTAGGTAAGCTCGATTCCTCATAGCACTGAATGATATAAGTGTCTTTTAAGAGCCCAATACTCTTAAAATCGACCTCACGAGTGCCATCTTTCCCTGGGAAAATGGTCGAATATTTCCCAGTCTTTTTCACAATGTCCTGGGCGCAATCAATCATGAGGTACGAAAGATCGGGAAACACGTTCTGATAGCGCTTAGCCAGTGCCGCAAAGCGATCATTCTGAATGTCATCAAAGGAACGTATGGCTTCTCCTGAATTTAAGCCTTGAGGCTTTTGTCCAGCAGCGCTCATCGAAGAGATCCCTGACATTTGATAGGCGTTTTGAATGAGCCAAAGGACGTACTGAAACCATTCTGGGCTATTGGCCTGAGCGTTTACAAACTCAGGAGGCGTATTCCTATATTTAATGATGCTCCCAATGCGATTATTAAACGCCGTCTCTAGAATCTTACTCATCTCCTCAACTAAAACTCGAGGAACACCCATGAGTTCAAAATTCTGAGAGCCCACGATGAGCTGACGATAAATCTCCATTTGAGTGGGCATTAAGATTTCAATCAGCCCTTGAGAGAACCATCCAACGACATTGGGATTGTATCCAAGCTTTACGAAGGGAAAGTGGTCCTTGTCGTAATCTTCATTAAGAAGAATGCCTGCGCTACAGGCAATGACATGACGCCCATCGTCTGCATCTTCACTAGACTTCAGATGCCAACCCTCTGCGATAATGAATTGGTCAGATACGGTTTCTTTTGATCTTGGCGTGTTATCGACATCCCCTCTGACGGCGTCTGCGATAATGGCTTCTGCGTCCGGGAATAATTCTAAATAGGTTTCTCTATCGACTAACTTTAATTGAATGATCTCTCGTGGACTTCCGTAATAAGCGTCGTTGTAATCAGTGAGTAATTCTGTCTCAAGCACGCGCTCTAGAGTCACCTTATCGTTTTGGTCAAAGACTTTTAGGAGTCCATTTCCAAGAACGCAAGAGTCCCTCAGCATCAATGCTGCCTTATCGTAGGCTTTAGTTCTATAGAACTCCCCTTGGATGAATTGATTGGCTTCTTTCGCAAGATTCCGCTCTTTATAATGTCCAGCATCCGTTAAGAAGGTAGGTGATGGGCGGTCCTGAGAGATGCGAGACACAAGCGTATCCGTACAGGAGTAACAGACGTTTGCTGTCGGGCGCCCTATGGGGAGTTGATTTGAATTATCCAGGGTCGCGTTCGTTGAGAGCATGTTGTAAAGCGGCTTACCGCTAAACAAACGCGAATAGATACTCGCCTGGCGAATCCGAATCTTATTCGTCTGCTTCAAGTATTCAGTGGTGGATAAGAGCTGTGCGCAGAGGTCCTTATCGTTCTGGGCTAACCACCATTTATAAGCAGTGGGAATGGATTTTGGCTTCTTTGAGCGCGGGTCAATCACACGCTCTTTCATGGGACCGGTCACATTAATCGGTTCTACCGTGTAAGCCATTAGGCGCTCTCTTCTTCCTTAGTTTCGTCTGGGAATAATTGATCAACAAGCTCGTGATCACTGAGCTTAAGTAAGGAGGCAAGCTCCTCTGTCTTATGTTTAATGACGTCTGGATCTTTGGATTTAGGTTCTTGCGAAGGTGCGAAGTGCGAATTAAGCGAACTCTCTTTGATAGGTTGAGTAGAAAACTCAATCTCAACGCCATTCATCTTAAGCTTTGAGACGCCAAAGTCCGCCATGGTCTTTACAAACTCTCTAAATTCACCTGGAGTCATTGAATTAATATCCGTCTAATTCAAGTTGATCAAAGTACGAGCGTAAACGTCCCATTCTCTTTTTCTCATCCGGAGAAAGACCCACTCCGTCGTACTCTTCATTCATCATGGTCTCATCCGCATTGGTCTTTTTAGGCGACATGAGAGTCGACTCCACACGCGCGTCTTGTTCAATATCGTGAATGTCTTGAGCGTTTAAATCGGGCGTGGGTGAGGTGCCGATCATTTCTGGCTCTGAGGTCGCCATTTTCTTTTTCTTTTCACGAATCGATTTACTGATGGCTGAGTTTGAGAGTACGAGCATAGTTCTTATTCCTTTTCTGTGGAGTCTGAGAGTTTGGCTAAAATGTCGTAAACGAGAACTTGAAAAGCTGAGCGAAACGCTTCTTTATCCTTATTCTCCATGGCTCTCATGCATTCGAGTGCGCAGTGATCAAGCAGTGCCTCAGCGCCGTATTCTTCTTTTTCTTCCTTCTCCTCGTTCATAAACTTTCCCCCACAAGGTTCATTACGAGAGCCTCAAGTGCCCTTCTAAAACTCATCACGTCCTTCGTTTTAGAGGCGTCTATGAGCTCTTCGATGCAATAATCCTCAAGTTGATCACTGGCAGAGCCGCCATAGAGCTTTTCGTGCCTAGGCTCTGGCGCTATTCGTGGTGTGTTTTTTTCTTTCAAGAAAGGTAGTTTCATCTCAATTGTGTCAACTTGCCCAATGACCTAGGTCAGGACCTACACATTGAACATTTAACGCGTTAAGTTATAATGAGAGTATGAAGATCTTAATGGTTTTGATGTTGTTCTCTCAAAGCGCTCTTGCTGATGAATGGTTCTGTAGCGAGGAGAGTAGTGAATGGCATGGCAACACACTCTCTTCGTGTGGAGTAGCCACAGCCTCCACTGAAGCGCAAGCACGCTCCATGGCACTTCAAGGCGCAAAACAAGAGTTTAATGAGATTTGCGACAATTCCTCCTCTTGTAGAGGACATGCTTACGATATC
>Ga0157379_10002350_pt1 | contig 15783 bp, 6 predicted proteins | sample S25metaG_FD_121802 | JGI IMG/M metagenome (GOLD analysis project Ga0157379, IMG submission 121802) | Switchgrass rhizosphere microbial communities from Kellogg Biological Station, Michigan, USA - S2-5 metaG | ecosystem: Host-associated > Plants > Roots > Rhizosphere > Soil | place: USA: Michigan... | reverse complement strand
CTGACCGAAGGACGCGAGCCGATCAATCCACAACCGCACGCTCAAAGGCTCATTTTCCAGCACTTCGTGCCGGGCATTCAGGGATTCGTCACTTATTTCGAACTTGTTGACGTCGTCGTTGACACCCTCGGAATAAGTGACGAATCCCTGAATGCCCGGCACGAAGTGCTGGAAAATGAGCCTTTGAGCGTGCGGTTGTGGATTGATCGGCTCGCGTCCTTCGGTCAGTGCCCAGGCAGGGTCCCAGTGTGGCACTGGAAACTGCGAATGGTGCGTATGCGCAATGTCCGGATACAGCCGTATCGGCAGGTTGGACGGAATTCGCGCCCGCAGGGTGGCAAATGGGTCGCGCGATTGAGGCCCGAAAACAACCCCTCCAAGCCAATATGGCCGCCGTGAGACCAACTGGTAGAAGGTCTCGAGGTGCAGTGCATCAAATCCTTGCGCGGAGACCCAGATCGTCGCGTTCGGGTGATGGCGGTGCAGGCGCGGAGCGAGTTTCTCGAGGAAGGCGAAGAGTACGGCAGGTGGTGTGTCCCCGGGGTCACCGCCGGGCACGAACAGCTCATCGACTTGCGGCAGTTGCCGCAGCACGTTCTCCCAAGCGTCCAGCTCGCGGCTCACAGTGTCTGGATCAGTGTAGTCGTGGGCAAGTGCGGGATAAAACACTGAGCAGCGTAAGCCGTACTGCCGAATCAGGGCGGATACGGCAACCATCGTATCCAGTGCCGACCGAGGAAACAGGGGACTCGACGGAGAGTCATCAGTAACCGGCGCCAACAGCTCCACGGTATTGGCGCCGAATACGGCGAGATCGCGCAGATATTGCTCGAACTGCGCTACTGTCCAGCCATCGTAGGTGTTGCTCTTTGCACGGTAGCCAAGTTGGTGCCCGCGCACCTCGAGCTCTGGGGCCACGCAGGCAGTCGGCGCGTCGAGCCGCCCATGGCCACCGCTCCAATCGGTCTTGCGCAACAGGCGGCCCAGGCCAAATAACATACCGCGGTCGTCGTGGCCGCTTACGATGATCCAGCGACGCATGCCGTCGGTCAGTGACCGTATCGAGTAGCCCTCGTCGCGCTTCAGCGCATCGCAGGCTTTGAGCCGCACGCTGAGCGCGGGCGGCAGCAGCTCTGCGATTTCATCTTCCCTTGCGGCGAGGAGGCTCACTCCGACAGAGTTACGATTCGCGGCGCCGAACCGAACCAGCCAGCGTCGTCCGGTGCGTTTGTAGACTTCGTCGACGAGCAGATTGAGTGCCGCACGCTGCACGGTGTCCGCCTGCGCCGGGGCTATGACAAGCACATCGTCCAGCGCCACTGGCGCTGCGAGCATCGTTTTGGGAATGCCCAAGGCGCATGCGACTACGGGCAGCCATCGCCGAGCGTTAGGCACACTGACTTCTCGGCAGCGGCGCGGGCGCCGCACTCGATGTTTTCTGTGGAGGCATCCGCAAGGCTCGACGTTTCGAATGCCGAACCGGGCCTCCCGACCCCAAGGGGGTGAGTAGTATTGGAGGCAGGAGGCCCAGTCCGGACGTTCCGGTGCGCTTCGCCGGCGAATGATACCAGCGCAACAGATGGTATTAGACTGGTATTAGTCTGATTTGTCAAGCCGGAGCTTCTGACAAAATTCCTCGGCGACGCTATCATAAAACCAGTGTAATACCATTACATCGGATGGATGTGTGAGACCCAATGTCGCCTGGTTAGCTCCATTCATTGCGGCCATCGGCTGGCTTGCACCGGCATCGGTTGCCAACGGACAGGTGTTGTGGCGTGATCCGCAAGCCTCGCCGCAGGCTCGCGCGGACGATCTGCTCTCCCGCCTGACGACACCGGAGAAGGTCGCCCAGCTCATGAACAACGCGCCTGCAATTCCCCGGCTCGGCGTGCCCGCTTTTGATTATTGGAGCGAAGGTCTGCACGGTCTGGCGCGCAATGGCCATGCAACGGTCTTTCCACAAGCAATCGGGCTTGCAGCCACCTGGGATACGCAACTTCTGGAAGCAGTCGGAACGGCGGTTTCGCTCGAGGCGCGCGCGAGGTTCGCCGCATTGGCCCCCGAGGAGCAGGGTGCTCGCTACGCGGGGCTGACCATCTGGTCGCCAAACATCAACATTTTCCGCGATCCGCGCTGGGGACGGGGACAGGAAACCTACGGCGAAGACCCTTTCCTGACGGGACGGCTCGCTGTGTCATTCGTGCGAGGCCTGCAGGGGAACGACCGGGATCACCCCAGGGTCATCGCCACACCGAAACATTTCGCTGTCCACAGCGGGCCCGAATCCCTGCGGCATGGCTTCAATGCACGACCGTCGGCGCACGATCTCGAGGATACATACCTGCCGGCATTCCGTGCGGCGGTCGTGGAGGGCGGCGCGCGGTCGGTGATGTGCGCTTACAACGCCATCGAAGGAATACCGGCGTGCGCCAATGAGGCATTGTTGCAACAGCGTTTACGTGACGACTGGGCGTTCACCGGCTTCGTAGTTGCGGATTGTGATGCGATCGATGACATGACGGCCTTCCATCACTATCGTCCCGACAGTGCGCAGTCCTCGGCCCTGGCATTGAAGGCCGGAACCGACCTGGACTGCGGGTCCACTTACCGCTCGCTCAGCAGCGCGCTCGAAAAAGGTCTCGCGTCCATCCGCGATATTGACATCGCACTGCGGCGACTGTTGGCGGCTCGTTTCGCCCTCGGCGTGTTCGATTCGCCGCGTGGCGAAAACGACCCGCACGTCGATGAGACCGCGCACGCCGAGTTGGCGTTGCGCGCGGCCCGGGAATCCATTGTACTGTTGAAAAACTCCGCCCGGGCTCTGCCGCTGGCGCGCGGCATCCGGCGTATTGCCGTGATAGGGCCTTCGGCGAACCTCTTGGAAACGCTGGAGGGAAATTACCACGGCACAGCCGGTGAGCCCGTAACACCGCTCGCAGGAATTCAACACGAGTTCGCAACTACTGCACGGGTTGACTATGCGCAAGGCTCGTTGTTGGCGGACGCGGTACCCCTGCCGGTGCCGCTCACGGCCTTGCGGGGCGCCAACGGCGCGGACGGCAAAGGGCTCAAAGCGGAATTCTTCACAGCGCTGGATTTCTCCGGGACGCCGGTCCACGTGCGCTTCGATCCGGCCATCGATTTCGACTGGGATCGGGTCGCACCCGCCCCGGGTGTGCCCGCGCATCGCTATGCCGTGCGTTGGACAGGTGAGCTCCTGCCACCAGCGGCTGGGGAATATCAACTCGACATGGCCATTGATCGTTGTTTCGACTGCACCGGTCACGACAGATATCGCTTATACCTCGACGGGCGCTTGATCGCGGATGGCTCCATCCCTGCACAGCGGTTGGTGTTTGACAACACCGTGCCGCATGCATTGACGATCGAGCTGGTACACAACAGTTCGGATGGCGGCGTTCATCTGGAGTGGCGTCCGCCGGAGCGTGCATCGCTCCAGGAGGCATTGACAGTCGCCAAGCACGCGGACGTGATCGTCGCGGTGGTGGGTCTGTCACCGCGCTTGGAAGGCGAGGCGCTGCGGATCGAGATTCCCGGGTTCGCCGGCGGGGACCGCACTTCACTCGACCTGCCTGCGGCCCAACGGCGTCTGCTCCTCGCTCTTGCCAGAACAGGACGGCCGTTAATCGTCGTTCTTCAAACCGGCAGTGCGGTCGCGCTGGACCCCGAGGTGCGCGCGGCGGCAAAGGCGATCCTCGTCGCCTGGTATTCGGGCGAGCAGGGCGGACGGGCCATTGCCCAGACGCTCGCGGGAATCAACAATCCCTCAGGTCGCCTGCCGGTGACGTTCTATCGATCGGTGGCAGACCTGCCGGCGTTCGATGACTACACCATGACCGGGCGAACCTACCGCTATTACACGCACGAACCGGATTTTCCTTTCGGGTATGGGCTGAGCTATTCGAGCTTTCGGTATGAGAGTCTCGAGCTGAATTCGCACCGGATCGTGGCGGGCGAGGACATCGAAGCGCTCGTCCGGGTAACCAACACCGGAGCGCGCCCTGCGGAGGAAGTGGTGCAGCTCTACGTACATCATCCGGACGCTGCAGGTGCGCCGTTACGAGCCTTGGCAAGCTTTCAACGGATTCATCTGGAAGCGGGTGCATCCAAGATGGTGAGTTTCGTCCTCACGCCGCGCGAGTTGAGCCTGGTGAATGCTGAGGGACGGCGCGCGGTTGTGCCGGGGCGCGTGATTTTTTACGCTGGCGGCGGACAGCCCGGCTACGGCCCGGGAGTGCAAGACTCCATTACGATCACTCAGGAGCAGCCGCTACCTCGGTGAGCGCGAAAGCATTATCTTTTCAACTCGACGACGAAGTCATGAAAGTCGCCGTGGCAGAACGTGTCTGAGGATTCAATCACGGTGCCGTCGCGCCCATATCCTATCCGGATCACTCGCAGGACCGCCTCGCCCTCACGCATTTCCAGGTAATCTGCCATCCGCCGCGACAGATTGGCAGCCCGGAAATACTGCAGGGCGCGCACGATCGGAGTGTCATGGTCATCGAGCCATTTGTAGAGGGACTCCCCGACACTGTCCGGCTTCGGCACCACTTCCACGGGGAGCACCGAGCGCTCGTACGCGATAACCTTTCCATCTGCGCTACGTAAGCGTGTCAACACGGTTACTCGGGCATTTGGGGACAATCCCAGTCGGGTGACCTCCTCTGCAGTGCCCGCACGCACCTCGCGCTCCAGCCATTGAGTGCCGGGCTCGTAGCCTTTGCGGCGTAATGTTTCACTGAAGCTGATCAGACTGCTGAGCAGGTGCTCTATGTGGGGTGTCACGAAAGTCCCCGCACCCTGGCGCCGCGAAATCAATCCCTGTTCGGCGACGGCATCGAGCGCCTGGCGCAGCGTGACGCGCGAGACGTTCAGTTGCTCGCACAATTCGCGCTCTGCCGGCAGGACTTCGTTCGGCTTCCAAGTCCCGGCCTCAATCGCGCCCGCGAGGTTGCGGGCCACTTGCAGATAGCGGGGAGTATCATCACCCGCTTGCGGCATCAGCTTCTTCAGCCGCTTGTCCGCCGCTGACTTCCTGGTATTGGGCATAAAAATCAAAAGCCTGGAGGGCCCCAGTATAACGGAGCGGTGTCCGCCCAGCGAAAAAAAGGGGCGCCGCAGCCGTTCTGTGGCGTGCTTCCGGGCCTCGCCGCTGGCGGTGAGCGACCGTCTCCGTTAGTTAATACCATAGTAATACCATTCTGATGATTGGCATTATATGATGCCGGCCATGTTGAACCGACAGCCCACTTTTACGAGGTTAAACGGAATGACCCGATGCGCCTGGCTGCGCAATCTCATTGCAACAGGGCTTCTCGCCTCGGGATGTGGCGCGGCCGAGCCATCGCTCATTCCGTGGCCAGCCAACGTGGCCACAGGAGAAGGTGCTTTCGTCGTGAGCCGCGAAACTCCCGTCTGCGCGCTCGGTCCGGCTGACAGCGTGGCGCGGCAGTTCCAAGCGGTGGTCAAATCAGTGGAGGGACTCGATCTCGCGGCGCGCGGCTGCGATGGCGCCGTTATCGCGCTCTTATTATCGCCAACTGCCACTGTGTCTGACACAGAGGGCTACACCCTCGACGTGAGTCCTATCGGCGTACGCATCCAAGCGCGTGCCGCGGCGGGCCTCTACTACGGCGCGATGACGGCGGCGCAGTTGCTTTCGGCAGCCGCCCGAAGGGGTACATCAGTGCGATTGCAGGGCATGCACATCGAAGACTTCCCGCGTTTCAAGTGGCGCGGGCTCATGCTCGACCCGGCCCGCCATTTCCTGCCAGTGGCGGATCTCGAGTTGATCATCGACCAGATGGGTCAGCACAAGCTCAATGTGTTGCATCTGCACCTGACCGACGACCAGGGATGGCGCCTGCAGATCAAGCGATACCCTGAATTGACGAGCATCGGCGCCTGGCGTAAGCCTCCCTCGAACGGCGGACCGGGCGGTGAAGAAGTGTTGTACGGGGGGTTTTATACCCAGGAAGAGATCCGGGACCTCGTCGCATACGCTGCTGCACGCTACATCACGGTGGTCCCGGAAATCGACGTGCCGGGACACGCGCAGGCGGTCGTCGCCGCTCATCCGCAACTGAGCGTACCGGGGGATCAGCCGGGAGTCTCGACTAACTGGGGTGTCAATGACTACTTGTATAACACCAATGCAGACAGTCTGACCTTTCTCAAAAACGTCCTCGAAGAGACGATGGAATTGTTCCCCGGAAAGTACATTCATCTGGGTGGAGATGAAGCGATCAAGCGCCAATGGAAAGCCTCTGCCGCTATCCAGGCACAGATAAAGGCGCTCGGCCTGCGAGATGAGGAGGCGTTGCAGGGCTGGTTCATGGAGCAGATCGGGCGCTATCTCGCCGAACGGGGACGAACGATGGTCGGCTGGGATGAGATCCTGCAAGGCGGCGTGCCACCGAGCACCACAGTCATGAGTTGGCGTGGGACACCAGGTGCGATCACGGCCGCGCGTCTCGACCACGATGTCGTTTTGTCGCCCGCTCCGGTGTTGTATTTTGACAATCTGCAAAGCCGTAGGGAAGATGAGCCGGCCGGCCGCTCGAGCGTGGCGCCGCTGGCGGAGGTGTACAACTTTGAGGTGATGCCGAGTGTTTTGAGTGCCGAGGAAGGACGACACGTGTTGGGCGCACAGGCAAACCTTTGGAGCGAGTATCTGCTGTCCGCGTGGTACGTTCAGCACGCCGCGTTTCCGCGAGTCGACGCATTGTCGGAAGTAGTGTGGAGTCAGCCGTCCAGCAGGAGTTGGGCCGGATTCCTCGAGCGCCTTCCCGCCCAATTGCAGCGCTATCGCCGGCAGGAAATCGCTGCCGCCGATTCCGCATTCGCTGTCGATTTTCAACTCGCTGACGGACGGACCACGGCCTTGAAAAAGGGCGAGGGCCTGCTGACGCTCGACAATCAGACCGGTTTTGGCCAGATTCGCTACACGCTCGATGGCTCGGTGCCGACGGTGCATGCAAAGCTGTACGCTCATCCGTTGCTACTCAAACTGGGCACACGGATCGAGGCGGCGGCCTTCAGCCACGACGGGCTGCTGCTTGCGGCAGCTCGCAGCTACGACTTCAGCGCCGATACCCTCCTTACGCGATCCTCCAATCAATTGCAGCCGTGTCCTGGGGGTGAGCTGGGCTTGCGACTCCCGTTGACTCCTGATTCACCTGCGACTGCGCCGGTCTACGCCGTTGACGTGTTCAATAGCTGTTATGTTTACCCCACGGCACTTTTGAGCGGGGCGCGCTCCCTGAAGGTCGATATTGCACGCCTGCCGCGCAACTTCGGATTTGCAGGCATTTACGAGCTCGAGAACGCGAAGGACCCGGTGCAGTCCTATTCGGCACGAACCTCGTTCGGTGAGCTCGTCGCCTATCAGGATCGCTGCGAAACGGGAACGGAAATCGGACGCGCGCCTTTGCCTGATCCCGCGGCAAGCGTTAACCGCCAGAGTCTGCAGATCCCGATGCCGTCCGTGTCGGGCGAGCACAATTTGTGTTTCATCTTTACCGCCTCGACTCAGGGTCCCTTGTATGCCATCGACTCTGTGAAGCTCTTGCGCCAGTGAGTTGGATGCACCATGCCCCGGATTGAAATTATCGTCTGTTTGCTGGGTTTGCTGATCGCAGCGTCCGCGTCCGCTGCCCCGGGCGCCGTGCAGTTGCAAGCGCTGCATGACGGCTGGCGCTTCAGACTCGATCCGGCGGACGCGAACGTAGCGGCTCATCCGGAAGCGACACGCTGGATGCCCGCTTCCGTCCCCGGCGTCGTGCAAACCGACCTGATGGCGTTGAAGAAATTGCCCGATCCCTACGTGGCCGACAATGAGAGCCAGGCGCAGTGGGTGGGTCTGTCCGACTGGCAGTATCAGACGCGGATCGTCCTCGGCGCCGAAGTCCTGAAACATGACCATGTCGACCTGGTGTTCGAAGGCCTGGATACCTTCGCGACGATCAAGATCAACGGAACCGAGGTGAGCCGCACCGACAACATGTTTCGTTCGTGGCGGGTGCCGGTGAAAGGCGTCCTGCGCGAAGGCGGCAATGTCCTCGAGGTGGATTTCGCTTCGCCCATCCGGAAGATGAAACCCCTGATCGCGAGCTTGCCTTACGTCCTGCCCGGCGCCTATGACTCAGCTTTCGGCGATGAACCCCCGGGCCGCAACTCGTCCACGTATGTGCGCAAAGCCGGGTATCAATACGGCTGGGATTGGGGACCGCGCCTCGTGGCGCTCGGTATCTGGAAGCCCGTGCGGCTCGAATTCTATGACAGTCTCCGTCTCGAGGACCTGCACATCGAGCAGTTGCATCTCGACGACGAGGTCGCCGCGCTGAATGTGCAGTTGGATATCCAATCCGACCTCGTGCAGCCCGTGTCAATTGAGGTCCGTGCTACCTCTCCCGATGGATCGACACAGACGCTCGTGCGGGAGGCCGCGCTGTTTGCTGGTGACAATCCGGTTGTTGTACCGATTCAGATAGCGCACCCCTTGCGCTGGTGGCCGGCTGGATATGGCAAACCCGATCTGTACACCGTCGAGGCGATAGTGACTCAGAACGGCCGCATGATCGGTGAGAGCTCGCGCAGAGTCGGACTACGCACCACGCAAATCCGCCGCCAGGCCGATCAGTGGGGCCGTAGCTTTGAGCTCCTGGTCAATGGAGTGCCCATCTTCGCCAAGGGCGCCAACTTGATTCCCTTCGATATGTTTCCCTCCCGGGTGACCCCGGGTCAACAGGACCGGATGTTGCAATCGGCGCTGGCGGCCAACATGAACATCCTGCGCATCTGGGGCGGGGGCCTGTACCAGGACGATCATCTTTATGACGCGGCCGATGAGGCCGGGCTGATGATCTGGCAGGATTTCATGTTCGGGGGAGCTATTGTGCCTCCCGACACGGCATTCCGGGATAACGTGGCGGTGGAGGCGGCCGAGCAGGTCAAGCGTTTGCGGAATCACCCCTCCATTGTTGTCTGGGTAGGCAACAACGAGGTGCAAACCGATTGGGAGAATTGGGGCGGCTCTACTCAGGAGCTGAAACGCTCGCTCAGCGCGGATGAGCGCGATCGCCTCGTCACGGGCATGGTGCGCCTGTTTGATCAGACTCTACGCGCTGCCGTGACACAGTTTTCGCCAGGGACTCCGTACTGGGCAGGCACTCCCTCGACCGACTATGACGGCCGCGCGGATCAGGACGATGATGGCGACCGACACTACTGGAGCGTGTGGGGCGGCAAGCCGGTTGAGGAGTACCTCGAGGTTACGCCGCGGTTCATGTCGGAATTCGGCCTGCAGTCGATGCCATCCATGGCGACCATCGAGGCATTCACGCTCCCGAAGGACAGGCAGGCCGATTCGCCCGTCATGCGGGCACATCAGAAGTATGATAACGGAAACGGCAACAAACGCCTGCTGCTGTACATCAACAACAACTATGGCGTACCGAAGACATTCGCGGACTTCATCTATCTCAGCCAGTTGATGCAGGCTGAAGGCATCGAGCTCGCGGCTCTGCATCTGAGGGCTGCGCGTCCTCACAACATGGGCGTGTTGTACTGGCAATTGAATGATGTCTGGCCCGGAGCGTCCTGGTCGAGCATCGACTATTTCGAACGCTGGAAGGCGCTGCACTTCCATGCCAGGCGATTCTTTGCGCCTGTGGTGGCGAGTCTCCTGCGTCGTGACGGTCGCAGCGAGGCCCACATCGTGTCGGATCTGAGGGAAGCCAGGAACCTGCGCTGGCGGCTGCGGGTGTTCGATCTTTCTGGCCGGCTCTTGAATGAGAAATCCGGGATTCAAACCATTGCAGCCGCGAGCAGCACCCGGATCGGCAGTTTTATGGATGCCGAGCTCCTGGAGGGTGCCGATGGGAAACATGCACAGGCGGTGTTCGAGATATTGGATGGAGCTGACACGGTCTCGAGGTCGTTCGTGTATTTCGAGGCCGCGAAGAAACTCGCGTGGACCGATCCGCGGCTGGCATGGAGCTTCGCGAGGACGCCTACCGGTTATGACATTACCCTGAAAGCCGAATCGGCGGCCCGCGGCGTATGGATTGACGTTGGCAGCCTGGCGGCTCAGGTTTCTGACAATGCCTTTGATATGATCGGCGGAGAGAGGGTTACTGTCCATATAACGACGCCTGCATCGCTGGCCGCGCTCAGGAAAGTGCTGCGCGTGCGTTCCTACTTCGCTTCAGCAACATGACTACACGCCGGGAATTTCTGGCCGTGGCAGCCGGGTTCGGAGCGGGCGTGGCGAGTGGCATCGCTCCGGCCGCGGCCAAAGCACGCTTCATCGTGTCAGATGGCAGATTTGTGCTCGATGGGCAGCCGTTCCAGGTTCTGGCGGGCGAAATGCACTATCCCCGGATACCGCGCGAGCTTTGGCGCGACCGGATGCAAAAGCTGAAGAGCCTGGGCCTCAACACGGTGAGCACGTACGTGTTCTGGAACGCACATGAGCCGCAGCCCGGTCACTACGAGTTTTCGGGAAACCTCGACGTCGCGGCCTACATCCGCATGGCCCAGGAGGAGGGGTTATGGGTCAATCTTCGTCCCGGTCCGTATGTGTGCGCCGAGTGGGATGGCGGTGGCATACCCGCTTGGGTATTGAGCGACGAGGACATCGAGCCGCGCTCATTGGACGAGCGGTACATGAGACCGGTCAGAAAGTGGCTCAAACGGTTGGGTCATGAGTTGGTCCCGCTTTTGATCTCGAACGGTGGTCCGATCATCCTGACTCAAGTGGAGAACGAGTACGGCTCCCGTGGGTCGGACCCGGGCTATATGCGGGCGAGTTATGAAGCCTTGCGCGCCGCGCGCTTTGACGGCGTCTTTTATACGGCCGATGGTGCTGCGGTCATGGCGGGCGGCAGCCTGCCCGGACTGCCGGCCGGCATCAATTTTGGTACGTACGACAAGGCTGAATCGGAGTTTGCTACGCGCGCCCGATATCGGCCCGCGGGGCCGTTCTTCTGCTCCGAGCTTTGGGGAGGCTGGTTTGACCATTTTGGGGAGATCCATTCGAGCGTTCCGAGCTCGCCGTTGATATCGAGCCTGCAGTGGATGCTGGAGCGGGGATATTCGATCAACTTCTACATGCTGCACGGAGGCACGTCATTTGGTTTCAGCGCGGGCGCCAACTATCCGCAGGGGGGGCCGTACCAACCTGACATCTCGAGTTACGATTACGACGCTCTGATCGATGAGGCGGGTCGGCCCACTCCAAAGTATGCGGTCGTCAAAGCCATATTGGCCCGCTATTTACCGGCCGCGCGATTTGCGCAACTGCCTGCGAAGGAGACAGTGATAGAGATCGCGCGTTTGCGCCTGAGAGAGTGCGCACCACTTGCACAACTCTTGGGATCCCCTGTTTACGCCGAGCAGCCACTGACACTCGAAGCGCTCAAACAGAGTCACGGACTCCTGCTCTACCGTCATCATGGGGATACGGCGCTGAGCGGAGCGTTGGATCTTGGCGAGGTGCGTGACTATGCATTGATCAGTGCAGCCGGCGAACATCTGGGGACGCTCGACAGACGGCTCGGTGAGTCGACACTCCAGATCAATTGCCCTTCGGGCGGGCCTCTGGATGTGTTGGTGGATACCATGGGCCATGTCAACTATGGCTCCCAACTCGGCAAGGATCAGAAAGGCCTCGTGGGCCGGCCGCGGCTCAATGGCGCACCGCTCACAGGCTGGGAACACTACGGCTTACCACTCGACAACCTCAACGGCTTGAAATTTTACGGGGGTGGCTCAGCCGGGGGCGCCCCAGCCAAATGCCCGTCAGTCCACGAGCCATTCGCCGGGCCTGCCTTTTATAGGGGCACATTCACGCTCTCGCAAACGGGGTATACGTTCCTGGATTTGCGCGGCTGGGGGAAGGGCTATGTTTGGGTCAACGGTCACAACCTGGGTCGCTATTGGAGCGCAGGACCGCAGCAGACGCTTTTCGTGCCGGCGCCCTGGCTCCGCACAGGCGAAAACGAGGTCATTGTGCTCGACTTGCATTGCGGCGGTGAGCGCACTCTCGCCGGCAGCAAGAGTCCCATTTGGGACCTGCCCGGTGCGGTCAGCGCGTGAGGCTCGCTACGGCCCCTCCGCGAGGTGTGGCAGCAGGTAGAGTCCAAACTCGGATAAGACAGGCGACGCGGCCGCTTTCGTAATGCGCAGGCGTACTTTGCGCGTCGTCACGGGTGTCTCGAGACGGATCAAACGTCGAGGACCGAGGCAACTGTGCCGCGCGAGGGTTTGCCATCGTCCGCCCTGCCAGCACTCAACGACGAACTCATCGATGCGCACGCCGTACTGGATAGCTTCGCGCAAGCGCATCATGTTGAAAGTTACGGCATGGGGCAGAACCAGAGTGATCCACGCGCCTGCGCGGTCGCTCTCGCGAGCCGCCCAAGGCCGCTCACGGGCGAGCACATTTGCGGCAGCGAATGCGGGCGAAAGCTCACTGCTGGCGAGGACCCTGGCGCCTCGGGCCAGATCACGACTCAGTGCCTGGTCGAGCACGTCCCGAAAGGTCTTCAGGGCAAGTGCGTCCGCCTCGAAAATTCGCCCACGCCGATCCGGAGGCAGATTGAGCAGGAGGTTCGCACCCCGACCCACCGACTCGAAATACAGCTTCATCAGGTTCGCGGGCGAGCGGACCCGATCGTTTTCGGCAGGGTGCCAGAACCAACCGGGCCGGATGGAGACATCAACCTCGGCAGGGTTCCACAACTCGCCACCGCGAACTCCGGAATTCCCCCGCTGCGGTGTGTAGGGCTGGCGGTCCATCGTGGGCCAGCACGGATCGCCCGCCACCCCGTCTTCGTTTCCGACCCAACGCACATCCATGTGCTCATCAGCGAACATCACTGCATCGGGCTGAAGCTCGCGCACCATTTCACGAATGACATCCCATTGGTAGTACGTCGCGGCGTCAATCTTACGCATTTCGCGCGCGCCGCCGTAATAGCCATCACCTCCATTGGCGCCGTCGAACCACACCTCATGAAGTTTGCCATATTGGGTCAGAAGCTCGCGCAGTTGACCGTGATAGACACGTACATAGTCCGCACGCCCGTACTCGGCGTTGTTCCGATCCCACGGTGAAAGATAGATGCCGAATTTGAGTCCGTGTCGGGCGCAGGACGCGGCGATCTCCCCCACGATGTCCCCTTTCCCGTCCTTGTAGGGACTCTTGGCGATCGTATGCTCGGTGTAGCGGCTGGGCCAGAGGCAGAAGCCGTCGTGGTGCTTGGCCGTCAGAATCAGCTGAACGAGTCCGCCATTCTTGCAAGCAGTGACGATCTGCTCGGCGCTGAAGTCCGTCGGATTGAAGATCGCTGGATCTTCGTCCCCTGTGCCCCATTCGCGGTCAGTAAAGGTGTTGACGGTGAAGTGCACGAATGCGTAGGTCTCGAGCTCATGCCACGCCTGCTGCCGCGCCGAGGGGACGGGACCGTAGGGTTTGGGTTCAGGATCCAGGCGCAGATGCTCCCGAGGGCGTGCGAGCAATCCTGGAGCCAGGGACCAGAGGCCTGCGGATGTGGCTGTCTGCCGGATCAGCTCACGTCGGGAAATGCGTTTCAGACGCTGGCGGGCCATTGTTTAACACCGTTCTGATAGAGGTACTACAGTGGTACTAGAGCAATCTTATGACGCGTTGGCAACTTCTCTGTAGCCCGCCCGGCCCCTATCCCTCGCAGTCACACGCTTCTCCCCAACAACCAGACCTATTTGGCGCGGTGGTATTACGCGCCACCGCGGCCCCCAAAAGCCGCTGAGCCTGCCTGAAGTAGGGCGATTGGCAGCCCCGCGCCCCGACAGCGCTGACATAACAGCCGGCGGATAATGGCGGTTTCCAAGCCTAAATCGCCGCTCGGAGAGCCGTCGAACCGTTCTTTCAACCCGCCACCGCGCCGGCATTCCCCGGAATTTGTGCCCGAAGAGCGTACTTCTCCTTGACCGGGCACCACTAATACCATAATCATACCATCTATTGGACTGGTATCACCCGACCAGCGCGGGTGGCGATTCGGGGACGCAGCGTACGTCCCGCTATTTGGCAATCAATTCGTGAACTGTCCGGATCATCCGGATGGTGTGTCAGGTGCCGTCAAAACAAAGTTGGGAGAGGGTCCTCGAATGAGACAAAAGAAATTGAAGGTAACGTCTTCGCTTTCGGCGTTGACGGGCCTTGCATTGGGCAACATGGCCGGAGCGCAACAGGTGGCAAGCACCGAAATGCCGGTCACCGATACGGTGGTCGTTCACGGTTACCGTGAGAGCTTGCGAAGCTCGGCTGAAGCCAAGAAAAAGACCGACGCGATCATTGACGTCATTACCGGCGAAGACGTGGGCAAATTTCCGGATACCAACGTGGCCGAATCACTGTCGCACCTGCCGGGTCTGTCGGTCGACCGGCAGTTTGGCGAAGGCGAGCGGATCTCGATTCACGGTACCGATCCCGCCCTCAACCGCGCTTTCATCGACGGCCACACGTTGGCAACCGCAGACTGGGGTGGTGACCCACAGGATATATCGGGTCGTACCTTCAACTATACGATGTTGTCGCCTGAAATTATCGGCACCGCCAAGGTTTACAAGAGCCCGGAGGCCTGGATCGATGAAGGTTCCCTGGGCGGCACGGTCCTGATCGAAACCCGCAAACCGCTGGACCTGCAGCCCAATACCCTGCGGGGCTCAGGGGGCTACGAATATAACGATCGGTCAAAGAAAGGTAACCCGCGTGGTTCGATCCTGTACAGCTGGCACAACGCTGACAGCGATTTTGGCGCGCTGGTCGGAATCAACTACGAAAAGATGAACCGGTATCGTGCGGGTATAGAATACTTCGGCTACGCCCACGGGTCCGATCTGAGCATTGATCCCACCTCGACCATCAACGGTCAACCCGCCAATCCGAGCAGCATCGCGGAGCTGGGTGCGGCACGCATGCCCTGCTGCATCAACTTTGCCTACTTCGATCAGACCCGTGAGCGCACCAGCTTCAACACCGCCATTCAGTGGCGGCCCGATGAGAACACGGAGTTCACTCTGACGGGTCTGAAAGTGAAGGGTAATTTCACCAATTTCAGTCAGTCGGAATATACCGTGGCCACCTGGGGCGAGCATGCCACGAACATCTCGGTCGCCAACGGTCTCGTGACCGGCGCAAGCCTGTCGGGTACCGGTTATGTCGGTTTCAATCCCAACAATCCGACGGGGTTTACCCATTACAACACCAGCGCGCAGCTGGACAATAATCTGCGCAGGTCGGACGTCACCACTGACAGTATCAATCTCGCCGGCAAATGGGAGCTGGGTGCCTGGAAAGTGACCGGCAACCTGGGTCTGACCGGCGCCCGGGGCGGTAAGGATCCCGAGTACCTGACCAGCTTTCAATACGGCGGGGGCTACGATTTCGGCTTCAGTCAGACCAGCACGTTCCAGAACTACGCGCAGAACCCGGCGGACCCGACTACGTTCTTCAAAAGTGATTTACGTCAAGGCACCATAAACGGGGTCCCGGGCTACTACACGCAGATCGGCGGTATTCAATGGGAAATCTACCGGGACAAGGAACAGTATGCCCAGGTGGACTTTGCCCGCGAAATCGACAATTTCTTCTTCAACAAGGTGCTGTTCGGATTCAAGGAGTCGAATCATAACAACTCCACCGCGGCTCACGGCTCCAACGTTTACCTGACCGCGCCGACGGATCTGAGTCATTACAAGTACGTGTTG
>Ga0157379_10002347_pt1 | contig 15795 bp, 22 predicted proteins | sample S25metaG_FD_121802 | JGI IMG/M metagenome (GOLD analysis project Ga0157379, IMG submission 121802) | Switchgrass rhizosphere microbial communities from Kellogg Biological Station, Michigan, USA - S2-5 metaG | ecosystem: Host-associated > Plants > Roots > Rhizosphere > Soil | place: USA... | reverse complement strand
CATCAGAGGGCATGTCATCGTCCGAGTAGATAATTTCTCCTTTGGATGAATCTATATTTTTTATCTGGACTGTTGTGTTAGAGGATACAAGCGCCGATATGTAACAACTCTCACCTTAGACTCTTCTGGAGGTAACTGGAAGCGAGCAAAGACATCGGCAAATCCTGCAAGACTCGGAGCATTCAAGTCTAATGGCTCAGGTACGTACTCTGCAGGTTGCTCGTCAGGCTCCTCCTTGATATTCATTTCAACATCGGTATCCCCATTCTGTAATGAAGTCAAAACAGTCATTAGGTTGCATGAAGACTTCACACTCACCGTGGCTGGCTTTGATGTTTGTGTAGCCTTCTTCTCTTTGGCCTTCAGCCTTCGCAGTTGGTTCTTCGACTTGATAGCCTTTCCATTAAGTTTGGCTTTGGCATCGACACCGTTAGTCTCTGCTGTTACTGTCTGAGCAACCATTTTGTGCGAACGTTATGCCACAAGTGACAAGAGGTGACCAAGAGTTGGTGAAGAGCGCGTAGACGCCGAGGCTTAGACGCCGAATCGGACTGATTCAGTATTTAACATTTCGAAACCATTTTCTTGTTCGACCCCGGAACATGATGTCGTGATAGCATTAAATATGGATACAGGTAATGTCTATGATTTCTCATCCTTGCTCGCCTTCGCCTCTGGCTCCTTGCCCTTCTCTTTTGACTTGGATTCAGCTTTGGCACCCTTCTTTGACTTATCCTCCTCTGCTTTCGAATCTTTCCCTTCCTCGAGTTCTGCCCGTCCATTCGCAGCTTTATTGTCAACAAGTGCATGCAGCGCAATGACCGCCCGAATAAGACTGCTGAGGTATACGATCAAGAGTTGGTCATTGGTATTGCTAGTAAAGCTGTTGGTTTTGATAGGATCATCGAGGTCGGGAAGAAGATTTAACGTGTCTTGGAGGTGATAGACAATTTGGTGGTTAACGGGGAGAGTGCCAGCCGCCACGGACTTCAAGTAATCTCTGATTTCCAAAAGACGGGACTGAAGGCCTCGTAATGAAGCCAGCTGGTTTGCAATACGAGTGGAGAGTGTCGTTGTTGTTGAGTCTTTAATATCCCGTAATAGGTGTTCGACCCCAATTTCTTCGGCTTCTTCAGCTTCAATGGCAGAAGGAACATGTAAGAATGTTTTGCGCGTCTCGGTACCATCCTGTCAAGGAATTAAAGAATTATAAGAATTAATCAATAGTTCACGCGTACAAGGTACCTACATCCTTGATCTCCTCGACTGCGAAATATGCATCCGTAGGGATACCGACGGCTTGCTGTCGAACATCAACGATAACCATAACAGGTCGAGCAATATATCTTTTAAATAGCTCGTTAATTTCCTGGTCAGATGCTCGTAGTTTCGGTCCTGAGTGATACCAGCCGATCATACGTTCCCGAGCTGCAGAAATTTAGAACGCGTCCTAGAAAGGAAGAGGGGAATATTTTATTTACCGTTAACCTTCTTGAACATCTCCCACATCCCCTCAATATAGTTATGATCCAAGAACCATGTCTTGGGATCTTTCTCGTCCTCCTCGAAAGGGATGGCGAACGAATTGGCCACATTCACAGTCTTGCCATTGTCTTGACCAAGTAATACACCCACTACGCGTTTGTTGGAAGACCTTGCAGCAGACCGAGCATGATGGTCTGCGACAGACAAGAGTACGAGAGGGTGGACAACTGTATAACAGTTGATGAGCTCCGGGTCACAAAGGAATAGGAACGAGGGTTACGTACTGACTGTCGTCCCGGAGAGTGCAGCAATCTAAATTGTTCACATTGTTAACAACTGAAACCACGAGAAATAACACCAATTTACCTGTTCAGCAGAACTTGCAACCATGGTTAATCGAGAAAGGTATGGTGAACGCGCGTACCGCTGAGTTTGAACCCTAGCCACTTCGCGGTACGCGTCACTCTTCTAAGCAACCTCTCTGTAACTCATTCCCCCATGTCAAGGTCCTACGATAGAGGTATGTATAGTAATTCTTCAATAAATTAGTCTCTAATGTGCAACTATTCGGTGGTTCATCGCTGTAGCCCTTACTGTCTTCTCCCCCGATGGGCACTTGTTCCAGGTAAGTCTCTAATCCTTCAAACCAGGAGAGCCCGATAATAACGCGTCTTTCTTAGGTCGAATATGCTTGGGAAGCGGTCAGAAAAGGAACCTGTGCTGTGTGTTGCACTGTAGATCTCTAGAGCGGCTCGATATTGACATTGGTCCCCAGGTCGGTGTTCGAGGAAAGGACGTGGTTGTGCTTGGTGTCGAGAAGAAGTCTGTCTTGCAATTACAGGATCCAAGAACAGTTAGAAAGGTTGTAATGCTTGACGATCACATTTGCCTTGCCTTTGCTGGTGAGTGCATTCTAACTTCTGCGGCTGAACTTGGATACTTACTCCTTTCCAGGTCTTTCGGCCGATGGTCGTGTCCTCATTGACAAAGCTCGCATTGAATGTCAAAGCCACAGACTAACTGTTGAAGATCCTGTGTCTGTTGAATATATCACCCGTCATATTGCCGGCATTCAACAGGCATGTTGGACACTTATTTTGCCCTCCGCATGCTGAATGTTTTCTTTGATGTAATAGCGGTATACACAGTCTGGAGGCGTCCGACCATTTGGTATTTCAACGTTGATCATTGGCTTTGATCCCCAGGATACTCGCCCTCGTCTATACCAAACAGAACCAAGCGGGATTTACAGTGCATGGAAGGTTCGTCCCGTGATCACCTTCACTTCTGAATCTGCTCTCATTCCACAAGTAGGCAAATGCTATTGGTCGTTCTTCAAAGACTGTCCGCGAATTCTTGGAGAAAAACCACAAGGATGACATGACCCGTGAAGAGACCATCAAGTTGACCATCAAGAGCCTGCTGGAAGTCGTCCAGACAGGAGCCAAGAATATTGAGATCAGCGTCATGGAAGGATTCGGAAAAGTGACCGTAAGTAACACTCCGTAACTGTCAATCATTCCCTTATATTTTATTTGAAAGAATCTTGACTTATCTCAAATCGAGGGAATTGTTCAAGCAATTGAGCGGGAGAAAGAGCAAGGTAAATTTGCGTATTTTATAGTATTTTAATTGGTACTTATTGTTATTGCTTAGAGGCGGAACGGAAGAGGTCCCGTTTAGCTGCTACCGCTGCAGGACAGGCTGCAATGATGGCGAGTTCCACACCTTCTGCTGGAGGCACAGGAGAATCCGCGCCGGGTGCTGGGTCAGGAGTTCAGTAGATAATATCGCGAATAATTATTATAATATTTTCATGTTCTGTGACACAACATTGTGAGCCGTCTTGCTCATCCCCTGAAATTGGAATTAAATACAACTATTACGTAATCAACACGTCCTCCATCGACTCTTGCCATGTCGATAGTCGTATCGCCGAAGCATCTCATCGAACATGAGATTCTCTCGGTCACCTCCTCTATGCGAAAAAATTCGCGATGGGCAACACCGAACCGTCTACTGTCGGCGAGAGATACCACTTTGGCTCGAAGCATGGGACTACGACAGTCTGGAATGCTGGATACATTGAGGACTCACGATCGAGAGGATGTTGAGCTCATGGCCGGGTTTGAGGAATTGAAGAGAGAGATTAGACATTATGATGGTGAGTTCTGGATTTATTTAATTGAATTACAGTGTCCTTATTTGGCTAGCAGACAGCAAAGAGCTCTCGCTGCCTACAGTCCTTGCACCCTTCCTTGCATTAATTCGTTCTTCTCTTTCAACAGGCCCTATAACCTCGGCCGCCCTAATGTCGCTGCACACCTTCTTCGTGTCTGGTATTATACACCCTGCCTCGCTTGATCTGGGACTTGCTATGACTGCTATTAGCAACACCGTGTCAAATTGCAAATTTGAAGCTAGTGATTCGTCTGGAGACGAGGTTGTTCTGCTACGGATAGTCTCTGTCATTAAAGAATGTATATGCAGCAGCGTTGGGTCCGTGCTGGGAGACGTCGAGGTGTGCGAAATGCTGGAGACAGTCCTGACTATATGCTGTCAAATGAGGTCCAGCGGTAAAGAAGTTTATCATTATTATATTACCTACTACTTACGTATAATACAGAGGTCCTAAGACGTTCTGCCGAATTTCAGCTTCAGGCAATTGTCCGACAAATCTTTGGACGCCTCAAATCATTGGACCCTGTCGAAGAAGAAACGAAGCTACAGTCTTCCGAAGGAGAATTAACTTCAGAAGTCAAGATGCAAGTGCAAACAGTTCAGCCTATTCTACCTATCCAAGCAGACATCCCAGAAAACGAACAGACTCAACAGGCGGAGGCTGAATCAAAGCCTCTTTTGGAGGAACCCCCAGAGACTCCTCATCTTAGTCCGAGTAATAGAGAAAGCTCAAGCTCTTCAATCTGTAAGCTCTTCTTTTCTCGCTTTTGAAGTCAAATGACATTCATGAACAAATCAGCAATTACACCGTATGGCCTACCATCCATAATGGAATTGCTGAGAGTATTGATCAACTTGTTGAATCCTATGGATTCGACCCATACGGATTCAACACGCATTACCTCCCTCCGGATTCTGAATACCGCATTGGAAGTTGCCGGAACCTATTGTGGGGAATATCCCTCACTTTCTAATATCCTATTCGATCACGGCTGCAAATACCTATTCCTACTAGCACGTTCTGACAACCCAACAGTTCTCTACCTCTCCCTCCGTGTTATATCCACACTTTTCGACACATTGCGACCACATTTGAAGCTGCAACAAGAGCTTTTCCTCACCTTTACAATCGATCGCTTAGCTTTACCTGTCCCCAAGACTCCACATCAGCTAGGAGCATCTCTCAAGGCGGGCTCGCTACCTTCCATGCCCAGTTCTCCCCTCCCGCCAAGCGTAGTGGAAGATTCAGAATCCGATCTTGGTAGTCGGACACCTACTGCTCGACCTACAGTCGCCCCTGCTCGAGGTGAAACAAGAGAACTCATGTTGGAGATGCTGGGATCGCTTGCGAGTCCCCCTAGTTTCATGGTCGATCTATGGACAAACTATGATTGTGACTTGAACTGCGAAGATCTCTTCGAAAGGTTGATTTCCTTTTTGACTCGAGTAAGTGTTCCCCAAAGGTCTTCTAACTATTACTTATGCACTTCTTTAGGGTGTTTATAGCTTCCAAGCTGGAGATCGACTTCAGCAACAGTCGGCACAACTTTTGAGTCTCGATTTACTCCTAGCTTTCATCAATCATATGGCGATTCGAGCCCAAGGTGTAAGACAATGACTTTTTTCATTATATACTAACTGACACTTCTCATAGTCGAGTTTTCCATGGCCAGAGGTACACCATACCGATCTAATCAATATAAAAAATATTAACCTTGCCTAGATTGCTCCTTCAGCGGAAACATTAATAACCAACAAGTCTCAAAAGCGACTAATGCTCTCCGGGGCCATACTTTTTAACGAAAAGCCAAAAGATGGCATTCGCTTCTTCAAAGAAAATGGTCTCATTGCAGTAGACGGCGAGGGCAACTCTGACCCGCGAGATGTTGCTCGATTCCTCAAGCATTGTCCCCGTCTGGATAAGAAATTACTTGGAGACTTCCTTTCTCGTCCTGATAACCGCCCAGTTTTGGATGCGTATGTTGAAACATTCGATTTCCGCGGGGTAGGTGAAAGTCTCTTCCTTTTGTTCGTGAACTGAACGGGTGTACTCTAGAAAACCATTGCGGATGCCATGAGGGATATGCTCCAGACTTTCCGTCTTCCAGGAGAATCTCAGCAGATTGAACGCATCACCGAAACGTTCGCAAAGCATTATTTTGCATCACAATCCGGTGAATGGTAATTGCTCTGAGGCCAAATATGATATACTTATCTCTTCGACAGAGGGTATAAAATCGCAAGATGCCGTTTTCGTTCTGGCATATTCAGTCATTTTGTTGAATACAGATCAACATAACCCACAAGTCCGAGTGCGTCTTATTCATTTCTGTGGGCGTGTAAGACGAATATAACTATCTCGTTCAGAAACGCATGACGTTAGATGAATATCGGCGCAATTTGAGAGGCGTCAATGGTGGTGAAGACTTTGACCCAGAATATCTGGTAAGGCTCCCTTCTCGTTTCCTAGGTGCTTTTTTTGATCATATTTGGCTTCTCAGAAAGCAGTCTATGATTCTATATGTAAACGGGAAATTGTTTTACCGGACGAGCATACTGGTCAAGTTGGTTTTGAACATGCTTGGAAAGAGCTTCTGGAGAGAAACCAGAATACAGGTCCGTAATCATTTCCTTCCGTATAGACCTCTATTGAACGTGGATTTCAGGCTCTTTTGTCCTATGCAACACATCAACATTTGATCAGCAAATGTTTAAACTAGTTTGGAAACCCGTCCTCGGCGCCATCGCCCACGCGTTCACAAGCTACGACGACGATTATGTCGTGCAAAGAGCAATCACAGGATTCCGGCAATGTGCCACGCTTGCAGGGATTTTCCAGTTACCTGATATATTCGACTACATTATTCAGGTTTTGTCACGAGCTACAACATTGTTGTCGGACCCAAACCACTTCGTCGTTCCAAATTATCCTGTTGTCGAAGTTGAGGGAAGAGGGATTACAGTGTCCTCTCTCTCTGTCAGGTTTGGAAACGATATCAAGGCCCAACTAGCAGCTGTAGTTCTCTTCACTATTGCCAATGGGAATGGAAACGCTATTCGTCAAGGCTGGCTTCAGGTGAGAGTTTAGATCCCGTCAAAATACTTTGTTTCATTAACTACGCTTTGGTTAGATCTTTGAGATGTTCGAAACATTGTTCCTGCATTCTTTGTTGCCCACTCGGATGTTGCAGATGGAGGATTTCCTAGGTGGCGTGTCCATGATCCCATTACAAGGAAGCCAACCTTCCCCCCATCCATCAGGTCGCGGCGATGGTGGTCTCCTATCAGCTTTGTCTTCGTATCTTCTTACGCCGTACGGCTCCAACTCGAGCCCGGCGGTCCCTGAAGCAACGGAAGGTCAAGTTGAAAGTACACTCTGCACAATGGACTGCATCACTGCTTGCCAACTGGACGAATTATACAGTCAGATTGTGTACGTTTCCCCTTTTTATCGTCAACGTCAAATCTAACCATTTGAATCAGTGGACTGGATATTGAGGCTCTTCTTGCTGCATTGAGAGCCTTGTGCACCATCGCGAACAATAGAACCGAGGTCCATACAGCAACCTTGACTGCAGAGGGGCCTGAAGATGGGGTACGTGATGTACCTTTGCCATACGATCCTGGTTCCGTTTTCCTCCTCGAAACGATAGTGAGCCTAGCCTCCCAGACCGCACATTACATAGAAGATACTTGGTGCGTGTTCCTTAGCTATATCGCTTCTTCCATTGACCTATTTTTCAACCGAAAGGCCTATTATCTTTGACCACATATCGGACCTATTATCTTCCGCAAATCACCACAGTATGTTGCTTGTCGAAAGGGCAATCGTTGGACTGTTGCGTCTTTGCCTAGTTGTCGCAGAAAAGGTGATTTTATATATATTCTTAAATCGCATCGAAACTTATCCTCTGTAATGCAGCCATCTATGAGAGATCAACTTTATCTAGCACTAGACGCATTAGGAGCCCTCCCTCCTTCTGTTCTCAATGCAGCCGCTGAGCAAGTAGTAGCGGGTCCTATCCTAATTGTCCAACGCTTCAGACACATCATCGGGTGAGCAACCCGTCCAAGACATATCATTATAAACACTAATAAAACTCTATTCCTCAGTTCCCAAACCGAATGGTCCCTAGTGTTCTCACTGATCCGGAAGACGTTATCTCATCCTGAAGCAAGCAAGCTTTCCTTTGGCTTGATCCAAGAGCTTGCTTCCAGTCAAACTGCAGGCTCTGTGACATCGGAGAACTTTGGAGGCTTAGTCGCCGTCTTGGACGATTTTGCGTCTGTTGCGGGCCTGACCATCGACGGGCAAAAACGCAAGGACAAGCGCGTCCCTCCAACTGCAGTGTAAGCATGAGTATTTGATGACCAGCTGTTCCATCCTAATATTGGTTCAGACAACCCATCGTCGAAAGAGGTATCAAGGCGGTCGAGCTCATGGCAGAGTTGAGACGATTCGTTCCGCAATTCTTAGAGTCTGGTCTTATCTCAGAGTCTCAAGGTATGTCGGATCCTCTGGGCACTTCTTTCCCTTTGTTTATGTTCTCTTTTTTCTTCAAGCATGGAAGTCCTACATTATGCCCCTACTGGTCTCTCTCAGCCACCTGTCATCAAGTACCAGCCGGGAATTACGGCACGCTGCTATGTCCCATCTTCAACGAATATTGCTCGGTCCCGTTTTATCAACAGCGGATAGCGAACAGGTTCAAGTTGAAGAGATATTCAACCGTGTTGTCTTCCCTCTTTTGGACGAACTGCTAAAGTCAGACACCCTGCGACGCGATCCGGCAGGAATACCTGAGAGCAGATTGCGGGCAGCTACTCTTCTCTGCAGAGTTTTCCTGCACTTCGTTATGCGACTTTCGCAAAATCAAACAGATATCCGTGTACTATGGATACAGATTCTGGATCTTCTTGATAGGCTTATGAACTTTGACAAGCAAGACCAACTGGTGAGTACCGTTATTTCCGCTGTTGATCGTGATGTTCAACTGTCTTTGATGTAGTACGAAGCAGTTCCGGAATCCCTCAAAAACGTCCTCCTCGTTCTAAACGCTTCTGAAATCCTCATACCTCCAGTTGAACCCGATGCTCGAGACGATAGGCAGAAGTCAATGTGGGCAGCGACGCAGGAACGCATCGATCGATTTATACCAGGCTTTTTGGCTGAAATTATACCGGCATCTCAAGAGTCGTCTTAGATGTGATCTATTTCAACTTTATCTTACATCCTACATCCTTTTACAAATATTTACATCGTTGTAACTGATATAATTTATCATAAATCAGAATAAACCAATAATAATAAAGCCTTCCCCTGCGTTGTGTCATGATAGGTCTGGCGCAACCACTGATTCCCAGTCTCTGGTATGCTTGAAGATTGTGTTGCCTGACCAATTCAAGGTGATACCCCCGCGAGGAAACTAGAGATGGTACATTAGCGCGACCTAGTGGTTATGGTTAAACTTTGAAATAGACTTACTTGAAGGAAGAAGAAAACGGCACAGATTGACAAGACCGTACCTTCGGGTCAACTATAAACTACATGACGATGACGATTCCAATAGCACATACCCGAGTCTAAAGCGGCAGACAAAATCTGAAAAGAAGATGTCAAAATGAGATACGGGCAACCAAATGTCAAATACGTACATAGTTGAATTTCGACCACCAGTTAAACCGCTTTCTGCGTACCAGGTATTGGAAAACAAGTCCGACAACAAACCAGGAGGAATAATTTATTCCCGTGGCTACAGAAAATATCATAAGCACAGGATAATGTTCTTGAAATGGTGCACAAGTACCTGGAGGAATCTGCGTAGGTCCGTTAAAGAATACTGGGGTATTAAATATTGGTAGGGCGACGTGGGGAAACCAACGACGCCATAACCAAAAAGGCAAAGGAATAAGTGCACCGAATGCAAGAGCGTATGCCTCTGGACCATAAACCGCATTCATTCCTATCTGTCGTGCAGGACCGATCACACCCCTTGAGAAGTAACCTGTATAAGCAAAGAGAAGAGTGACTGGCTTGAGGAACATACCATATTGCACTGGCCGCAAAATAAACCTACAACGTCATTGTCACTTCAGTATTTAGTGCGAATCTAACCACATATTCCTTGCCTGATTCTGAGGACATGAAAACAGGTCCTGTTGGTTCTGCGTACATAGATCCTGAACATTTGAAAACAGCCATTCCTTCACTCCTACTTGGACAAAGCTTGCAACGATAGTGGCGACTAATTGCGCTGTATGGGATCTAAGTATTCGAAGCAACGTTTGCCGAATCATAACAGACCAATGAATGTCGTTCTTGGTGGGATCTTCATGTAATGACCTAGTTTAAGATCCTGGACAAAAGACAACGCCTCGGCTAGTGTCTGGACAGAATACGCCTTGAAGATCTAAAAATTATCTAGGTTATTCCTGCCAAACCTAATCAATTTGACGGTAGGCTTACCATACTGTATATCAACAAAAGGGAGGGAATTAGCTAAACACCATATGAATACAGGAATAGCGGTGAAGCTTACTTTGCGACGGGGTTACCAGGTAATAAAACACCTTCAGAGCAAGGTCAATAGCAGCTACAATTAAATAAACTAGATAAATCACCTGGAACGACTTCCCCTATCAGGTTTAAGCAGAACTGAATTGCTTCGTGTCAACTCGGTACGTCAATATGTCTTCAAAATACGCACAACTTGTCCAGTCATGGCATAAACAAAACCAGCAGGTAGAATATAAATCACAGCAAGAGCAACTGCTAAGAGGAGTGCCCAAACAGGCACTGTGGTAGCCCAGACCTTCGGAGTGATATTAGTCGTTAGAAGTCATACAATGGGCAAAGAACTCTATACCTTGACCGCGAGAATAGCTAGCGAAAGAAAGAACATCCAACAGAAAGCATACCAACAAGTGGGAACTATTGAACAGCTCATAAACATCAGTCAAGCTAAAGAAGGGAAGTAAGTCACCTTCAACATAGTGCTTCATCAGTTTGGCGTGGATATCATCATCCCTAGGATCAGGACGTAAGACTTTTTGGACGATAGATTTCCCATGATAGAGTACGGTATGTGTTATCAAGCATGTTGCCAGTGCGAATTGAAGTAGATAGGAAAGAGCGTATGACATTGGAAGATATAAGGGAGAGTAATCTTCATAAGCTGTTGCATTGAACATGCGGTGTTTACCAGAGGTGATTCTGGAGACATTGTAGGGGTTGCCGGATTGGTCGAATGGTGTATTCGCGGACATGGGAAATTGGCCCAGTTTCCATACCTTTGGGTTGAGAAAATAATCAGGGAAGAGCCGGGTTTGGCAGACTTTGAACTCACGTTGTTATAGTAGAGAATAGGTCCAATAATCTGTTTGTATATTAATAGATTATCCGCCTAGATATATATTTTCTTTCACTTACCCAATAGAAACAGACAAACCCTGCCATAACATGGACCTGAGCCCACCACGGAACCATCAATGGACTTCCAATAAAACTTATCTGGCTCCAATCGAACGTCAACACGCCCAGGCCAAGTCCCGAACGAACACCAAATAAATCGTTGACAACTCGATTCTTAGGGAAAATCCAGCACATGTAACTGAACATTGACAGTGCCTGGAATAAAAAACCTGGTAGAAAGTAATAGAAAAACGCCGCTGCGACAGCGATCATGAAGAATTTGTAGCGGGTTATTCCTGTGCCTTTTCGTTCATCTTCCGCGTGGAGGGTGTTTAGGAGACTACACGCGACGAGATTTTGGGGCCAGACCATGCTGGCTGGCCAGACGAGATGGCGGCGAGCGAGTCCCGCGAGGCCGAAGCCTGTGAGTTGAGTTGCCAGAATGAGAGTTAAATTGAAGCTAACAGAAGGCTTAGAAAGGTAATATATATGATGATGAATCGGCGAACCTGAGCCCAAGTCTAATGTTATAGTAAATTTCCGAGACTACTATGGTATTCATTGCATATGGGAATGTTACGGAAACATTAGCCATCAAATATACACAAGCGTGCTAAACACTATGTCAGATATCATCCAAATCTAACCATGAAAAAAGGGCATACCTCCTTGATATTCCATGGTCCTGGGTTAAAACTAAATTCATATGTTTTTCCCCGAAATGAGATTCGGAAAACTCGAACTGGTAGTGCATATGCAAGGAACTTTCCAGAAGGATGTGCAAGCAAGATGAGAACAAGGGGTGTAACTGAAGGGGCTGGGTATCGGAAGTTGAAGAAGGTATTGAGTCCTGCGGAGACGCAACACAGAAATAAACCGACAGTCCACATTCGAAATGTCGATACGGGCATGTCAGGATCATCTTTGTTTGATACACTTGCTTGGACTTCAGGAAATGGTGCTGGAGCAAATGTTATGGGGATTAAGCTGAAATGAATAGAGAATACGTACAATCTTCTGGTTCAGGTTCCTCAACACTAATTGAATACCTGAAAAATTGTCAGGAGAGACTCCTGGAGGAAAGAGGACTCACTCTTTTAGATCCTCCTGACTATACAGATCGTCAAAGTCAAAGCGAGGAACATTACTTCCTCTATCACCTCTTTTTTTCGTATTCGAGACATCTGTAAACGCCACGGAGTCTCGTAACAGCACCGAATCTCTAAATGCGCGTCCCAGCTGCTCTTCTGTCAAAACTTCTTCAGGAACAGCTTGAAAATGGACCGCTTCCGAGCTTGGAGGTAAAATGACCACGTTGCTATTCGAAGATGAATTGTCCCGTATTTGGCGGTTAATGTATGCAGATTCGGTATTGGCATTGGAAGGGCCAGCAGTAGGTTGTCCAAAAAAGTCCTTCTGAGAGTCCGGACTTGGATCGGATGGTACAGAATGAGGCAGGGCTCTTGAAGATGGATATGCAGAACCAAATCGAGCATTTAATTGCTCAGCAGTTGTAGGTGGGTGGAACGCAAATATTTCCTCCATCTCAGTCGCCGAAGAGCTCGTCGGTGTGCGTATGTCCTCGATGCCAAACGGGGATCTCTGCCGTTCTTTTCCTAATACACCCCGTCTTTTCGCCATATCCCCATATGCCTCACCATCACTGGGATCAGCCGAAGAGGGTGGTCTCGTCCACTTGCCAATGGAGGGTGTCCCAGGTGTCGACTCGCGCGAGGGTGGTCGCAACCAGAGGTTATCCATTGTCGTCGAGGAGGCGGAGAGAGAAAGAACCGAACCCCGAGCAGATAACCTTCATCGTGAATAGCACCTCAGGAAGATGTGGCGCTGAGATAGATGCGCGCTGAAAATAGAAGCAAAGATTTGTTGGAAACGATCCTTCCCTGGGCAGGTTTGATGGCTTATTGACACTGAATGGCATATCTCGGCAGATGGACCAATTAGGACGATCCTAGGCCGCGTAAAATCGGTGACCAGAAGCACGTGCGACAGTGTAATTCCAGGCTGGAGTCAACACCGGACGAGGATGGGGTCAGCAATGAAACTCCCACACTTTCAGTGATCTTCTGGCTGCAGATCAAATGAAGATCAATTCGCACATCGAATGCAGTGTTGATAGCAAAATCAGAAAAATGATATTACAGATACTAGACAGAATGGACTTTTAGGTATGTTAGTTTACACGGTATACAATTCAGAAGAACTGCATCTTTGACAGTCTTGCGCGACTCCAAAGTCCAATAACAATAGCCTATCGGACGTCAGTTTGGTGGATATCACTGATTTAATGATCACATACGATCGGAGCAATCCCATAGGTGAAAATTCGGGTAATTTTAGATAAGCTATGTGTCGTCCATGAGGACCATCCTCCACCAACCGCAATTGTAGCCAAGAAAAAAGGGAAAAGTAGGTATCCAGAGAGTCTGCACCAAAATAAATTAGCAACAGGAATGCCAATTGACAGGCGGTGGCAAACCTGTGGTATTTCCATAACGCTTTCGCCTTCGACCCGCCTCCAAATAGCTTTCCGTTAAACCAAACACTTCCGGCACCGAGGATCATTTGAAGAAACTGGCAGTGAAATGATATTAGTATAACAGGGGATGCAATCACTACTGGTTGGCGTACCATCCACGCAATCGCCATGATGCCAAAAGTGCCATGCCATGTAACAAAATGTGGTTTTTCGTGAATATTTTTGTTCCAGATAATCATCAGTGTGCCAACGGAAATACATGGGAAAGCCAGGCCGAGGATTATCAGTTGATGCCTGTTGAGTCCTGCGGTCTTTGCCTTCGGATTCAGTCCCGAAGTCGGCTGCAAAGTCACTATGCCTGGAATAATGTAAGAAAAAAAAACCGCGGGAAAAAAAGGTTCGGCAATACCATAGATAAATAGAGTGATCGAAAGGGTCTGTAAAGTCGGATGAAAGGCGAAAAGACCGAGGTCGGAAGGATGATTGCCCAGCACCGTGAACCACGTCACGGCCACAAGCAGCTAAAGTCAAAATTAGCTCAGCAAAAAGCGAATAAATGCTCAACGTAGGGAGACTCACCGTACACCCTCCTACAATTAACCCTAATCCCAGCATGTCACCCTTCCGGCCGTCCACCTTTGAGATGGCCATATCGACGTCTTGAGAAGAAGCTAACTCTACAGCGCTTTCAGGAGATGATGGGACACCCATGCTTAAATCTGACGGTTGTTCTGACTGTTGTCCTTGCGCAAGGTTACTCCCGTATACCACTGCTTGCTCAGCGTTGTCAGAGAGTAGTGGTTCGCTCTCAGGAGCCTGGGAGCTGCGTGACATTTTGCGTGGGTGCCCACTTGGTTAGTTATACTCTACCAGTGGTGCTCACGCAGGAACGCGGACTACGAGTCGGCCAATGGTGTGCCCCACAACACCATTCTTGGAAGAGTTTTTATAGCTGCTTTGCGGCGGACCTGTCAGAGAGTGAGGAACGATAATCATGATTTTGGTCAAGAGCAATTCCGGAGCGCCAAGTTTCTTTAGTTCCGCCAATCTGGAAGTGGCATTTGGTCGCCCATCTATCAGATAACAAACAGAGTGGCGACTATTTGTACGAGCCCTGGTCCAACGAACTGTGTTATTTCATATTCCCCTGTGTACGTGGTCCTCGGTTTTTGCAGCCTTTATCAAAATACTTCGGCATTCTTGTGTTGGGATCACCGATAAAGTCAAAACCTCTCACAGTATGGAGGAATCTTAATAGCCACAACCATGGATTCCTCAGAAGAAAAGAAACTCTCAAAAACTATATTCCACAAATATTCTTAGGAGGTTACATCTGGTTCATAGTAGGTATTTCACCCAGCCTCAGCTTTGCTGCCCCATAAGGCGCAAGTGTCACGTCAAAAGTGTTGCCAACGCAGGCATTTGGACTCGGTGGAGGAGGAGCAGCGGCATTATGAAGAATAGCCCATTCAATGTTGCAAGCCCTAGCAGTCAGAGTGACTGGCTGAGCCCCAGGCGCCCATGGGTATTGAGGCATAGACGAAACCGATGCAGACGTATCTTTCACCTGAAGAGTCGAAGGATTGATGGCCATACGCCAATCTGCTGTCGGGAGAAGGGTATGGTCATTGTCCTGCGATATGAACTGGGTCGTGTAATTTGGCGTCACGGCGGGGAAAAGTCGCTCAGTGTCAGCTAGGGCTTGCGGGTTACTAGGAGAGTTTAGCTTGGACCAAGACGTATTCGTAGGAATCGCTTACCGCCAGGATAAAGTGGTGGAGTCGTTGAAGGGAATTTGGACGGCGTAGTTCAGTGGCCCGCGATTCACGACGACAGATCCGTTGGCGACAGTTTTCACTTCAAGCGGCATAGCAAGCGCCACTTTCACTGTCGTTGTTCCCGCCTTGACCTGTTTTTTTTAGCCTTGGGAAGTCCATTCAGTAGGCGGGTAACATTTACCTGGACAGCATGGAGAGATGTAGTCGCATCCGCGGTGAGGGATGTAGCATGCGAGTTATTGACGGATATAGTGCTTCCCTTATTTCCTTGGGCAAACGTAGGTACTCTGATGCTAAAGGTGAAAGGTTTCGCAGCCGTAATGGTATACGTAAGAGTGGATCCAAATGGATAAAGGGTGTCCACGGAAACTGGAGAAGACGCTCGGTGAATTTTACGATGGTACATTACTCTCATAACTTCGTACCTTTGACTGCATTATTGT
>Ga0157379_10002346_pt1 | contig 15798 bp, 14 predicted proteins | sample S25metaG_FD_121802 | JGI IMG/M metagenome (GOLD analysis project Ga0157379, IMG submission 121802) | Switchgrass rhizosphere microbial communities from Kellogg Biological Station, Michigan, USA - S2-5 metaG | ecosystem: Host-associated > Plants > Roots > Rhizosphere > Soil | place: USA... | reverse complement strand
TGAAGCCGAACCAGATCGCCGAGCGGGGCATCGCGCGCACGTTCCAGAACATCCGACTGTTCGCGAACCTGTCGGCGCTCGAGAACGTGATGATCGGCCGCCATGTGCGCACCCATGCGACCGTGCTGGGCGCGATCTTCCGCGGACCGCGCACCCGGGCGGAGGAAAAAGCGATCGAGCAGCGCGGCTACGAGCTCCTCGACTACGTCGGCGTGCAGAAGCGCGCCAACGATCTCGCCAAGCACCTCGCGTATGGCGACCAGCGCCGCCTCGAGATCGCGCGTGCGCTCGCGACCGACCCGCGGCTTCTCGCGCTCGACGAGCCGGCCGCCGGAATGAACGCCACCGAGACTGCCGCGCTGAAGAAGCTGCTGGAGCGCATTCGCCAGGACGGCACGACGATCCTGCTGATCGAACACGACATGAAACTCGTGATGAACGTGTGTGATCGCGTCATGGTGCTCGACTATGGCAAGAAGATCGCCGAAGGGCCGGCCGCCGCGGTCCAGAAGGACGAGAAAGTCATTGCCGCCTACCTCGGCGGCGAAGTGACGCTGAACCTCAAAGGCGCGGCATGAGCGCCGCCGGGCCGGCGGCCGACGAGCCGTTGCTCGTGCTGGAGCGGCTGGAGGTCGCCTACGGCGGCATCCACGCGGTCAAGGGCATCGACCTCAATGTGAAGAGCGGCGAGCTGGTGTGCCTGATTGGCGCGAACGGCGCGGGCAAGACGACGACGCTGAAGGGCATCTGCGGCCTCTTGCCCATCAAGGGCGGCTCGATCCGCTACGCCGGGCGCGACATCACGGGACGACCGGCATTCGAGCTCGTGCGAAGCGGCCTCGCGATGGTGCCGGAAGGCCGCGGCGTGTTCGGCGCGCTGACGATCGAAGAGAACCTGCAGATGGGGGCGTACGCCCGCAGCGATCGCGATGGCGTGCGCGCCGACATCGAGCATGTCTTTACCCTGTTTCCGCGGCTCAAGGAGCGCCGCCGGCAGACGGCGGGAACGATGTCGGGCGGCGAGCAGCAGATGCTCGCGATGGGCCGCGCGCTGATGTCGAAGCCGCGTCTCCTGCTGCTCGACGAGCCGTCGATGGGCCTCGCGCCGCTGATGGTGCAGAAGGTCTTCGAGACGGTGATGCAGATTTCGCGCGAGGGCGTCACCATCCTCCTCATCGAGCAGAACGCGAAGCTCGCGCTCGAGGTCAGCCATCGCGGCTACGTCATGGAATCCGGCGAGATCACGCTCTCCGGCGAGGCGAAAACGCTGCTCCACGATCCGAAGGTCCGCGCCGCGTATCTCGGCGAAAGCGCGTAGCGCGGGATGCGCGTCGCGCGCACCGTCGGCGCGGACCGGGCGATCCACTGGTATCGCGATGCGATGCGCCTGTGGCGCCGCGGTCCGCTCGGCTTCGGGCTGATCGCGCTGGCGACGCTGCTCGTCGATTTCGGGTTGAGCCTGCTGCCCGTGGTCGGCGTCGTGCTGAGCCAGTTCGTGCTGCCGCTGACGGCCACCGGGCTGCTCTATGCCAGCCTCGCGGCCGACCGCGGCGACCGGCCACGGCTCGCCCACCTGGTCGCGTTTCTCGGCGCCGCACCGGGTGCGCTCATTGCCGTCATCCTGTCGGGCCTTGTCGTGTTCGCCGCCGAGGCGCTCGCGGCCTGGACGCTCGGCGGCATCAACATGCTCGAGCCGATAACGCACGACGCGCCGACGGCGCCGGCGCTGATCCTCGCGATCTACACGGTCGGCATCGCCGTCTCGCTGCCCGTGACGTTCGTGCCGTTCGGTGCGCTGTTCGACGGCCTCGGCCCCGCGGACGCTTTCGCGCAGAGCTACCAGGCGTTCGCGCGCAACATTGCGCCGCTCGCACTGTACGGCGCGCTGTCGCTCGTGCTTCTGCTGTTCGGCTGGGCGACCTACGGGATCGGGCTTCTGCTCGCCCTTCCCTGGTGGGCCGCATCGTCGTACGCGGCATGGAAAGACGTGTTCGCGATCGATCGCGAACGCGTCGCGCCGGTCACGCCGCTCTGACGCGGCGCCGCTGGCAACCTGCGGCGCCGCTCATGCCGTGGCGCGCAGTTCGAACGCGACGAGCGCAGCGTCGGGTGTTCCGTCGGCCACGTCCAGCGCTTCGACGCGCGCGCCCGGCGGCCCGCGGCGGCTCCATGCGATGGCGGCCGCAACGGCCGCCTCCCCGCCCTGGAGCCACGCCTCGACGCTGCCATCGCGGCGGTTGCGGACCCAGCCGGCCACCCCGGCTGCGGTGGCCGCGTCGATCAGCGCGTAGCGAAAACCCACGCCCTGCACGCGGCCGCGGATCACGACGCGGCGCGCAATCATCCGCGGCCGGCGCGGCGCCGGTACATCCACAGCGCCGCGATCGTCTTGCCGTCGGTGATCTCCCCGCGATCGACCGCCGTCACGAGCGCGTCCTCGGACATCGTGACGACATCGAGGAATTCACCGTCGTCGAGCGCGCGCCCGACGTGCGTCAGCTCCTCGGCGGCATAGAACTCGATCGTCTCCGTCGAGTACCCCACCACCGGGTGGATCGCGCCGAGGCGCGTCCATCGCGCCGCCTCGAAGCCCGCCTCTTCGCGCAGCTCGCGCTTCGCCGTGGCGAGCGGCGCTTCCCCCGGATCGAGCTTGCCCGCGGGAAACTCGATGAGCACGCGGTTCAGCGGATAGCGGAACTGCCGCTCGACGACGAGGGTACCGTCGGCCTGCACCGGAATGATCAGCACGGCGCCCGGATGGACGACGTATTCGCGCGTCGCGGTCTTGCCGTCCGGCAGGATCACGGTGTCGCGGCGCACCTGCAGCAGCGCGCCGTCGAACACACGCTCGCCCGTCAGGCGCCTTTCGTCGAGATGCGGCGCCGCCCTCCCCGGCAGCGGTGCGGGGCGCGGATCGTCGCTCACGGGAGCCAGTCTTTCGCGACGAGAAAATCCGTGTAGAGCGCCGCTTCCGGCGAGCCGGCCTCCGGATGCCAGTCATAGCGCCACTTCACGATGGGCGGCAGCGAGAGCAGGATCGCCTCGGTGCGCCCGTTCGACTGCAGCCCAAACAGCGTCCCGCGGTCCCAGACGAGGTTGAACTCGACGTAGCGGCCGCGGCGGTACGCCTGGAAGTCGCGTTCGCGCTCGGCGTGCGGCGTGTCCTTGCGCCGCGCGAGGATGGGACCGTAGGCCGCGAGGAAATGGTCGCCGACCGAGCGCGTGAGCGCGAACGCGCGGTCGAAGCCGCCTTCGTTCAGGTCGTCGAAGAATATTCCGCCGATGCCGCGCGGCTCGCGCCGGTGCTTCAGATAGAAATAGTCGTCGCACCATTTCTTGTAGCGCGCGTGGATGTCGGCGCCGAACGGCGCGAGTGCGTCGCGGCACGTGCGATGGAAGTGCACGGCGTCTTCGGCGAAGCCGTAATACGGCGTCAGATCCATGCCGCCGCCAAACCACCAGATCGGCTCGTAGCCTTCTTTCTTCGCCGCGAAATAGCGGACGTTGAGATGGACGGTCGGGGCGTAGGGATTGCGCGGATGGAGCACCAGGGAGACCCCCATCGCCTCCCACGCGCGGCCAGCGAGCTCGGGGCGCTGCGCGGTCGCCGAGGGCGGCAGGCGGTCGCCGGTGACGTGCGAGAACAACACGCCGCCGCGCTCCAGCACCGCGCCGTCCTCGATCAGCCGCGAGACGCCGCCGCCGCCTTCGGGGCGCGTCCACTCGTCGCGCCGGAACGGCTCGCCCTCAATCGCCTCGAGACCCGCAACGATGCGCCTCTGCAATCCGAGGAAGAACGCGCGTGGATCCGTCTCGCTCATCGACGCTCGCCGGACGTGCGGATCACCGACAGACGGATCAGCCTTTGCGCGCAATGGCGCGAAAGCCGATGTCGGTGCGGTACTGCATGCCGTCGAAATGGATGCGCGCGACGGCGTCGTACGCGGCGCGCTGCGCCTGGCGGACGGAATCGCCGAGCGCGGTGACGCACAGCACGCGCCCGCCGCTCACCATCACGCGGCCGTCGGCCAGCGCCGTGCCGGCGTGGAACACCTTGCAGTCGGGATGCGCGTCGGCCGTCACGTCGTCGCAACCCTGGATCGTCGCGCCCTTTTGCGGATCGTCGGGGTACCCCGCGGCCGCGAGCACGACGCCGAGGCCCGCTCGCCGATCCCATTCCGCCTCGACGCGATCGAGCGTGCCGCCCGTCGCCGCCTGCACGAGCTCGACCAGATCGGATTTCAGCCGGACCATGATCGGCTGCGTCTCGGGATCGCCGAGGCGGCAGTTGAATTCGAGAACGCGCGGCACGCCCGCCGGGTCGATCATCACGCCGGCGTAGAGAAACCCCGTGTAGGGAATGCCGTCGGCCGCCATGCCCTCGACCGTGGGCACGATCACTTCGCGCATGATCCGCGCGTGCACCGCCGGCGTGACGACGGGCGCCGGCGAATAGGCGCCCATGCCGCCGGTGTTCGGCCCGGTGTCACCGTCGCAAAGCCGCTTGTGATCCTGCGACGATGCGAGCGGCAGCACGTGACGCCCGTCGACCATCACGATGAAGCTCGCCTCCTCGCCGACGAGGCAATCCTCGATGACAACGCGCGCCCCGGCCGCGCCGAGGCCGTGGCTCACCAGCATGTGGTCGATCGCCGCATGCGCCTCCTCGCGCGTCGCGGCGACGACGACACCCTTGCCGGCGGCGAGGCCGTCTGCCTTGACGACGATCGGCGCGCCGTGGCCGTCGACGTACGCGTGCGCGTCCGCGGGCTCCGTGAACGTGCGGTAAGCCGCGGTCGGAATTCCGTGCCGCGCCATGAATGCCTTGGCGTAATCCTTGGAACTCTCGAGCTGCGCCGCCGCGCGCGTCGGCCCGAAGATCCTGAGGCCCGCCGCGCGGAATGCGTCGACCACGCCGTCCGCGAGCGGCGCCTCCGGGCCGACGATCGTCAGCGCGACGTTTTCCGCCTGCGCCAGCGCGACCAGCTCGGTGACGCCAACTGCAGCGACGTTGGTGAGCCCCACTTCGCGCGCCGTTCCCGCATTTCCGGGCGCGACGAAGACTTTCGCCACGCGCGTCGACTGCGCGATCTTCCAGGCCAGCGCATGCTCGCGGCCGCCGCCGCCGATGACGAGGACGTTCACCGGTTGTACTTGGTATCGAGCGTGAAACGGCCGAACACGTAGAGCGTGCTGCCGTGGTTGACGCCGCCGCCCAGCGTCGGGATGTAGGTCATGACGACGTTGGCCTGCTGGTAGCGAAAGGTGAGCAGCGGCAGGATGGCGGGAAAGGGGACGCCGGCGGCGATGTCCGGGCGCTGCACGAGCATCGCCGTGTAGCCGAGGCCGACCTGCACGTTCTCACGCGGCCCCCAGAACGTCGACCACGCGTAACCGAGATTCGACTCCCAGTTGCGGTGCGAATCGAGAAAGCCGAGGTAGAACACGGTGTGCGTATCGCCGTCGGGGTCCTCGACCGTACGCCCATAGCCGCCGCCCCACGCCTGCTCGTTCAGCTCGGCGCGGCGCTCGGGCGTCCAGGTCGCCGGAACGTGATACGAGTAGCCGGACACGAGGATCTCGTCGTAGCCGTCGCGCCACGTGTCGGCGACGCGCCGGCAGCCCTTGTCGAGCCAGTCCCAGAGATCGGAACAGGCGGCATGGGCGGGGTTTGCGCACGCGAACGCGGCGCACAACATCAGGCTCCTGAGCGGTTGCATCATCATGAAGGTGGTTAGTGACGAAAATGGCGGATCCCCGTGAAGACCATCGCGAGGCCGCGCTCGTTCGCGGCGGCAATCACTTCGTTGTCGCGCATGCTGCCGCCCGGCTGGATCACGGCAACGGCCCCCTGGTCCGCAACGACGTCGAGGCCGTCGCGGAACGGAAAGAAGGCGTCGGATGCCACCACCGACCCGGCGAGCGACAATCCCGCGTTCGCGGCCTTGCTCGCGGCAATGCGCGTCGAGTCGACGCGGCTCATCTGCCCGGCACCGATGCCGAGCGTGCGACCGCCGCTGCAATAGACAATCGCGTTCGACTTGACGAACTTGGCGACCCGCCAGGCGAACAGCAGATCGGCGACCTGCGCCGGCGTCGGCGCCCTGTCGGTAACCACCTTGAGCTCCACCGCCGTGACGTCGCGCGCGTCGGGCGACTGCACGAGAAAACCGCCGCCGACCCGCTTCAGGTCGAAAGCGTTGTGCGCCGGCGCTTCCGCCAGCGGCAGCACGAGCACGCGCACGTTGGCCTTGCGGGCGATTGCGGCGAGCGCGTCGTCGGTATAGGCGGGAGCGATCAGCACTTCCAGGAACTGCGCCGCGACGGCCTCGAGCGTGGCGGCGTCGACTGCGCGATTGAAGGCGATGATGCCGCCGAACGCGGACGTCGGGTCGGTGGCGAACGCGGCGCGGTAAGCGTCGAGGAGCGAGGCGGCGACCGCCACGCCGCACGGGTTCGCGTGCTTGACGATCACGCACGCCGGCTCGGCGAAGGTCTTGACGCATTCCCACGCGGCGTCGGCATCGGCAACGTTGTTGTAGGACAGCTCTTTGCCCTGGAGCTGGCGATAGGTGGCGATTCCGCCCGCGGCCGGCGCCTCGTCGCGATAGAACGCCGCGCGCTGGTGCGGATTCTCGCCGTAGCGCATGTCCTGCACCTTGGCGCCGGCGAAGTGGAAGCTTGCCGGAAACGCGTCCGCGGCGCCGTCCGGCCCGCGCGCGGTGATCCAGTTCGCGATGGCGCCGTCATACGACGCCGTGTGCGCGAACGCTTTCTGCATCAGCCGGAAGCGCGTCGCCTGCGCCAGCGCCCCGCCGTTGCCGGCCAGTTCGGCGAGCACCGCGGGGTAGTCGGCGGGGTCGACGACAACGCCGACGTGGGCCCAGTTCTTCGCCGCCGCGCGGACCATTGTCGGCCCGCCGATGTCGATGTTCTCGATGGCGTCGTCGAGCGTACAGCCAGGCCGCGCCACCGTCTCGCGGAACGGGTAGAGGTTGACGACGACGAGATCGATCGTCGGGATGTCGTGCGCCGCGAGTGCGGCGCGGTGCTCGGCGAGATCGCGGCGCGCGAGAATGCCGCCATGGACTTTCGGATGCAGCGTCTTCACGCGGCCGTCGAGCATTTCGGGAAAGCCCGTGTAGCGGCCGACGTCGGTGACGGGCAGGTCCGCGTCGGCGAGTGCCTTCGCGGTGCCGCCCGTCGACAGGAGCTTCACGCCGCGCGCCGCAAGGCCGCGCGCGAAGTCGACGATGCCGGTCTTGTCGGAGACCGACAGCAGCGCCTGGCGTAGGGGTTCCACGCGCGTCAGATCAGGCGGTATTTCGAGAGCTTCGCCCGCAACGTGTTGCGGTTCATCCCGAGCATGTCGGCGGCATGAGTCTGGTTGCCGTTGGCGCGCTCGAGCATCGACGCGAGCAGCGCCCGTTCGACGTGCGCAATGACCATGTCGTACACGCCATGCGGCGGCTCCCCGTCCAGCTTGCGGAAATAGTCGTCCAGCGATTTCTCGACACTGCGGCCGATTTCATTGCTGCCGTTGATGCGCAGATTTTTTTTCACGCTGCAAGGGCCTCCCCGCCCCAGGCCGGCTCGGCGCCAAGGCGTGCCGGCGGCCGCGCGAGCCGCGCGTGCGTGGCGTCGGCTGCGGGCGCATAGATCAGGCGCGCGTCGAGGCAGGCAAGTCCATCGAAGAAGCGCTCCACTGCGGCGCGTTGCGCCGCCACCGTAGCGGCGGCGTTCGCGTCACGGCGGAGCACGTCGCCGCCGGTCAGGCCCGCGGCGAGCCAGCCGAGGTGCTTGCGCGCCGTGCGCACGCCGACGTCCACGCCGTGGAACGTGTAGTGATCGTCGAGATGCTCGAGGATGAGCGCGCGCGCCTCGTCGACCCGCGGCGGCGGCAGATGCGTCCCGGTGGCGAGGAAATGCGCGATCTCGCGGAAAATCCACGGCCGGCCCTGCGCGGCGCGGCCGATCATCAGGCCGTCGGCGCCCGTGACGGCGAGCACGTCGCGCGCGCGTTCGGGCGTGTCGATGTCGCCGTTGGCGATGACCGGGATGCGCACGGCGCGCTTGACCGCCGCGATGGTCGCGTACTCGACCGCCCCGACGAACGCGCAGGCGCGCGTGCGGCCATGGATCGCCAGCGCGGCGATGCCCGCGTCCTCGGCAATGCGGGCGATCGCCAGTGCGTTGCGCGCGTCGGGCGAAGGCCCGGTGCGCAGCTTGAGGGTAACCGGCACGTCCACCGCGCGCACGACGGCAGCCGCGATCGCGGCGACGAGCGGTTCGTTCGACAAGAGCGCGGAGCCGGCGGCCGTGTTGCATACCTTCTTCGCCGGGCAGCCCATATTCACATCGATGATCTGCGCGCCGCGGTCGACGTTGTAGCGCGCGGCGTCGGCGAGCATCGCGGGGTCGGCGCCGGCGATTTGCACGGCGATGGGCGCGGCCTCGCCCGTGTGATCGATGCGCCGCCGCGACTTGTCGGTATCGCGCAGCCGCGGATTCGCGGCGACCATTTCCGATACGGCGTAACCGGCGCCAAGGCGCTTGCAAAGTTGCCGGAACGGACGATCGGTCACGCCCGCCATCGGAGCGACAGCGAGACTGTTCGGCAGTGCATGAGGGCCGATGCGCATCGACGCAAACACGATTGGAGTGCTACGGAAGGGGAGGAATTATACCGCTACGCGCGCGTCGAGTTCGACCCGACGCGGCAAATCTTCGCCGCCGGCGCGAACGATGCGTGCCTGTTGGAAAATTGGCACACGTTAGCAAGTCGCGCGCCAGCGAACGGCGCGAATTCGGTGTGCGCGCGCAATAGTTCGCGCATCGGCGGCGCAATGGCGCGTAACCGCTTGTCGCGAAACGAACGTCGCCGATGCGCGACGGTGTGCGCGGTCGCGCACGCGTCGTGGAGACGCGCGAACGCGCGCTGCGCTAGCGCAGGCCGAACATCATCGCGCGCGCGAACGCCCGCTTGACCGGCGGCACGGCGTCGAGCAGCGCGAGCGCGACGCCGCGCGGCCAGCGGACGAACGGCAGGTCGTTGCCGAAGAGCTGCACGAGCCCATGCGTGAAGGCGATGCCGGCCGTCCGGTCGGCACGCCGCCGGCGCGCGTAGGCGTCGAGCATCGCGCGCTCGCCGAGCGCGACACGCGGGGTGTCGACGATCGCCTGCGCAAGCTCGTGGGCGTCGCGGAGGCCGAGGTTGAATCCCTGTCCGGCGACCGGATGGAGCGCCTGCGCGGCGTTGCCGAGGACCGCGACGCGCGCGGCCGTGACCGGGCGCGCGTATTCGAGGCGCAGCGGAAAGCTTCGCCGCGCGCCGACGCGCAGGAATTGACCGGCGTGGCGGCCGAAGGCGCGCTGCAGCGCCGCGAGGAAATCGGCGTCGGTCGAGTGCAGCGCTTCCTCAGCGCGCGCCGGGGCCATCGTCCATACGAGTCCGAAGCCTGTGCCTTCCGGCAGCAGGGCCATCGGACCCGCCGCGGTGAAACGTTCGTAGGCGCACCCGCCATGCGGGCGGTCGGCCTCAACGTGCGCGACCAGCGCCGTCTGCCCGTAGTCGCGGTGCTCGCGCGCGATGCCCGCGACGCGCGCGCCGGTGCCGTCGGCGACCGCCGCCAGGCGCGCGGTCAGCATGGCGCCGTCGTCGAGCGTGACCGCAGCGTAAGCCGGCGTGCCGCCGACAGCCGCGACATTCGTGCCGAAGCGCACGGCGATCCCGGCACGCGCGAGCGCGGCGTCGAGCGCCGCCTGCAGCGCGCGGTACGCCACGACGTAGCCGAGTGCCGGCAGATGGTGGTCGGTGGCGTCGAGCGTGGTGACGCCGAAGCCCCCGGCCTGCGAAATGTCGATCGTGGTGATCGTCGTCACGGCGCCCGGCGCCGCCGACAGCGCGGGCCAGATCGCGAGCCGCTCGAGGATAAGGCGCGCGCCGTGCGACAGCGCAAGCGAACGATCGCCGCGCAGCGTGCCGCCGTCGGGGCGCGCATCCAGCGCAACGATGTCGAGGCCCGCATCGGCCAGCGCCAGCGCCAGCGTGGCGCCGACCGGCCCGGTACCGGCGACGACGAGGTCATGCAGCACGCGCGATGCCCTCCGCGGCCGACGCCATCAGCGCGTGCAGGCCGCCTCGACCTCCGCCACCGTCTTCGGCGCGGCCCGCGTCAAGTTCTCGATCCCCGCGTCCGTGACCAGCACGTCGTCCTCGATCCGCACGCCGATGTTCCAGAACGCCTCCGGAACATTGTCGGCCGGACGGATGTACGCGCCCGGCTCGACGGTCAACACCATGCCGGGCGCGAGCCGCTGCGACGCGCCTTTCGCCTGGTAGAGGCCGGCGTCGTGGACATCCATGCCGAGCCAATGGCCGGCGCGGTGCATATAGAACTGCTTGTAGGCGCCGCTCTCGAGCACCGCATCGAGCGAGCCCTGGCACAAGCCGAGGTCGATGAAGCCCTGCGCGAGCACGCGCTCGGCGACCTTGTGATAGTCGTGGAACTCGGCGCCCGGCCGGACGGCGTCGATGCACGCGAGCTGCGACGCGAGGACCAGTTCGTAGACGGCTTTTTGCGGCCCGCTGAACTTGCCGTTGACGGGAAACGTCCGCGTGATGTCGGACGCGTAGCCCTGGTACTCGCAGCCCGCGTCGATCAGCAGCAGGTCGCCATCGGCCATCTGGCGGTTGTTGTCCCGGTAGTGGAGCACGCAGGCGTTCGGCCCCGAGCCCACGATCGACGAGTATGCAACCTGCTGCGCGCCCTGGCGCAGGAACTCGTGCATCAGCTCGGCCTCGACCTGGTACTCGAACCAGCCGGGACGCGTCGTCTCCATCGCGCGCTTGTGCGCGGCCGCGGAAATCGTCGCAGCGCGGCGCATGACCTCGAGCTCGTGCTGGTCCTTGACGAGGCGCATCGCATCGAGCGTGCCCCGGACGTCGACGATCTCGTCCGGCGCCGCCACGCCCGTGCGCACGCGGTCGCGCACTTCGTTCAGGAGATCGGTCATCCGCCGATCCCACTCGCCGAACAGGCCGAGGGGCGTATACAGCGCCGGGCGGTCGGCGGCAAAATCGGGGAGCTTGGCGCGAAGCTCGGAAATCGGGTGCGCCTCGTCGAAGCCGAAGATCTCCTTCGCCGCGTCCGGCCCGTAGCGAAAGCCGTCCCAGATCTCGCGCTCGGGATTCTTGTCGCGACAGAAGAGCACGTGGCGATCGCCGTCGGCACCGGCGATCAGCGCAACGACGGCTTCGGGTTCCGGAAATCCGGACAGGTAATAGAAATAGCTGTCGTGGCGATACGGAAAAAAGGAGTCGCGGTTGCGCGGGACTTCCGGGGCAGTGGGAACGAGGGCGACACCGCCGCCGGCGTGATCGCGCATCGTTTTCAGCACGGCATCGCGGCGGGCGCGATAGATCTGGTGGGCGTGGTTCATGCGGCCATCCGAAAAACCGGGACCCGCATTATAGAGGGCGCGCCCGCACGGCGGCGGTGGAAAGCGTTGCGCTACCATCGGCGGATGGCACCGGCCCCCCCGCGCCCGCCCGCCTCGCCCACGGGGACGGCGCTGCACGAAGCCAAGCGCGCCGTCCGCGAGCAGGCGCTCGCCGCGCGCGATGCGCTGCCGCGCGCCGCGCGCGCCGCCGCAGAACAGGCGATCGCCGCGCGCATCTGCGCGCTGCCGTCGTTCGCGACGGCCCGCACGCTGCTCGTCACCCTGCCGTTTCGCAGCGAATGGGATTCGCGCCTCGTCGCTGCGCGTGCGCTGGACGCGGGAATGACCGTCGTGTCGCCGCGCGTCGATCCTGCGGCGCGCATGCTGTCGCTGCACCGCATTGCCGACCTTGCGCGCGACGTGGCCCCCGGCTATCGCGACATTCCGGAACCGCGGCTGCATTGCGCCATCGTCCCGTTCGCGGCGATCGACTGGGTGCTGGTGCCGGGCGTGGCCTTCGACGCGACCGGGCGCCGCCTGGGCTACGGCGGCGGCTACTACGATCGGCTGTTGCCGCTCTTGCGTGCGGGCACGCCGCGAATCGCCGGCGCGTTCGAAGCACAGCTCGTCAGCGCCGTGCCCTGCGGTCCGCACGACCTCGTCGTCGATTGTCTCGTCACCGAAGCGCGCGTTCTCGACCTCGCGCAACCCGCGCGCCGATGACGGCCGCGCGCGGCAGCGTCGCCCTTGCCGCGACGCTCGCGATCCAGATCTTCGTCTCGCTCGCCGCCACCGCGACCGCAGTGCTCGCTCCCGAGATCGCAAGCGCACACGCGATCGCGCCCAAGTGGATCGGCGTGTTCATCGGGCTCGTCTACGCTGGGGCGATGTGCTCGAGCCTCGCCTCGGGCGGATTCATCCAGCGCTATGGCGCCATTCGCGTCTCGCAGGCCTGCACGCTGCTGTGCGCCGGCGGGGCGGCGGCGATCGCGCTCGCGCCGGCGGGCAGCGTGGCCGTGCTGGTGGCTGCGGCGGTGGTGATCGGGATCGGCTACGGCCCGATCACGCCCGCGTCGTCGCACGTACTGATCCGCACTGCACCGCCCAACCGGATGGCGCTCACGTTCTCGATCAAGCAGACGGGCGTTCCTGCCGGCGCCGCGCTCGCCGGCGCCGTGCTGCCCGGCCTCGCGCTCCTGCTCGGCTGGAAACCCGCGTGCCTCGCGGTCGCCGTCGCGGGGCTCGTGGTGGTCGCGGCCGCCCAGCCGGTGCGCAGGGCCCTCGATACTGATCTCAAGCCGGACCATCGGCTGTCGCCGGCGGGGATCTTCGCGCCACTCAAGCTCGTGCTGCGCTCGCCCGCGCTCGCCGAGCTGGCGCTCGTCGCGTTCTTCTACGCATCGACGCAGGTGTGCCTCACGACGTTCATCGTCGTCTACCTGACCGACTCGCTCGGCTGGTCGCTGGTCGCGGCGGGCCTCGCTCTCACGGTGACCACGCTGGGCGGCGTCGCCGGGCGGATCGCGTGGGGGATCGTCGCCGATCGCTGGCTGCCGCCCCGGCGGGTGCTGGGGATCATCGGCCTGATCGCCGGGGGATGCGGATGCGCGATGGCTGCCGCCGGCGGCAGCTGGCCCGCGCCGTCCCTCCTGCTCGTCACGGGAATCTTCGGGACGACCGCCATCGGCTGGAACGGCGTGCAGCTCGCCGAGCTCGCGCGGCATGCACCGGCGGGCGCCGCCGGCGCCGTCACCGGGGCGGCTGGTTTCGTCGGCTTTTCCGGCGTCGTCGCCGGGCCGCCCCTCTTCGCGCTGATCGCGTCGTCGGCCGGCGGATACCGCGCGGGCTTCGGCGCGTTCGGCGTGCTCAGCGCCCTGTGCGGCGCGGTGCTGCTGTGGCGGCGTGCCGCCGGCACGCGCCGCTGATCGGTGTCTTTCTAAGAAGTGTGCGCTCACACCCTTCGTCAGCGCGGGCGGGCGCCCGGGAAGCGTGCCAGCAAAAATGGAAATGGTTTCCATGATGCGGTAACATGCGCGTCCCGATGCGACGAATTGCCGCACGATGCGGCGGACGGGCACGGCGCATAGAATCGGCGGTTCGGAGGAGGATCCGATGGACAGGCAAGACGACGTCGACCCGCAGGAGACGCGGGAGTGGCTGGACGCGCTCGAAGGGGTGTTGGCCGTCGAGGGGCCCGACCGCGCGCACTACCTGATCGAGCAGCTGATCGACAAGGCGCGCCGCTCCGGCGCGTTTCTGCCGTTCTCGGCGAACACTGCCTACCTCAACACGATCCCCGTCGACCGGCAGGTGCGCATTCCCGGCGACCAGAACGTGGAGCACACGATCCGTTCGGTGGTCCGCTGGAACGCGATGGCGATGGTCGTGCGCGCGAACAAGCATACGAACGTCGGCGGCCACATCGCGAGCTTCGCGTCCGCGGCCACGCTCTACGACGTCGGCTTCAACCACTTCTGGCACGCGCCGTCGGACAATCACGGCGGCGACCTCGTGTTCGTGCAGGGCCACTCGGCCACCGGCGTCTACGCGCGCGCGTTCATGCTCGGGCGACTCACCCAGGAGCAGCTCGACTTCTACCGCCAGGAGGTCGACGGCAAGGGTATTGCCTCGTATCCGCACCCGTGGCTGATGCCCGACTTCTGGCAGTTTCCGACGGTGTCGATGGGACTCGGGCCGCTGATGGCGATCTATCAGGCGCGGTTCATGAAATACCTGCAGGACCGTGGCCTCGCGACAACAGAGGGCCGCAAGGTCTGGGCATTCATGGGCGACGGCGAGATGGACGAGCCGGAGTCGATGGGCGCCATCGGCATGGCGTCGCGCGAGAATCTCGACAACCTCATCTTCGTCGTCAACTGCAACCTGCAGCGTCTCGACGGCCCCGTGCGCGGCAACGGCAAGATCATCCAGGAGCTCGAAAGCGACTTCCGCGGCGCGGGCTGGAACGTGATCAAGGTGATCTGGGGCACGCACTGGGACGCGCTGCTCGCGCGCGACAAGACGGGCATCCTCGAGCGCCGGATGATGGAGTGCGTCGACGGCGAGTACCAGACGTTCAAGTCCAAGGACGGCGCGTACGTTCGCGAGCACTTCTTCAACACGCCGGAACTGAAGGCGCTCGTCGCCGACTGGTCGGACACGGAGATCTGGAACCTGAACCGCGGCGGCCACGACGTGCACAAGATCTACACGGCGTTCCACGCGGCCGTGAACCACAAGGGACAGCCGACCGTCATCCTCGCCAAGACGATCAAGGGTTACGGCATGGGGATGGCCGGCGAGGCGCAGAACATCACGCACCAGCAGAAGAAGCTGTCGACCGAGGCGGTGCGCAAATTCCGCGACCGCTTCCAGATCCCCGTCCCCGACGAGAAGCTCGAGGACGTGCCTTACGTCACATTCCCCGAAGGGTCGAAGGAGCTCGACTACATGCGCGCGCGGCGCATGGACCTCGGCGGCTACCTGCCGACGCGCCGGCGCAAGTCGCAGCCGCTCGTCGTGCCCGAGCTTCCCGCGTTCGAGCGCTTCCTCAAGAGCACCGAGGAGCGCGAGATCTCGACGACGATGGCGTTCGTGCAGGTCCTGCAGCTGCTGCTGCGCGACAAGAACCTCGGCAAGCACATCGTGCCGATCGTTCCCGACGAGTCGCGCACGTTCGGCATGGAAGGCCTCTTTCGCCAGCTCGGCATCTGGAACCAGCAGGGACAGCTCTACACGCCGGAGGACAAGGACCAGCTGATGTTCTACAAGGAGTCGAAGGACGGGCAGATCCTGCAGGAGGGCATCAACGAGGCCGGCGGCATGTGCGACTGGATGGCCGCGGCGACGTCGTACTCGACGCACGACGTGCCGATGATCCCGTTCTACATTTTCTACTCGATGTTCGGCTTCCAGCGCGTCGGCGATCTCGCGTGGGCGGCCGGCGACATGCGTTGTCGCGGCTTCCTGCTGGGCGGCACCGCGGGCCGCACGACGCTGAACGGCGAGGGGTTGCAGCACGAGGACGGCCACTCGCACCTGTACTCGCTCACGGTGCCGAATTGCGTCTCGTACGATCCGACGTTTGCATACGAGGTCGCCGTGATCGTCCAGGACGGCCTGCGGCGGATGTATGCGGAGCAGCAGGACGTCTACTATTACCTGACGGTGATGAACGAGAATTACCCGCACCCCGCGATGCCCGAGGGCGCAGCGCCGGCGATCATCAAGGGCATGTACCTGTTCAGTGCAGGCGCGAAGAAGTCGAAGGCGCCGCGCGTGCAGCTGCTGGGCTCCGGCACGATCTTTCGCGAAGTGATCGCGGCGGCGGCGCTGCTGAAGAGCGATTGGGGCGTC
>Ga0157379_10002345_pt1 | contig 15799 bp, 18 predicted proteins | sample S25metaG_FD_121802 | JGI IMG/M metagenome (GOLD analysis project Ga0157379, IMG submission 121802) | Switchgrass rhizosphere microbial communities from Kellogg Biological Station, Michigan, USA - S2-5 metaG | ecosystem: Host-associated > Plants > Roots > Rhizosphere > Soil | place: USA... | reverse complement strand
TGGTCGAAGAAGCGATGAAAGCCGCCGGCGCCGATTTTTCCTCCCTCGATCGCCTGGCGGTCACGGTCGGTCCCGGAACCTTCACCGGCCAGCGGGTGGGGCTGGCTTTCATGCGGGGATTGCGATTGGCGCTGCGCTTGCCATTGACCGGCGTCACCACCCTGGAAGCCATGGCCGTTGCCGCGATGGCGCAAACCGGCGAATCGAAAGCGGCGGCCATCCATGACGCCAGGCGAAGCGAAGCCTATCTTCTGCTCAGAGATGGCGAGAGGGTGGTGCAACAACCGATCGTCTTGCCGTTTGCGAATGCCTTGGAACAAATAGCTTTATTCGGCAACTGTGCGCTGGCGGGCAGTGGCGCCCAAGCGGCGGCGGAAAAGCTGGGTCCCGGATTCGCGCTGTCCAGCATCGGCCAACCCGACGCCTTGTGGGTGGCGCGGCTGGCCGCGCCACGCCCGCCACCGCAGGACGCGCCCGGGCCGCTTTATCTGCGCGCGCCCGATGCCAAGCTGCCCGGCGGCAAAGCACTTGTCTGAGACCAGGCATGACGTCAGCCTGTTTGATCCCCTGGGGGATGGCGCTGTCTTGGCGGCGCTGCATGCCGCATGTTTTGTCGATGCCTGGGATGCGCAGGCGATCACCCAATTGCTCTGCGGCGGCGCCTTCGCTTTTCACAATGACCATGGCTTTGTGCTGGTGCGTGTGGCGGGCGGCGAAGCGGAGATCCTGACTTTGGCGGTTGCGCCTGCCGCGCGCGGCCAGGGTCTCGGCCGCGCGCTGCTTCAAGCGGCCATTGCCTGGGCGAAGGCCCAGGGCGCCGAGGCGGTGTTCCTGGAAGTGGGCACCGACAATCCCCATGCCTTGGCGCTTTATGCGGGATTGGGATTTGCCAAGGTTGGGATGCGCAAAGCCTATTATGCCGGCGGAGACGCCCTGGTGCTCAGGCTTTCGCTGCCCGCCAATTTCGCCTAACCTATTGGTCTCAAAACAAGGAGTATCCGGTGACGCGGATCGAGAAAGCTTGCGTCGATAAGGGCCTGAGGATGACCGAACAGCGCCGGGTCATCGCGCGGGTGCTGTCGGACGCCGCCGACCATCCCGATGCCGAGGAATTGTACCGCCGCGCCTCGGCGCTGGATCCGCATATCTCCATCGCCACCGTCTATCGCACCGTCAAGCTGTTCGAGGATGCCGGCATCCTGGAACGCCATGATTTCCGGGACGGCCGCTCGCGCTATGAAGAGGTGCCGGAATCCCATCACGATCACCTGATAGACGTGGCCACCGGCAGTGTGATCGAATTCCGCAACGAGGATATCGAAAAGCTCCAGCGCCGGGTGGCCGAAGAGCTGGGCTTCGAACTGATCGACCACCGGCTGGAATTGTACGGTGTGCCGAAGGGGCGCAAGCCCCCATCATGACGCTGCGCACACGCGCGCCAAGACCGGCCGGCTGAATGTCCAGGTTGCGCGCCGTCGCCATCATCATCGCCTTTCTCGCGGTCACATTTGTGGGGATGCCGTTCCAATGGCTGCTGCTTATGCTCAAAAGCCCCGCCGCCCGCACCTTTCCGCACCGCTATCACCGCCTGGTCGCGGCGATTTTCGGTATCCACATCCATGTCGTCGGCAAGCCGGTGACCGGCGAGGGCGTCTTGCTGGTGGCCAATCACACCAGCTGGGCCGATATCGTGATTTTTTCCGCCGTCACGCCGCTGTCCTTTGTCGCCAAGGCGGAAGTGGGGGGCTGGCCCTTGTTCGGCACCCTGGCCCGGCTGCAGCGCACCGTCTTTATCGAACGCCAGCGCCGCACCACCACCGGCGACGCCCGCGACGCCATCCGCGACAGGCTGCTGGCGGGCGATGCCTTGCTGCTGTTTCCCGAAGGCACCAGCCATGACGGCAACCGGGTGTTGCCGTTCAAGAGCGCGCTTTTGGGCGCGGCCGAGGCCATCCTGGCCAACGGCGCGCATGTGAAGGTGCAGCCGGTTTCCGCCGCCTTTTCGGGCCTGCATGGCCTGCCCATGGGCCGGGAAAACCGCCCGCTCTTTGCCTGGTATGGCGATATGGAGATGGTGCCGCACCTGTGGGACGCGTTGCTGGCAGGGCCGCTGGATGTGGTGGTCCAGTTCCACGAGCCGCTCAGTCTGGACGCCATGGACCGCAAGACCCTGGCAAGGCGCGCGCGCAAGACCATCCAAGCCGGCCTGGCCCAAGGGCTGGCGGGCCGTGCCTAAGACTGCCAATCTTGCAATCCCCCTATTCCGCCCCGATAACCCAGCCGGAATGAAGAAGCTTTTCGTCAAAACCTATGGCTGCCAGATGAACGCCTATGATTCCGCCAAGATGGCGGATCTGCTGGCGCCCCTGGGCTATGCCGCGACCGATGCCCCCGACGGCGCCGACATGGTGATCCTCAACACCTGCCACATCCGCGAAAGGGCCGCCGAGAAGGTCTATTCCGAACTGGGCCGGTTGAAGTCGCTGAAAGCCGAAAAGGCGCGCGATGGCGGCCGCATGCTGCTGGCGGTGGCGGGTTGCGTGGCGCAAGCCGAAGGCGAAGAGATTGTGGCGCGCCAGCCGGCGGTGGATCTGGTGGTGGGGCCGCAATCCTATCACCGCCTGCCGGAAATGATCGCCCGCGCCGCGCGCCAGCAAGGCCATGCGCTGGAGACCGACTTTCCCGCTTTGGAGAAATTCGACTCCCTGCCCGAGCCAAGCGCGACCGGCGTGAGCGCCTTTCTCACCGTGCAGGAAGGTTGCGATAAGTTCTGCACCTTCTGCGTGGTGCCTTATACCCGCGGTTCCGAGCAATCGCGTCCGCCGCAGGCCATTTTGCGCGAAGCGCGGCAGCTTGCCGGCAAGGGTGCGCGCGAGCTCGTGCTGCTGGGCCAGAATGTGAATGCCTATAACGGCCCCTCTTCAGACGATAAGCGCTGGTCCCTGGCCAGGCTATGCGATGCCCTTGCCGGGATCGAAGGCATCGCGCGCATCCGCTACACCACCAGCCATCCCCGCGACATGGCCGATGACTTGATCGCGGCGCATGGCGAAAATCCCAAGCTGATGCCTTACCTCCATTTGCCGGTGCAATCGGGATCCGACGCGGTGCTGGAGGCGATGAACCGCCAACACACAAGCGACGATTACCGCCGCCTGGTCGAACGCATCCGCTCGCGCCGTCCCGATATCGCCTTGACCAGCGATTTCATCGTCGGCTTTCCGGGCGAAAGCGACGCCGATTTCCAGGCCACGCTGCAACTGGTGCGCGACATCGGTTATGCCACGGCTTTCTCCTTCAAATATTCCAAGCGCCCGGGCACGCCCGCTTCCACCATGCGCAAGCAGGTTCCGGAAGAGCTAAAGGCGGCGCGGCTGGACGAACTGCAAAAGCTGCTTCTGGCGCAGCAATATGCCTTCGACGATTCCCAGATCGGCAAGACGGTTGCGGTGCTGTTTGAAAAACCGGCACGCCGCGACGCTCAGCTCATGGGCCGTACGCCTTACCTGCAGCCGGTGCATGTCCAGGCAGGGCCGGAGATGATCGGCCGGCTTGCCCAGGTGCGGATCGAGCGGCGCACCGCCAATTCCCTGCATGGCACGCTTGCCGGAAAGGGAGTCCTGGCTTGAGCGCCAAGAAGACGCAAGCGCTCACCTTGGAATTTCCCGACAACAGGCTGTTGCGCGCCCTGGGCGGGCCCAATGCCAGGCATTTCGCCCGCATCGAGCAGAAGCTGAATGCCGGCATCGACATGCGCGGCAACCTGGTTGCGGTGGACGGCAAGGACCGTGAGCGGGCGGGCGCGATCCTCAAGGCGCTCTATCTCAGGCTGGCGGCGGGCGAAAGCGTCACCATGGCCGAGGTGGATGCCGAAATCCGCTTCACCGACGAGACCCGGGCGCTTGCGCCGGGCGCGATCAAGACCGCCTCCTCACGCGCCGTGCGCCCGCGCTCGCCCGCCCAATCGGCCTATCTCGAATTGATGCGCCAATGCCCGCTGGTGCTGGGCATCGGTCCTGCCGGCACCGGCAAGACCTATCTGGCGGCGGCCTTTGCCGCGCACATGCTCTACGAGAAGCGCGTCGAGCGCCTGATCCTGTCGCGGCCCGCCTTGGAGGCGGGCGAGCGGCTGGGATTCCTGCCGGGCGATCTCAAGGAGAAGATCGATCCCTATTTGCGGCCGCTTTACGACGCCTTGTTCGATGTGCTGGGCGGCTCGGCCGGCCGGCTGATGGAGCAGGGCATTATCGAAGTGGCGCCGCTGGCTTTCATGCGCGGCCGCACCCTCAACCGCGCCTTTGTGATCCTGGACGAGGCGCAGAACACCACCCCGGCCCAGATCAAGATGGCGCTTACCCGGCTGGGCGAGGACAGCCATATGGTGATTACCGGCGACCCCTCGCAAAGCGACTTGCCGGGTGGCGTGGCGCAGGGGTTGAACGAGGCGCTCGCCATCCTGGAGGGGGTGGAAGGCGTCGGCATCGCCCGGTTCGCGGAGAAGGACGTGGTCCGCCATCCCCTCGTCGCGCGCATCGTTGCCGCCTATAATCGCGCGAACAAATCATGAGCGGGATCACCCTGCTGATTGAAGACCCCAAATGGCGTTCCCATCGCGGGCTGCTGGCGCGGCTGACAAAGGCGGCCGAAGCCGCGCGGCGTTCCGCGCGGCTCAAGGGCAATTTCACCATTCTTTTGGCCGACGACAGGAAATTGCAGGCGCTCAATCGCGATTTTCGCGGCAAGGACAAGCCGACCAACGTCCTGTCTTTTCCCGGACTTGAAGGCCATGGCGGCGATATCGCCATCGCCTATGGCGTCACAGCCAAGGAGGCCAAGGCGGCCGCCAAGAATTTTGCCGACCATGCTTCCCATCTGGTGGTGCATGGCGTGCTGCACCTGGCGGGTTATGATCACGAACGGCCAAAGGACGCCCGGGTGATGGAACCGCTGGAAGCAAGGATCCTCAAGCGGCTGGGCATCGCCGATCCCTATGCGGTGACATCCCCATGAACGACCATCCCCTGAAACGCCTGATCCAGAAGCTCACCGGCCAGGACGGGGAAACCACCGCCATGCGCGAAAGCCTGGAGGAGGTTATCGAGGAAAGCGATCGCGCATCCCCGGCCTTGTCGGCGCAGGAGCGGGTGATGCTCTCCAACCTGCTCAAGTTCGGGGAATTGAAAGTCCGCGACGTGATGGTGCCGCGCGCCGAAATAATCGCGGTGGACGAAAGCATCAACCTGGCCGACTTGCTGATGCTGTTCCGCGAAGCGCAGCATTCCCGCTTGCCGATGTTTCGCGAGACGCTGGACGATCCCACCGGCCTGATCCATGTGAAGGATGTGCTGGGCCTGCTGCAGCCCGAAGCCAGCGGCGCCTATTGCCTGTCGCCCAATGCGCGCGTCACCGCCTTGCGCCGGCCTATCCTGTTCGCGCCGCCCTCCATGCGGGCGCTGGACCTGCTGCTCAAGATGCAGGCCACCCATACCCACCTGGCCCTGGTGATCGACGAATATGGCGGCACCGACGGCCTGGTTTCTATCGAGGATATTATCGAGGAGATTGTCGGCGACATCGCCGATGAGCATGACGAAGTGACCAGGGAACTGAAGCCGGACGGCGACAGCTATCTCGCCGATGCGCGCATGGACCTGGATGATTTCAAGGCACAGACCGGCCATGATTTCCTGGTGGAAAGCGGCGAAGACGATGTCGAGCGCGACATCGACAGCCTGGGCGGGTTGGTGGTGTCGCTGCTTGGGCGCGTACCCCAGCGCGGCGAAATCGTGAACCATCCCGACGGCAGCGAGTTCCTGGTGCTGGAGGCCGATCCGCGCCGGGTGCGCAAGCTGCGCCTCACCCTGCCCAAATCCCGCGCCACGGAATGACGCCTGAGGCGGGAACGATGCTGGGGCGGGCCGGCGGCTGGGTCACTGGCCTTCAGGCTTGGCGCGCCTTGCTGTTTGCCTTTGCGGCGGGCGCGATGTCGGCACTGGCCTTCGCGCCTTTGGATTTTTTTCCCGCGCTGCTTGTGGGATATGCGGCACTGGTTCTGTTGTTGGACGGCGCCGCCGGCGCGGCAAGGCCGCTGCGCCGCGCCGCGATGCTTGGCTGGGCATTTTTTTTCGGCCAGTTCGCGATCGGCTTGCACTGGATCGTCTATCCCTTCCTGGTCTATCCCGACGCCACGCTGTGGGAATTGCCTTTCGCGCTCTTCATGCCGGCCGGCCTGGCCTTGTTCGGTGCCTTGGCCGCGACAGCCGCCATGCCGTTCTGGAGCAAGGGGCCGGGACGGATCCTGGCCTTCGCCATTGCGGCCGCATCGGCCGAGTGGTTGCGCGGCCATGTCCTCACCGGCTTTCCCTGGAACCTCTCAGGCTATGGCTGGGGTGCGTCCCTGGCCTTGCTGCAATCGGCCGGCGTCATGGGAATCTACGGCCTGTCCTTCCTCACCATCCTGTTGGGCGCGTCCCTGGCGGAGTTGACCGCGCCGCGGCGGTGGCTGCCGGCTGCGATGCTGGTGCTGTTTTCGGGCCTGTGGGGCTATGGCGCATACCGCTTGGCAACCGCACCCACGCAAAGCGTGCCGGGCGTACGCTTGCGGCTGGTGCAACCGGATGTTCCGCAGGCTGAAAAATATGTCCGCCGGCTGATGGCCCGCAATTGGCAGCGCTTGTTCAGTCTCTCCATTCAGTCCAATAGCGCGTCCCGTGATATCCCCACACATATCATCTGGCCGGAAGCCGCCACGGGCTTTGCCATTGCCCGGTCGCCGGACGCGCTCAGCCAGATCGCGCAGCTGACGGCGCGCGGGCAGACCGTGATGACCGGCTCGGACCGGGTGCTGCGGGACGACAGCGGCATCACGGCCTTCAACAGCCTCTATCTGTTCGCCCCCGGCGGCGCGGTGCGCACCTACGACAAGTTTCACCTGGTGCCCTTCGGCGAATATCTGCCCCTGGCGCCAGTGCTCCGCAGCATCGGCATTTCGCAGCTTACGATCGGACCGGGCTTCTCGGCTGGCGACCGCCCGCATGTGCTGCAAGCGGCACCCGCGCCGCCCATGACACCCCTGATTTGCTATGAAGTGATCTTTCCCCATGCGGTCGTCGACCCTGCCGGTCCGCGTCCCGGCTGGCTGGTTAACATCACCGATGATTCGTGGTTCGGGCCTTGGGCCGGGCCACAGCAGCATTTCCTGATCGCGCGCGTGCGCGCCATCGAAGAAGGGCTGCCCATCGCTCGCAGCGCCAATACCGGGATCAGCGCCATGATCGACCCGTTGGGCCGTGTGGGCGCGCAATTGGCGTTGAACAAGATGGGCGTGCTGGACAGCGCGTTGCCGCAGGTAATTGCCGCACCCCCATATGCACGGTTCGGCGATCTGGTATTTTTGGTGCTCTTGGTTATCGGCGCGCTTGCCGGTGTCGTGTTGCGCCGGAGTTAAATCGCGGCGCGATAGAAATTATCGTTTGCGTTATGCGGAAGATGAGGCCAAGTTTCCGCCCGCAAAAACAGCTCGAGAAGCGCGTGCCAAAGAAGCAAGCCAATCCAATCGATGTCCAGGTGGGAAACCGCGTGCGCATTCGCCGCATGCTGATCGGAATGAGTCAGGAGCGTTTGGGCGATCTCCTGGGCCTGACATTTCAACAAGTCCAAAAATACGAGAAGGGCGTTAACCGCATTGGCGCGGGACGCCTGTTCGAAATGTCACGCATCCTCAATGTGCCCGTCGATTTCTTCTATGAAGGCGTCAATGCCGCGCCGGCCCATCCCGGGGAGGAAGGGCAAGGCCCGCCGGTGATGGAATTTGTGTCCAGCGGCGAGGGGATGCAGCTGTCATTGGCATTCATGAAGATAAAAGACGCGAAGGTGCGCAAGCGGGTCTTGGATTTGGTAAAGAGTCTGGCAGAGGAAGAAGCCGCCAAGGTTTAGGTCTTGCGCGACGCCTTCTCTTCCAGTCCCGACTGACCTTCTCGCGACTGCAACACCGCATAAACCTCTTGCGGCGTGATGCCGCTGGCCGCCCACAAGACCAGCAGGTGGTACAGCACGTCGGCGGATTCCTTGGCGAGTTCCGCTTTGTCCTTCTGGATGGCGGCGATCACCGCCTCGGTGGCTTCCTCGCCGAACTTCTTGGCGCATTTCTCCACGCCCGCCGCCAGCAGCTTGGCAGTGTATGAGCTGCCGGGATCGCCGCCTTTGCGGGAAGCGATGGTGGCAAAGAGCTTGTCGAGGGTCTCGGACATAGGGGCCTATTAGCACACCTGCGGCGCTAAAGCCCAATCCGCGCCCTGATATCGGCGGGGGTCGCGCCTGCCTGCCGCATGCTCTCCAGCGACACCGCGCCGTCGCGCTTGGAGAATTTCTTGCCACTCTCGTCCAGCACCAAGGCGTGATGGGCGTAAACCGGCTCAGGCAATTTCAGCAGGGCTTGCAGCAGGCGCTGGATATGGGTGGCTGAGCGCAGGTCTTCGCCGCGGGTCACCAGGCTCACTTGCTGGTGCGCGTCGTCCACCACGACCGCCAGGTGATAGGAGGTCGGCATGTCCTTGCGCGCGATCACCACGTCGCCGAAGCGGAAGGGGTCCACGGCATGGCGCAAGCCCCGCTCGGTATAGGTCATGGGGCCGGTCAGCGCCGCCGCTTTGGCGATATCCAGCCGCAAGGCATAGGCCTCTCCCGCGGCAATGCGCTTCTGGCCCTCCTCATGCGACAAGTGCTTGCACGTGCCGGGATAGATGTCTCCGTCGGGACCGTGCTGCGCCTCGCCAATGCGGGCGATCTCGGCGGTGATCTCGGCGCGGGTGCAAAAGCAGGGATACACCAGCCCGTGCGCCTTGAGCGTCGCCAGCGCCTGGGCATAGGCGCCCATGCGGGTGGATTGGCGCAACGAAGGCTCGTCCCAGGACAGGCCCAGCCATTTCAAGTCGTAGAAAATCGCCTGGATGAACTTGTCGCGCGAGCGGCCCTTGTCGATGTCCTCGATCCTGAGCAGGAAATCGTCGCCGCTTTCGTAAGCGGTGATGGCGGCATACGCGTGTCCCAGATGCAGCAATCCGGTTGGACTGGGCGCGAACCTTGTGACAATCATGCTTTGATTCTAACGCATAGACGGGGATATGGCACTTTCCGGTCCGACCCTGCCGCCGGCGCGCGGCGCCGCCACGCACCTGGTGGTGCTTGTGCATGGCTATGGCGCCGACGGCCAGGACCTGATCGGACTCGCCAACCACTGGCAGGACATGCTTCCCACCGTTGCCTTTGCGGCCCCCAACGCTCCGGCGCGCATACCGGGCGGTCCGGGCTATCAATGGTTTCCCATCTCCCGCATCGACCCGCATGAAATGCAAAAGGGCGTCGAGGTGGCGGGCCCCGGCTTGGACGGCTATCTGGATGCCGAACTGGCGAGATTGGGGCTTGGTTCCGAAAGACTGGCCCTGGTCGGCTTTTCCCAAGGAACCATGTTGTCGCTGCACCTGGGCCTGCGGCGCGCGGTCAAACCCGCCGCGATTGTGGGATTTTCCGGCTTGCTGCCGGGACCGCCGCCCGCAAATGGCGATATTCCACCCATCCTGCTGACCCATGGCGACAGCGACACGGTGATACCGCCCCAGGCGATGTTCCTGGCCGCGAACCAGCTGGGATTGGCCGGCGCGGCCGTGCAGTGGCACCTGGCGCGCGGCATGGGCCATGGCATCGATCCCGAGGGCCTGACGATGGCCGGCACCTTCCTGGCCCTGGCCTTTCGCGGACTCCTGAAAAACCACGGAGAAATACGCTCCGTCTACAAACCGTCATGACGAATCGGCTATCGTCCTAAGCACTTGAGCCATTCGGGGGTCAGGCCCTAGAATTCGGACCTCGCGTTAGACTTGCGAAAGGGGAATTGCTTTCACAGGATTTCTTCCGTGTTAGCCGCAGCAGCCGCCATACCCAGGGCAGCGTCAGGCAGTCATTGCCCGGCACTGGTCCTCAATGCTGATTACCGTCCACTGAGCTACTATCCGCTGTCGCTCTGGTCCTGGCAGGACACGATCAAGGCCGTGTTCCTGGAACGGGTCACCATCCTGGAGGAATACGACCGGGTGGTGCGCTCGGCGCGCGTCGAGATGAAGCTGCCGTCCGTGGTGTCGCTGAAGACCTATATCAAGCCGGCCCGGCGTCCCGCCTTTACCCGGTTCAATGTTTTCCTGCGCGACCAGTTCGAATGCCAATATTGCGGCGACCCCAAGGACCTCACCTTCGATCACGTGATTCCGCGCAGCAAGGGCGGCCGCACCACCTGGGAGAATGTCGTCACCGCCTGCAGCCCCTGCAACCTGCTCAAGGGCGGGCGCATGCCAGGTCTAGCCAAGATGCATCCGCGTATCCGCCCGCACCAGCCCACGGTGATTGAGCTGCGCGAGCATGGGCGCAAGTTTCCGCCGAATTATTTGCATGAGAGTTGGGCGGATTATCTGTATTGGGATTCGGTGCTGGAACCGTAGCACTGGGTGTCATCCCCGGCGAACATCGCGCGCATGGCGCGCGGTGTGAGGGAAGGGGACCCAGGCCCTTCCACTTAAACAATTCAATAATTTTGAGTTCCGAGCTTTGGCAAATCGCGTTGGAGATGCCTGGGTCCCCTTCCCTCGCGCTCACTACGTTCGCGCTCGCCGGGGATGACAGTTAGATTTTTTCCGAAAGTTTTATCGCGATCCGGCACCCGGTCTTGATCGCTTCCGACAGCAGCCTGTAGCCCGGCGCCTGTTCGGCGCCTTGGGCCAGCGCGGTATCGCGATGGGCCGCTTCGTCCGCGCGGAAGTCTTTGACCGTCGCCGTCAAAACGGGGTCTTTGTCCTTGAGCGCCTCGATCTGCGACGCATAATGTTCGTCGATCACTTCTTCCACCGCCGCGGTGCAGGCGAAGGCGGCCTTTTCCCCCAAGGCCGCGGTGGCCGCACCCAAGGCAAAGCCGGCCACGCGCCAGACAGGCTCCAACGCGGTCGGCCGCACCCGGCGCTCGTTCACCAACCGGTCAAAAGCCTTGAGGTGGCGCTGTTCCTGCGCCGCCATATGCTCGATGGTCTCCACGCTGGCGGCCGCATTCTTGCGGCGCTTCAAGACCGCCAGCTGGCCTTCGTAAATACGTACCGCGCCATATTCGCCGGCATGATCCACCCGGATCATGGACTCGGTATCCGGCGGCGATCCGGGAGAAACAGGTCTGTTTTTACGCGCCATGGCCGCGCCTCAGCAGGAAGGTACCGGTTGCGGCAAGCGCAAGCGAGACCAGCGCATTGTAAACCGCCAGGGACAGGCCGAACAGGCTCCAGGTCACGACATTGCAGCTGACTTCCGGCGGTGGCGCGCCCGAGCCCAAAACATAGGCATGCTCAACCGTGCAGGCACCGGGGCCGGGCAGGAAACCCCATTGCATGCCGGCCTGGTAGGCGGCGATCAAGCCGGACACGGCAACCATCGCAATTGTAAGGATCGCCAGCGCGCGCGCCTGTTTCTTCCAAATTGAAACAATCAACAGGCCGGTAATGGCTGCCGCGATATGCGGCCAGCGCTGCCAGTGACACATTTCACAAGGCGCCAAATGGCCGAGGTACTGAAAACCGAGCGCGCCCAGCAAAAGCGCCAATGCGCCCAGGCCCATCAATCTTGCAATCTGTTCATCACGAATCATGACTGGAAAAATTCTTTGGGATGATGCCCGTTCCGGGCTACAACTATCACCGATCTGCGCTGTCCAGGCAAACACAAGTGTCCTTGAAGTCTCTGTTGTTTAAAAAGCCGCCGCCTGCTTCCGTTCGTCATGAGCTCTTGAAGATAGACGGCCGCCTATTGGAAGTGCGGGTCATGCTCAATCCCCGCGCCCGGCGCATGATCGTCAAGGTCAATCCCGCCACAGGTGAAATCAGCGTCACGGCGCCCTCCCGGCGCGGCTTGGCGCATGCGCTTGATTTTGCGCGCGGCGAAAAGGATTGGATTGCCGGCCAGCTGGCCAAGGCGCCGGGGCCCGTGGCGTTGGTGCCGGGCGCGGTGATCCCGTTGTGCGGCAAGCCGCATGAAATCCGCAGCCGGCAGGCGCGGGGGCCCGCGCCGGTCTGGCAGGAGGACGGCATCATCTGGGTCAGCGGCCATGCCGCGCATGCGCCGCGCCGCGTGCTGGATTTCCTCAAAGGCGAAGCGCGCAAGGCGTGCGAGGCGCTGGTGCTGAAACATGCGGACAAATTGGGCGTGAAGCCGTCGCGCATCACAGTGCGCGATACCGCCAGCCGCTGGGGATCCTGTTCCTCGGCACGCTCGCTGTCCTTTTCCTGGCGGCTGATCCTGGCGCCGGATTTTGTGCTGGATTACGTGGTGGCGCATGAAGTGGCCCATCTCAAGGAGATGAATCACAGCCCGCGTTTCTGGGCGCATGTGAAATACCTGGTCGCCGACAAGAACACGGCGCAGAACTGGCTGCGCGTGAATGGGCGCGAACTGCAGCGGTATACGGCTGGCAAGATCTGAGCCGCGCGCCCATTTTATTTCATTGGGCGCATCCGCGCCCGGGGGGCGCGAGCTGCAGCGGTATACGGTGAAGACGGGGTGACGCGATTGTCATCCCCGGCTGAGCGCCGCAACGCGGCGCGAAGGGAAGGGGACCCAGGTGAATGGATTGAGCCCGGTCGATCCACCTGGGTTCCCTTCCCTCGCCGCGCAAAGGCGCGGCTCGCCGGGAATGACATATTAGCTTTTTTAGATTGGTGAGCGCTTACGTCCCGCCAAAAATCCTGTTCAACAACCGATCCAAGGCATCCGGCTCGGTTTTCTTTTCTTCCGGCTTTTGTTCTTCCGGCGCGGCATGATCCGCCGCCGGAACCTCATCGGCCGATGCCACCAGCGTTGTTCCGGCCAGCGGACGCACCGGCAGGCCTTGTTCCGCCTCAGTCATGAATCCGCGGAAGATGTGTGCCGGCAAGGTGCCGCCGGTGGCCTTCTTCATGGGTGCATTGTTGTCGTTGCCGATCCAGACGCCGCACACCAAATCGGCGGTAAAGCCGACAAACCAGGCGTCGCGAAAATCCTGGGTGGTCCCGGTTTTGCCGGCGGTGGGCCGCTCGTCCAGCCGGGCCGCCTTGCCGGTGCCGCTCGCGGTGACTTCCAGCATCATGCGCGTCATCTGCAGATTGTCATTGACGCTCATCACGGCACCGATGCCGGACGGCTTGCGCTGGTAGAGAATCTTGCCGCCGCTCGTCTTGATCTTCAGCACCCCGAACGGAACCACGCCATTGCCGCCATTGGCGAAGGGCGCATAGGCGCCGGTCAATTCCAAAGGTGTCACGCCCGAGGTGCCCAGCGCCAGGGATGAGACTTCCGCCAGCGGCGAAGCAATGCCCAGCCGGCGGGCCGTGGCGGCCACCGCCTTGGCGCCCACTTCGTCGGTCAATTGCGCGGCCACGGAATTGGAGGACTCTGCAAAGGCGGCGATCAGGGGAATCTCGCCCTTGAAATGGCCCTCGAAATCTTCCGGCTTCCAGCCATGGATATTCACCGGCCCGTCATTCACCGTTTCGTCGGGCGAATGGCCATGCTCCAGCGCGGTCAGATAGACGAAAGGCTTGAAGGCGCTGCCGGGCTGGCGCACCGCGTCGGTGGCGCGGTTGAAGCCGGAGCCGCCATAGGTCCTGCCGCCGACCATGGCGCGGATGCCGCCGTCCGGCGTCATCGCCACCAACGCCGCCTGGCCGGCACGATATTGCTCGCCCTCCGCCGCCAGGCCGCGCGCCACCGCTTGCTCGGCCATCGCCTGCGTCTGGAGATCGAAGCTGGTCTCGACAATGATCGGCTGGTTGGTTTCGCCCACCAACTCACCCAGATGCGCCATGATCCAGTCGGCGAACCAGCCCGAACCCGGCGTGCCATTGGCGCGGACGATGCGCGGCCGCGTCGCCTCCGCCAAGGCGCGGGTGTTCTCATCGATGAAGCCGGCGCTGCGCATGGCGCGCAGCACCAGCTGGGCGCGCTGAAGGCCCGCATCGCTGTCGGAAAGGGGATTGTAGCGGGCCGGCGCCTTGACGCTGCCGGCGATGATGGCGGCTTCGGTCAGCCCCAGCTCACTGGCATGCTTGCCGAAGAATTTTTCCGCCGCCGCCTCGATGCCGAACACGCCGGCGCCGAAATAGACGCGGTTCAGGTACAAAGTGAGGATCTGGTCCTTGCTGTAGTGCCGCTCCAGATAGAGCGCCAGCATGGCCTCCTGCATTTTGCGGTCGAAGGTGCGGCCAGGGCTGAGGAACAGGTTCTTGGCCAACTGCTGGGTGATGGTGGACCCACCCTGCACGACATGGCCGCTCATCATGTTCTGCAACGCCGCGCGCGCCAGCCCGATGGGATCGACACCCAGATGCGAACGGAAGCGGCGGTCCTCGATGGCGATGAAAGCGTTTGGCACATAGTCGGGCAGTTCGTTCGTCCGGACCATCCGGCCCTGGGTGAGCCCGCGCCGCGCGATGAACCGGCCGCGGTCATCCAGGATGGTGACGTCCTGCGAGCGCCCATTGACCATCAGGTTTCCGACATCGGGCAGGTTGGACAGGAAGCGGGAAAAGAAAATCGCGCCCAGGATCACGCCCCATCCGGCCAGCATCGCCACCACATAGGGCCAGGTGGCGCGCGGTTTGCGCGCTTTGGAAGGTGGCGGCGGCAGCGATGGCGGGCGCGACCCGGCATAGGGCCGGCGCGGAATATTGGCAGGCTTGGCAGGCTTTTTCGCCATGCCCGTGTTCTAGGACGCTGTGGTTAACGGGGGATAAATAAAGTCCTAATGGGGGCAGGCGGGCGTTAATGAATCGCCCAAGGGCTCAAGCACAAAGCCTGTAGCCGCCGCCCTCGGTCAGGAGAATCTGCGCCCGGGCGGGGTCCTGCTCGATCTTCTTGCGAAGCCGGTAGATGTGGGTCTCCAGGGTATGGGTGGCCACCGCCGGGCTATAGCCCCAGACTTCGTGCAAAAGAATGTCGCGCGGCACGGTTCCGGCGCTGGCATGCAGGAATTTGAGGATATTGGTTTCCTTCTCCGTCAATCGCACCTTGCGGCCATCGGCCTGCAGCAATTTGGCGGAGGGATGAAAAGTGTAAGGCCCAATGCGCACCGCCGCATCATCCGCCGGCGCATGGTGATTGTTGAGCGCATGCAATCGCGCCAACAGCGCGGAAATGCGGAACGGGCGCGTCAGGGCTTCAAAGGCCGTGGGCGTTTCGACTTCGACCAAAAGCAGGATGGGACAGGACAGTCCCTGCTCGCGCAGCCCCGTAGCCACGGCTTCCGCGTCGCCCAGGCCGACAATGGCAAAATTCAGCTGTTCGCGGGAGCACGCCTGGGCGCCATCGCCATCCTGAGCGACCATGACTTCATAGCCTTCGCGTTCGAGCTGCTCCGCCAGGCTGGCGCGCAGCACGTCATCGCTTTCGGCCAAAAGAATTCGTGTCGGCATGAGGGCTGTGCGGTTTAGGGCCTGATTTGGGGACTGGGACGAGACTAGCGCGTCCTGTGCACGCGCGGCAAATCTTGCCGGGCGCCTTGTTCGACCCGGGCCGGGAACACGGATGAAATTCCAGCAATAGCCCCAAAAACCGGCCGCGCCGATCTGGCGCGCGGCTTGCTTCGCGCAGGGGATGAGCGTCTACAGCGCAGAATACCACGCCATGATCGCATCTCCGGGCCCCGCCGGAGCGAAGCCTGCCTCAGTTTTGGCACAATCGGTGCCGGGCGTTCCCTCTTCCGCGACAGGAACCGCCGGCGCGCAATCCCCTGAAGGGT
>Ga0157379_10002344_pt1 | contig 15800 bp, 16 predicted proteins | sample S25metaG_FD_121802 | JGI IMG/M metagenome (GOLD analysis project Ga0157379, IMG submission 121802) | Switchgrass rhizosphere microbial communities from Kellogg Biological Station, Michigan, USA - S2-5 metaG | ecosystem: Host-associated > Plants > Roots > Rhizosphere > Soil | place: USA... | reverse complement strand
GGTTGGCCTCGTCGGCCGGCGTCAGGACCTCGGACTCGTCGATGTAGTCGACCTCGAGCGCCTGCAGCACCTGGGCCTCGGCGAAGTGGCCGATCCGGGCCTTGGCCATGACGGGGATCGTCACGGCCTCCTGGATGCCCTTGATCATCGCCGGGTCGCTCATGCGCGCGACGCCGCCATCGCGGCGGATGTCGGCCGGGACGCGCTCGAGCGCCATGACGGCCGCCGCGCCCGCGTCTTCGGCGATCTTGGCCTGCTCGGCATCGACGACGTCCATGATGACGCCGCCCTTCAGCATCTCCGCCAGGCCGACATGAACTCGGAACGTCGCTTCGTCACGCATCTGCGATCCAGTGTAGACGCGTGTGGGCGCCGGACTACTTCAGGCGGAAGGCCTTGATGCGATCCGCATACTGCGCGGCGTCGCGGCTGTACACACCGTAGGCCAGGGCCTGGATGACGGACAACAACGCGGTGTGCGAGCGCACGTAGGCCGGGGAGTTGCTCGAGTAGTACAGCTTGACGTGCGCGAGCTTGGCGACCTCGGAGAGCGTCGCGTCGACGATCGCGACCGTCCGCGCCTTGCGGTGCCGTGCGAGCTTCATCGCGCGCACGACGAGCGGATGCGGGCGCCCGGCCGACAGGCCGATGACGAGCGTGTGCTCGTCGATGCGGCCGAGGCGGCTCAGCGCCTCCTGCGACGGGCTGGCGACGATCTCGGCGCGGAGGTCCAGCAGCATCAGCAGGTGGCGCAGGTAGCTGGCGAAGAAGGCCATCTGGTCGGTGCCGCACACCAGGACGCGGTGCGCGCCGGTGATCGCGTCGATCGCGGCCTCGACGTCGGTGCGCGAGACACGCCGGGCCGTCTCCTCGACGTTCTGGTAGTCGGCGGCGACCGCGGCCTCGAACTCGTTCTGGTCGAGCGAGAACAGCGGCTCGGGCGAGATGGCGCCGACGGCGGTCGCGCCGGAGGCCACCTTGCGGCGGTACTCCTCGCGGGCCGAGTGCTGGAGCTCGGGGAACCCTTCGAAGCCGAGCGCCTGCGAGAAGCGCACGACCGTCGAGCTCGAGGTGTTCGCGCGCCGCGCGAGCTCCTCGGCCGTCTGGAAGGCCACTTCGTCGAGATGGTCGACGATGTACTGCGCGACATCCTTCTGGGAGCGCGAGAACTCGTCGAACCGCGCCTGGATGTACGCGGAGAGGGTCTGGTGGCCCCGCGCCTCGTGCGGCGGGGCGGTGATGGTCGCGGCCGTCCTCTTCATGGGCGGGACGGTCTTTCGACACGCCCGGCGCGGACTCCTCCCGAATCCGCGATCGCCCGACCGCTCAGCACTCCTGACGAGTGCGCGCCCGGCACGGGGCCGGGCGCGGGACTCGTCGTTCACGGGCCGCGCCGTCTCCGGAGGTCGGGCCCGCGGGCAAGGACGGGGCGGGGGGTATGGCGCCGAGATGGCCCTTGCCGTGTGATCAAAAGCTGCCCAGGCCTGGGCAAGCCGGAAACGGCCTGACGTGGTGCCGTGTCCGCGGTGAGACGCGGCGGTCGTGCGGGTACGCCCCCCTGCCGTGCAGTCGCGCAACGTCCTGGAGCAGGCGGCCGACCGGTCGCGGGTCGGCCTCGGCGACCGGGCCAGGCGGCTGCGTACGCTGCTGCCGACGCTGCTCATGGCCGCGGTGGCGGCGGGCATCGCCTGGGAGATCGCGCTGCGGGCGTTCGGCGCGCGCGGGGCGTTCTTCGCGCCGGTGGCGGCGGTGATCACGCTCGGGCTGACCGTCGGCGAGCGGGTCCGCCGCGCGATCGAGCTGTCGGTCGGGGTCCCGCTCGGCATGATGCGCTGATCGGCTGCGGCGCCGCGCTGGTCCTGAACTTCGTCGTGTTCCCGGTCGACCCGGTGCGCCTGGCCCGGCGGGAGGCCGAGCCGGTCATCCGCGAGCTGGCGGGGTCGCTGGATGACATCGCCGACGCGCTCGCCGGGCGCGACCGCGACCGGGCCGTGGCGGCGCTGCGCCGCGCGCGCCATCGACGCCTCGACGCAGCGGTTCCTCGAGGCCCTGACCATCGGGCGCCAGACGGCGGCGGCGCCGCAGCGGTGGGGAGACCGCGACCGCGCCGCGGCGGTCGTCGAGCCGGCGGTCCGCGCCGCGCGCACGGCGAGCGCGGTCCTCGAGCAGACCACGAACCTGTCGGTCAGCGTGATCGTCGGACAGATCCGCTCGACCGCGGTCGACCTCCTGCGCAGCACGGGGATGAGCCCCGACGACGCCCGAGCCCGCATCCGGGCGACGCGAACGCCACATTGAGCGCAGATGAAGGGGTCAGACCCCAACTTGACGTGCACGTGAGGTTGGTGCCAGGCACCCTTCAGGTTCGGCGGACGGTGAGGATGACGATGTCGTCCGTGGGCGGTCCGGGCGCGAAGGCCTCGACCGCGGAGCGGACTGCCTCGGTCAGCGCCTGCGCCGAGGCGCCGGGACCAACGGACTCGAGCGCTGCGACGAGGCGCTCGGGCCCGAACCGCTCACCGTCGCGGGACGCGTCGGTGACCCCGTCGGTGTAGAGCACCAGCGCCTCCCCGGAGGCCACCGCCACCTCGGTGAGCTCCCGCTGCGCCGGGCGCCGCTCGAGGCCGAGCATGCGACCGCCCGGCCCGATCTCGCGGACCCCTCCGGCGGCGACGAGCATCGGCCGCGGATGCCCGGCGCACGCGACCCGCGCGATCCCACCTTCGAGCACCGCCGCCGCCACGGTGCACGCGACGCGATCGGGCTCGGGCTCCTCGAGCAGCCAGTCGTCCAGCAGCGTCAGGCCGTCGCGTGGGTCGCCCGTCAGCGCCGTCGCCACGCTCAGCGTGTGGCGCACGCGCGGCGTCAGCGCCGCGGCGCCGGCGCCCTTGCCCACGACGTCCCCCACGAGCACGAGCCAGCGGCCCTCCCCCGCCGGCTGCACGTCGTAGATGTCGCCGCCGACCTCGTTGGCCTCCCCCGCCGCCTGGTGGTGCAGCGCGGTCGTCCAGCCCTCCGGCGCAGCCAGCCGCGTCGGCAGCATCGAGGCCTGGAGCACGTGGCTGATCTCGCCGCGCTCGGTGTACAGCCGCGCGTTGTGGACCGCCGCGCCCGCCCGGCGCCCGAGCTCCTCGACCAGCGCGACGTCCCACGGCGTGAAGCGCCGCGCCTCGCCGCTGAGCACGAGGCTCAGCACGCCGATCACGCGCCCCGAGGCCTCCAACGGGACGAGCAGCGCCGAGCGCATCCCGGCCTGGCGCGCGAGCTCGTAGTGCTCCTCGTCGTGCGTGGCGGCGCGCAGCAGGTCGTCGGAGATGTCGGCGATGAGCTCCGTACACCCCGTGCGCAGCACCTCCGGGACGCCGAACGTCTGGTCGGGGTCGATCGGATAGCGTCGGCGAAGCTCGCGCGCGAGTTCGACCTGCTCCGGGTCCACGTGCGCGACGGCGACCGGCACGATGTTGCCGCGCGCGTCGATGAGGTCGACCGCGCACCAGTCGGCCAGCGTCGGCACGGCGAGACGCGCGACGTGCTGCAGCGTCTCCTCGTAGTCCAGCGAGGACGCCAGCGTCCGCGCCGCCTCATCGAGCAGCCGCCTCCCGAGGTCGGCCTCGGTGACGTCGGTGACGTCCTCGATGACGTTCACGGCGCCCGCGACGCGGCCGTCGGCGTCGAACAGCGGGGTGGCCTTGATGAGGCTCCAGCGCGGCCGGGGTGGCGCGTCCGGGTCCACGCGCACCCAGCGCAACAGCATCGGCGGCGGGTGCTGCCCACCGAGCACCTGCCGGCCGGGCAGCTCGTCGAAGCCGGCCGGCGTCCCGTCGGGGTGGTAGGCCCGATAGCCGTCGAGCAGGTGCGCCGGATCGGCCGCCAGCAGCTCGGCGAGGCTCGCGAACCCCAGCAGCTCGAGCGCGGCCCGGTTGGCGAAGACCGGGCGCCCGTCGGCCGCCTGGATCGTGACCGCCTCGGCCAGCACGCCGAGCGCGGCGGCGAGATGCGCCTCGGACAGGGCGAGGGGCCCGGTGCGCGACGTGGTCATCGGCGAATCATCGCCTGCGCCATGCGTAGGCGTCCAGCGCGGTCGGCGGCGCGGTTGCTACGCGACCTGGGTGACGGCGCGGTCCTTGCCCCGCGCCTTGGCGGCCAGCAGCCGCTCGTCGGCCGCCTTGAACAGCGCGGCGACGGTCCGCGCGTCCTCCGGGGCGACCGCGACGCCGGCCGAGGCCGTGATCGCCTCGCCGACCGGGAAGGCCGCCGCGCGGACGGCGCCGACCAGGCGGTCGCCGGCCCGCTGGGCCTCGCCGGCGTCGGCGCCGGGCAGGATGACGGCGAACTCCTCGCCGCCGGTGCGGCAGACGACGTCGCCGGCGCGCACGTGGTCCCACAGGACCGTCGCGAAGGCGATCAGGACCTGGTCGCCGGTCGGGTGGCCATGCACGTCGTTGACGCGCTTGAAGTCGTCGACGTCGAGCAGCACGAGCGCGACCGGCCCCTCGTCGCGGTGCGCGCGCGCCAGCTCCGCGGCCAGCCGCTCGTGGAAGTGGCGGCGGTTGAACAGGCCGGTCAGCTCGTCGGTCCGGGCCTGCTCGGAGAGCAGCTCGCGGCGGCGCGCGTTGTCGTAGGCCAGCGCGGCGAGCGTGGCGAAGCGCCGGATGAGCTGCGCCTCCTCGGGGGAGAAGCTCGGCGCCGGGCCATCCGTCCACGCGGCGCCCTCGCGCCAGACGTTCAGCGTGCCGATCACCCGGTCGGCGACGATCAGCGGGCAGAAGACGATCGCCTCCTGATCCTGGGGCGTGCCGTCGATGATGTAGCGGCCGAACCACGGATGGCCCGGCTCGAGGTGCACGAGCTGGCGGGAGCGGACGACCTTGCCGGTGATCGAGTTGTCGATGTCGGGCGCGTCGGCCAGCGTCTCCTCGACGTAGAGGCCGTTGGCGAACACCGGGACGAGCGCGTTGCGCTCGGCGTCGACCTCGTACACCGCGAGGCTCGTGTACGGCACGATCCCCTTCAGCGCGCCGGCCATGCCCTCCAGCGTCGCGAGGATGGACTCTTCGGCGAGCACGCCGGCGACCGCGTCGATGATCGACTCGAGGCCCCGGACGACACGAGTGGCGGAGACGGCGGGCATGCTTCCCCCCGAAGATCGGCGCCGGGCACCCGAAGTTGAGGTCCGGGTCCGCCGGACCATACGTCGTTGACGGCGCAACTATCATGGGAGATGCGGTGCCCGACGCCCTCTCCCCTCGCCACCTCACCGCCCGGCTGGCGCAGATCGCGCTCGTCGTCGGGGTCGGCCTGCTGCTGCTCGCGGCCCTGCCGGGGCTGGGCGAGGTCCGCGCCCGCCTGGCCGGCGCGCAGCCCATCTGGATCGTGGCGTCGCTCCTGCTCGAGCTGGGCTCGGTCGCCGCGTTCGTCGTCGTCTTCCGCGGCGTGTTCTGCCGCCGCATGCCCTGGGGCCTCAGCGCGCAGCTCGGCCTCTCCGAGCAGGCCGCCAACGTGCTGCTGCCTGCCGGCGGCGCGGGCGGTCTGGCGCTCGGCGCCTGGGCGCTGAGCCGCCTCGGGATGGCCGGCGGCCAGATCGCGCGGCGGACCGTCGCGTTCTTCCTCATCACGAGCTCGATGAACTTCTTCTGCATCGTCGCGGCGGGGACGCTCGTGCTGGCCGGCGTGCTGCCCGGCGACGCGTCGGTCGCGGCGGCGGCGATCCGGTCGGGCCTCGCGCTGCTGACGATCATCGGCGTCCTCGCGCTGCCGCGCGTGCTGCCCGGCCGGCCCGAGGCGCCGGTCGGCGGCGATCGCCTCGCCCGGCTGCGCCACAGCGCGGCGCACGTCGGCGCGACCGTCGCCGACGGCGTGCGCGACGCGGTGGGGCTCCTGCGCGCGGGCCGGATCGGGGTGATCGCCGGCGCGCTGGGCTACCTGGCCTTCGACATCGCCGCGCTCGAGGCGGCCTTCCAGGCGTTCGGGTCCTCCCCGCAGGCCGGCGACTTCCTGCTGGCCTACGTGATCGGCCAGCTCGGCGGCCTCGTGCCCGTGCCGGGCGGCATCGGCGGCACCGACGGCGGGCTGGTCGCGGCGCTGACGCTGTACGGCACGCCGCTGACGCACGCGACCGCCGCCGTGCTGGCCTATCGCGCCTTCCAGCTCGGGGTGCCCGCGCTCGCGGGCACCGTGGCCTTCGCGCAGCTGCGGCGCACGCTGGCGCGCGAGAGCCGTGGTCAGGACGCCGCGGGCCAGGCGATGGCCGGCGGCGTCGCCATGGCCGCGGCCAGCTCGCCCAGCTCGAGCGGCCGGTACAGCAGGTAGCCCTGGAAGAACCGGCAGCCCAGGTCGCGCAGCCAGGCCAGCTGCTCGGGCGTCTCGATGCCCTCGGCGGTCACCGACCGCCCGAGCGCGTGGGCCATCCCGACGACGGCCTCCACGATCGCCCGGCTGCTGGCGTCGTGCGGCAGGCCGGCGACGAACGAACGGTCGATCTTGATGGCGTCGATCGGCCGGTCCTTGAGCATGGCCAGGGACGAGAAGCCGGTGCCGAAGTCGTCGAGCACGAGCTCGACGCCCATCGCCGACAGCTCCTCCAGCGACCGCGTGGTCGCGGCGTCGGAGCCGAGCAGCGCCGTCTCGGTGATCTCGACCACGAGCTGGTGCAGCGGCAGCCCGGCGGCAGCGCAGGCGCGGCGCACCTCGGTGGTGAAGCCCGGGTCGCGCAGCTGACGGGGCGACACGTTGACCCCCACATGCACCGGATGGCCGAGCGTCTCCTGCAGCGCGACGACCGCCGCGACGGCCTCGCGGACGATCCAGCGCCCGAGCTCGTCGATCAGCCCGGTCTGCTCGGCGATCGGGACGAACTCGTCGGGGCCGACGACGCCCAGCTCGGGCGAGGTCCAGCGCAGCAGCATCTCGAGGCCGGAGGCCTCCCAGCGCCCGCAGGCCACGATGGGCTGGCCCAGGAGCCGGAACTCGCCGCGCTCGAGCGCGCCGTGCAACGCGGCCTCGATGGCCCGGCGGCGGTCGCCGGCGTCCGCGCCGGTGTCACGCGCCGCGGCCCGGACGCGGTTGCCGCCCTCGTCCTTGCCGAGGTCGACGGCGTCGGCCGCGTGGCGGATCGCCTCGCGCGCGTCCACGTCGCGGCCGCTGACCACGGCGATGCCGACGGTGGCCGTCGGATGCAGGCCGTGCAGCGCGTGGTGGCCGGACGGGTCGGCGACCGCGGCGACGATCCGCTGCCCGATGACGGCCGCGTCCCGGGCGTCGACGTCCTCGGCCACGACGACGAACTGGTCGCCGGTGAAGCGCGCCACGGTGTCGCCCGGCCGCACGACGCCGGCCAGGCGCCGCGCGACGGCCCGCAGGACCTCGTCGCCCGCCTCGTGGCCGAGGCGGCCGTTGACGAGCTTGAGGCGGTCGATGTCGACGAGCAGCACGCCGACGGCGGTGCCGCTGCGCCGGCTGCGGGCCAGCGCCTGCGTGAGGCGGTCGACGAGCAGGGTCCGGTTGGGCAGGCCGGTCAGCGCGTCGTGCGTCGCGCGCTGGACGAGCTCCTCGCCGGCGCGGGCGCGGTCGATGGCGATGCCGGCCAGCCGCGCGGCGTCGCGCAGGAACCCGAGGTGCTCGGCGGTGGGCCGGCGCGGCTGCGCGCCGTAGACGCCGAAGGTGCCCACGACCCGACCACCGTCGCCGAACACGGGAAACGACCAGCAGTGCCGCAGACCGACGTCGCGCGTGAGGTCCAGCAGCGACGCCCAGCGCGAATCGCGCTCGATGTCCTCGGTGATGACCTCGATGCCGTGGCAGGCGGCCGGACCGCAGGAGCCGATCTCGGGGTCGGCGACCATGCCGTCCAGCGCGGCGAGGTAGGCCCGCGGCAGGTTCGGGCCGGCGGCGTGGTGCACGGTGCGCAGCTCGTCGTCGAGCAGGAGGATCGAGCCCCGCAGCTCCGGGTCGTAGCGCTCGATGCTGAAGGCGACCTCCTCGAGGACCTGCTCGAGCGGCGCGCCCGCGCCGATCAGCTCGTGCGCGCGGTTGTGCGAGGCGACGACGTCGCGCGTGCGGCGCAGCTCGTCGGCGCCCAGGCGCAACGCCACCTCGCCCGCGATGCCGTCCGCGAGGTCGCCGAGCAGCCCGAGGTCCTCCTCGGTCCAGCGGCGCGGCGCCCGGTCGGCGACGCAGAGGGTTCCGAGGACCGCGTCCTGGACGCGGATCGGAACGCTGACATAGCCCGCCAGGCCGCGGCGCACCACGGCGATCTCGTCGCGCAGCCCGGGCTCGGCGCGCAGGTCGTCGATGGCCAGCGGGCCGTCGAGGCCGAGCACGTACCGGCAGACGACGTCGCCGACGGGCAGCGCTCGGCCGACCGCGACGCCCTCGACCCCGAAGACGCTCTTGACGATGCAGTCCTCGCCCTCGAACACCGTGATGAACGCATGCGTCGCGCGCACCGACCGCGCGGCCAGGCGGGTCCAGCGGTCGAACGCGGGCTCCGGGCACCGGGCGGCCAGCCCGCAGCGCGCGAGGAGGTCGGCGCGCGCGGGATCGTGCAACGCGACGGCGACGGCGTCGGGGTCGAGGCGTGGGCGGTCGGTGAGCACCCTGCACCGGGATGTCGGCGCGCGGACCAACGGCTGGCATCCCTCGATCGAGGGATCTGGCCGGTCGACCACCAAGGTCGAGCTATCTCCACCTGCACGGTCGGGGTTGCCCACCTGTGGAACGTTCTGGCGCGCCGGGAGACTGACCGATGTCATGCACGCCGACGCACCCAGCGAGCTCTCCCTCCCCCGCCTCGACCTCCGGGCGCTGGGTCGGCGCGCCCTGGTGCCCGGGCTGGCGGCGGCCGGCGTGCTCGTGGCCGTGGTCGCGCTCGGCGGTCCGGCGCAGGCCTTCGCGGACGCGCTGCAGCGCGCGGTCGACGCCGACCCGCGCTGGGTGGCGGCCGCCGCGGCGTTCGAGCTGCTCTCGTTCGGCGGCTACGTGCTGCTCCTGTGGCTCGTCGCGGGCCGCGCGACGGCCCGGATGGGCCCGCGCGAGAGCCTCGAGGTCACGCTCGGCGGCGCCGCCGCCACGCGCCTCATGCCGACCGGCGGCGTCGGCGGCGCCGCGCTGACGCTCTGGGCGCTGCGCCGCACGGGCCTGGACGCCCGCCGGGCCGGCCGCACGTTGTTGTCGTTCCTGGTCGTCCTCTACGCCGTGTTCCTCGGCGCGATCGTCGCCAGCGGCACCCTGCTGGCCTTCGGGGCGGGCGACGTCCACGGCCCGCTCGCGCTCACCGCGCTGCCCGCGGCGCTGGCGGCGGTAGGCATCGCCGTCCCGCTCACGCTCGGGCTGCGCCATCGCCTGCGCGGCGCACGCGCGTCCGACGCCGGCCCGGCCGCCGGTCGCGTGCGCTCCGGCGCCCGCCTGCTCGGCGAGGCCACCGACGACGCGCTGCGCGTCGTCGGCTCGGCCGACCCGCGCGTGCTCGGCGCCCTGGCCTGGTGGGCGTTCGACGCCGCGGTCCTGTGGGCGATGCTCGACGCGTTCGGCAGCCAGGTCCCGCTGCTGGTGGTCGTGCTCGCCTACTTCGTCGGGCAGGCCGGCAACATGGTCCCCATCCCGGGCGCCGTCAGCGGCGGCATCACCGGCGTGCTGCTGGCCTTCGGCATCGACGCCGACCTCGCGCTCGTCTCCGTGCTCGGCTACCGCGCCGTGGCCATCTGGCTGCCCGCGCCGCTCGGCCTCGCCGCGCTGGCCGCGCTGCGCACGACGATCGCGCGCTGGGCCGAGTCGCCCGCCGCCTCGGCCTGACCGCGCTGGGGGACAATGCGGGCATGCCCGCGTCGCTCACGCTGCCCGGCCTGCGGATCGTCGAGCACGAGATCGTCGTCCCCCTCGACCACGCCCGGCCCGACGGCGACCAGATCACCGTGTTCGCCCGCGAGGTCGCCGACGCCGACGGGCCCGACCGCCCGTACCTCCTGTTCTTCCAGGGCGGCCCGGGCTCGGAGGCGACGCGGCCGACCGCGGCGCCGCCGTCCCCCGCCTGGCTGGCCCGCGCGCTGCGGGAGTTCCGCGTGCTGTTGCTCGACCAGCGCGGGACCGGGCGTTCGACGCCGGTCGGCGCCCTGCCGCGGCGCGACCCCGCCGCGCAGGCGCAGTACCTGTCGCACTTCCGCGCCGACGCGATCGTGCGCGACGCCGAGCACCTGCGCCGGGCGCTGGGCGTCGAGCGCTGGAGCGTGCTCGGGCAGAGCTTCGGCGGGCTGTGCGTCATGACCTACCTGTCGGTCGCGCCGGAGGGCCTCGACCTCGCGCTGATCGCGGGCGGCCTGGCCCCGCTCGACGCGCCCGCCGACGATGTGTACCGCGCGACGTACGCGCGCATGCTCGCGCGCAACGAGCGCTACTACGCCCGCTATCCGGGCGACGTCGACCGCGTCCTGACGCTGCAGGATCACCTCGAGCGTGAGGACGTGCGGCTGCCCTCGGGCGACCGCCTGACGGCGCGGCGCCTGCGCCTGGCCGGGGGCGACCTGGGGATGAGCTACGGCTTTGAGCGGCTGCACCACCTGCTCGAGCTGCCCGTCGACAGCCCGGCCTTCCTGCACGACGTCGAAGCGGCGATCCCCTACGCGCGCAATCCGCTGTACGCGGTGCTGCACGAGGCGTGCTGGGCCGACGGCACGGCCACCCGGTGGTCGGCGGCGCGCATGCTGCCCGACGCGTTCGTGCAGCGGCCCGAGCTCTTCTTTGGCGAGCACCTCTTCCCCTGGATCTTCGAGGAGATCTCGGCGCTGCGCCCCCTGCGCGAGGCCGCCGACCTGCTCGCGCACCACGAGTGGCCGGCGCTCTACGACGCGGAGGTGCTGGCCGCCAACACGGTCCCCGTCGCCGCGGTCATCTACAGCGAGGACGTGTACGTCGAGCGCGAGTTCTCCGAGGACACCGCGGCCCGCATCCGCGGCCTGCGGTCCTGGCTGACGAGCGAGTACGACCACAACGGGCTGCGCGCCGACGGCGACCGCATCCTGGACCGGCTGCTCGACCTCGCCCGCGGGCGGGTCTGAGGGGTTGCCCCGACTGGTTGAATACTACGTATGACGGACTTCGACGCCTTCGACACCCGCGCCTATCCGACGGTCGACGCGCGGCGCGGCTACGGCGAGTGGGCGGGCACCTACGAGGACAGCGTCGAGGACGCGATGGACCTCGACCTGCTCGCGGCGCTGACGTCGGTCGACTGGGCCGGGGCACGCCGCGTGGCCGACCTGGGCTGCGGCACCGGACGCACCGCGGCGTTCCTGCGCGCCGCCGGCGCGGGCACCGAGGCGATCGACGGCGTCGACCTGACGCCCGAGATGCTCGAGCGGGCACGCGCCCGCGGTCTGCACGACCGCCTCGCCGAGGCCGACGTGGCCGCCACCGGCCTGGACGCAGGCGCCTACGACCTCGTCGCGACGAGCCTCATCGACGAGCACCTGGCCGACCTGCGCCCGCTGCACGCCGAGGCCGCGCGGCTGCTGCGCGACGGCGGCACGTTCGTGCTCGTCGGGTTTCACCCGCACTTCATCATGGCCACCGGGATGCCCACGCACTTCCACCGGGCGGGCGGCGAGGCGGTGGCGATCGAGACGCACCTGCACCTGCTCTCCGAGCACACCGCGGCCGCGCTGGGGGCCGGGCTGGCGCTGACCGAGTTGCGCGAGCGCGTGGTCGACGACGCGTGGGTGGCGCTCAAGCCCCAGTGGGACCGCTGGCGCGGTCACCCGGTGACCTTCGCGTTCGTGTGGCGCAACGGCTAGGACATCACTCGTTCGTCGCGCCCGGGGCGTCCGCAGGCGCCTGAGGTCCAGGTGCTCGACGCGTTGTGTCCCTCTGCGGGACACCAGGCGTCGAGCATCTCCCGCACGCGGGTCCGGCGGATGGCCCCGGCCCGATCCCGCCGAGCACCATGACCCGGAGCCCTGCAGCCCGTTCACCGAGGGACCCACTCGACGGGCCGACGGCGTTCGGGCCGCAGGGCCCGGAGCGTTCGTCACTCGGCCGCGTCGAGCTCCGCCACGTCGAGCGCGATCCCGAGGGCCCGGACGATGTTGCCCGTCGCCGCCACGACGCGGGGCGTGCCGACGATCGGCGCGACCGCGGCCAGGACGCCGCGCACGTCCTCGGCGCCGACGTCGAGGTCGCCCGCGAGGGCGAGGTTCGCGGCGTAGGACGCCGGCGGGGCGTCGATCGCCACGAGCGCCGCGATGCGCACGAGCGCGAGCGTCGGGCCGTCAAGGCTCGACGCCTCGAGCGAGTCGGCGGTCATGCTCGCGAGCAGGTCGAGCACCGGGGTTTCGCTCTGGTCAGCCATGTTGCCTCCTGCGGTTTCGGTGGGCGGCCGACCATCCTTCCCGCACGGGTGACCAGGCCTCACCTGCCGCGGGTGAGCGGGGCGGTGGTCTCCAAGCGCTCGAGGGCCGCGACCCCGCGCAGCTCCCAGCCGAGCTTCGAGGTGAGAAGTCGAGCGCCGCGTCCTGGTCGGCGATGGCGAACATCGCGACGCCGAGGTTGTCGACGGTGGTGTCGGCCATGGTCCGGTTGTCGCGGACTCGGCGGCGGTGGCGGAGAACACTCGGTGGAGGGCCCGACCCACGACGGATACCCCGTGTGATGCGGTGATGCGCTAGCATCAAGTGCGGATGCGCACGACGCTCGACCTCGACGACGACGTGGTGGCTGCCGCGCGGGAGCTGGCGGCCGATGAGCGTCGCTCGCTCGGCTCGGTGATCTCCGAGCTCGCCCGCCGCGGCCTGACGCCGGCGCGGGTCGAGGCCGCCGACGGCCTGCCCGTCATCCGCGTGCCGGCCGGCAGTCCGCCGATCACCGCAGAGATGGTGCGGCGCGCGCTCGACGAGGATTGACGGCGGCGCCGTGGCGCTGCTCGACGTCAACGCGCTGGTCGCGCTGGCCTGGGACTCGCATGTCCATCACGCCCCGATGCGCGCGTGGTTCAACGCCAACAGCGCACACGGTTGGGCCACCTGCCCCGTCACCGAGAGCGGCTTCGTGCGCGTCTCGGCCAACCGCAAGGCGCTCCCGCACCCGATCGGCGTCGAGGCCGCCCGCGAGGTTCTGTCTGCGCTGCGTGCGGTGCCGGGGCACACGTTTCTCGTCGACGACGTCTCGATCCGCGACGCCGACGTCCCGCGGATGTCCGGGCACCGTCAGGTGACCGATGCGCATCTGCTGACGCTGGCTCGTCGCCGCGGCGTGAGCGTCGTCACCTTCGACGCCGGGCTGCTCGCCATGGCCGGCGGGCACGGCGTCGAGCTGCTCGGCGTCCTCTGAGCGGCCCGAAGTTCGACGACGGGCGGGGTGACGACACGGTCCGCGCCAGGCGCCCTTGACATCGGTGCCACGAGCGCCGCCGGGGCGTCTGTGTCCGGGGACCCTTCGTGCGTTCGGTCCTGTCCTCTACGTGCCGATCACCGGAGTCATATTTGGCTTCGTAGAGCCAAGTTCGGGCTATGGGCCGGGGTGGATTCGAACCACCATCGGACGGATTATGAGTCCGCGGCTCTGACCGATTGAGCTACCGGCCCGACGCCGAAGGATCCTACGGCGCCCGGGGTAGCCTCGGGACATGGACGACGCCATCCGCGCCCTGCTCACCACCACGCGGACCTGGGCGGTCGTCGGCTGCTCGCCCGACCCGCGGCGCGACTCGCACCGCATCGCGGCGCTGCTGCAACGACGCGGGTTGCGGATCGTGCCGGTCAACCCGCGCGCGGCCGGCGAGGAGATCCTGGGTGAGCGGGTGTGGCCTGCGCTGGCCGACGTGCCCGCCGAGCTGGAGATCGACGTGGTGGACATCTTCCGCCGCCGCGACCGGGCCGGCGCCCACGTCGACGAGGCGATCGCGCGCGGCGTCGGCGGCGTGTGGCTGCAACTCGGCGTCATCGACGAGGCGGCGGCGCAGCGCGCCCGCGACGCCGGCCTGCACGTCGTCATGGACCGCTGCCCGGCGATCGAGCTGCCACGGCTCGACGCCGCCGCCTGAGCGCTACGTGACCTTCGCCACGGCGCGCTCGAGCTCGCCCGGCGAGAACGCGCCCTCGAAGCGCTCGACGATGATGCCCTGCTTGTTGATGACGTAGGTCCAGGGCTCGGTCTGCAGGTGGTAGGTCGCCAGCTGCGGCCGCAGCCCCTTGTTGGGGTTGTTGTCGGTGTAGATCTCCTGGTGGATGAACGACACCTTGTCCCCCACCTTGGCCTGCACCTCGGCGACCACGTCGACCACCGGGCCGCAGACCCGGCTCTGGCAGAGCTGCGGCGTAGCGAACGTCAGCACGATCGGCTTCTTGCCCAGCACATCGGCGAAGTCGTCCTTGAGCAGCTGCGGCGCGGGCGGCACGCGCGTGTCGATCTTCTTCAGATCGCCCGCGACGTCCGGGGGCGTCAGCGTGTGGATGAGCGGCGCCTTGTCTCCCACCGCGGGCGGCAGCTGGCCGGTGCTCTTGACCGTGATCGAGGTCGGCGACGTGGCGACCAGGCGGCCGTCGAGCTTGGCGATCGCCAGCAGCGCGTACTTGCCGTCGTGGGTGAACGGCACGTTGGCGACGTAGATCCCGCGCGCGGCGTTGGGGTCGGTGGCGGTCTGCTTGCTCTCGAACTGCGGCGCAACCTGCAGCGACTCGTCCGTGGCGAGGTACGGGCCGCGACCCTTCGACCCGTCCGTGCTGCCGACGTAGATCGCCAGCCCGACGCCCGACAGCTGCTTGCCCGCGGAGTCGAACAGGCCGAACGCCACGCGCTCGCGGCCCTTGCTCAGCACCGACACGCTCGGCGCGAGCGCCGGGCCCTCCGGGAGGTTGCTCACGAGATCAGCCAGCGAGCCGCCGTCGGCCTTCGGGAAGTCCTCGACGCTGACCGTCGGGCGGGGCGCGGCGGGCGGTGCGTCGGAGTTCCCGGACGACCCGCCGCAGCCGGCGGCGACGAGGGCGGCGGCCAGGCCGGCGAGGAGGACCGCTGGGCAAAGCGACAGGGCGGGGCGGCTCATGGGCCGGCACAGGCTAATGGCGTGACCGGGTCCTTCGCGCCGACGGAACGTGGAGCGCAGGTTAAGAAACCGCTGCGGCCTCGCGCGGGGGCTCAGGCGCGGGCGGTGTGGGCTGCCCCGCCTCGGCCACGATCGACGCGCGCAGCGCCTCCTCCAGGGCCCCGAGCTCGCCGTGGGTCGCGCGGCGGGCGCGCCGGACGCCCGCGAACCGGTCCCACGCGTGGGCGAAGGTGACGGCGCTCGTGCGGCCGCCGTGGCGGTGGGCGGAGAGCATCGGGCACACCCCGCCGTGCCGGTCGCTGTAGGCGCCGACGATGATCTCGTCGGAGCGGATGCCCTCGAGCATCGCCTCACGTGTGCGCAGCGGCAGCCCGTCGATGGCACGACGGAGGTCGTCGATCGGCGCGCGCTGAGGTGGCATAGGGTTCGGCTCCGACACTACGCCTCGGGCAAGGAGGGGTGCAATGCGGCTGGGCGTCCACATCGGCTATTGGGGTCTGGGGCTGTCGAGCGCCGACCAGTTGGCGATCGTGCAGGAGGCCGAGCGCCTGGGCTATGACAGCGTGTGGGCCGCCGAGGCCTACGGGTCGGACGCCGCGACGATCCTGGGCTGGATCGCCGGCCAGACGCAGCGGATCCGGATCGGCTCCTCCATCTTCCAGATGCCCGGCCGCAGCCCGGCGATGACCGCGATGACCGCCGCGACGCTGGACCAGATCTCGGGCGGTCGCTTCCGCTTGGGCCTCGGCACGTCGGGGCCCCAGGTCGCCGAGGG
>Ga0157379_10002343_pt1 | contig 15804 bp, 17 predicted proteins | sample S25metaG_FD_121802 | JGI IMG/M metagenome (GOLD analysis project Ga0157379, IMG submission 121802) | Switchgrass rhizosphere microbial communities from Kellogg Biological Station, Michigan, USA - S2-5 metaG | ecosystem: Host-associated > Plants > Roots > Rhizosphere > Soil | place: USA... | reverse complement strand
GCACGGGACCGTTCATTCCCGGTATAATTTCCGTTCATTTGTTTTTCATTTCTCTTTTATTTTACTCAAGCAGTATAAATAGTTTACATTCGATGTATGTACGCTATCCGTTTGCCTCACGGGTCCACCGAGGTCAAACGCGAATTTACTCTTTTATTGTGATTGCGACGTTTATTTCAACACTTCAGTGAGTCTACCTTCCACAAGCCCGGCGATGTCTGCTTATTTATTTATTTATTTTTCATATTCTCCGCAGCAATGGGTTCACCATGAACTCCACTCCAGCTTCTCCAAATTATTCTATATTAATCAAAGAATAATTATCAATATTCTCCCACCCGTCGAGTCTTTATGGCTTGGATATCGAGCACGCTTGTCAAAGACCATCAACTAATCGATTTTTGGTCTTTACCTTTCTCACCCTTGTAAACCACCCCTGACTTCGGGGCTCATATGTGATTAATTCCCGTCCCAGTCCGCCAGGGTAAGTAATACCATGTTTCCTTGACCGTTGAATAAATTCATAACATGTTTCAATGTCTCCGTATACTTAGCTCCGGCGCACATCTTTTTTTAAATATCGATATGTAAAATGCGAGTCACTTTTTTTGCATACCAATGAAAACCCAACGCCGATGGAATGCACAGGAATACTATAGGCTTGCGGGATGTTCACGTCGTGCAGGTGCAATGTAAGGGTTACGTTATGACGTAATATTTCGCTCATTTTCTACCATTTTCTTTTCTACCTGTTTCTAGTATCTTCTTAGCTGATGCATTTAGGACTGAGCAAGGGCTCTTGTAACTCCTTGCGAAGTCAACGCTAGTGACTTATATATCCTAGTTCTTCTAGTTTAGTCCTGCTTCTCAATTTCGTAGTGACACCCGGCGTCATACACGAGAAGCGGTACACCTCGAATTGCTCCCAATAGCGAACCTTTGCAACCCAAGTCATGTACGTAATAAAATATATGTATCTAAATGAACAACTTTCTCGAAAAAATCAACCTTGCAACTGTAGCCATTCAATTTCTGTGAAGTGAGGGATATCTGCCAGAGTGAAGTATTGGTCTCGGCTAATTCAGGGAGTGGTATGGGCAATACGAAGAATTGTATTCTATGTTCCAATTCCATATCGTATATATTCGTTCTCTACCATTACTGGAAGGATGCCGGCGTATAGTGTCACTTTCAAGTATTTTGGGGCTGGCGGGCGATCGGGTGTGACGATCTGCGACGGTCGTGGCAGCGGCGATCTTTTTAAAAACACTGGAGCGTGTCGGCCTCATCAAGAACGCCCTCAAACCTTGATCTTACTGCTGGGTAAGATAATAGTTTAGTACATTGTACTACAGTTCACACAGTTTGCTAAATTTGCAATACGGCTCACAGCGGGACAAAAGTTTACATCTTGCCTGACATCCTGCAAACCTTAGTAAACCCTTTCCCTGCCCGGATACGTTACCGGCACTATTATGGATACCTTTCTTCGCTCATTGAATTGAGTCCAGTTCTTCGTCTGGCTTGTTGGTTTTTGAATACGTGTGTCGTCGTGAAAGCTGAAAAGTCGAGATCGATTGAGGAAGAAGGGCTTCATGGCTATCCGGTGACTCGGATACCCTTAGCGTCTTACGTAATCATTCTTCTGCGTCTCGTTCCTATCGGAGCTCGCTTTGTTCTTAGCTGGGACTAGGACGTCGTTCCTCTCTAGCCACTTCAACTGAGAATATGGCATGGCACTTGTCCCGAAACGCTCGAATTTGCGCCTGTCAATTCGAATTTTGGAAATTGTATCCTATGTATAGGGTACGCAAACAGCACGAGTTACCGCCTGCTGCTCCGCACATTCGCTAGCTCTAAACCTCTACATAGACAACCAACGGTGCTCATCGCTTCCTTCCGTGATCTCCGGGCATTTCAGGGGAAGCAGTATCTGTATTCTTCCGTCCCTGCCTCTCCATTGGGCTCGTCCCTTCGAGGCCCTTGGGAATTGCTAGGCTACTATGGTTAATAAGGTTTCTATGTCGCCGGCCGTTTCCTTTCTATTTCTGTTTTTGTTTTTATCCTCTTCAAAGATGGAATAGCTCAGCTTCCAGATCCTATAATCTTGGTAAGAATTGACCTACCATTAAAACCATGATATTGTCTCACACATCCCTAAACAGATTGTTGCCAACTTTTTTTCGTTGCAACTTCTTGCGAGTAGAAGCTTTGAAGCTTCTTTCAGTTGTCAATGCGGGGTAGCCGTTCTCAAAGTTTCTTTCGTAAGCGATTACTGGGCACCAAACAGACGACGCAGGCGTGTAAATCTCCCTTAGATCATTTACCTTTAGGATCGTACCTGGGATCTCTGATCTAGCAAGGGATTACGTATCAGTCAACAGACCACATCCTCGTAATATTCCAATTGTACGTGTTCCCGGGAGGAGCTATCACTGTGGAGATCATATCCTGGTTTATCTCCACAAGCCTCCATCCATCCATCTCCATTAGCAGGCGCCCGCTGTCAACATGGAGGTACGCGAACCCCCCGCTTCTTGGAAGCTGTCTGCCTTCTCTGTGAAGCATGTCTGTGGCTTGCTTATGGGCATTGTCAGTGTCAAGATAACGCCTTTCAAACGAAGTTCCGCTGGTCTAAATGGCGCATCAAAGCCTGAACGCTACGTAAGGCCTATTCACGAGAGTCTAGGTCCTTTCCCACTACCAACTGCTGCTTGCTTGCTCCTCCTCTTCCCCACTTAATATCCTTAGTTGCCTGTTCCTGTCACAGAGTCTGGTGATGATGTTATGAAGCCAAAGTAGTATCATTGCCAAAAGGGAGCAAGCTACTGAATAATAGTCAAGATGCCGTGATGACAATCACGTTTCCTAGGGCTCGATATGAGCCTCCCTCCGAATCCACGAGGCATCATGGGGATCCCTCCACTGCTTCGGTTCTAGATTTTTGTTCCAAAGGTGTTCATGACATTCTATTGAATGGCAAGCTTTTACTACCACTGCGGGTTCCCTCTCTAATCCTCCTTTTCAATTGTTCGGATATACCCTTTAACTCATCCCGAATTGGAAAGATGCGTACATCGCAGTAGCTGATCCACAGAAAGGGAGATCGATCCCCTATCAAATCGTTGGCGCTCACATGCAGCCTGTCCATTTTTAGTAGGATTCGTGGAGGGTGAAAGAAGGGTTCAACTTTAGGTGTTTTCCTCCATAATTCATTTGCAAACATATTTAAAGGACCAACCCTCAACTTGATTGGAATGTTTGCAACAGATGGTCTCCCTTCCCCTATCTTTCCTGGCCTACGTTGCAATATCGTGTACATTTGCCCTTTTCTTCCTTTCTAAATGGCTATCCGTGAAGAAACTTCCACTACCTCCTGGACCAAAGCCGCTTCCCCTCATTGGTAACTTACTCGATATGCCCCGAACGCATGCATGTACTGTTTTCCAGAAATGGGGGAAAGAATTCGGAGATGTCGTTTACGTCTCTTTCTTTGGCAAGGACTTTATCATCTTGAACTCCTTGCAGGCAGCAACTGAACTTATCGAACAACACTCCGGAAACTATGCTGATCGGCCTGATATGCCTATGCTTCATGATCCCGAATTGTACCCATCTCTTTGCTCGTATGGCTGTCTTTGTACTGATTAGAGTCTCTCTGCAGAATGGACTCTAGTTGGGCCTTCCCACTGATGCGATATAACCCCGTATGGAAGCGATATCGCCGTCTTTTCATGCAATACTTGGGCCCTAGCAGAGCAAAAGCATTCCATGCGCGACAGCAGAAGGCGTCCCACAGACTCCTGCGATCCATCCTTGACGAGCCCGCGGACTACCAGGAACATCTCAAATTTGCACCAGCAAGTATCGTATTAGGGATTGCATATGGATTCGACATTCTTCCTAAGAATGATCCATATCTCTCACTTGGCATGCAGATGTCCCAGAATACCACTGAAGGATTAGGGTCAAAATTCCTGGTCAATGCATTCAGCTGGGGTAGGTCCACATCTTTTCCGAATCAATAAATCATGAACTCATTACCGTTTGAACAGCAAAACATATTCCACGTTGGATTCCTGGAACAGAGTTTCATGAATTTGCGGCGAAAGCAAGAGAAACTAACAAACGACTACTTCGGCTTCCCTTTGAGGTTTCAAAGGAAAAGATCGTGAGTACCTTTGTCGGAACGACATGGTATTCACCTCTCTCAGGATAACGGTACTGCAACACCATGCTTTGTCGGTAATGCCTTGCCAGAGCTTCTAGAAACGGGAGACTCACAACTCCAAGAAGACATAATGGCTGTAGCAGCAACTATTTATGCTGGTAAGTAGACGTTCTTTACGCTGCTGCAGCTTCCTGACTTGTACTTTCTTACATTAGCTGGTTCGGATTCCACTGTTGCTGCACTTACCAACTTCGTCCTCGCCATGGCACTTTATCCCGAAATTCAGAAACGCGCGCAGGATGAATTAGACTCCGTCCTCGGAGCTCCTGATTCTGCATGCTTCCGGCTACCTGCACACAGCGATCGTCGACATCTACCATACTTGGATGCCGTGCTTAAAGAAGCGCTGCGTTGGAAGCCACCACTCGGTCCCGGAGTTCCACATGCTGCTTCTGAGGAGGACGTATACCGTGGCTGGCGGATTCCAAAAGGCGCTACGATTATCGCAAACTGTTGGGGCATCCTGCATGACGAGAATACGTATCCAAACCCCGAGCGATTTAAGCCAGATCGATTCTTACCAGGTGCGGGGGGAAAGAAGCCCGCACCTGACCCGGCTCTGAGTGGTGTTTTCGGTTTCGGGAGAAGGTTCGTTTAAAATCAAATATGCCCCATTTCTGCTGATGTATATGTCAGATTGTGCGCTGGTCGGCATCTCGCCGATGATTCCCTGTGGATAGAGATCGCAAGTTTACTCGCAGCATTTAAGATTGCCCCAGGAAAGGACGCGGAGGGGAATGAAATTGATATCAGCTATGCTGCGAGACCGGGTCCTGATTTCGTGCTGTAAGTGTCGATTCTCTGAAGTGGTCTCACTCTTTTCTTTCTCAAACCTCCAGCAGTCACCCACCACCGTTCCCGTGCACATTTACCCCAAGATCAAACTCAGCAGTCTTTCTGATTAAGGAAGCAAGTCTGTAATTATATGCAAGGTGTCTTTAATTCTTTTCGGCTCGATTCCCTCATTGTTTGCTTCGCTTGAGCTCCGAATGTTGGCTAACGACTCTCGACATTAACATGTATTTTTAGCCTCCTCTGTCATATGTGTACCCTTACCCTCTAGCTTGGAAAGTTTAATGCGATATTTGCTCTTTTCGTCTCAGAATATGCCAATTCCAACTGCCCGGTCTTTTATGTTCATCGTGATTCGTGAAGCTTGAAGGCTTATAAGGGATCACTCGCTATAGGCGACACTGCGATAATATACTGATCAATTCTCCTTAGATAGACTATCTTTGGCGTATTCGGTGATTGGCTTGAAACACTTCTCACTTCTCTGTGGACAGCAGGCTATCCGTTCCAATGTCAATGCCATCCCATGAAAGCGGTACCCGAATGGCAGTTTGGTAACTGGGCCCTGGAAGACTTTTAAATTTTGCTTTCTGGGGTGTACCCAGCGCCTGATAATGCGCGGCAGAACCACGGCAGAACCTCCAAATTAACACCCTTGAGAATTATCCCATGTGGTTCTTCACCTCCGACATACATCGTGCTAAATTTACCTATTAGGCCTGCAACTTGTTCTGTTGTGGAGGTCAGTTGGTTATCTTTCACCTCACCTCCAGCATCGAGGTCCAAGCTTTCAATTGTAGCCTACCCGCGGCCGCGATGGTGGGGTTTGATGACACCCTGGGCATTTTACTCGCCTCATACATGGTATCTGTAACACTCTACGGAATAACCTTGGTTCAAACATATGTAGGTTTACCTTCTTATAGACATTCTAAGTAATACCAAGTAAAAATTTTCTCGCCAGTTCTATTATGTGACGTATCGGGAGGATCGCAAATGTATCAAGTTCTTCGTACGTCCCTGGAAATAATTTTATGGATAACCATGAATAAATGATGACTTCCTTTCCAGGTCTTGATTATTTTGTAAGAATAATATGTTCCTATTTCAGCCATGGTTGATTGACGTACATTCAAGTTTATTGGACACTTTGGGTATATACCACTACCATTCCAACCGAGGATAAAACTAAATAATAAACAGACTCAATCTTTGTCTCTCATGCTCTGTATACCCTATTTGTAAAACACTACGGAGAGCCAACTACGTTGCTAACAACTTTTGAAAATATCTGGTACGTCTTTACATGTGGCATCAATCGGTTGCCTGAGGTTGCTTTAGGACTATGAGTGTAAGTCTCACATCTCTATACTTCCTCGGTTCTTCTGAAATGTCCTCCCTTTGATAGGCCGGCACTTTCATCACGGTAAGTATCCGTATTGAAACACCAGTCACAGATGGCTCACATAGGCTGCAGGCCATCGTCTCACTCCTAGCGCAGGGGTGAGTTTCACCACCAGAGCTTCTATAATATGCAGTTTTCTTGACTAGGAATTTCATAGGTTCTTTGGACAAAGAGTCTATCAAGGTCAGTGTACCTTTATTCCCGTTTTTTTATATGGTCGTTGACAATGAAATTGCCCGCAGTAAGCGGCAGAAATCTTGCTCTTACAGGGGTCATAGTGAGGGGTTTCCCATTTTGAAGATGTTCATCTCCTGCGAACCTAACTGATACTAGGGAATTCTTTCGAGTATTCAATTAGGTACGTTCTTTCAATAACCTCCTATTTTAATCATTAAATACGTGAAGCCTTCATTTTTGGTATGTCTCACTAATCGTGGATTTAAACATTATTAATATGTGTTCAGGTTTCGCGATCATGTGGTAAGCCCACTATCTGTCCAAGAGTTGTCGACAGGTGGATCAATCCATTTTCTCAGTCTCCGGGAAACCTCTCTATTCACCTCAATGGCCTCTTGGAAGGTAAAATTTCAAGGATAAAATTATTTCTGGACTTTCTGATTTTATCCCGATATTAGTGGATGCTTCTTGTTCCGTACGCGTGCGCCGCGACTTGTGATACGATTATCACACTATCGCTTTGCTGGTATCTTCATAGGACACCAAAAGAATTTCCACGGTTCGTCTGGATTTTCCGTTGGCTAGACACCTTTGTCAAAACTCTACGCCGCAGAGCACAAATGTTGATAAATACACTGATCGTTTATACGGTAAACACGAGCTTGTGGACGACGTACGTCATCTCCCCAATGTTATTCCCGACGATTTTTGTTCACTCGATATCTGAAGATTATTCGTAGTTTTAGATCTTGTAGCATTTATCATTTGGACACGTAATTGGGTTTACGTTGGGCTCTTCCTCTTGTTGAATAAACGTATGGTCATACTCCACTCTGATATTGGTCCTTCCTGATCGTTCTTCTCCAGTCTACACCAACTCGGTCTTGGGCATGTAAGTCCATGCACTCAATTTACCGCCGATAAACCCTGACAGAATCCCCTACATCAGTCTCAACTCACGTCAACGACTGCGCGACACACTTCGTCATTCGATGGATATCATGGGAATTCCAAACTCATTTGGCATGTCAAGTATACAGATACGTAGTGGAACAAACCTAACCGCCATTCAAAATCCCAGGGGGGCTCGCGATCGTAATGACGCTTCAGAGGTATTTGCTAATGGGGTTATTGTCAATATTTATTGAGCTCATCGTTCGACCGTATATTAGATCCCTACTGAATATGTGCTTTCACAAGACACTAAAGAGGGGTTTGTTTCACTGGTAGCTGAGCCAGCGCCTCATGACACGGTAGGAACTGCGTTCCCTTTCAAGTAATTCTTCCCAGAATGTATCGTTTTATGACCTGTATTATAGCATGTCCAGATACTTCGTCAGATACGAAACAGTTGAATCTCGGCTGGGATTGGACAAGAGTGGACTTACTTTACGTCAATCCTGAATTCTCTGCATGGTCACGTCGGTGGTGTGACAATGCGGAGGCCTATCAACTTCTTATCTCTGTACTAGGAAGGTATTTCCAGTGAGAGCGTATGCTTTACACGTACCAATTGGCGGGGTGCCTTCGCTCAGCAGTGGAACTGTGGCTCAGCCTCCCGAGTATCATGTCGTAATAATAGAATGATAAATGAGGATTAGGGGTATGCAAAAAAGGAAAAGAAGGGAGAGATAAGATAGAAGAGACTGGGGGGACGATAAAACGTCACTGGGCCACAATGTGAGCCATCCAGAAAGTCCAACTCCGATCCTCATGAACACTCTTATCTTAACAGTCACAATACGATTGATGGTATTTATTTTGCATTTATTTTTGTCCCCGCCTGGAAGGTTATTATTACCGTCCAGAGAGAATCATGAGGTCATTTCTAATACTGGTTGGCCCTTTTAAATAATAGTGATCCATAACTTAAAAGGTGATTGATCATAGAGCATATCGACTCAACGATTTCATGACGTACTATGGTTGCCTAAAGAAGGAGAAAAACTTGGAAGAAATTTATTCCCGGTACAGCTTCCAGAATTTCGTAATATGGACCGTATCTCCTTTTCCCATGCCATCGGATCATACCGCTTCACTCACATCGAGTTTCGGAAAATCCAACCTTCATCCTGGCGGAACAGAAATACGCCAGTGTCTTCGATAGTTATCTCTCGGAGAGTTGGATGGTTAGACTCGGGGTCAACACGGTTCTGGTACAGAGAATTTCTGGTGATAGCTGTAGGCTCTAGGCCACGGATTTGGACAGATTGTAAATGAATCAGAGCATGGGCTTCCCGAAGGCAACTTAAAACCAGCGTCTACCACTTGTTCGGCATCCTTGAGAACAAAACCAAGAAGAGCTTTCACGGACCTCCGGTTGAAATAAAAGCTCTTTGGGAAACGCAAGATCTTCAGGTGTAATGTCTTCGGAAATGCCTAAGAAAATTGGGGTAACGTCTCCCATGTCAAATCGCTCCACCATACCTCCAATGAAGTAACATGGGAAGGTTGATGATGAAGTAAGGCAGATAATGGATGTGAGGAATATTGTCTGGAATCCATGCATTCAACAGAGATTGAATATGCCGTCCTTCTAAGAGTTTCTCGAGGTGTCTCACATCCCCGCCTATCGTCGTCAATGCCGGGAGGGCCGTGGACGAGATACAGTGGACCGTTTTGAGGCTATCCAAGTAAAGATACCAATTGATGCGTAGTCGTAGCACGTGGTTCGTTAAAGCAACAGGAGAGTACCTCCAAACGACAGAAGTACCGGATCAGGGCATGAAGGTAAGGTATACAGTCGATTGCTCCGATATTGACTTGATCAAATGTTTTCCAAAGGATTAAAGGAGAGCGATAGTAGATTCCCTACTCTCGTCAGAAAAGACTTTTTCGGGATTGGTACCTTCGAGTGGCTTTGGGTGAAGAAGTGGGAGTGTGATTGGGCTGGCGGTAGCGTCTCGTTCACCCCCCGAGATATCGAAATGAAATTCCATCGGTTCGATGTTACATAGATATGGAAAATGCGGAGTGAGTCTGGAAAGGTTGAGATAACCATGGAGTCCGAGCGCTTCCTCATTGAAAACTATCCCGGAGAGGTTTGGGAGCTGCTGTATAAAACTATTTGATGTCGTTCCATGTATCAATTTTCAATGCGTGGAGAGCGGCTCGTTCTTGCTCAGGGATAACCGAACACTTCTTCGAAACTCCACTTCGAGGATCGAAGGAGGGGTTTTCCTTTGGAATACTTGGAGGGGTTCCCACCCAATTGATAATGTGGACTATTCGAATGGCTGACTTTAGGGAGATATTTTCTCCAAAAAATGCCAGTATCGCTTGATTTCCAGGAAATTAACCATGGCTTTCTTCAACGACAGGCCGAGGGCTCGATCAAAACCCGATAAAAGCGAGTTTCTCAAATATTAGGTGAAATATGCATTTCCTCATAAACCAGGAGACTTTGAAAAGAGAGTCTCTATCTGACTATGCCAGGTAACGGCAGACAGTTGACAAAAGCTCTGGCGGTAAAGTGGCCATTGCGGAGTTCTTGAGAGAGTCATATGATAAGCATTAATATGGATAGGGTGGATACTCTGTACACAAAAGAGTGGTGAAAACAGATTTACATTGAGTAGGAAAGGAGTGGTCTGATTAGAAGATCTATCGACAGTGGAGGTAATTGAGGGTTGGCTTCAGATTCTGCCGAGCGTCCATCAGTGAAGTAAACTGACTCATATGAAAGTGTAAGCTCGTTATCATCTCTGCGGGATAATTATTCGATAATGAAATTCCACCATAAGCCCGATACGCCGATCATACGTAAATGAGATGGACAAATCTTATTTGTGAGGCTTCCGTGACGGTGACGTAACGCCATGCAGTATGTCACTCTTCTTCCATCTCACACCAGGCTCTCATCTTAGATGTCACGCCACTTCACCGCTAGTCTTCAACTATGACTAATCCTTTCATCGCTCTCCGGTAACGCTCTAAGCGCTTTATTACTATACCCCCGCTTGTGAGTCAGCAAAACCCACACTCTTTCACAAGGTCCCTTGGTGGCACTCGCTAACGGACTCGATGCTTCAACCCCACGCCTCAATACTCCTTGTTATCACCGCTGTGCCGAGCATACTTCAAATGGTGATTCGCTCCTCTCCTCGAGCCCGTTGCACATAATTGCGCCTTCTTGTACGTAGCCAATGGTCTTGGCCCTTTCACTGAAGGATTTTTGTCGTCAAAAACCCGCTGCTCTTGTTGATACCGAGCCTTCGCTCCTCTCTGCCGAATCTGGTGTGCCCTTACCCCTAGGACCCTGCCCTCTACAGACGACGCCTTTCTCATTTTTAACGCTACTTTATTTCGGCCCTCCTCGGATCCACCTCCTCATCCGAGTACAATTCCTCGCATCAACCTACCGCCTGTCGACACCTGTGATGTTATCCCAAGTCACTTCCACTCTGAATTGTGAGGCTTGGGCCCATTTTCTCGCAGATAACCCGGATCGGGATTTTGTTCAAACCCTATTGCATGTAATTTGCTATTGTTGTAACATCTCGTTTTACTGGTAACCCTTCTAATCCTAGTTGTGCAGTAATCTCCGCCCCGCATTTGAACATCCCGAGACTGTCACCAATGATATAGGGCTTCTTTCCAACCGGATCCGTTGTCACACCTTCGGTCGTCACCAGGGTGTTGTTGCTCGAAAAAATTCCGACAAGTTACGTAGATTTAACCACCCTTCTTGGCCACGTGGATTCTTAGTCAACGATGGAATACTTGGCACGGAGGCTTTCATACAGTAGGACATGTTTCATACAGCTGTCTCTAACCTCGTAATATCCGGCTGTGGCTCAAACTTAACCTTAAGCTGGCATTTCGCCACATTCACATTCGCTATGCCGATTGACCCTTAATGAGTTTTCATTGACACGGGAATATCTTTTTCGAACTCTTCCTTGTCCTTCGGGTTACAGCCTGCCCCGTACGTCTTTGGGCTTTTGCCGAAACCTTGCATTGGATTCTTAAACGTAACCTTGCGGATCTCATCCGCCATTACTTGGACGGGTTTTTGAAGCCATCTGGCCCTGGCACCCTCATTTCAATTGTCCAGTCTGCAATATATTCGAGCCGTTCACTGGCTAATACATCAGGCCTCAATTTCCAAAAGTCAAAATTGAAGATTCTTCTACATGTCTTCAATTCCTCGGCATTGGACTGAACTCTGAGAAGATGGAAGCACGTCTACTCTGGCGAAGATAGAATATGTCCGTCAGCTTTTGGCTTCATGGGTTTCGAAAACCCACTCTATTTTGATGGAACTGAAGAATTGACTGGCTGCCTCCACGTTTGTTCTCAGATCATACCCTTATCCAAAGCTTTCCTACGCTCGGTTTTTAAAAAATTGACTTCCTTTAAATCTCATTTTTCACATCGCTGTATTCCACTGCTCATCATGACAGTCTTCGGGGGCAAACACACTGCATCCCTTATCTCACCACAGCCCTCACCATTAGTACATTCACCAATACTAGTAGACTAAAGGAGCTGGTGGCATCTTTAACTCAAAGTGGTTCGCTTGTCGCATTCCCTGTCGCTCCTCCACTCGCGATATTCGATTCAAGGAATTTTATACCATCCCCTGTTGGGAACAGGAGTTTTCTGGCAAGCACATCATTTTCCACATGGACACCCAAGCTCTCCATGCATCACTTGGGAGCTTATCTATTTGTTCACCTCCAACGATGGAACTCCTTCATCAATTTGGTGGTCTCGCTTCCCGCCTTAATTTTACATTTTCATCAATTTGGGTTCCGACCGATAAGAATCCGTTTGCACACGCTGCCTCTCATTTTCAATATCGTCGCGTTTTTCCCCGTTGATTCCCACCTTTTCAAAAAACCGAGTCGTAAATTAATATCTGTGGGTCTCTTATCCAAAGCTTCCTTTACTCGCCCAAGTGTATCCCTTCAGTAGCACAACACATTTATTCGTTATTTTGGCTGCTTCCCTGTTCGTCTTTCACTGTCTTCCAGCCATCTCTGGTTCCCTCTGGGTGCCCCCCTCTGCAGCCATGAGTTTTATTCACCTGCTAAAGCTGTTTTGTCATCGCTTCAGGCCACAACATGAATGTTGCTTTCCAGACTGTGGCGAGGGATAAAAAGGTGCCAGAAACACCAAATCACAAACGCCCCAAGATTCAATCAGTTATCATTTACAGAAAATATTATTGATTACTTTGAATATAATATTCAAAAACCGAAATGATGGCCCTTAAGATCCCTGGTATGGAGGTAATTCGTCAAATATTCCCAAGAGCTAATGAAACGGCGTATCAATCAAATGATTTTGCAGTCCCCGAAGATCTGTTGCAGTTGACTGCCTTCAGTGGTGGCATCTACCAGTGAGACTCCGTATATCCGTGACCAGCATCCTCACCCTGTGGAATGCACTTAAACTTATTTTAGATACATTATTGAAGGGATACGTCTTACCTTGGAACCCCTCCAGATGGTAGGGGCTCGATTCCGGCGGCGGATGCTATAGTAGTAGGGAAGCTCACATTTGAATGGCGACCTATGTCTTCAACATTCTCCATCGTATTAGGAACTTGCCCTACTCCGTAGTTCTCGAGATGTCCCTTGGGTTCAGTTACTCCTCCGAAATCTTCAATAATGCTATCATGGACCCGACGAAGAACAACTCCGGAGCGGCTGAGAGAAGGTTCTTCATATTTTATTGTACTTTCCCTTGGTGCACCATGTGCTTTCCGTAATTGTAGCATAAACCGACACATGAGAATGGTGGAAATACTGCGGAAAGGGGTAATCCAAAGGTTTAAAGTCCTGTCAGCTTCTCTCACGATTTCTCAATCGACCGATTTATTCCGGAAATAGAAACTTTGAAGAAAATGTTTCATTAGTATTCCTCCTTAACCTCTAACTAGACGGCCACTACACACACGTAAACGCTATGGAAAACCGAGGGTTTTCAGTGGCACAGACTACTGAAGACAGGGTAATAGTACCTGAGTAGCAATGGCACTTTGGACAGACCAGGTAAAAACAACTCTGAAGAGAAATTAAACCATCAAGGTTTGAGACACAGATGGAAATGGCAACGACTAACAAAAAACGGGCAATTCCTAAAGTATCTGCATTAGCCCCACACCAGTTTTTCATAGTTAATTTTGATCAAACCAACCTTGCTGAAGGCACATCAATGTCAACGATTTCTCAGTAGTAACAACAAGTCGCAACGTTCGACTTTCTCGCCATGTATGGTAGAAGGTTACACACAGTATAATGAAGTCGTTTAATGAGATTATGGTGTTCATGGTCGTAACTGCGTGGATAGTGTGGCAGCTATTTGGTTGTGAGATAAAGACCTGCTAACCTCTAAGCGGCACATTAGTTCTCTCCTGAGTAGGGATGCGGAAGACATACAGTACTGGTGTAGGACCATCGGTAGCGTCGTCACGGCGTATCCGGCGATAGGAAGCCTATTCAAAGCTGAAGAACGCTACGATGTATAAACAGATGGAACTGCATATACCAATACCAGGGCAATATAGCCGAGAAGGAGTAACCCAAGGACAGTAACAAGCCATCTTCTACGACCGGAAATGGCGTATAGTCGGCTCAGAAGTAGGCCTGATATCAATCGGTTTGATCTCAAACTAAGAAAAAGGTTTATATATTCGTACCGTGCGTGCCTAGGGCAGAGATGAATCCAAAGGATACATCCGCTATGGAAGACACAATGCAAGACCTACACCATGATGCGATTTGGATTATATTTTACGACGAGCCTGATCTGAATAGAAGTGAAAACGCACTAGAGGCCTGCTAAGCTTTCTTCCGGAGGACTACTGTACATGGTCACGTACCAGTAGCGAGCTGTTTGGTAGAACCCAATTAGTAGTAGAACTGAATCTGGCAAAAATCCCGGCATAACGGGCTATAATGTACAATATTGATCCTGGCTTCAATCCCGACCCCCATATATACGTAATTTCATCCGCTAACGTCAATAGTGAATCATACGAAATCACCGCTGAGAATATTGAATTGTTGGCATGCCTGTGTAGTAAGGACGTCACTCACTCAGTGCCGCTAATTGTGCATAGACATAGGCTTGGCTATCAAAAGAAGGTTCAATCCTTAGGGCGAGGTTAGGTCTGATTGACACAATTTAACCTACGAATCAACTTCCCATTGGATAAGTTCTCCTAAGTCTGTCGATGCGTTGAAACTCATGGCGGACCGGGTTGATGAAATGGGAAGCTTGAATTTTGAGGAAGTAAAACTAGGTTCATTTGGCTCCATTAAATAGCACGCAGTGTACTTTGAAGGGTCCTCTCGAAACACAAGTGACGACAGAGCGCCAGTTTGATGCTGTATGGCCCAAGGCCATGGGCTTTCCACTGCTTTAAAGAAGCGAAAGATGCTATCGAAACGTAACCCTATTGAAGGGAAGGTGTATGTGCCGCTGATGTGAAAGGGGTCAGCCATTTCGGGGCTGTCTATCAGTGGAGGAGAGGGGGTCGAGGCCTCGGCTCCATCTCCACTTGTATGTAAGAGAAGTAATCTGTTACTTATTAAGCTCACTGATATTTCCAGAAAGACATATGGATAAGGATATTTATAAATATGACTTGAAAACTGGTAAGACTCCGGTGTAAACGAGACGAAAATGATATTGAACTGCTACAGTCTAATTGCCTAGGAGTCCACTGTTGGCACTTTCCAGGACACTAAAGAGGATGATTTATTGAGTATACCTATGATAATACACTCTTAACTCTTGTAACTTACAATTACCTAGGCACCTTTAACTCATCAAATACAATTCAAAAGGAATGAAACGTCAAATAGAACATCGTACCCTTTTCTTCACTTATGGTCGTTCGAATCTCAGAACGCGTGTGCCAAACAGTGAAACCTCCGCATAATTGTGCGCGCAAATATACTACAATGAATCTATGGAAATCGCCTTCTGCCTATTTCTTGCTGATCAATTTCAGCATACGACCTTTCACTCTAGGAACTAGACTGTTCCTCTTCGGTTTCGATTCCTTTTTAATCTCTTCCATGACGCGATCTGTGCGCACTTGAACAAAGCCCATGTCATGATATTGCGAGTGGGCGAAGCATTCGTACTTCCAACCCTCTGTCGCCGACCATCGAAAGCGAATATCTGGAGTGAGCCGGATTTCCTCAAGGCGCGGATGAAATCTGGGATGATCAATGTTCTG
>Ga0157379_10002342_pt1 | contig 15804 bp, 17 predicted proteins | sample S25metaG_FD_121802 | JGI IMG/M metagenome (GOLD analysis project Ga0157379, IMG submission 121802) | Switchgrass rhizosphere microbial communities from Kellogg Biological Station, Michigan, USA - S2-5 metaG | ecosystem: Host-associated > Plants > Roots > Rhizosphere > Soil | place: USA... | reverse complement strand
CGGCCTGCGCGACGCGCTGCTGGCCAGCCTGCGGTTCCGGCCGTTCGCGGATGTGCCGGCGGCCCTGGCCGAGCTCCGCGCGCGGGGCCTGGCGCTCGTGGTGGTCAGCAACTGGGACGTGTCGCTGCACGGGGTGCTGCGCGACACCGGCCTCGCACCGCTGGTCGACGCGGCCGTGACGTCGGCCGAGTGCGGAGCGGCCAAGCCGGCGCCGGCGATCTTCACGCGCGCGCTCGAGCTGGCGGGCGGCGTGGCGGCGGCCGAGGCCGTGCACGTCGGCGACACGGTGGAAGCCGACGTCGCCGGCGCCCGGGCGGCGGGCCTGCAGGCGGTCCTCGTCACGCGCGACGGCGTGCCGGCGCCGGCGGGGGTCTGCGCGATCAGCGGCCTCGACAGGCTCCCGGCGGTCGTCAACGCCCTATCGTCGTGAGCGCATGACGAGCGTCCCGGCCGCCGCGCACCCCTCGCCGCCCGATCGTCCGGAGCGCCCGTCGACGCCCACGGGCCGTGATCTGCCGCCGCCGTGGCCAGCCTGGTCGTCGGTCGCGGCGCTCATCGCGGGCTTCGGCGCGGCCACGGTGGCGGCGGTCATGATCGGGCTCCTCGGCGCTCTCGGCGGAGCGTCGCTCAGCGATCCACCGCCCTCGGTCGGCATCCCGTCGATCGTCGCGCAGGACGCGTGCCTGATCGGCGCCGCGCTGCTCTTCGCCCGGATGACCGCGATCCCGCGTCCCTGGCAGTTCGGCCTGCGCCCGCCGCGCAGCGTGTGGGTCGCTGCCGGCCTGGTCGTGGCCGGCTACCTGGTCTTCCTCGGCTTCAGCGCCGGCTGGCTGGCCGCGATCGGCCAGTCCAACGAGAAGGACACCATCACGAAGGACCTCGGGGCCGACGACAGCACGATCGCGCTGATCCTCGTCACGTTCGTGGTCACGGTCTGCGCCCCGCTGGCCGAGGAGTTCTTCTTCCGCGGGTACTTCTTCGGGGCCCTGCGGCGCCAGGGCCTGTGGCCGGCCGCGGTACTCACCGGCATCTGCTTCGGCCTCGTGCACGTCTTCGGCTCGCCGATCGCCTTCCTGCTGCCGTTGGCCTGCCTGGGCACGGGGCTGTGCCTGCTGCGCAACTTCACGGGGTCGCTGTACCCCTGCATCGCGCTGCACTGCATGAACAACTCCTTCGCCATGGCCAGCAGCGAGCACTGGGGCTGGGAGATCCCGGTGACGCTCGTCGGCGCGGCGTTGTGCATCACCCTGCTCATCCGGCTGGGATTGCGCGTCTGGGGTCCGGATCCGGACACGGTGCGCGCGCCGAGCCTGGCTTGAGGACGGCAAGCGACTTGTAGGATGCGCGCGCCCATGCCGCGCCGCGCCCTCCCGCTCTCCGTCCTGGTCGCCCTCGCCGCCGCCGCGCCGGCCGGCGCGCAGTCGGCGCCGACGCCATCGACGCCCGTGCCCCCGAGCACGACCGCGCCGAGCACCACGACCCCGCCCGCCCCGGCGCCCGCACCCGCGCCGGTGCCGGCCGCCGGCCGGCTGGGGATCGCCCTCGAGAAGGTCAACGGCGCGTCGCGCGCCGTCCTGTCCGGCGACCGCTTCCGCGTGCGCGGGACCGTCACGCCGTTCGTCGCCGGCCAGCAGGTCGTCGTGCGCGTCTACCGCGGTGAGAAGAAGCTCTCGAGCAGGCAGGTGACGGTCAGGCCGACGTCGACCGGCCGGACCGGCACGTTCGTCGTCTCGGTCACGGGCGGCAAGCCCGGGCACCTCGTGGTGCGCGCCAGCCACCGCGCGACGCCCGCGTTGGCGACGCTCGTGGCCAAGGCGCAGGGCGTCGACGTGCTGCCGCTGCGCGCGGCGCCGGGCGCCAAGGGGCTGGCGGTCCGCGTCCTGCAGACCAGGTTGAAGGCCTTGGGCTACGTCATCGGGGCCAAGGGCCTCTACGACGCGCGCACCGCCCGCGCGGTGCTCGCCTTCCGCAAGATCACCGGCATGGCGCGAACGCAGCTGGCCTCCGAGGACGTGTTCCGCAAGCTGGCCCACGGCGCCGGCGCGTTCAAGGTGCGCTACCCCAAGCAGGGCCACCACGTCGAGGCCGACCTCTCGCTGCAGGTCATGGCCCTGATCAACGGCGGGAAGGTCGAGCGGATCTATCCGATCTCGTCGGGCAAGCCGTCGACCCCGACGGTGCTCGGCACGTTCAAGGTGTACCTGAAGACGCCGGGCACCAACGCGAAGGGCATGGTCTACACGAGCTACTTCCACGGCGGCTACGGCATCCACGGCTACGCCGAGGTGCCGGTGTTCGCCGCCAGCCACGGGTGCCTGCGCACACCGGTGCCCGACGCCGTCTCGATCTTCTCGTGGATCAGGTACGGCGACGACGTCGACATCTATCCGTAGGCCTATAGGTCGGCCGCGGTCTCCGCGGCGAGGTGGCCCAGCAGCGCCGGCATCCCGCCGCGCGCGAACGCCGCGCGCTGGCGGTCGGCGCCGCCGCCCTCGGCGAGGATCCGCTCGACGAGGTCGAGCTCGGCCTCGCTGCCCTGCTCGCGGGCGAAGGGGCGGGCCAGCGCGACGGCCGCCCGGGCGATCTCGGGCACCGGGCGCAGGGCGCCGTCGTGCAGCAGCGTCGCGGCGAGCCCGTCGCGGGCCGCGCGGAAGCTCGACTCCATCAGGACCTCGCGCGGCGTCCAGGCGGTGCGCGCCGGCGCCTGCGCCGCGGCCCGGGCCAGCCCGTGCACGAGCGCCGCGAGCGCGGCGACCGACCAGAGCGCCGACTGCGCGTCCATCGCGCGCACCTCGACGGTGCCCAGGCGCGGATGGGGCCGCAGGTCCCACCACAGGAACGTGTAGTCCGGCGCGTCGCCGGCCGCCACGACGCCGCCGACGGTCGCCTCGAAGTCGTCGAACGACGCGAAGGCGGGCGGGATGTCCCCGCGGGGGTAGCCGCGAAACAGCTGGGCCCGCGCCGAGGCCAGGCCCGAGTCGGTCCCGTGCCAGAACGGCGAGTTGGCGGCCAGGGCCTGCAGGAGGGGCAGGTGCTCGCGCAGCCCGTTGTAGGCCTTGATCGTCGTCGCATCGTCGGGCATCCCGACGTGCACGTGCAGCGCGCAGGTCGGCGTGCGCCGCAGCAGCCCGCGTAGCTGCGTGTGGATCTCGTCGTAGCGCGGTTCGGGGACGTGCACGACGTCGCCGAACGCGCCGTCGGGGTGGACGCCCGCGCCCAGCAGGGTCGCGCCGGTCGCGCGGGCGGCGCGCCGCAGCGCGCCCACGGCGCCGGCGCCCTCGGCCGCACGCCGCGTGATCGGCGAGGCGAACTCGACCAGGGCGGCGTAGGTGTCCGGGTGCGCGGAGCCCGCCCCGGGCGCGACGACCATGTCGCGCAGCACGCCGACGCCCGTGTGGGCGAGCGCGAGCGTCGCGCCGTCGACGACGAGCAGCTCTTCCTCGACGCCGAGGGCGAAGTCCGGTGCCGCCGTCACTGCGGCGGGAGGTTACGGGCTCAGAACGCCCGGCCCGCGGCGTAGCGCGCGAGCATGCCCAGCCCGAGCCCGTAGGCCAACAGCGCGAGCAGTGCGGGCACCGACCGCCGGACCCACTGGCCCGAGTCGGCGGGCACGACGCCCGCGAACGGCTTGAGCAGGACGTCGTTGGCGTCGTCGATCTTCTCGCGGATCAGGCCGTGGGCGGCCTCGCGGGACTTCTCCTGCTCCGGGTTGGGATCCGGGGTCTGCGTGGCCTGCACCCCGGCGATCTCCGACTGGGTCTGGGCGGACGCGGTGCCGGTCTCGTCGATGGCGAACAGACTCCACCCCGCCACGACGAGGAGGCTGCAGATGATCGCCGCAAGACGCAGGGCGCGTTCGAGCATGTCGCCCATAGACTTCGGCCGCTCATGGACGCGAAGACACGGCTGGTGGACGAATTACGGACCCACGCGCTGATCGTCGGCGAGGTCGTCTTGACCAGCGGCGCGACGGCCCAGTACTACGTCGACGCCAAGCGCGCGGTCCTGCGTCCGGCGGGCTTCCTGGCCCTCGGCGAGCTCGTCGCGCAGCACGCGCGCGCCTGGGGCGCCACGGCGGTGGGCGGGCTGACGATGGGCGCCGACCCGGTCGCCTGCGCCGCGCTGGCCGGGGGCTTCGAGGGCAAGGCGTTCTTCGTGCGCAAGGAGACCAAGGCCCACGGGTTGCAGCGCCGGATCGAGGGCCCGCTGCTCGAGCCCGGGGACCGCTGCGTGATCGTCGAGGACGTCGTCACAACGGGCGGCTCGACGCTGCAGGCGATCGACGCCGTGCGCGAGGCCGGGCATCCGATCGTCGGCGTCATCGCGATCCTGGACCGCCTCGCGGGCGGCGCGGAGCGCATCATCGAGGCGGCCGGCGCGCCGTACGTGGCCTGCGCGACGATCGACGACGTCTATCCGGACCGTCCCGATCGGCCTGGCTGAGCCGTAGGCTTTCAGGCCGGGCCCCGATAGCTCAGATGGATAGAGCGTCCCCCTCCTAAGGGGAAGGCCGCTGGTTCGAATCCAGCTCGGGGCGTTGAGCATGGTGGCCCTTATGGTGGTCGAACCGATGGGCTCCACCCTCGTGGGATCCCTCGGTCGTGCACGCGCGCGACGTACCCCCACGGGAGAGGGCGATGCGGCAGGACGACGAATCCGTAGAAGCGCAGTTGCAAGCCGTCGCTGACAGGGCCATCGAGCTGGCGAGCCTGCGAGCGGGAGAACGGGTCCTCGACGTCTGCTGCGGCACCGGCAACGCGGCAGCCGCCGCGGCTGCCGCGGGGGCGGCTGTCGAGGGGATCGATCTTGATGAACGGGCGCTTGAGGCTGCACGGCGACGGGTCCCTGGCGCCCTCTTCCACGCCGCTGACGCGACCCGGATGCCTATCGCGGACGCCAGCTTCGACCTCGCCGTGTCGGTCTTCGGCGTGATCTTCGCTCCGGGTGAGCTCGCGGCCAGGGAGCTCATCCGCGTAGTTCGGCCAGGTGGGCGCATCGTCCTCACGATCTGGCCGCAGGAGGGGTCGATACTCTCGGCCGGCGGCATCGTGGGGCACGCACTTGGCCGGGCGCGGCCGCCGCAGAGCGGCGCCCCGGACCTCACGCCCTGGCACGACCGCGGTGCGCTTCGCCGTCTTTTCGCGCCCCACCCTGTCCACTTCTTCGAGGAGCAGATCACGTTCACGCTTCCTCCCCGCAAGCCGTGGCCAATCAGTATTACGACCGCCACCCGCTCTGGCTCGCGGCGCGCGAGGTCGTCGGCGAGTCGACCTACGAGGACCTGCGCGCCGGGGCCGTCCGGTTCTTCTGCGACGTCAACGAGGATCCGTGTGCCTGGCAGGCGACTGGGCGCTATCTCGCGACTGTCGTCGAACGGTACGCATAGATCGCCGTTGAGCGGGTCGCCTACGTGGTGATACCGAGCGACTCGCGGATCTTCGGCCCGTCGAAGTACTCGCGCCACTCCACGATGCGGCCGTCCGCGACGAGCAGGCTGCCCATGACCTCGATCTCGACGAGCACGTCGCCGTCGGGCGTGAGCAGGCGGTCGATGCGATCGGTGAGCACGACGTCGCCGTCGGCGGCGATCGACCGCAGCTCGGCCGTCCAGGTCTGGTAGCCCAGGCCGGACTGGGCCTCGCGCTCCAGCGCGATGACCTCGTCGACGCTGTGGCAATCGGGCCGGCCGCAGTTGGTCCACAGGACGTCGGGCGCCAGCCAGCGCTCGTAGGCGGCGACGGGTCCGTCCGTGCCGACGTCGGAGAAGAAGGCGCGGACGACGTCGACGGGGGCCAGGGCGGTGGACATGGCGCGTGAGCCTAGTCCACCGGGGCCAGGGCCGCGAAGGCCTGGTCGAGCACCGCGCCCAGCTCGACGCCCTCGCGCGGCTGCTCGATCGAGCGCGTGACCGCGATGCTCAGCGCCGACAGCGCCGCCGCGGCCAGGACGCTCGGGCGCAGGTCGTCGGCCGGGTCGGTGCCCATCCGCTCGGCCAGCGCGACCTCGAGCTCGCGCGCCCAGGGCAGACGCCGCTGGGTGATCCGGGCGCTGAGTGCGGGCGACGCGGTCATGATCCGCATGAGGAGCTGGGCGTCGGCGACGCGGCCGGGATCCTCGGTGAGCACGTCGAGGCATCGCCGCAGCGCCGTCCACGGCGCCTCGTCCGCGGGGCGGCCGCGCAGCCGTCCGACGAACAGCGGGCTGAGATCGTCGCCCCAGCGCAGGAGCAGGTCCTCCTTGGTGGCGAAGTAGCGAAAGAACGTGCGCTGCGAGATGCCGACGACCTCGACGATGTCGTCGACCGTCGTGCGGTCGTAGCCACGCTCCTCGAACAGCCGCAGCGCGGCGGCGCAGAGCTCGTCGGTGATCGCCTGCCGGACGCGGGCCCGGACGCCGCCCGGGACCGCGTCGTTCATGCCGCGCGGTGCGCCGCCGTCCGCGCGCGGTCGGTGGCCAGGGCGCTCGTGAGCATGGCGAGCTCCATCAGGTGCTCGGCGGTCTTCCAGAGCTTGTCGAGGTCGCCCGGGGCGTCGCGGCCGAACGTCGACGGCTCCCAGGCGCCGTCGGGCAGCTGGCGATCGAGGAACCACTCGGCCATGCGCTCGGCGTGCGGCCGGTGGCCGCCGTCGGGGTCGGCGACGAGCATGTTCGCCACGCCCCAGCCGAACTTGCAGATCTGGACCGACGTCGGGTCGTCGTACTGGCGCCCGGTGCCCTCGACGTTGAGCTGCAGATAGGCGCGCGCGACGTCGAGCGACGCCGGGTCGCCGGTCAGGCGCACGTAGTCGGCCAGGAACGCGGCGGCGATGCCGGGGAAGAAGTAGGCCTGCTTGGGCGCCGAGAAGTCGACGATGCGCCGGAACCGGTCGGCCGGATCGTCGGCCTCGGTGATCAGGCCGTTGCTCCCCCGCGCGGTGTAGAGCACGTGCCCGCCCGGCTGCAGCGCCCACTGCTCCACGATGAAGCGGTGGACGCGGTCGGCCACCTCGCGGTCGTTCATCAGGACCGCGCCGATGCCCAGCTGCGCGGTCTTCAGGAGGTCCTGCTCGCCCAGGTCGCCGTGGTCGCGCAGCTGCCAGACGCCCCCGGTCTCAGGGTCCTGGTAGCGGCGCAGCGCGCCCGCGATCCGGTGGGCCAGGTCGTACCGGCCGAGCAGCCACGCGCCGATCGCCAGCGCCGACAGGCTGTAGACGGGGGTCGCGCCCGGCTCGAGCTCGACGGGGCCGCCGCGCAGGTCGCCGTCGGCGTCCAGCGCGTGCTCCTCCGCCCACGCCAGCACCGCCGCCGCGGCGTCGCGGCGGCCGGCGACCGCCAGGGCCCAGGGGATCCGCCACCAGGCGTTGCGCTCGGCCGCCCCCGCCGGCGTGCCGTCGTCGTCGACCCGGGCGACGATCCAATCCGCCGCGCGCGCGACGGCGTCGTCGAATCGCGCCGTGTCCGTCACCGATCCTGAGGCGCTCATGGTCCCGACGCTACGCCGGGGCGCCGTTGACTGTCAAATTGACAGGAACTGCTGGGGCCCAAGATACTCGCCGGCCATGTCCCCGATCGACATCATGACCTTGAAGCGGCTGGCGACCGAGGATCGCGAGCTGCGGTACAAGCTGCGCGGCTTCGACGGGGTCGCCCGGGTCGAGTTGCCCGACGGGCCGGTGGACCTCGTCATCGGACCCGACGGCGTCACGGAGGTCCGCGCCGGCGGTGACGGCCCGGCGGACGTGACGCTGCGCGCCCCGGCCGAGTTCTGGGAGGGCGCCCTGGTGGCCGTGCCCGCGCCCGGCTTCGAGAGCGCGACGGCTGGCATGATGTCCGGGTTCGAGATCGTGGGCGACAAGACCCGCGATGTGGCGCCCTACCTCGGCGCCTGGGGACGCGTCCTCACGCTCCTGCGCGACGCCGCCGTGGGGCATGCGACCGAGGTGCCGCCACAGGACGACCCGTTCCCCGACACGGACACCGCGGTCGGCCGGTACGTCCGGTACGCCGTGGAGGGCATCGAGTACCGCGTGTACTACGAGGAGGCCGGCTCCGGCGACGTCCCGGTCCTCTTCATGCACACCGCCGGCGCCGACGGCCGCGAGTACCGCCACGTGCTGGCCGACCCCGAGCTCCAGGAGCGCTACCGCCTGATCGCGATCGACCTGCCCTACCACGGCCGGTCGTTGCCGCCGACGTCGGTGCGCTGGTGGGAGCAGGACTACCGGCCCGGACGCGACCTCATCATGGCCTGGATCGCCGGCTTCATCGCGGCGCTCGAGCTCGACCGCCCGATCTTCGTCGGCTGCTCGGTGGGCGGCCAGCTCGCGTCGGACCTGTGCGCGCACCACCCCGACAGCATCCGCGGGGCGATCGGCGTCAACGGCCATCACGACATGGCGCACTTCGAGGGCCTCTTCGACAACGACCAGTTCCGCGACCCGCGCCTGCCCAACGAGTACTACGGGGCGTTGAACTTCGGCGTGACGTCGCCGGTGGCGCCCGAGTCGTTCCGGCGCGAGCTGTACTGGATCTACCGCTCGAACTTCCCGGGCGTGTACGCCGGCGACAACGACTACTTCATGTTCGAGCACGACCTGCGCAAGGACGGCCACCTGATCGACACGGCGCGCACGCCCCTGCTCATGCTCACCGGCGAGTACGACGGCGGCGCCCGGACGCCCGAGCACGGGGCGGCGAAGGTCGCCGAGGCGATCCCGGGCGCGACCTCCGAGATCATGGAGGGACTCGGGCACTTCGCCCCGTCCGACGACCCGGTGCGCTTCCGCCGGTACCTGAACCCGGCGCTCGACGAGATCGTGCGCCGCGCGGCGGCGGCGCCGGTTGGCTAACCGATTCCGAGCTTGTCGAACAGCGACATCGAGTGCAGGTCGGCCTCGGGCCGGCGCGTCTTGAACCGCCAGCCCTCGGGAGTCCGCACGAGCTCGTCGCGGTAGCGCCCGGTCATGAAGAACTCGTTGGCCGAGCGGTCCTTGGTCCGCGTGAACATGATCATCCCGCAGACCTGGGTGGCGGTGTCGCCGTCGATCTCGATGCGCGCGTCGGTCGTGACGTGGATGACCTGGCCGTCGAAGAGGTTGCAGGTGGCGATGAACTCCTCCCGGCCGGAGGGGCCCTCGCCGTTCTCGTAGATCATGCGGCCGTCCGCGGTGTAGCAGTCGGCGTGCCCCTCGCCGTCGCCCGCGTCGAAGGTCTCGTTGAACCGCGCCGTCAGCTCGCGGATCGCGACCTTGTCCGCGAGCTCCTGGACCTGGGCGCGCAGCTGCTCGAGCTCGCCCACCGACTCGACCTGGCTCATGCTCTCTCCTCGATGACGCTTGCCGACCGTGAGCGCACCATAACGACGTGAAGACCGCGGTCGCAGCCGGTGACAGGACCGGCATAGGTTTGACGCATGGCGAAGACCAAGCAGGACGTCACGTACCGGGTCCGCGAGGATGAGCTGGCCATGTACGTCCGCCAGTCCGACATGCAGGGCTGGGCCTCTGCGCCGGCCGACTTCACGCCCGGGCGGCGCGTGCTGGGGACGCCCGCCGGAGCCATGGCGTGACGCGCCCGTACACCGTTATCGTCTGTCCCATGGAGGCTCCCCCGAACGCCATCCCGCTGTACACGTGGGATGAGTGCGTCGAGCTGCTGCGTTCCGACGTCGCCGACCAGGGCATCCATCTGGCGGCCTACAAGTGGCCGGCCGAGGAGCCGATCTGGCGCGGACGCGGCCCCTTCATGTTGGACGGCCCCGGGCACATCCGGCAGCGCCGCGCGCTCAGCACGCTGTTCCGGCCCCAGGCCCGCGCCCGCTACCGCGAGGAGCACCTCGTCCCGCAGCTGCGCGCCGACCTCGATGCGCTGCTGGCCGCGCCCGATGAGGACGGCGTGGTGCGCACCGACCTCGTGCCCTTCGCCCATCGGTTCTTCAGCACGATGGCCGTGCGGCTGACCGGCATCGAGATCGAGTCGGCGGCCGACCGCGACCTCGTCCTGGACCTCCTCGCCAAGATCCTCAACAACAGCGGGCTGGGCTCGCTGCCCGACGACGAGGCCGAACGGCGCATCGCGCAGGGCCTCGCGGCCATGGAGGAGCTGGCCGCCCACTTCTACCGTCCGTCGCTCGCCCGCCGCCAGGAGCTGCTGCGGGGCGTCGAGGCCGGCACGGTCGCGGCGCAGGACGTCCCCAAGGACCTCATGACGCTGCTGGCCCGCCGGGACGACCCGCGCTGGGAGGACGAGGAGCAGGCCGTCGGCACGCTGCTGACGCACATGCTCGGCGGCGCCGGCACGACCGTGCACCCGCTTCCGTGGGCCCTGCTGGAGCTCGACCGCTGGCTCGAACACCACCCCGCCGACCGCGACCGGCTGACCGACCGCGAGTTCCTGCTCGGCGTCGTGGCCGAGACGCTGCGCCTGCACCCGTCGTCGCCCTACCTGTTCCGCGTCGCGCGGCAGGACATCACGTTGCGCAGCGGCGTCGAGATCCCCGAGGGCGCCGTGGCCTGTTGCATGGTCTACCACGCCAACCGCGACCCGCAGGCCTTCGGCGAGAACGCCGCGACCTTCGACCCCTGCCGGCCCGCCTCCGGCGGCATGCACCCCTACGGCCTGGCCTTCGGCATGGGCCGGCACCTGTGCATCGGCTTCCCGGTCGTCACGGGCTCGCAGGGCGTCGACGGCGTCGAGGTCGAGGTGCTGCACGCGCTGCTCGCGGCCGGGATCCGCAGCGACCCGGACGCGGCGGGGACGCTCGTCGACCATCCGTACCGCGAGAGCTTCGTGAGCTACCCCGTGGTCTTCATCCCGGGCGCGCGCACGCGACCGCTGGCCGCCTCGTCGGTTGCCTGAGCGCGCACCCGTGACGGCCGCGGCCCTGCGCGACCTGCTCGACCAGCAGGCGCTGCGCGAGCTCGTGATCCGCTACTGCCGCGCGATCGACCGCCGCGACGAGGAGCTGCTGCGGTCCTGCTACCACCCCGACGCCTTCGACCACCACGGCGTCTACGCCGGCGGGGTCGACGGCTTCATCGAGTACCTGCGCCGCAGCCATCTGCGGCCGGACCTGCCGCCGTTCCAGCACACGGTCGGCAACATGCGCTTCGACGTGCGCGGCGACCTGGCCTACGGCGAGGTGTACGTCGAGACGCGCAACGTCCAGGCCGACGGCAGCATCCACCGCGGCGTGGCCCGGTACATCGACCGCTACGAGCGCCGCGACGGCGAGTGGCGCTTCGCCGACCGGCGCGTGGTCCTCGAGGCCGCGCGACCGGGCTTCGACCGCTCGCAGTTCCAGCCGGGCTCGCGCGACGGCGACGACCCGAGCACCTGGCGCCGGCCGATGCCCAAGACCCCGAACCGGGGCACGCCGTGACCACGATGCGGCCGGGTCCTCGGCGACACGGCGTGGCGCAATCCGCCCCTCTCGGCCGTCGAGCGGCGCCGGCCCGTCGCGGGCATGTCGGGCGCCTGACCAACGAGCTGCGAACGCGCCACCGGAGGCGTCCGCCGGACTGGCACACGATCTTGACCAAGGGTTGGCCAATATGGCGCGCATTGGCTCTGGAGCTTGCATGAAGCTCACGTTGTGTGTGGTCAAGTCACCTGACATAAGGGCGCGGTAAGGGGTACCCTCCACTCGGTTCGACCTGACCATCCTTCCCGCCTGGGAGGGCCAGGGGCCGTCACGGCGAACGTCGCAACAGTCTTTTGGGAGAGGGACCCATCACGAGGGACGAGCCCATCTACTGGGAGCCCGGGGCATGACCACCGGGGCTTCCGAGTCGTTGATCGAACGCGAGAACGCGGGCCTCGACGACGCCGCCGCGGCCGAGATCGCCGCGCGCAGCCCCCTGCAGCTCTTCTGGAGCCGGCTCAGGCGCGACAAGGTCGCCCTCGTGGCTCTCGGCGTGATCGTCCTGATGCTGCTCATCGCGATCTTCGCGCCGCTGGTGGTGAAGATCGTCGGCGCGCCGAACCCGAACACCCAGAACGACAACCTGCTCGACGACTTCGGCTCGCCGACCGGGCCGAGCAGCAGCCACTGGTTCGGCGTCGACGACCGCGGGCGCGACGTGTTCTCCCGGGTCGTCTACGGGTCGCGCGTGTCGCTGGAGGCCGCGCTCATCTCCACGGCGCTCATCGTCCTCATCGGGGTGACCGCCGGCCTGACCACCGGCTACTTCCGCGGCCGGGTGGACACCCTCCTCAGCCGCGTGATGGACCTGTTCCTGGCCTTCCCGGTCCTCGTCCTGGCGGTCGGCCTCGGCGTCGCCTGCGCCGACGGCTGCCTCGGCGGCCTGATCCAGCCCGGGCTGACGGTGGTCATCTTCGTCATCACCCTGACCACCTGGCCATACATGGCGCGCATCGTTCGCGGGCAGGTGCTGTCCCTGCGCGAGCGTGAGTTCGTCGAGGCGTCGCGATCGCTGGGCGCCAGCGACCGCCGCATCATCTTCCGCGAGATCCTGCCGAACCTCGTCGCGCCGATCATCGTGTACGCGACGATCCTGATCCCGCAGAACATCATCTACGAGGCGTCGCTCTCGTTCCTCGGCGTCGGCATCGATCCGTCCAAGCCGAGCTGGGGGGGGATGATCTCCGACGCGACCTCCATCTTCCAGGACGCCTGGTGGTTCATGGTGTTCCCTGGCCTGGCGCTGCTCATCACCGTCCTCGCCTTCAACATCGTCGGTGACGGCCTGCAGGACGCCCTCAACCCGAGGACGTCGAAGTAGGTGCCCGTGCGCCGATCATCCCCATCCCCGGTCGCCGACGGCGACCGGTTGCTCCATCAGAAAGGACCGCACATGTCTCGGAGTCATCTCCGATTCCTGCTGGCGAGCGCGCTCGCCGTGGTCGCCCTCGTCGTCGCAGCATGCGGCGGCAGCGACAACAACTCCTCGTCGTCTTCGTCCTCGTCCTCGTCGTCCCCGACGAAGACGGCCGGGGCGAACAACAACTCCGCTGCTGAGGCGCCGGCGACGAAGGGCGGGAAGCTGACGGTCCTGGCGGGGACCGACGTCGACTTCCTGGACCCCGGTCACACGTACTACACGACCGGGTACATGATCGCCTACTCGACGCAGCGCACGCTGTACTCGTTCAAGCCCCAGGACTCGGTCAAGCCGGTCCCGGACATCGCCGACGGCGAGCCGCAGGTCTCGTCCGACAAGAAGACGATCACCGTCAAGATCAAGCCGGGCATCAAGTTCTCGCCCCCGGTCAACCGCGAGGTCACCTCGAAGGACATCAAGTACGCCTTCGAGCGCTTCTTCTCCGTGAACGTGGGCGGCCAGTACCCTGGCTACTTCAACATGATCGTCGGTGCGCCGAAGGAGCCGACGAAGGGCGTCAAGCCGATCTCGGGCATCGAGACGCCGGACAACAACACGATTGTCTTCCACCTCAGTGAGCCGGCGGCGGTCCCGTTCGCGGCGGCCCTCGTGATGCCGATCACCGCCCCCGTGCCCGAGGAGTACGCGTCGAAGTTCGACGCGAAGAGCCCGTCGACGTACAACACGCACGTGGTGGCGACCGGGCCCTACATGGTCCAGAACGACGCCAGCGGCAACACCGTCGGCTACAAGCCGGGTAAGAGCATCAGCCTGGTCCGCAACCCGAACTGGGATCCGAAGACCGACTACCGCCCGGCCTGGGTGGACAGCGTGTTCATGCGCACCAACGCCTCGGACGGCAACGTCGCGAGCAACCAGGTGCTCGACGGCAACAACATGATCTTCGAGGGCAACCCGCCCGCGAACATCATCAAGGAGGTCGCCACGAAGCGGAAGGACCAGTTCGTCCAGGTCCCGTCCGGTGGCTACCGCTACTTCCCGATCAACACCACGATCAAGCCGTTCGACAACATCAACGTGCGCCGGGCGATCTCCGCGGGCTTCGACCGCAACGCGGCCCGTCTGGCCCGTGGCGGCAAGTTCACGGCCGACCTCCCGACCCACTACCTCCCGCCGGACTTCCCCGGCTTCGACGAGGCCGGTGGCATGAACGGGCCCGGCTTCGACTTCCTGAGCACGAAGAACGAGAGTGGCGACATGGCGCTCGCGGCCTCGTACATGAAGAAGGCCGGATACCCCTCGGGCAAGTACACCGGCAACGAGACGTTCCTGATGGTCAGCGCGAACGTCGATCCGAACAAGGCCCAGTCCGAGGTGGCCAAGGCCCAGTTCGAGAAGCTCGGCTTCAAGATCCGCCTGCGGCTCGTTCCCCAGGACGCGGTCTACAACGACTGGTGTCAGGTGCCGTCCAAGAAGGTGGCCGTCTGTGGCGGCGCGGGCTGGTTCAAGGACTTCGCCGATCCGCAGTCCATGCTGGAGCCGGTGTTCGCCGGGTACCTCATCCCGAAGAGCGGCCTGAACAACAACATGGCCCAGCTGCGTGACCCGAAGGTCGACGCTGCCATGAAGAAGGCCGCGCTGCTCGACGGGGATGCGCGCCTCAAGGCGTGGGCCGACATCGACAAGATGATCACCGGCGACGCCGCGACCATCCCGTTCGTGTGGGACAAGACGACGCTGATCCGTTCGAAGAACGTCAACGGCGTCGCCAACGGCTACTACACCGACTGGGACCTGTCCTGGACGTCGGTCAAGCAGTAGGACCGCCGCACCGCTGACCAGCACGCCCGGCCGGCGCCCCGTGCGCCGGCCGGGCGGCCGATGGGCCCACCGACACCATGGCCGCATACATCCTCCGCCGACTCCTCTGGACCATCATCCTGCTGCTGGTGATCACGGCGGTCACCTTCCTGATCTTCTACGTGCTGCCCAGCGGCGACCCCGCGAAGCTGCGCGCGGGCCGCACGCCCAGCCCGGAGCAGATCGCCGCGATCCGTCACCAGCTCGGGCTCGACCGATCGCTGGCCTACCAGTACTGGGACTACGTCAAGAAGATCGTCACGCACTTCGACTTCGGCAACAGCTACACCAACAACGAGCCGGTCAAGACCCTCATCTTCGACCGCCTGCCCAACACGATGTTCCTCGTCCTCGGCGCCGCGGTCATCTGGTTCGTCGTCGGCGTGTTCATCGGCATCGTGTCGGCGGTCGCCCGCGGCAGCTTCTGGGACCGCTCCCTCATGGGCGCCGCGCTGCTGGCCATCAGCGCCCCGGTCTACTGGCTCGGCCTCGTGTCGCTCTACCTCTTCTCCGACGACATCGGCGTGTGGCACATCTTCCCGGGGGCCGGCTCCTACCAGGACGCGTCCGGGTTCATCGCCAAGGCCCACACGTTGATCCTGCCCTGGCTCGTGCTGGCCGCCGCGTTCGCCGCGATCTATGCGCGGCTCCTGCGTTCCAACCTGCTCGACACGCTCGGCGAGGACTACATCCGCACCGCGCGGGCCAAGGGCCTCAGCGAGCGGCGGGTCGTCCTGCGCCACGGCGTGCGCTCGGCCATCACGCCCGTCATCACCGTGCTCGGCCTCGATATCGGCATCCTGATGGGTGGCGCGATCCTCACCGAGACGGTGTTCAACATCGACGGTGTCGGGCGCCTGTCCTACGACGCGATCCAGCGCGGCGACCTCTCCACGATCCAGGGGACGACGCTCGTCCTGGCCTTCGCGGTCGCGATCATGAGCCTGGTGGTCGACATCGTGTACGCGTTCCTCGACCCGCGCGTGCGCTACTAGGACTAGGCTGGGACGAGATGGGCACCCCGCTGCTGGAGGTCGAGGACCTGCGGGTCCACTTCGAGACCGAGGACGGTGTCGTCAAGGCCGTCGACGGGATCAGCTACGCGGTCGCGGCCGGCGAGGCGCTGGGCATCGTGGGCGAGTCGGGCTCGGGCAAGTCCGTG
>Ga0157379_10002340_pt1 | contig 15806 bp, 19 predicted proteins | sample S25metaG_FD_121802 | JGI IMG/M metagenome (GOLD analysis project Ga0157379, IMG submission 121802) | Switchgrass rhizosphere microbial communities from Kellogg Biological Station, Michigan, USA - S2-5 metaG | ecosystem: Host-associated > Plants > Roots > Rhizosphere > Soil | place: USA... | reverse complement strand
TGAGAGATATGAGGGAGGCAAATTCGGTATGTTGAAGCGAGTGGCAGCAGGGGTGACATCTGTGGGGAAACCCCGAGGGGAGTGGAGGTTTGCAGCAGGATTGATGTAGAGCTGCAAAGGATAGTCGGCAAAAAATCAGCAGAGGGTGGAAAAGACGTACTTCATTTGAGTTATCTTCTTCTGGGAAAAAGGCATTTTCGAGTGAATCCTGACCTTCTGTCTGGTCTGGCGGACGTAACTCCTCCTCTGTCTCGAAATTCGGCTGCTCCATATCTCCCTCATACAGAGCTTCAGCACTATAATCGTATTCCCTGACCTCCGGCGGTAGACTCATCAACCTTTGCACCATCCTCGGCGGGATATACACCACAAATCCACTGGGTATCCAACCTACTGCTTCGCCAACCTGGGCCGCCCACCACCCGCTAGGTTCCGTCACGATGACCTCCAGAATATCATTCTTATTAAACGGCATGTGGTCGGGGTCGTCGCTTTCGAAATCAAAGAGCGCCAGCACATGGAACAAGACTCGATCGATTTCGTCAGTATCGTCACCATACTCGCTGCTTCCTCGCTGATCGCGAATGTCTTCCGTCGGTGTCATTGAACGGTCGGCGTTGGTGCTGTCAGCAACATCGTCGTCGTCGGGGTCGAGTGTGCCGTCTGTTTCCCTCAGCGAGTAGATGCTGCTTGGGTGGACCTTTGTCGACGATGCATAGGACTCGTACGAAAGATACGACTGCATTGATGGTGGCCGGTTTCGCTGGTCGTTAGCATCGGGGAGGACTTGGAGCATGGTCGACATTCGTTGAGTGTGGTATACAGAGGCCTGAGATACGAGCCTGGGTCCCACTATCCGGCTGTGGACGGGCGTCTATCCGAGTAATTGAAGCCAACACGTGCCTAGCGATCAGACTACTAATTTTAATTTCTTTTCTAACTTTTCTAATTCCTGTTCCTGACTGTCAACACCATGTCTTTCGACCTCGAGGATCTTGTCCACGTCGAGCAAGAGTATGTCTAAAGCATATTTCTTGATGCTGTTTTGGATCTCACCACCCGTTTTGCACTGCAGATTCTTCGATGCGGGCTATGCTGACGGCTACGTACATGGTCGTATTCACGGCCTTATCGAAGGTCGCGCCCTCGGTCGTGAAAAAGGCTATGAGCTATGGGAGGAAATTGCGTTCTACGAGGGTTTCGCAAAGCTCTGGCACGCCGCCAAATCCAAATCAAATCCAACCTCGGAATCAAATAGGTATGCCATGTTTCACGTCTGTAATCCGTTTCCTAATACCTCTTCACAGTCGCACCGAATCCCACATTCGCCACTTGCTCGAGCTCATCGCACAATTTCCTCGCGTCAACCCCAAACCGACCGCCTCAGACGATGAAGACGGCCTCGACGTCTCCGCCCTTCTCTCCCGTATCCGCGCGCGCTACAAAGCCCTCTGCGCATCTCTTGGTGTCAAACCGCGATTACATCCTGCACCAGGGCCTTCGCCGGAATCCAATACAGTCGTCACTGATGAAATTGATAATTATACCGCGGGCCAAGTGCCATCCGACGACTTGGTTCAGAACAGGACATCGGCGGTGTGGTCCGTCCAAAGCGTATCTCATCCACCAGGAGCGGATATGAGCTTTTGAAAAACAAACAACGGGAAGGCTGTATACCTTCCCTTGTCGACAGCAGCGGGATCACAAACAACGCGTGCAAACTCAGGCCAATTGCAGCACCACCGCTCCCACCGGATCCTTCTGTCATTCTCCTCCGACGGTACTCTACATGCTGGATTCTTGGCTCGAATCTTGGACATCCCAACCCCACCACATCACTCGCCAAGCAACGCTTCTGGGCAGATCTATTCCTCCGTGAGTGCTCCCAAATTCCTCCCTTAATATCCTATCCGCCACTCACATCAAATCAAATAACACCATATCAATTAAATCTTCCCATCCCACCCTTGTTTCATCTAGCCCTCCCAACCACCGAGCGAGCTACATCCATCCGATCCACATATCGCCATATCGCCCATCCCTATCCCTCCTGTCCTGTCAACCAGAACTCGTACCGCGTGACGCCACATTTCGTCTATTCCAGGCAAGAGCGCCATCTTCTCCCAACCACCATCCTTCAACCTTGCGGCTCATCATCAATCCCGAGGGGATGGCATCTTCATCTCACTGGTTCGTCGAGCGCGCTGGGAACGCCGTTGCGATGTAGGGCTGCGCATCCGTATTTCCCGATGTGCCACGCGATTATAAGCATTGCAGTTTACTTACAGGGTAGGCTGCGGACTGGGGATTTGGATGAAGAGTTTGTGTTTTAATTGAGCAGGGTGGATTTGGACGTGCTTATGGAGATCTGTATTGACGTGGCTCTGAACGATTCGTTACGTTCCTCGGATTGTGTGCATGGCTAGATTAGATTGTTGACAAGATTTGCCAATTGGAAACCAGGTTGTTGACCACCTCGATACTTCAAACTTGAGTACCTTCCGACGCCGGAGTTATGACACAAACCATTTCGATCCCGTGACGAAGCATTTGGGAATTCTATGATCTCAAACCACAACGCGAGAAACGAATGCGGGGAGGGGACGCATAATTGACACTTACTATGGTAGTCGAGACTCGGGAGCAGTCGCTCGCATTCACCCCGCATTTGGACTATATTTGGAGATAGTCAGACACCAGTGAAACTCTATAAACAGTGCGTCAGGGCCTAGAGCGCCTTGATGAAGTCATTTGTGCTAAATACTTTCACATCCAAAGGACTAATAAAACAAGAGACGATGTCACTGGTCCTCCAGACATGCGATAGGAATGTAAGATAATAACTAGTTTTACAAGGAGCCAATAAACCTGAAATTTGTGACAAAGACGCAGCATTCACTTTTTTTACTTTTTTTTCGTATATTTGAGTGCCAGTGGGTGCCCGTATACTTGGCCGCCTCTAACCTTCGGAGTCATCCTCCAAGCCGAATTTACCCTTTGCTGAGACAGGAGGTTAGATCGCGTTCCCTTAATAAAGCGGACGGAAACACCGACGGAATGCGGAGATAGGCCATGCCAGGAACAACGGATAAGCCGTGTGGCGCAACAGGAGCTGAAGGATGAGTGTGACACGACTCAATTGCAACGCCATGCAAACGGCCAGTCAGAAACCCATTCGTCGAGATATATGATAACCTATTCGCTGAGGTATATGATAACCCACTTTAAACCTCAAGTATCGAAAATGGTGCGAAGCGAGACTAGAAACTTCACGACGAAACACCGCGCAACACTTCCCCAGAGCGCGACAATTCCCCTGAGGACACAATAGTCCCATCACATAGAAGCAACACTTAGTTGTGATGACAGGTAGTCTTTGGTACGCATGGCCAGTACCAAAGACTTCTTAATGTATTAATTCGAACTGACCATTAGTAAAAGAATTAAAGTATGTAACACTGAAAATGTTTAAAGAAGAAGAAAAAGACCATGTCATGCAAGTCCGCCGAGCAAGGAGGCATAAAATGAACATCGAGAACATTAACATCGGGAGCAGCGTCCATCTCAACATCGCACTAACCGAGACTACAACTACGACTGCACTGTCCACCATGAAGTAAGCACTGACGACAAGGAGGATGACCGCATACAAGTGATTACTGATGCCTAAAGCATAACAGCACCAATAACAACCACTGCCAAGCTCCACATCCCAGAACTGACCTTACTCCGGGAGCCTGCATTCACTTCCTTAGTCTGCGTAGGCTTGCCGGTGCTCGCCGATGGCTGTTCCGTCGAGCTCATCTGTGCGATGGTACCAGCAGAAATGGACAACATGGTCGTGGTGCTCGTGCCGTTAGGAGCGGTTGTGGAGATGGGGCTGGCTGTTATGGAGGTGGCAGGAATGGCCGGGAGGGTGGGGAGTCCATTTGTAGCGGGAAGATCGGTGGATGAGGCGTCGGTGGGAACGACGTTAGTCCATGAGGGGACGTCAGCAGGTGCGGTAGTCATAGGCATGGAGTCGTCGGTCGAGGCGTCAGAACCGGATGCTGTGGTGGACGCGAAGGCAGCCGCGAAGGTGGTGTTATCCGGGACGGTGACGACGACGGCGTCGGTTGCAACGCCCGATGAGGTGGCTTCAGAGGCAGAGGAAGGGGAGACGGAGATGCTGAATTGACCTGAACGATCACCACTGTCGCCAAAGAGCACGACGATGTACGACGAACGGGGTGTGACAGACGGAACAGTGATCTCGGTATGGCCGACATTTAGAGGGAAGCCGCGAGCCAGGGGATGATCTGTAGGAGGCGGCATTAGTGCGCATATAAGCGGAGATAAGGGGGGCGGTGAGGAGGGCGAGGAGCAAGAGCGGACTTACCGATGTCCAAGTGCTCATTCAAGTCACCGGAGTCCAAGTATCCCAAGAGGATCATGCCTGTCTGGTCATAGCCTGGAGGAAGGGTGGAAGTGTCCCTACAATGAAGATAGGAAGGGATAAACGCGAGGAAGACGAGGGATTACATACCAAGTGACAACATGCGTCTCTCCAGCAAACCATTCAGTACCGGCTGTTGGATATAGAACATGAGGGACGACGAGCTCCTTAGGGATGATGCGGGCATAGACCATGGTGGAAGAAGAGAACAATAAAGACGCAAAGGTCGATAGGGCAAAGTTCGTGAGCATAATGGAGGGGTGAGGAGAGGTGTGTAGATGTAGATTGTTTGGGCGGGGCAAAGTGGAGATGGTGGTGGTCGGGAAGAAGAAAGGGTGAGGGAGAAACGTCCTTCTCCTCCAAACTATATAGTATCCCAGAAATACAATCTCCGCGGGAGATAGGTAGATGGGGAGCCTGCCCTAATGTACGCAACATTTACCCTCTGTACCTTTTACGCAATTGCTACATAAGATCTGCCAGTTGCGCCATACAGATTCCTGGATGGAGAGTCCACTCCAATATCATAGTCGTACAAGTCTTGGACGTAAATTACATTCATCCTCCCCTCAAGACGCGTTTCTTCTCCAGCCCCATAACGCAAGATTCAAAGCCGCCGTTCGCGAAGCTCCCGCGGAGGTCTCTGAAATATAAACCCCAACCTAATAATTTCCTAGAAGTTTCAACCCTCCTGATAAAGCTCAAACATCGAGCAGAAAACACGCGAAGATGAAGGTTGAATAGAAGAACCCGCCACCACGTTGCCGATATTCTCACGCACTGTCCCTGGCGCCCCTTCCCGCCCCTTCTTCATCTGAATTTCTTCCTCATATTTTTGAGGCCCTTCAAGTATATTATAAACTTGAAGAACACAAATTTGGTTTTGCCTTATATTTGAGTTATTTACTTACTGTGCTATTTTAATGTTTTTAAAAATATAGAATTCCCTGCACGACGAGCACGAGCCGTTTTGCGGTCAGCAGTAACCCATTCAACTATCTAAGGCTCAATCACAAGCCTCTTGATTCAATACAAACTTGTCACATAAATTTCTCGAATCAATCCCTCTCTTTCCGGCTTTTCGTCACTCGTTATTCTCTTCATGAATCACGGTCCTGGTAAATCTCTGACGTCTAAAGATTTCCATGCCTTCAAATTGGCAAGTATTTCCCGACTGCTAAACGACACTAAATACGTCAGAGTTTAGGACAGTATCCTACTGTTGCCATACTCTGTGATAGCGCTTGTAACTTCCTATTATTGCGGCTAAAAGCAATCGCATTTCAAGAGTTGACAAGATTCATATTTTTCCTTCGCTTCGTGTTCCCAAAGTGGGCATGACCACGCAATTGCAAGTAAACATGGCGCGGACAACGCAGCAACAGAGGTCAGGCCTTGTCTCATGTCGGGAGGCGCAGGGCTTGGTCATTCGTCCAAGTAGACTCATTGCTGTATACACAACATCCACAATACTAGGTCCACGGCGTTTCAGTCCAAAAATGCACGAGGAGGAGCCTTCGGCTGGATACCGCGTCTACTTTGCAACAGTATCAAGCAGCTTTAGCCTCTCCCGATGCAGCTGAAGCTGCAAAGTTCTTGGCGAATCTTCAAAGAAAGCAACATCTGATCTGGATAGTTAGGCCCTATTTATACCTGACACCGGTGAGCTATTGCTTATAAAAATAAATCCTTGGAAGGAACCCCAAGTGCTATCTCGATGGTACCAAGCTAACAGCCGGCGGGCAGTAGAGGAATTTACAGAACGACGAATCGGACTGTAAGTAGTGAAATTAATGTTTACACACCATTTATTTATTTATCCTCCTCAAGTATTGAAGAGCAAGGTTCGTGACAAGGGAATTATAGTTTAACGCTTTCCAAATGAAATAAAGAGCATGCCGTTCTCCTACGAGGAGCTGGGTTCTGTCAAGTCATGTGAGTTACGCGGTTTCATAATCAACAATTCTTTGGCCCGAGATGATCAAATATGTCATGGGTTCCTCCAGGTTAAAGTGCTACACCGAACTCTCAGTTTGCGGAGAACTTTATCTTATTGACCGCCTTGATAACCATTTGGTATTTGACATGCCATTAGATGATTTTATGGCTCTTCCAACTTGCGAACTTCTCATCAAATCTAGAAACGAGATATCCTCGATATCTGCAAAAGTCTCGATTGTTGTAGAAGTCGAAATTCAAGACTTCGTATCACACACCATCCCCAACATTCTCCAGCTTAACGGAGTTCAGCCGAGTATTTCCCGAAACTCAGGTTTTCCCCCGTACGACTTTCTATGCTCTCATACAACATTCTTTCGTTGTAAAGAATGTAAAATCCTCTTGCGGTTCCCCACAAGCATGGCTCACGGTCGTCGTATGGGGCATTGTGGTACATTTGGTGCAATAAAAAACGGATTGATCTACCTATCATACACCGGGGATCTCGCTACAAGCTTATTGGTGGATCGATGCCGGTTTAGACGTTAGCTCTTCCCTTCACCGTTCAAGTGCATTATCAGTGGGGACCACTCACGTCACATGTCATGGATTGACGGTGCGTACTCTGTATGTTTTATCTCATGTTGTTGACATTATACTCGCTCGCAAGGTTAACCATTTCACACTTACTATGTCGAACGATGGTTATACTTATGCTGGAGTTATACAACCAATCCGCTCCTCATTTCATTAATGCCCGAGCCAAGACCCTACCCACCTTTACTCACTCTCCTTGGGATGAGCCTTATTACGTGTAGTCAGTGTGAAAGATGTAGCTAATAGTCTCTAGGACGACTTTTTCTATCTCCACTATTCTAGAACTTTACTTCTCTCCATTTTACGTTTACTTTCCCGAGAGCCTCAGATATCCGGCTCTGCATCAATATACTGTATTTCTCTAGATCCTGACAATTATACACCAATGAGTTGGCACTCTGGAATCCTGGCACAGGCCGATTCAACATTGACCCAGGATCGTCGTGCTTCTTTAAGTTGCTGTCAAATGGTAGAGGAATGAGACCTGTCCTTAGTGGTTGAACACTCTTATTAATAGTGAAAACTTACGACAAGGGAGACAGGTCGGTTTGCTGGGAGTAGTTCCAGTAGGAAGAGGTTCGAAGCAAATGAGAGGACAAGGTCGGATAACTCGATTTTCCAACGTTCCAGAGGAAGGGGCAGCATTTACTGCCACCAAAAGGAGTGCTAAGAACATAGCGAGTTTGCGATGCATCGTGGACGGGAGTGTCCTTAGAATCTCCCAATAAAACCAGTTCGTATTTATACTGCATAACCTGGCTAAGTGAGCGACTGATAAAGTTTCCCGGGCGCGAGGGGTAACAAGGAAAACAGGTTACGCCGGCGGACTGATGAACGGATGGAGTCTCAGGAAATAGTGAAGCTTTGGCATCCTTGGCATGGAGGGAATGATTCTATCTTTCTAAATACAGTCCGCTGATTTCGACATTGTATCATGCCTTATAGTAGTGTCATTATGGATCTATTACTTAGTAGTTATTCCGAACATGACTACTAGTAATGCTAGATTATTTCATGTCAGATTATCAGAGAATATTAGTTTGAATTCCGTAGCAACTACTCACTGTAAGGTTGACACTAGGGATGATGCACTGGCACGGAAGATTTATGGAACTATTCAACGGACACAAGTTCAATGAGAGAAGAGACAACCTGAGGGCCTCCTTACCACAACATCCACAAGGCTTCAAACCCCCCGAGCAAGGAGGCAAAACATCAGGGCAAACTAACGGGGGGCAACCTAGAGGTGCTCGACTCTTGAGGGGAGTAGTGGGCGGAGCGGCTGCCACGACGCCGAGGAGGACGGTAACGAAAAGGACGAACTGAAGCCGCATGACAGTCAATAGTTTCTTTGTTTTCGAGGTCTGATTATCCGTTTTTATATTCCTAGCGGTGCGAGACTGCGTGTTGATCTTGTGTGAAGATATTGGCAATGTTGACAATATTTATCCATCGTCTACTACTGTGGCTTTTGTCAGGTGCTAGAAGGGACCGAAATAGTGCGCTACTTAGACTGCCCTTGATTGATCCATGCAGCCATGCAGTGATTAACGCTACTCCTCTCTCACTATGTGAGGAATCCATATGGAGAAACGGAGGCTAGTTCTGAAATTAGTCTTTTGAGATCTAGAGAGCTTTTTAGGCGACCAGAAGATATAGAGGGCTAAGCGGTAACAATATGGATGGAGTTTTACCAAACTGCCGTGACCAGATATAGCTCAGTCAAAGCCGAAATCTCCAGTCTGAGATGAATTTTCATTAAGGCAGAGATGTCTTTGGACTGTATAGTATTCCCGTCTTCAAGAGACTTTCAAGCAGCCATTTATAAAATATAGTATTACTAAAATATTTGCAACAAATGTAGCTATCACGTCCACAAATCTGTGTAGACAAAGCGATATTAGTTGCCTTGGCCACTCAATATTCAAAAGGCAGGCTTCACTCGCCTACCAGATGGCAGCCTAGTTCGGTCAAGTGCTATACAAGGTCTCAATCTAGCTCTTCATTCTATAAAATCCGTAAAATGAGTCCGAAGATTTTTGCAACATCATTTTTACTCACCGCAGCATGCACAAAGTGGCCTAGGGGTGGGGCATGGAGGCAGAGGTCCGGGAGGGCAAACAAATTCTGCACCGCGGAGGCATTTGATGGGAGGAATTGTCGGTGCGGGTTGGGGAATGGCGACGGCGACGGCGACCAGGGTGGCGAGAGTGAAGAAAATAGTTTTGAATTGCATATTTTACTTGAAGACGAAAGAGGGCGACTCTGAAGATTACTGGGAGGCCTGCCGAAGCTTTTATACGAATATTGGCCGCCCAAATTCCCTGTCATGTCGTGTATTTTTCTTACAAGGAAGAATAAAAGGGTTAGGTCTATAAAAGCGCCGTGGGGTCCTGGTACTGATGATTTAGTGAATTTACAGACAGTTTGAGCCAATAAACGACTCTAAGTTACACCAACATATTAACTCGAATCCGGAATGTCCTTGAATCAGCTGTAGGACCGACGCGCTCAGGTAAAAGCGATGCCTGCCTCGATATGATCCTTCAACGCCGGGACTAGGGAAATGATTGTGTCATAGAACTTTTGAAATCAACAGATTTCACGGAGCATTCCAACAACCCACCATTGGATAATGTATACATAGACGTGAAAGGAACTTGAGATCCCCGGGAATAAAGACGGGCAGAACAGCGCTCTGGTTTATGACTAACTCAGTAATTCCTCCGCTACGGCATGAGAAGATGTTTGGGGCTCCAACGTACATATCCTTTACCGGGCTTAAACGAAGCGACGCGAGGAAGCGCGAAAAAAACTCTAATTAGCTGTCCTTAAGGCATGGCCTTTACCTATAAAGGCAGCTTAGGATTATTCCTTGAACACTAGTAATACCTTCGTTCACCATAGGAATGCTTCCCAAACAAACTCTCCTTGTTTCTTTCTTCGCCCTCGCTGGCATGGCCCTCGCCACGCCAACTACTACTGGAGAAGCATGCACCACGACAATCCTACCCCCCACCAGGAGGCCTTGTGCTCTGGTCTGCACTGAGCCTCCCCCGAAATGTACTGGAGGTCCCCAGGATCTTTGCTGCTGCAGTGAGTCTCTCGCCAATTTTTAAGACACATACTTCCTTTCTAATGCGCATTAACTTAAAAGCTCCTGTGGTTGTCGAGACTTGCTAAATGATAGGGGGATGTGTGGCGTGCTGTTACGGTACTAGATAAAGTAATAGATAATTGTCGATAATGTAATGCCAAAAAAAAACCGATATTCGACGCGTATCATCATTTCGAACATCTGGAGCATATTGAATTTCTCCCACCTGGAGATTTTAGTTCTTCTCCCCTAAACAGTTGTATCTCTGTCTCAGACTTCCTCTCGTATATATCACCGTAGGTTTTTTTTTGAAAGGACACACTCTAATCTCCTGCACCATCGAAGAGATCGATTTCTCCCAATTTCCCCCTCTCCTCTCGAACTCTATCGTACACGGAAGTATCATATCGTATCATCATAACTGCAGTTCCAACTCTCAGAAACCCAGTCTCATCATAACAATCTCAAACAACTTCCGTCCTCGTATCCACAGGCCTCTTTTCATTGGATGTGACCGAACTTGGTCTAGAGGCTCCTGAAGCGTTCTCGACACCATCGTCAACGTATGCGTCATCACGAGCTGCACCTTCTTCGAATGCGACGCGGTGTTTCTCGAAGTGAGAGGAGTGGTTTCTGCCCGGCGGATGAATATAGGCGGAGAATTAGTAGGAAGTCGACTTACTCAGGACCAAAGAACACAACGACAAACACGAAAGCAGTAACAACACCAATAAGAATACCTTGCACCTTGAGAAGAGAAATTAGGTGAGTATCCAATGAAAGGGCATAGCCTGAATAAAATTTACCTTCGCGTAATCTGGCACATCCTTTCCATTCACGGTGGTCCTCAGATTGTCACCTCCAACAGCCTCAATACGAGCACTGGCGCTAGAAACCATATTGCCGATTTGGTATGCTACACCAGGGAAAGTTGCACGAAAAGCAGGAGGCGACATTTCATTAAGGAAGATCGGGATCTGGAAGCGTGATTAGTAACTGATTAAATGGATGGTTTAGATTGAATACTCACAACACCCCATGCACCCTGCACTCCAACCTGGAGGAAAAATGCACCTGCAGCGAGACTTGAGAAGGTCGAAGGCAAAATCCAAAGAGGGATGAAGGCGCCAATCCAGAGACAGCAGAGCCTAGATTCCGATAAATTAAGATCAGATTTAGCTAAGGAGAGAAGACACGTACATGATCGTAAGTCTCCTTCCAATGTATTGGGAAATGAAACCAGCAATGGCACCACCAGCAACAGCACCACAGTTACCGATAATGGTAGCCTTAGTGGCGAGGTTGGCCGAAAGGAGCTTATCGTTCTGGATGTAAGTCGGGTACAGATCCTGAGAGCCGTGAGACAAGAAGTTGAACCCTATCCATCACAATTGCCATTGAGCATGAAGAATATGACTAAACTAACAGATCAACATACCAGTCATTAATAGAATGGCGTAAATGGAGAGTAACCAATGTCCCTTGAGCATTTCCTTAGTTTCGTGCAAGAAGATCCTGGTTTTGCTCTTGACAGGGCCAACAGCTTCGCCTTTCTCCCTCAGGACTCTTCTCTCTTCTTGTGCTCGGATGAAAAGGGCTGATTCAGGGAGGGCAGCGCGAACGCAAGCAGAGAAGAAAGTGAGGCCAGCTGCGACCCAAAAAAGAACACGCCATGAATGGGAGGATTTTGGGACGGCAGTTAGGTTCACAACGGCTGAAGAAGGAATTAGAAATGATACGATATGTAGACATTGGATTATTTATTACCTGCGAGCAAGTATCCTACGGCATAACCTTCCTGCAAGACGCCGGACAAGAATCCTCTGGTTTCAACGGGCACATTCTCCAACGCTGTAGCAATACTCAGGCCCCAAATTCCCCCCATGGCAATACCGAACAAAGATCGGACCCCAAGGAATTGGCGGTATGTATTGCAGAAAGACGATCCAATCTGCAGAACGCAGCAGAAGAGCAGATTGCTGACTAGAGGCCATTTACGTCCATAACGATCTGAGATGATACCAAAGATGGCGGCGCCCACGGAACGGAAGAGTAAGGTGAGAGTGATGGCGTTCGTCTGGGATCGTGTGAGAAAGAAGAAAAGCTAGTATGGTTAACGTACTTACCAGAGTTGAAGTTGGACGATTAAAGCCAACTGGTTCCGGTTTAGACAGAGTTGGGACTGCGAGAGAGACACAGAAAAAGTCCATTGCATCGCAAGTCCAAGCAAGCCAACCCGAAATGACCAAAGACCACTGCACCCAAGATAGGCTTGCCAATGCCGTCAGCAAGGGTAGCTGGCCTGCACGCTTTTCGCGCTGGGGTACAAGATTACGTCTAAGAAAAGGTAAGTGTATTAGACGGGAAAGTAAATAGATAACGGATTCATACGCACAAAAAGTACGGGGCCATGGTCGCGAGTGGGGAGAAGGAAGCAAGGCGCACCACCTTGAATAAGCGACTGGGGCTCCTTTTAGGGGGTTTCTGGAATGAAGAAGATCACATGTCAGCGGCGTACCTTTCCTAGTGAGACCAGAGGAAATGATCGTATTGGGGCTGTTGAGTCGTTTTGTCGCCAGAAAGGGTTATCATTCACGCGTTCACATGTATCGCTATTTCTTGGGCGTGAGAGGAATGTAGACAAGTTAGGAGTCTGATTGGAAGGGCTGTCCGCCTCCCTATTGAAGTCATTGATATGAACGCCAACTGAGGATGTTTATAGCACGCCCCACGGTAAAGTATCTGGTGTTAAGTGGGCCCTTCAAACAGCGGGTCAGTTCTAGATTTCTTCTGTCACAATCGTTTCATCACTCACAAGATACCTATTTGAGGCTATTCCTGAACCTCCAATGGCTTCTTCGTTTGAAGGAATCGCAGGCTCGATAGAAAACGTAACAATGAATGATCAGCTTCTTTGCTTCCGCTCTATTTTTAGAAATTGTGACATCTGGTGACCTCACGCGTCCCACGACTCTTGTCGGAATCCACCGCCTCCAGTCTAACAGCGACATCATTACCGCAGTGTGCTTTCCTGAACTGCCACAGGATAATCAGAAAATGGTTGTCGGAGATAACAGGCTAATGATCCGACTAGCTCATTCACCTGAGTGTAGGAGCCGTCCTAAAGTCATACCCGAGTCGGGACTCTTTCTGGCCTTTACAAATTATTCTGACATTACACGACCAATTCCTTCTACCGATTTTTACCCCTGTAAGTCAACCTTTTCAGAAACAAGACTCCGAGTAGATGTTATCTTCTCACTCCATACTTCTCCAGGTACTGCCTTTAGAAGCTTTTGGACGGCACGATTCCAGTGATCTCACGAATGCCGATGAAGGGCTCTTCGAAGTGGGCAAGCGACAACTCAGAATATTCGTAATGAAATCAAGACGTATATGGCTTCAAAAGAAGAACTATATTTATATAGGTGGATCAACACCTTCTGCCTTACTTGGCTCTTATTCCCCATATGAAATATTTATTCATGGGATCTTCTACTTAAAGCCACTGGCAGCTCGCACGAAGACTGAAGACCGAATAGCTGAAGAGATGCCGTTTCATCGATTGGCACTGGCGTCGATGCGCCGGTCTGCGACTGCGCTTTTCACAGCTCTTCACCAAGTTCGATAATATGATCAACTCTGAATTCTCCTAGACTTTCCCTTTGGTGTCGACTCCCCGTGGGCAAGGGCTCGATTGCTACCTTTGTTCTTTTGGCTTCTCCATCCAGGTGCGTGTGCCGAGTTCTTATCGATGTTATTCGCTCACCCAATATTCTTCAAGTATATCAGACATTTTTGGCAGCAAAGTAGTATTAATTCCGAGGGTTAGGATATCTCAGGCAATAGATACGAAAAGGCTGTCCACCACTATACGTAGTTGGAACAACCTCCTCCTGGGGCATGCCATCATCTCCATCTCGAGCCACCTTTGGTATTCTCTAGGCGACACACAGCATTACAGAAGTCTCTGGAATTTAAGATATTTAAAATCTATTAATCCCTATATCACAAGCATCAGCTCTTTGAGGTCTATGATATATTTCGCACACGTCTATCTTTCGTTCTTGGCATTCTGCTCATCTGGCGGCGTCGACATCTGGTTTACTGGCCCATCGGTTTCTCCATCAGCCGTCTGATTTCGCTCTTGAGCTCTTCCTTCAACGTCCCTTCATCGACGATACGTCATCGGGTTCATGTCACAAAGGAAACAGCTTCAAGAGGATGACCCAGACTCCAGGAGGATTACTAGAGGCTGGCAGGGAGGAGCCAGAGTCAATTTCGATTTTTGTGGGGCATTTCAAATCCACTAAGGTGATGCTGTACATACCGACCACGGCGAACGGTGATTCAAGACAGAATATTTCGACGGCTTCGCGCAATTGTGATTATTACACCCTCCGTTTACATGTCTCTATCTATTAATATCGAATTAAATTCGGATTTAAAATATTCTATGGTCATGATGCAAATGGTTATGGTAGTAATTCTCTGATTGTTTGAGCAGGAGCGTTAGAAATGACGGTTGAGGTGTTTAGCCACCGGCTAAATTTGAAGGGTTCAGCCATGCACTTTCGGGGCTTACAGTAACACTTAATTCAAACACTTTAAACCGCGTCTATTGTTATCACCTTTTCTTCACCACTCACAGTCGCGCGGCTTGGGAATTTCTGTTAATTTCGTCGCTGTCCAGAACTCACCTCGAAATCATTCAATATGGGTGGTTGGCTATGTGCAAGAGATAGAGATGAAACATCTATTGGTGGAATGATGGATTACATTCTAGCTATACCTCTGGAAGAAATTGGTAGGATCCTTGGGTTCGGACTGTTGTTATTAAGAGTGTTATAGTTTCAACCCTACGTCCTGGATCTCTGGGCCTTTTGAAAATATTCTACACCTTATTATTACAACAGAATCCCATACAATACTGAAGAAAATCATGGGATTAATGAGAAATACTGGAGTAATGCGGCGGTAATACTATCACAATACCGGAGCTTACTGAAGGATCCTTCCAGGTCGTGCAGTATTCCTCCAAAATTACAAGGGATTTTTCCGGTTACCTTTCATTTACCTGAACAGAGCGTGTCACTCTTGATGTATTTTATTATCCCACCTAATACCCAGCAACACTTTTATATACTCCCAAAATCTCTTGTACCTCAACTTTCAACCTCAAAGACCCTGCACATACCCAAAATCAATCCACTTGGGCACCTCCCCGAACACATTCTCTAACGAAAACTGCTTCACATCCTCCTTATTTGTCAAGATATGTTCGATTGGCACGCGAGCTGTCGTATTCCCTCCGGGTCCTGACAACATTCAAATCAACCATTGCCCAAATAAAAAGCGAGAAGAATAAATGCGTACCACTTGACTCAAACTCAGCATAAAACGTCGTATTCAGAATCTCATTCCTCCCCCCTCCAAAGGGTATGAACCCGACAGGGGCGATACTCTCATCCATGAATGTGTTCATGTATACGGTTGTTGCGAGGTCGTTCCAGGGACGGCCGAGGAAACATTTGGAGGTTGTGACTGTGGTTACGTTTGCGTCGGGGGACTGGACGGGTGAATAATAGTAAATGTTATTAATGAGGAGGAAGGAGAGAGGAACGTACGCGAATAATACGCGAATTGCTGATATATGCACCGTAGTGGTTTCCTGGTGCGTCGGTGAGGTTTGTGCCTTTCCACGCGACAAGACCACCGCCACATGCGCGGTTGGCGAGA